>Ga0209517_10002953_pt1 | contig 23413 bp, 22 predicted proteins | sample PeaSoiMetSII2010_FD_187695 | JGI IMG/M metagenome (GOLD analysis project Ga0209517, IMG submission 187695) | Peat soil microbial communities from Weissenstadt, Germany - SII-2010 (SPAdes) (version 2) | ecosystem: Environmental > Terrestrial > Soil > Wetlands > Peat | place: Germany... | reverse complement strand
AATTGGCCGTCCCGATGTAGAGCTGCCACAGATCTTCGGCTTTCCATGGCGTGAGCGCTTCCGGATTGACGGCTTTGAGGTCCGCATACGTGAACAGGCAAAGCATCTTCAGGAGTTCCGGGCTGCCGATACTCTCCGCAAACTGAGCCACGGTTTGTGGGTCGAAGATGTCCCGCCGAAGCCCCGCACCCAAATCCTGATGGTGTTGAATCAGAAAGAGCGTGGTTTCCCGGTCGGCTGCAGGAAGTTCCAGGCGTTCGAGGCATTTTCCGGCGATTTCCAGGCTGGCTGGAATGTGCTCCACAAGCGTGACGGTCTTGCCGGTGTCGTGCAGCAAGATTGCGAGGTTGAGCAACTCGGGCTGGTCCAACTCGCCGAGGATGCCGGCGTAGCGCTCATCCCATTTGAACTTGGATTGCCGCAGGCCGTGCAAATTTTCGATGGCCCGGAGCGTGTGTTCATCCACCGTGAAACGATGAGAGACTTCGCGCACGGCAAGCGCATCAATCCCCTGCAACTCCGGCAGGATCAGAGTCAACAGATGGAGGGAGTGCATCGCGCGCAGCGCGTCCGCCGCATGCAATTCCGGCAGAATATCTTCCAGAAAACGCCAAATATCTCCGCCGCCTGGAAGACCGGCGGCCAGCTGCGGCCTCGCCTGCTCCATTTGGTGTTCAGCGGCCGGACTGAGCTTGAAGCCGCGCTGGGCAATCAGAAGGAAAGTGCGGAAGAAAAGGTCCGGATCGGATAAGTTTTCCGGCTTCTGAAAAAAAATCAACCCGTCCACGACGGAAAAATCCTTATCGGAAAAACCTGTTCGCCAGGTTTCCAGTTGCCTGTAAAAGAGAGACTGGGCCGCGGGCATTTCCTCGAGCAGCTGTCCGGAAATATGGTCGACGGCGCGTGCATGGCCAAAATAGATGCGCATCCAATCGGTGGCGTTCCGGATATCGGCATTTTGCGCTCCGATTTTCTGGGCCGCTGCGTCATCCTGCGCATCCCAGGTCAGGAGATTGTGGTCTCGTTTGTAACGGAAATGGAGGAAGCAACGCACGGATGCGAAGAAAGCAAGCGCCGAGTCCATCGCAGGTTTGATCGCGTGTGAAAAAAATGTCTCGGGACCCGGCCAGCCGTCCTGATTTTCCATCGCGGAAATGGCGGCAAGCCAGCGCGCGGTGACGTAGTCCTGAAAACCGCCCGGACCATCCTTCACATTGGGCTCGAGATGGAAAACCGTGTTCGCAAACTTGCGGTGGCTGTTGCGCGTCGATTCCGCCAGGCCCTCGACCAGGGCCTGAGACTCCCGAACCATGATTTCGGGTATCATCCGGTTCCGAAAGTTCGAGAACAGTTCCCGGTCGCCTTCGAGAAACCGGCAATCCAGCAGGGAAAGCATCGCCTCTGCGCGATCGGGATTGAATTCGATGAATTCCGAAACAATCCCCGCCGTCGCGTTGCATTTCAATCCAATCTCGTTCATGCCTTGCGAGAGCCGCTGGATCGCGTCCTTGAATTTTTCCGCCGCTTCCCCTGTTGCCGCCAGGAAAATGAGATCGACATCCGAATAGGGAAAAAGAGTTTGCCTGCCAAAATCGCCAACAGCGGCGAATACAATCTGGGAGGTTTCAAAACCTGGGGAAGCGACGAATTGCGCCCAAAGACGGCGCGCTATGGAATCCACCAGCGCCGATCTCTCGCGCAAATATTTCAGGCCATCTTTGGTAGTGGAAAAATCGTGCTGGAGCCGCGCGGATTCAGCCTCGTACTGCTCCCGCAATTCACTGGTGAGTGGGGACTGTGTGGGCATGCCGGCTTTTCTGTTCTCTTGCCAAGGATCGCGCCCGCTAGAATGGCACGACCCCGGACGAAAAACCAGTAGCTACATGGAAGTCTCCCAGTCGTATCCTTCTTCTCCGTGCTGCGAGAGGTCGAGCCCCTGAGTTTCTTGCTCCGGCGAAACACGCAGGCCAATGAGCTTGTCGACCACGAACAGGATGGCTAGAGTCCCGACGATTCCCAGCGCCCACGCGATCGCCACGCCAACCAGCTGATTCAAGAGTTGGTGGGCATTTCCTTCGATGAGGCCTGAAGCCAGTACATTTCCATTCGAGTCTTTGAAGATGGGATTGACGACGCTGACGGCGAAAACTCCCGTGAGGATCGCGCCGATCGTTCCCCCCGCCCCATGGACTCCGAACGCGTCGAGGGAGTCATCATATCCATAGCGAGCCTTCACCCGAGCAACCATGAAGTAGCACAGGATGCCCGCTATGAATCCGATCACCATGGCGGGCATTGGCTTAACGAAGCCGGCCGCCGGAGTAATTGCCACGAGGCCAGCCACGGCGCCGGAGATGGCTCCCAAAGCGCTCGGCTTCCCGCTGCTCTTCCACTCGGCCAGAGTCCAACCGGCTGCGGCCGCGGCGGCGGCGAAATGCGTTGCCACAAAAGCGCTCGATGCCAGGCTGCCGGCGGAGAGCGCGCTCCCCGCATTGAAACCGAACCAGCCCACCCAAAGCAGGCAGGCCCCAACGAAACTCAAGACCACACTGTGCGGCGGTACGGACTCGTCGGGGTAGCCCAGACGTTTCCCAAGGTAGAGCGCGCAGACGAGTGCGGAAACTCCCGAAGTCACATGCACAACGGTTCCTCCGGCAAAATCCAGCGTGGGAAATGCGCCGCCGAGAGAAGCGTTCAGCAATCCGCCCTTGCCCCACACCATGTGCGCCATCGGGCTATAAACCACGACCGACCAAAGAGCCATGAACGCCAACATGGCCTTGAACTTCATTCGTTCGGCAAATGCGCCGGTGATCAGCGCGGGCGTGATTACGGCGAACATCAACTGATAAATCATGAAAGTCAGCTGCGGGATTGTGGCCGCGTAGCTAGCGTTTGGCTCTCCTCCCACGCCGCGCAGAAACGCATACTCGAATCCGCCGATGAAACTGTTGCCCGACCCAAATGCGAGGCTGTATCCAAACAGGCCCCACATGATGGTGATCAGGGACATCATGGCGAAGCTTTGCAGCATCGTCGCCAAGACGTTTTTCTTTCGCACTAGCCCGCCATAGAACAGCGCCAGTCCCGGCCCGGTCATCAGCAGCACGAGGGCGGCGCTGACAAGCATCCAGGCGTTGTCCGCTGAACCTTTCGCGTCGGCGACTTTCTGCTCCAACTCGGCAATGCGTTCCGCGTCCGTGTGAATATCCGGCGCGACCAAAAATGCCGCGGAGCCTCCCATGCCGTGCGTGCTGGCACGAGCAACGACAGGCGAAAGAGAGAGAATCAAGGCAACGCAAAGCAGAAGCAGATTTTGGGGAGTTTTCATAGGTTTAATTTTGGAACGATACCAAATCTAAGGCTCGAACGCCACACGATAAGTGATTCTTTACAATACATTTACGAGAGTTTTTCGCTCTCGCGCCGAATGGCGCACCGTTCAGCCCTCGCATCTTGAACCGGCGTTCATGGCCTCGCATCCGCTTACTCTCTGGAGGCCTGCTCATCGGATTTCTGATAGCACCGATAGATTCTTTCGTACACTGAACGGAGAGCGCTCTTGCTACAGTGGGTCTATGGCCTCAGTGCCTTCAAAGATGCCTTTACAGGGGCTATTCGGCGATTATCAGGTCGGGCCGTTTTACGACGAGATGTTTTCGGCGCCCGACGTGCCTCGGCCGCACTACGCCAAAATTTTTGAGAAGCTTGGCGCGATGATACCGGCGCAATTTGAAGAGCGCCGCCAGCATGCCGACCTTTCTTTTCTGCTTCAGGGAATTACGTTCACGGTGTACAGCGATGGACGCGGAACCGAGCGGCTGTTTCCCTTCGATCTGATTCCCCGCATCATTCCGAATTCCGAATGGCAGCGCATCGACCGAGGCCTCGCGCAGCGCGTCGTCGCGCTGAATTTATTTTTGCAGGATGTGTACGGCAAGCAGCGCATTTTTGCCGACCGGCAGATTCCCCGTTCGCTCGTCTATTCCTGCAAACATTTCCTGCGCGAAGTGATCGGGATCGAAGTGCCGCGAGGGATTCACACGCACATCTGCGGCATCGATCTGGTGCGCGATTCCAAAACCGGCGAATTCTGCGTCCTCGAAGATAACGTGCGCACGCCCAGCGGGATTTCTTACGTGCTGGAAAATCGACTGGTCATGATGCGCACTTTCCCCGATGCGTTTCACGAGTATGAGGTTCTTCCCGTCAACCACTATCCCGCGGAGCTGGCCCGGATCCTGCGCAGTCTCTCGCCGCGCGGAGGGAATGACGCTCAAATCGCACTGCTGACGCCCGGCATTTACAACAGCGCCTATTTTGAACACAGCTTCCTGGCGCAGCAGATGGGTATCGAGCTGGTGGAAGGCCGCGACCTGATCGTGGATGGCGGAATCGTTTACATGAAGACCATCCACGGCCTGAAGCGCGTCGATGTGATTTACCGGCGCGTGGATGACGAGTTTCTGGACTCGCTCACCTTCCGGCCGGATTCCGTGTTGGGCGTCCCCGGCTTGATGGGCGCCTACCGCGCGGGAAATGTGGCGCTTGCAAACGCCGTGGGAAATGGTGTTGCCGACGACAAGGCCATCTACGCCTACGTGCCTACTTTCATTCGATACTACCTCGGGGAAGATCCAATTCTGAGGAGCGTGGACACGTATCAGTGTTCCAAGAAAGAAGACCTCTCCTACGTCCTCGATCACCTGCCGGAACTCGTCGTGAAGGCCGTGGGTGAGTCTGGCGGCTACGGGATGCTGATGGGTCCTGCCGCGGATCGCGAGAGAATTGAGGAGTTCAAGCAGCGCATCAAAGCGGATCCGCGAAACTACATCGCGCAACACGTTCTTCCACTGTCTCGCGTGCCCTCTTACGATCCGGCGCACGGATCGATCGCCGGCCGACACGTGGACCTGCGCCCCTATTGCCTCTACGACGGCGAGAAAGTCACGATCGTGCCGGGAGGGCTGACTCGCGTGGCGCTGCAACAGGGTTCGTTGGTTGTGAATTCATCCCAGGGCGGCGGGAGTAAGGACACCTGGGTCCTGTTCGGAGAAGACTAAGATGCTATCGCGAATCGCGGAGTCGTTGTTCTGGCTGGCTCGCTACATCGAGCGTGCGGAGTACACCGCCCGGATTCTCGACGTGAATTTCCACACCGTGCTCGAGCAATCCAAGGACAAATACCGTTTGCACTGGGATCCGCTGATCGTCATGGCCGGGGAAGAGGAGCGCTTCCGGTCTTTGTATGGGGAAGCCGACGCGCGCGCCGTCTTCGAATTTCTCGCTTTTCGTCAGGATAATCCCAGCTCGATCGTTCAGTGCATTACCAAGGCCCGCGAAAACGCGCGCACCATTCGCGACTATATTTCGCGGGAAATGTGGGAGGATCTCAACAGCCTCTACTTCACCGTGAATCGTTTTATCCCCGACGAGGAGATGGCGGCGGGGCCGCACCGCTTTTGCGATGCCATCCGCTTCGGCAGCCACCGGTTTCACGGCGTGACCGACGCGACCCTTCCGCACGACGAAGGCTGGGAATTTCTGCGCATCGGCTGGTTCATCGAGCGCGCGGAGATGACGGCGCGCCTCGTCGACGTGCAGTATCACATCCTGTATGACGCGCCGGCTGAAATCGGCGGCGGCGACAACCATCAATGGATGGCCGTGCTGAAGTCCGTGGGAGCCTATGAGGCCTACCACCGGAAATATCATTCTTCGATCGAGCCGGAAAAAGTCGCGGAAATGCTGATCATGCACCCGCTGCATCCTCGGTCGATCCGCTTCAGCATGACCGAGGTGCAGGCCGGCCTGCGCGCCATCAGCGGCACGGGCGCGGGTTCCTACGCGAATGAAGCCGAGCGGCTGACGGGCAAGGTTCTCGAACGATTGCGCTACGACCGGATCACGGAAATATTTCACCTGGGCTTGCATTCCTATTTGAACGACATGCTCGATATGTGCGGCGCAATTGGCGAGGACATCGCCCGAAACTACTTCTACTACGCGGTGGTCGCATGAACCGGTATCATCTCGTGCACGCCACGGAATTTCGGTATGACGGCCCGGTTTCGGAAAGCTACAACGAGGTCCGCCTGCGTCCCATCCACGACGAAACGCAGAGCTGCCTGTCGTTCCGGCTTCTCACTGATCCGGTTTCGCGCGGCACTTCCTATCGCGATTCGTTCGGGAATTGGGTCCATCAATTCAACATTCTTCCCGAACACCACCACCTTAAGATTGAAGCGGAGTCGGTTGTCCTGGCGCACGATATTCCCGCGCTGCCATCGGGCGGAATGAAACTCTCCGACCTGGAAGATCACCGCGTGGAGTTGGAGGAGGAATTTCTGGACTTCATCATGCCGACGGGATACGTCCCCCATGTGCCGCAGCTTGACGAACTCATCGAAGCGGCCAGCCGCAAAAGCGGTGGGACCGTTTCGGGATTCGTCAAAGAGGCGTCCTTACTGATTCACGAAAAATTCAAGTATGTCAAAGGAGCGACGCACGTCAATTCGTCGATTCAGGACTCTCTTGCCGTTTGGGCGGGAGTCTGCCAGGACTTCGCGCACTTGCTGCTGGGAGTCGTCCGCAAGCGTGGACTGCCCGCACGATACGTATCGGGGTACCTGGTGCCGCAGAACGCGGCGTCGCCCGACGCCAAATTGCAGGAAGTCATCGGGGGATCCGCGTCGCACGCGTGGGCCGAAGTTTACTTGCCGGAGTCAGGCTGGATTGGTCTCGATCCGACGCTGGGGAAGCCTCTGGGACTGCAGCATGTTCGCATCGCGTATGGACGCGACTATGGCGATGTGGCTCCCGTCCGCGGCGTGTATAAGGGCCATGCGGGGCAGCGGCTTTCCGTCGATGTGAGTGTGAGGCCCGCGATCGACGATGATGGGCGCGAACAACTCAGCGAGAACAAGGTCACGGTTCCCGAGTCTCCCGCAATTGTGGAGAGGGTGCAGCAACCTGCCCAACAGCAGCAATAACTTGCCGATTCGGTCCAATCGTTTCGCGAGGGCTGGTTCCGCGGAGCGGCTTCAGACCTTACATTACCCTTTTCTTCTTGGTCTTCGCACCGGAACGCTTTGCGATGTGCCGTCCCGCCCCGTTATGGCTTGTGCTGATCATGGCCATAATGCGTTTCAGTTCCCGCTCCAGAGACACTTCGATCACGTCGGATTGGCGTTCTCCACGTGCTACACGGCTCACGTAGGAGGGGTCCACCTTCAATTGCCGAGCGACGCGGCCATAGAGGCCTCGGATCAGCGATGCCAAATTTGTTGGGGCTGCTTTGTGAACACTTTTTACGCGGGCCATGAGGCTCCTTGAAACTTGCAATCGAAGGTCAGGCCGAATTCCACCCGGTTTAACTAATATGTTAACGCACTTAGAATAGGGATGCAATCATTGCATGCAATGAACACTGTCTCGCCCCATCGGCACGTGCAGTGACTCTCTCCCAACTCTTTGCGTCCCGTTAGGGAATCAAAAGCAACTTCCCGGTCGTCTTTCTTCCTTCCAAGTCCCGATGAGCCTGTTGCGCGTCCCGCAGAGGATATAGATGCTCGATACGCAGCTTTAATTTGCCCGACGCGATCATGTTCAACACATCGCTGGCGCGCTGCTGAAGCTCTTCGTGGCTCGCAATATGATGAACCAGCGTGGGACGCGTGATGAACAAGGACCCTTTCTGGGCGAGCTTGCCCAAATCAAAAAGCGGCACGGGTCCGCTGGAAGCTCCGAAAAGCGCGAGATAACCGCGCGGGCGAAGGACATTGAGGTCCTGATCGAAGGTGGTCTTCCCGACGCCGTCGTAAATGACGTGAACTCCCTTTCCGTCCGTGAGGCGCTTGGTCTCCACCTCAAAATCCTGCCTGGTGTAAAAAATCACGTCATCCGCGCCGGCTTCGCGCGCTAGTTTCGCCTTTTCCTCGGTGCTCACCGTGGCGATCACCCGGGCACCGAGATTTTTTGACATTTGGACGAGTAGCAGACCGACGCCGCCCGCGGCCGCGTGGATCAGCGCGATATCGCCCTTTTTCAGCGGGTACGTGCTATGCGTCAGATAGTGCGCGGTCATGCCTTGCAACATCGCCGCGGCCGCCTGATGGTCCGTGATGCCCGGCGGCACGCGAACGAGCCGATCCGCCGGCACCGCTTCGAACTCCGCATACGCTCCCGTAATCCCCGTGTAGGCGACGCGCTCTCCCGGCTTGAAATCTTTCACGTCGCTGCCCACTTCGCTGACCACGCCGCTGGCTTCCTGGCCAAGAATGAAAGGCGGCGTCACGGGATAGCGGCCCTCGCGGAAATACACGTCGATGTAATTGACTCCCGCTGCGGCGATCTTCACGATCGCTTCGTTGGGCTTTGGCTTCGGAGTGGGAATGTCCAGAAAAGTGAGGACTTCCACTCCTCCCGTTTTCGGGACTTGAATCGCTTTCATCTAGGTTCCTCTTGGAGTTGTGCTCGTTGCGTTCCGGTACACTTTTAGAGGCGGTATCATATTCCATCCGGCCTGTGGAAAAATTGTGGAATGTTTTATTTTTCTGTGGAAAATCGGTTTGTCATGAGTGCTGACAAGTGGCAGTTAGAGCGCCCAGACCTTCCAGGCGACGAGCCCTAAATTCGTGACTGAAAGAAACGCGAAAAGTGAAGTTAGCAGGATGTGGCCGATCAGGAAGCTTCCGCCGATTGGCCAGTCCTTGTGTTCATAGTAGGTGAAGTCGACGACGATCCGCAGCGCCCAATAGATGCCGATGAACAAGGCCAGGCCCAGCGCGGCGCGATCGCCTTGAAGCATTTCCGCGTGCAGCGCCAGGGTAAGTGCTCCGAACGCGATGATCGTCAGCACTGCGAATCCGCCGTGGACCCACATCAGCTTGCGGTTGAAGGAAGTGAGCTTCTGGAGATCCTCTTTCCAGCCCAGCCTCGCTGGCACCTGAAAGCTGGCAATTAAAACGCAGAAGTGGCCTATTCCCGCAAGCCACAGTGCTGTGCTGAAGATTTCTTCGGCACTCTTCAGTGCCAAGAATATGGCAATAAGGTTCATCATGAGCAGGCTCCTATCCGGCGCTACAGCGCGCCTATGGCCGCCAGAAATGGCAAGATCACGCCGCGCACAAACCAGGGGTGGAAGAGCAAGTAAGCCGGCGCGCCCGCGCAAAACACGGCAAACAACCAGCCTCGAATGCCGGAACTCAGCCCCAGCCGTTTTCCCGGCATCGATCGTTCGAACAGAACGCCCAGGCCTTGCAGGACAAAATAGCAAGTTGGCAAGCCGTATCCGCCGCGCGCCGGGAGAGAGATCACGAGTTCGTGAATCAGGCCGGAGGCGAAAAACGACAGCAGAGTCGCGGCTGCGACACCGCTGCGGCTTCGCGCGGGCTGAAAAATGAGCCGATGCGTCAACTGGCGAAAGCCCAGGTTCCACCGGCGTCCCCAGAAATCGCTCAGCGACGTGGCGGAAAGCGGCGCCTGCATGATTGGGCGCGCATCCACTCCGGTGGACCGCCACAGAAGAGAAAGAATGTGGAACGTGCCAAAGTGCAAGACCAAAATAATTCCCAGCATGCCCACCCAACCCGTAAGGAGTTCGCGACTCGCCGGAATGCGACGCGCGACTCCCCAGAGCAACAACGCCCCGAAAGCAGTCTTCGCGATTGCCCAAAACCATTCCTCCGTTCCCGGTCTTTGCGCGTGCTGTTCGGGATCAAGGAATGTTGTGGCGTCCATGCCCGGCCAGCCGAACAGAAATCCAACGCTTCGGCTAAGCGTTGCGCCGGAAATAGTTCGGACCTGCCACCAACTCTGCCATTTGCAGCCGAAGAAAATTGCCGCGGCAAGAATCCACATGAAACACCACGGCGGGAGATATGGCCGAAACGCCATTGCCCCAGTGGGGAGAACAAGTAGAGGAATCCAACCGGGCCAATCGCTTCCACCAGAATGCGAGCCATGCCTTACGCCAACCGAAGTATTTTCCTTTGCGCACGCTTCGTTCATGAGCAGCACCTCAAATCTTTTCTGTTGAAGACACCTTTCATGGCGCTAATCATTGGTAATGCCTCTGCAGTTCCGAGGCGTATCGCGTGCCAAGAGCGTTGGCGTTTTTGGTGAGCCACGAGCTGAATCGCGTCTGACCGGTCGCCGGTTGTTTTGACACCAGCAGATCCGCCATCAATCCTTCGATCTCCTCACGTGTGAGAATCACATCGCCGACGAGGGGACCGACACAGCGAAGCATTTGCAGTGCGGCGCGCGGACTTACGTGAAGGAACCTGGCCTCCCTGCCAACCGCCAGGGCGATTCGGTGGACAAGGTCCTCGAATGTAAAAACTTCGGGACCGACGGCGTCAAGCAGCAGACTGTTTTCTTGGCGGGCATAGCTTGTAGCTAGCTCCGCGAGGTCTTCCACAAACATGGGCCGGAGCCGATATTGTCCGGACCCGGGAATTGCGAATAGAGGGAACCGGCGCGCGAACCAGGCAATATTGTTGATGAGAATATCTTCGATACCGAAAATGACCGTGGGCCGGAGGATGGTGTAGGACAGTCCTGAATCCATAATCGCTTTCTCTACCTGTGCTTTGCCCGAATAGTACGGAAGGTGCGAATCGAGCGAAGGATTGGCGATGCTGAGATGCACGATCCTGCGGACTCCCGCTTCTTTGGCGGCTTGGATCAGCACGCGCGAATGGGCAACCGCGTCGTCGAATGTCGCGCGGCCATGATTGAATCGCACCCAATACGTGTTGTAGAGAACCGCAGCGCCTCGCAGCGATCGAACCAAACTGGCACGATCGCTAAAATCCAGGGAAGCGATTTCAACTTGATTGCCAAAGCAGTTCGCGCGTTTGGGATGACCGGTGATGGTCCGCACTCGCCTCCCGGAGTTCAAGAGCCGCCGCGTGATGTATTTGCCGGTGTAGCCGAACGCTCCCGTGACAACGTCGAGTTCTTGTGGTTCGCTCATAACGAAAGAACCTTTTTCAGTGAAGTGATCTACCGCGTTCACCGGTGTTCTCCCTTTGGGTCTCTAAGAACATCGTGCCGGCTGCTCTTCCTAGAAATGGAACAAAATCCAGACGCGCAAGTCCGGTGATCGGCGAACCAGCTGTAGCCGGCGTCAAGAATGCGCGGGACGCCGGGCAATTTCGCTGCGGCAAAGAGCGGCCAGGCCCACCAGATTTGCCGGGCGAGATACACGATGGCTTCCGCGCCGCCGTAAATTTTGCCGTCGGCGGTGGCGACGCGCATTTCCCGGAGCAAATTCTCGGGCGGCAAGTCGAGGAGGGCTTGCACGCGAGGGTCCTGCAAAGCGGCGAGGCCGAAGCCGCGCGATTCGAGGACACGGCGGAAACGGCGGGCCAGCGAAGTGCAGACGGAGCAATCGCGGTCGAAGAAGACCCAGCCGCGAGGAGCGTGCCTTCCTTTTGTATCAGTCATTTCTGAACTGAGTGAAATCATGAGCCACCAAAAAAAGGCGGTTGCCCGCCTTATCCTTTTCAGCCGCGCAGCAGCTTGCGAAGCCCGCCGCGGAGCTTCACCAATCCCTTCAGGGCGCTCGGTGAGAGGCTGCGGAATTCCTCGAACAGCGCGCTGAGCAGGACGATGAATTCCAGCAACTCTTCCATGTGCTCGCGCGCGTAGACGTCCGTCGAGCCCGACTTCTTGGCTTCGGCCACGCACTCCCGCACTACGGCAATCGTGGGATCGAATTCGCGGCGTTTGCGCTCCTCCAGGATCACGCGAAACATCTCCCAGAGGTCCTTCATGGACTCAAAATGCTGGCGCCGGTCGCCGAACACGGAAACGCCGCGCACGATGCGCCAGCCCTGCAGCTCGCGCAGGCTGGTGCTGACGTTGGACCGTGCGACGGAAAGGGTTCCTGCGATTTCCTCCGCCGAAAGGGGCCGGTCGGAAAGGAACAGCAGGGCATGGACTTGCGCGACCGTGCGATTAATGCCCCAGCGAGTGCCCATTTCACCCCAGTGCAGGATGAACTTCTGGGCGGCGGGGGAGAGCGATTTGGAAGTATCAGTCATTTCTGTCTGTACTGAAATTACAGTTTTGGGGAGCGTTTGTCAAGGACTTTTTTCCGGGCAGGCACGGGCTCGGGAGGTTCCCCTCCGGGAACGCCAATCGGGAGATTGGCGTTCCCGGGTTTCATCAGAGCGAATTACGAACTGGATTTCCGGCGATCTCGAATTTCAATGAGGTGTTGGCGCAGCGCGCCGATAATCTCTTGCCGCCGGCCGTTGACGATATTCTTTTGAAGTTCCTCGAGGGCGATGTGCACGACGTCGTGGTGATGGAGTTCCTCGGGCGCGACTTCGTTGCTGAGTTGGAGCCAGATGCCGTGGAGCAAATCGATTTCTTTAGATGTAAGCCGGGGTGCATGAGGACCGAGATAGAAAACTTTTTCCTGGCCATCCGGCGAGTAAATTTCGAGAGTTAAATTGGGTCTCGGTTCAGGCAAGGCCTCCCATGCCAAACCTGCTATGCGAGCCTCGTCCTCGATATTCCTCCAGGAAGACAGACCCAGCGCGATCGTGGACGACTGGAGATTTTGTGCCGAGCGCAGGATGCCTTCCCACTTTTCCGTCGCGGGAGCGACAGCCAGGTGAATGGACTTGCCCCTTTTCTCCGCCAAAGAGAGCGCGCGCGTAAACAGCTCCTGCTCATTTATTCCGAACAAATCTTCCTGCGCGAGTTCGCTGCCACCCGAGCCTGCGCGGCTAAGAACGCGAAGGTGAAGGACCACAACATCCTGCTGGCGAGGATTGATTCGGTCCAGCACCGCGCCCAGGTTGTATAGCGCATTGGAGTTCCGGATCATCACCAGCTCGTTCCCGGGGCGCACGCCAAGAGCGGCAGGAGTCAATTCCCCGTCGGACTCCAGGTTAAACATGTCGAGTTCCTGGTGCTTTGCGCCATGCTTAAGAGTAATTTTCTCGGAGATTTCAAACACGGTAAAGAAGACCAGCGTGAATGCCACGCCCGCAATCGTTGCCACTTGCTTGGTAAAGAGATTCATGATGCTCAGGGCAAAGAGCGTCACCGTAATCAAGCCCAGGCCTACGGGAATCTCGACATTGCCTACCGTGAAATTCAGCGGGACACGAAAATCCCGCTTCCCCGGCTGCCTATACCGAAGCACCAACACCGCCAGCCCTTTCATCGAGAAGCTCCACATCACGCCAAACGCGTATGCTTCGCCGAGGATGAAGATGTCTCCGCGGCTCAAGATGATGGTGAGAAGTTGCAGACCCACGACGAGGTTGAGCATCCGGTAGGAAGTTCCGAACCGGGGATGCGGGTGGCGAAACCAATGCGGGAGGATGCCATCTTCGGAGACGCGGTTTAGGACGCCATTCGAGCCCACGATTGCGGTATTGACCGCTCCGGCCAGCATCAGGACTCCGACGAGCACCACAAACCCCTCGAAGGCCAGCTTCAGGTTGAATGGGCCAACAAAGTTCAGCGCCAGGCCGCTAATGAGGTTCCCGAAATATTGCGGCCGAACCGCATCCGGAATAATCATGGAGGCGAAAAAGGAAACGCCTGCCGTGAAAATCAGACTGTAGACGAATATGACGAGCCCTGCTTTTTCCAGGTTGGGCAGCTTGGGATGCTCGACTTCCCGGTAGACTTGGGCCAGCGTTTCCTCGCCGCTCATGGCGAGAACGGAGTGCCCGAGTCCGATGAGGATTCCGATCAGCGCGACCGTATGCGGCAGGCTGCTGAGGCGCAGCCAGCCCAGGGCTTCCGGCGCAAACGTCAGATTGGCATGCGTCGGCAACGGCGGGAGATGAGCGCCCCGCACCCAAACGGTCAGAATGCACCAGGCAACCATTACGACCACCATCACGGTGGTCACGTACATGATCCGCAGCGCTTTCCCGCTGGACTCCGGAATCCCCTTGATATTCTCCCACCAGAAATAAATCGTGACGGCGATTGCAAAAACTGCCGACGTGGAATTGATAGGAAGAGTCAGATTGAGATGCACACGGACGAACAGCTCGTTCAGGAATCCTGTCAGATATTGGCCCGCGGAGACACCGCTGATGGGTCCGGTCAAGATATAGTCGAACATCAACGCGGATACGGAAAATTTCGCGAGCGTGCTGCCCATGGCCTCTTTAACGACGCGGTAAACACCGCCTCGCACGAACATGCTGCAGCTCTCGATGTACATGGATCGTACGGCATAGGCGAACAGCATGATGGCCAGAATGAACCAGGGAGCAGCCTTGCCGATGGCCTGCTCGGCGATCGCACCCGCGTAGAAAGCAGACGATCCGAGGTCATTGAGTACGATGGCGGCCGCCCGCCAGAAGGAAATGAAGGAAAGCATGGCGGTCGTCGCAACCACGACTTTCGGAAGAGCGGATTTCTGAGCCGAAACCGTCGGCTGTTGAATTTGGTTTGTCGACATATCTATTAAGACTGGTAACCTCTGCAACGCTGCGAGCGCGCGGCTGCTTTCTCCTTAAGTTTTTACAAACGGAACGCCCGGGCCTCGAGATCGAATAAAGGCGCAAGTTGGGGGCTGAGCCCGAAACCGCGGACTGTTTCAAGCATCTCCGCACTTTCCGCTATCGACACTGATCGGCCCTTTGGGAAGCTTTCGTCAGGATTCATGCCATAAATAAATACATTAAATTTCATAAGGAACTCATAAAGATGGCGAAAATTTCTACTCCGAATTGCCCGGACTGTCCTCCTTGACATGCAACTAATTGGTATTGAAGGAGTTGTTTAATAGAAGGGCCAGGCTTGAAATTGTCCGGCCCAGCCGATGGGAGTGGTCTTGGCGAGCTGGATACAGGGAAATTCGCCTGCATTTACAGGAGTTAGAAAAAAAGCTATACATTTTAAGGATTCGTAAATTCCAGTGTAGGATTGGTCTTGCGAATCGGCACTCGCCGGTCTTTGGCACGCGGCTTAGGGAGCCGTGGATTTGATGATCATCATGCGCGCGACATTCTTGCTTGTCTTCGCCACTGCATTAGGTTACACGGCGTTGCGCTACTGGCGCCGCAGGAATGCTCCAGATCCGACGGACAGGAGTGCGGGTTTCCGCCCCCGCATCGGCTTCACTCGACTTGATGGGATGGAGTCACTCTCGCTCCTGCTTGCAAACGGATCCAAAAAGAACGTGTGGGCGGAAGAAATTGAGATTTTTCTCAGCGGTTTGAGCGCGGAAGAACAGACCTCCAAGCCATCCTTTCATGAAATCCAAAAAATTCGTCAGATGGTCATACCTGGTGATACGTCGCCGATTAGTTTGTCTGAAGTGATCTACAAAGCGGCCGGAGATCCTCAACGCAAGTATTCCTGCGTGTTGTCGTCGGTCGTGCGCTTTCGCATCGGGGAAGACCGGTTTGAGAAAAAAATGGAAAACTATAGGCTTCAGATGCTCGGGCTCACGGCGTCCGGCATTCACCGGGAGCGCAAACCTGTTCCACCCTTTCAGCCTCTGGATAAATCCCATGATGTTCCCGCGGTGGTAGCAGGACTGAAATAAAATCAAGACACAGGAACTTTTCCCGGCTGGCCGATCAAAGTTGCCGGATCGGCGCCCTTCTTGGGGCGGAATTTTTGCGTTCGCCCGCCAAATGTTTCGGCCGCATATACGTTTCCCGCCGAATCGACGGCAAACTGGTGGACTCCCCAGAACTGGCCTGGAAACGAGCCGTAGGTTCCCCAGGAATAGAGCAATTTCCCGTTCAAATCGTATTTCAGGAATTTGTTGTTGACGCCGTCGGAAACCCACAAGTACTGGTCGGCGGTCATCATGATGTCGTAGGGGGAACGGATGTTGTCCCACTCGTCGAGGTACTTTCCGTTTTCATCGAAAATCTGGATGCGGCTGTTGGACCGATCCGCAACGTACAGCCGGCGCTTCGCATCGATTGCGATGGAATGCGGCAGGTTGAACTGGCCGGGCGCGGAACCTTTCGTGCCCCAGGTCATCAAATATTTTCCGTTCTTGTCGAATTTCACGACGCGCGTATTCACGTATCCGTCGGTGATAAAAAACGTGCCGTCGGGAAGCCACGCGATGTCCGTGGGGCGCGCGAAGTGCTTATCGTCCGAGCCCCGAACGCCATTCTCTCCCAGCGTCAAAACAAGCTGCTTGCCGTCGTGCGTAAATTCGAAAATCTGATCCACTTCGTCGTCGACGATCCACACATGCTTTTCCGGATCATAGGGACTGATCCGTACCTTGTGCGGCCCGCGCCCGCCGGCAAACAAATGATCCCACTGCGTCCAGTCCTCGATCAGCGTGCCGTCCGCATCAACGATCAAAATGCAGTGCTCCAGCCGCGGCTTGCCCTGGGTCGCCGGAACGCCGAACGCGCCGTATCCGCCCGTGTAGCCTTCGGGCGCCTTCTCAGGGACCGGCAACTCGCCTCGCTGAAGCAGGATGATGCGATTGGGATTCTCCGCGAAGACGCCGCCCTGTGATCCCCAGGTCCACCCCGGATGGCCCAGCGGTTTTGGCCAGCCCGTCACGACTTCGTAGGGGCCGGTTTCATTCTCGCCGCCCTTTTCCTGCGCCCGTGCGGCGGTTTGCAATATCGCCACGGCCATCCACAATGCACTCAACGCCATGCCTGCACGTATCCAGAGTTTCATTTCATCCTCCAATAAGGCGGGCCCTCCGCCGCGGCGGACCCGCACCCGCGCGAAGAATCATCGCAAAAAATGCGAACGGCCCGCATCCCGGACCCATCATTGCTGTCACGCTTTTACATTGGCATCTCATGCATGTCCACACATAAATCGCCGCGAGCCGGTTCGATTCCGGGAAATAGCGGAAGCAATCGCTGGGGTTGGATCCGGGCACGCCAATCTCCCCGCCGCGGCGGACGATTTGCGTCACGCCATTCAGGAGAATGGCGTTCCCAGGGGATCGCTTGTGTCAGGGAGTGGCGTTCACCACGCGAAGCCGCTGCATATCTCGGACAGGGACAACGCGCTCCTGATAGTTGATCAGTTGCTTCTATGCCATAAAGACTGTCGGCTTAAATATAATTCATCTCGGGAAGGTACGCGGCGCAATGGAGCGCGTCCCAGCAGATTAATCGGAATCCGCGGTTCGTGATTCGTGGCTTGCGAAAAATTCCATGACGCACGCTTCGGCCCAGAAGCGCGCGTCTCCCGCGTCGCGCGAGAGGAAGGCGCAGTGGCCTCCATGTTCGGGCGCGGTCACTCGGATGTGCGGATTGTTTGCGATCGCGGGATCGGAAAAACTCGAGAATGGGACGAACGGGTCGTCCTGCGCGGTCACAATCGAAGTGGGCACGCGGATCTCGCTTGTGACGCGCAAGGCGCTGGACTGGAAATAGTAGTCGGTCGCGTCACGGAATCCGCAGTATCTCGCCGTAATCTTATCGTCAAATTCGCGCAGCGTTCGCACGCGGGCCATCGGGCCCAGATCAAATTTTCCTGGAAATAATTTCGCCTTGCGCCGCATCCGCTTTTTCAGGTTGCGCACAAAATGCTCCTGATAGATGAAATTCCGCGAGAGGCCGACTGCATCGGCGCATATGCCGAGATCCACGCACGGGCAAACGCCCGCGACGCCGCGCAACTGGGGCGGCGCCGCACTTGCAAGTTCGCCGGCCATCTTCAACACCAGATTGCCGCCCATGGAGTACCCGGCTACGAATATCCCGGGAAGAGTATCTCGTTCGATGAGTTCGGCGAGGACGGCACGGTAGTCCCCGGAAAGTCCTGAATTGTAAAGCGTGGGCGTGAGCGATTCCGTCCCGCCGCAATTCCGTTGATTCAGACGCACGGCGTTCCACCCGGCCACAAAAGCGCGTTCGGCAAGCCCGAGCATGTATCCGGATTCGCTGGAGCCCTCCAGGCCGTGCACCAGCACGAGCGTCGGCCGTTCTCGCGGGACGGCCTGCCAATGGCATTCGCCTCGAATTCGAGTGCCGGGCTCGGTTTCGAAATCCCGGGAGACGCTTCGCGGCAAGCGGGGAAATCGCCGCGGCAGGAATGCCGCGGCGAGCGTCTGTGCTTGCGGATTGCGGAAGAGCGGATGAGGTTCGAACGTCTTCATTCGAACCTTTATCTTACGACACAATCCACTACAGCCGGGGCGCGCAGGCGCGCTTGATTTCGCGCGGCGGCGCGCATAGAATGAAATTTCACTCATGAAACACAGCTGTCGCGCCTACTCCCGTTCAGTCCGCCCAGCGGCCTTCCGCTGGGCTGTGTTGTATTTGGGGGCTGTTTTTTTAAGGCACAAGGAGAAGTGAATGGAAGGACCGATCCTCGAAGGATTGACGTTTGATGACGTGCTGCTGGTGCCGGGAAAATCGTCGGTCCTGCCCACCGAAGTCACCACGCAGACGCAGCTGACCCGCAAGATTTCCCTGAACATTCCGCTCGTTTCGGCCGCGATGGACACCGTCACGGAATCGCGCCTGGCGATTGCCATGGCGCGGCAGGGAGGACTCGGCTTCGTGCACCGCAGCATGAACATCGATCGCCAGGCCGAGGAGGTTGACAGGGTGAAGCGCTCGGAGAGCGGGATGATCGTCGATCCGGTGACGATTTCGCCGGAGCTGACGGTTCGCGAGGCCATGGACATCATGACCAAGTACCGCGTGTCGGGACTGCCGGTGACGCGAGGGGCTCGCCTGGTGGGCATCCTGACCAACCGCGACTTGCGCTTTGAAAAAAATCTCGATCAGCCGGTCAGCGCTGTCATGACCAAGGACAATCTGGTGACCGTGTCGGTGGGCACGACGCTCGAAGAGGCCGAGCGCCTCCTGCAAAAGCACAGAATCGAGAAGCTGCTCGTCGTCGACGCCGATTTCAATCTCAAGGGATTGATCACCGTGAAGGACATCCAGAAGAAGCTGGAGTTTCCGAGCGCGGCCAAGGACGGACAGGGGCGATTGCTCGTGGGCGCGGCCATCGGCGCGACCGGAGACTTTCTCGAACGCGCCGTGGACCTGGCGCGAACGAAGGTGGATGTGCTTGCAATCGATACGGCGCACGGGCATTCCGCGCGCGTCATGGAGGCGATCCGCGCGGTCAAGCGCCGGCTGCCCGAAATGCAATTGATCGCCGGGAACGTGGGAACTTTTGAAGGCGCGCGCGACTTGATCGCGCTGGGCATCGACGGCATCAAGGTCGGCATCGGGCCCGGGTCCATTTGCACGACGCGCGTGGTGACGGGCGCAGGCGTACCTCAGATCACGGCCATCCTGGAAGCGGCGCGCGCGGCCAAAGGGACCGGTGCACCGGTGATTGCAGACGGCGGCATCAAGTACTCGGGCGACATCAGCAAGGCCATCGCAGCGGGCGCCGCGGTCACCATGCTCGGAGGATTATTTGCAGGCACGGAAGAATCTCCCGGCGAAACAATTCTTTATCAAGGGCGCACGTTCAAATCGTATCGCGGGATGGGCTCTCTAGGCGCGATGCAGGCGGGTTCCGCGGCGGCCGATCGCTACGCGCAGGAAGGCGCGCCGCGCGGAAAATCCGTGCCGGAGGGAGTCGAAGGACGCGTGCCCTACAAGGGATCGCTCAGCGCGCTGGTCGATCAGCTCGTCGGCGGGCTCAAGAGCGGAATGGGCTATTGCGGCGTGGCCACGCTGGCGGAATTGCAGGAGCGCGCCCGCTTTGTGCGCATCACGGTCGCGGGGCTGCGCGAAAGCCACGTTCACGACGTGATTATCACGCGCGAAGCGCCGAACTACCAGGTCGAATAGTGCAGTTCTGGTCTCGCGTGAAGAATTGGCTGCCGGCTGTCGCCTGGGCTTGCCTGATCTCTTTTCTTTCGACGGATCTATTTTCGAGCGACCACACTTCCGTCTTCATCATCCCGGTATTGCATCGGCTGATTCCGCAAGCGAGCGCCGAAACTCTCGAGTTGATGCACGCCATCATCCGGAAAACGGCGCACCTCACGGAATATTTCATCTTCAGTATTTTCCTGATGCGCGGGCTGCGCGGGCAGGAACGCGGGTGGAAGATGCGCCGGGCGATCTGGGCGGTTGTACTCGCGGCGGGATACGCGTCCTTGGACGAATTCCATCAATCCTTCGTGCCCAGCAGGACCGCGTCACCGTGGGATGCGATGCTGGATACGGTTGGAGCGTCGGTTGCGCAGGTTGTATTGTGGCTTTGGCATTTTTCGCGCGTGCGCGAGGCAAGCGCGAACGCAACTCCCAAGACGGAATCGCGCGCCGACCACGCTAAATAACAAAGGCCCGTCCCGGCTGTCCCGGAACGGGCCTTTGGTTCGATTCGGTTTTTACCGTGCGCGCTACGCTCCTGCCTTCTCTTCTTTCTTTTCTTCCTCGGCAGTCTCGGGCGCCGCGGCTTTTTCCTTCTTTTGCTTTTTCTTCAGCTTGGAGCCGAGCAGTTCGAGGATGGCGAGCTGGGCGCCGTCGCCGATCCGGAAGCCCGCGTGGATGATTCGCGTGTAGCCGCCCGCGCGGTCGGAAAAGCGCGGGGCGATGTCAGCGAAAAGTTTCTTGGTGGCCCCCGGCGTCATGAGATAAGAGGCGGCCTGGCGGCGCGATTGCAGCGTGTCGCGCTTGCCGAGCGTGATCATATTCTCGACGAGCGGCTTCGCGGCCTTCGCGCGCGTGACCGTCGTGGTGATGCGTTCTTTCTCGATGACGTTGGTCACGAGGTTGCGGAGCGTGGCGCGGCGATGCGCCGGCTGGCGTCCGAGTTTCGATCCATAGTTGCGGTGTCGCATACTTGAGTGCCCCGGGCTCTTACAGGCCCGCGGTTTCCTCCGGCGTCAGGGGTGCGGTCTGGCTGGGGAGCGGCGGCCAGATGATGCGGCCGTGCTCGTCGAACTTCATGCCCAGGCTCAGGCCCATCTTGTTCAGGATTTCCTTGATTTCGTTGAGCGATTTGCGGCCGAAGTTTTTCGTCTTCAGCATTTCGTTTTCGCTCTTCTGCACGAGTTCGCGGATGGTCTGGATGTTCGCGTTCTTCAGGCAATTGTAGGAGCGCACGGAGAGTTCGAGTTCCTCGACCGAACGGTCCAGGTGCTCGACGCGCGGATCGTTGTAGGACTCGACCGACTCCTCGACCACTTCGGGCTGTTCCTCGAAATTGATGAAGATGCTCATGTGGTCTTTGATCAGCTTCGAGGCGAGGCCGATGGCGTCCTGCGGGGTGATCGCGCCGTTGGTCCACACTTCGAGGGAAAGCTTTTCGTAGTCGGTCATCTGGCCGAGACGCGCCGCTTCCACCGCGTAGTTGACCTTGCGCACGGGCGAGTGGACCGAATCCACCGGGATGTACCCGATGGGCAGGTCTTCGTCGAAGTTGCGGTCGGCGGAAACGTAGCCGCGGCCGTTCTTGACGCGCATTTCGAGCTGCAACTTGCCGCCTTCGTTGACCGTGGCGATGTAGACCGTCTTGTCGAGTACTGCGAAGTCGGCGTCCTCCTCGATCATGGCGGAAGTCACGACTCCGGGATTCTCGACGTTGACGAAGATGGTCTTGGCCTGGTCGTTGTTGAGCTTCAGCGGCACCTGTTTCAGGTTCAGAATGATGTCGGTCGCGTCTTCCACGACTCCGGGGATCGATGAGAATTCGTGGAGCACGCCTTCAATCTTGACGGCCGTGATGGCCGCGCCTTCAATCGAGCTCAAGAGAGCCCGGCGAAGGGAGTTGCCAACGGTGGTGCCCCATCCGCGCTCGAACGGCTGCGCGGAAAATTTTCCGAACTTGTCTGTCAGCGACTCGAGTTCGGTCGCCAAACGTTTTGGTTTCTGAAAGCCTTTCCACATCGGTTAAGTCCTTCCTCCCCGCGGATGCGGGGCCATCGAATCTTGGTCCGGAACCACAAAATTCAGATTTAAGATTTCAAATTTGAGATTTCAAATCTCGTGCTTCGCGCTTTCGTCTCCACTTCGAGCACGGTCCAACTTTCGTTGCTACTTCGAGTACAGCTCGACGATGAGCTGTTCGGTGATGGGCGGCGTCTGCACGTTTTCGCGCTTCGGCAGCGCGGCCACGCGGGCTTTGAACGTGTCGCGGTCGATCTCCAGCCAGGGCACCGCGTTCTGGCTCTGCGCCACGTTGCGCGCTTCGAGCACCATGGCGTTCTGATGCATTTTGTCCTTGAGAGAAATTTCCTCGCCGACGTCCACCAGGTAAGAGGGAATGTTGACCTTCTTCCCGTTGATCAGGACGTGGCCGTGAAGAACGATCTGCCGGGCCTGGGAGCGGGAGCTGGCGAAGCCCGCGCGCCATACAGCGTTGTCCAGACGCCGTTCGAGCATGACGATCAGGTTTTCGCCCGTTGGTCCCTGCGCGCGCTCGGACTTTTCCACGTAGTTGCGGAATTGCCGTTCGAGCAATCCGTAGGTGCGCTTGACCTTCTGCTTTTCGCGCAATTGCAGGCCGTAACCGGCGAGCTTCTTCACGCGCCGCGACTGGCCGTGCTGCCCCGGAACGAAGTTGCGCTTTTCGATGGCGCACTTCTCCGTAAAACAACGCAGGCCTTTTAAGAACAGCTTCTGCCCTTCCCTGCGGCAGAGCCGGCAAACCGCTTCTCGATGACGCGCCAAATTCGTTTCTCCTTCTCGATTGCTTTCGGAACTCGTTTAAAAACCGCGCACGCCTTCGTTCTGGGCTGTGCGCCGAACTTTCACCCTGCGAAAACCGCACAGCCAAGAGTGGCTGTGCTACTCGAAATCAGACGCGGCGGCGCTTGGGCGGACGGCAGCCGTTGTGCGGGATCGGCGTCACGTCCTTGATGTGCACGATGTGCAATCCGGCCGAAGCGAGGGCGCGGACAGCGGACTCGCGTCCCGAGCCGGGACCCTTCACGCGCACTTCGATCGATTTCATTCCGTACTGGTCGCGCGCCACTCCGGCGGCGGAGATCGACGCCTGCTGGGCCGCGTAGGGCGTGCCCTTGCGCGATCCCTTGAAGCCGATCGATCCGGCGGAAGACCACGATACCGTGCGGCCGTCCGGGCCGCAGATCGTGACGATCGTATTGTTGAACGTGGCCTGGATGCACGCCACGCCGTGCGGGACGATGCGCTTCTCCCGCTTCTTCTTGAATTCTTTCTTCTTCTTCGTTGATTTCGCCGGCGCTTGTACGCCGGCGTCCTGCTGCGGCTCTTTTGCCAAGTCGGTACCCTCGCTTGAAAACTGCCGATTCTTTCCTGGTGGAACAGGCTTCAGCCTGTTGCTTTTTGCTCCAGCTATACCTCAAACCTCACAGGCTGGAGCCTGTTCCACTTGAAATCTTAAATCCTACTTACGCGCGGCTACTTTCTTCTTTGCCGCTACTGCGCCCTTCCGCGGGCCCTTGCGCGTGCGCGCGTTCGTGTGCGTGCGCTGGCCGCGCACGGGAAGATTGCGCCGGTGGCGCAGGCCGCGGTAG
>Ga0209517_10002951_pt1 | contig 23421 bp, 17 predicted proteins | sample PeaSoiMetSII2010_FD_187695 | JGI IMG/M metagenome (GOLD analysis project Ga0209517, IMG submission 187695) | Peat soil microbial communities from Weissenstadt, Germany - SII-2010 (SPAdes) (version 2) | ecosystem: Environmental > Terrestrial > Soil > Wetlands > Peat | place: Germany... | reverse complement strand
GCGGAAAGGCAAGTTCTGCTTTCCGATCTATGCCGGCGGCACCTATGCGCCCTGGCAGGTATCGCTGGCGTTCCGGCTGCTGGAGCGCCTGGGACCGAGTTCGGTTCCGCTCAACTACAGTCGCATCGCGGCTCGGGAAGTCGCGGGTATCCCGCTCGCACGCTGGCTGCGCGACCAGGACGAGCTGCTCAGTCTCGCCATGTTCGACGAGTACCGCTTCGAGTGGCCCGAGCGCATCTGCATGGACGCGGTACTGGATGCCGAGCGTCTCGGAGCCGTGGTGCGCAATTACACCGCGATGACCGGCATGCGCCGCACGTCCGATGGCTGGCAGCTCTCGCTCGTGGATCAGCTGGAGCCGAGCGCCACCGCCACCGTCGATGCGCGAATCGTTCTCAACATGGCGGGCATCTGGATCGACCGCGTGAACGCGACGGCCGGCTCAACCAGGCGCAAATACGTCACCGGCACCAAGGGCGCCCACATCATGGTTCGGCTACCACCGGACTGCGCGGATTACGGGATCGGTACGATCAATCGCCTCAACGAGCCTTTCTACTGCTTCCCCTGGCGCGGCCTGCATTATTTCGGCCCGACCGAGACGCTCTACGAGGGCGATCCCGACAAGATCACCGCCTCCGACGATGAGATCGACTGGCTGATCGAGGAGACCAATTACATGCTGCCGGCATTGGGTCTGCGGCGCGAGCATGTCATCTTCACCTGGGCGGGCGTTCGACCGCTCGGCGCCGATCCCGCCTTTCCCAAGGGTGTCCGCTCGCGTGAGGTGCACGATCTCGCGTCGGAGGGACTGCCCGGCGTCTATGCCATGACCGCGGGCCCGATCATGACCCATCGCTCCGCGGGCGCTGAGATGGCGGCGATGGTGGCCTCCAAGCTGAAGCCGTCCCGCGCCGCTCGGCAGCCGTCATATGCCGCGACGAAATTCCCGGAGAATCAAAACTCTCCGCCCCTGTTCGATAACGACGCCACGATCAAGCTCTCCGATCTGCAATCCGTGGCGCGTAGCGAGCACGCGGCCAGTCTGACCGACGTGCTGTTCCGCCGGGTCGGCGCCGGCTGGACCGCCACCATGGGCCACGCCGCCGCCGAGCGCGCCGCTGAAGCGATCGCCGCCGAGATGGGCTGGGACAAAGTGGGCCAGGCCGAGGAGGTCCGAGCCTATCGCGCCTATCTAGAGGAGCATTTCCGAGTGAAGCCGGGACACACGGCACCGATGGTGCAGCCGAAGGGCTGAGCGCCCGCTAATACATCCGCTCCTTGTCGAGCACGTTGCGCATCTCGCCGAGCCTTCCGTCGAGCCAGCAGCGCAGGTTCCAGCAGAAGATGTCGATGATCGCCGCGTTCTCGCCCACGACGGTGCTGGCAGAATGCGGGCTGATGAGGACGTTGGGCAAATCCCAGAACGGGCTCTCCGGCGGCAGCGGCTCGGTGGTGGCGACGTCGAGCGCGGCGAATCCGATCCGGCCGTTGCGGAGCCCGTCGAGGAGCGCCGCCTCGTCGATCACCTGGCCGCGCGCGATGTTGACGAACACCACGCCCGGCTTCATCGCGGCGAAAGCCGCGCGATCGATCATGTTCTCGGTCTCCGGCGTGTGCGGGACGGTGACCACGACCGCGTCCGCGCTCGCGAGCACTGCGTGGAGGTCTCGGCGCGGGCGGATCTCGGCGAAGAGCCCGTCGTGTGCCCGGCTCTTGTCCGTATCGCGGGCGATCGCGACCGTCGTCATTCCAAAGGCGCGCGCCCGCTCAGCCAGACCGCGCGCAAGATCGCCGGCACCGATCACAACGAGCCGCCGACGCGCAACGCCCTCGCCGCAGTAGCGGGTCCAGCGATGCGCCCGCTGCTCCGCCTGGAGATGGCTGAGCCCCCGCCACTGCGCGAGCAGCACCATGAACACGAATTCTCCGAGCGGCGCTGCGTGCACGCCGCGCGCCGTCGTCACCAGAACGTCCGATCGCAAACCCAGATTCTTCATGAGCTGGCCGACGCCGGTGCTGGTCATTTGCACCCAGCGCAACCGTCGCGTGAGCGCGAGCTCCTCGACATTCCGCGGCACGTCCCACATCACCTCCGCCTGGCCGAGCGATCCGCGCCAGCGGCTCTGCTGCTCCTCCGTTCGCTTGAACGGGACCCCGACGTGATCCCCGATGTAGCGCGTCGGCGGGAGCAGGTCGGGCGCATAGTCCACGTCGACCCTCGCGGGATCGACGGCGCGGATGCGCTCGACGTGCTCCGGCTCGAGCGGCGAGGCGATGAAGATGCGGGTTTTCGACATGGGGCGGATTCCCGGAGGGTGGCTGGATTTCGCGCGGCGGGGAGGCGACGGTTGGCAACTGCGGCCGCCTCGGTTACCTCCACGGTGCCGACGGACGCAAGCAAGAGCAGGTGCCTCGTCAGGGGCTCGCGTTCGGTTGGCGACGAGACGGACACGTCCCGTGGCGGTCAATAGCTGGCGCGGCCGCCGGAGATGTCGAACACGGCGCCCGTCGTGAAGCTGCAAGCCGGGCTCGCGATCCACGCGACCGTTGCCGCGATCTCCTCGACCGTGCAGAAGCGACCCATTGGGATCTTGGCGCGCGCCTCCTCGATGTGCTTCGGCGTCATCTGCTGCAAGAGTTCGGTGACTGCCATCGCCGGAGCCACGCAGTTGACGGTGATGCCTGCCTTTACCACCTCCCGCGCCAGCGCCTTCGAGAAGCCGATGACCCCGGCCTTGGCGGCACAGTAAGCGGCGACGCCGGGTGTGCCCTCTTTGCCCGCGATCGATGCGATGTTGACGATGCGGCCGTAGCCGATCTCGCGCATGTGCGGCACAACCGTGCGGCAGCAGTAGAAGACGCTGTTGAGATCGACGGCGATGACGCGATCCCAGGCTGTGAGGGGATAGCTCGGGACCTCGGCGATCGGACCGTTGATGCCCGCGTTGTTCACAAGAATATCGATGCGCGGAAGGGTTTCCCTGGTTTTTGCGAAAGCGCGCTCTACCACAGCGGGGTCGCTCACGTCGACCGTCTGGACGAGTGCCGGCTGAAAGCCCCAATCGCTCTCGGCCTTGCCGCCGAAGTCGAGATCCCAGAGGACGATGCGGCAGCCTTGGCTCGCGAGATGGCGGGCGATGCCGAGGCCTATTCCGCGGGCCCCGCCGGTCACGATGGCGCTTTGCCCGTCGAGGACGCCCGTCATGTCGCTCCTCCACTCGCCGCCTGCATGTCATGACCCTCGCGATGAGCGGACGCGGCCCTCGGCCTCAGCCGCTGGGCGCGCCGATCGCCCGCCCGGCGCTCGGGCCGGACGGGCGATCCGACGAGGCTTACTGGGAGCGTTTCAAGGCTTCGTTGTACTTGGCTACGATCTCCTCGTAGGCGGCCTCGGGCGTGGTATCGCGCAGGATCATCCTCTGCACCGCATCGCCGAGGATCTGGTTGAAGGCGGTCGCGAGCATCGAATAGTGGACGACGCGTCCGCGTGCCTTGACGAGTTCCGCCCACTGCTTCTGGACTTGGCCGTTCGGCGTGTCGAAGTAGGGCTTGGTGTAGACCGACGCGCGCGCGACCACCTCGCCGCCCTCGGCGGCGAGCGCCTGGGCCTCTGGGCTTCCCATGAACTTCGCAAACTGCCAAGCCGCCTCCGTGTGCGCCGTATTGGCATTGATCGAGACGTGATAGCCATAGGTCGCGAGCTTGCCGTCGGGCTTGAAAGCGGGCGGCGGCGCCCAGGCGAGATCGGCTTCGGCCCCGCCCTTTTCGATGGCGCGGTAGCGGAAAAGGCCGAATGTCGCCATCGCGATCGTGCCGGCGCGCAAGCCGTCATGAACCTCGCTATAGCCGAACTGAAGCGTCGTCTGCGGGGTGGCCTTGCATTTGCCGAAGAGGTCCTTCATGACCTGAAGGGTGGCGATGGTTTGGCCCTTGTCCATGGCCAGGTCCCGGTCGTTCGCCGCGAAGTACTGGCCGTCGCCCTCGCTCGCCATGGAGCTGAACAGGTTTTCGGCGAGCGGCTGCGCGCCGCCCATGCCGCCGCTGGAGCCGACAGGAACGGGATACCCGATGACGCCCGGCTGGTTGAGCTGTCCGCCGGCCTTGCAGACCTCGTCCCAGGTTTTCGGCGGCGTCACGCCCGCCTTCGCCAAGAGGCTCTTGCGATAGATCAGGATAGGAATGCGGAAGTCCTGCGGCATGCCGTAGAGATGGCCGTCTACGGCACCGGTGTGGAGCGGCAGCAGCCAGTCGCTCTCGTCGACTTTGTCGCGCTTGACGAGGTCGTCGAGGGCGAGGACCGAGCCCGAGGCGACGAACTCGGGGATCTCCCAGTTGCTCATGCGAAAGAGATCGGGGGTCGCCGAGCGGCTGCGTAGCGCGCGCAGGCTCGCCTGCTGGGTCGAATCCACTTGGACGGTCACCTTGATCGAGGCGTTGGCAGCCTCGAAAGCCTGGATCATGCGTGTCTGGGCGGCCGCCCGCGGATCGTTCTGGTTGTTCGGATCGAGGAAGGTCGCGAAAACGATTTCCGTCTGGTCCGCCGCATGCGCGCGCATCGCGGCGGGGCCTGCGCCAAGCAAGCAAAGCGCCGACGCCGCGGCGAGGAGGGCAACCCCTCTTTTCGCGGCGGGCAAGAGTGCATTCAAGATTTCGCCACTGGCCATGGTTTCCTCCCGTATTGGCTTGTTTGACGAGTCCGGCGCGTGCGAGGCCTATCCCTTCACCGCACCGGCAGTAAGTCCCGCGATGAACCATTTCTGCACGAAGGCGAACATCAGGATCACCGGCATCGACGAAATAATGGCGTAGGCCATCATGTAGGACCACGAGATGCCTACCGAATCGAACACCTGGTTGACGAGCGTGACCTGGAGGGTGCGCCGCGCAATGTCGGGCGCGAACACCGCGACCGTGATGTAGTCATTCCACGTGGTGATGATGCCGATCGTCGCAACCGCGGCGAGACCGGGCTTGATGAGCGGCAGGATCAGGCGGCAAACGATCTGAAATCGTGACGCCCCGTCGATGAGGGCGGATTCTTCGATCTCGAGGGGGACGGAATCGATGAAGCTCTGCAGGAACCAGACCGTCTGCGGCGCAATCCGCGCGGCGAGAATGGCGACGATCACCGCCGTGTTGCTGAGAAGCCCGAGCCGGTCGAGGATGTAGTAAGTCGGCACCAGGAGCGCGACGCCCGGGACCATCGAAGTCCCGAGGATCGTCAGCATGACCGCCTTCTTGCCGCGGAAGGGGAAGCGCGACGCGGCATAGCCCGCCGGAATGCCGACGAGGAGGGCGACGATCACCGCTCCCACGGCATAGATGACCGAATTGCTCAAGTCGACGACGAAGGACTTGTCGGCGAAGACGTTCAGGTAGTTCTGGAAGGTGAGCGGTGACGGCAACAGCGATGGCGGCACCGCCACCGCCTTGACCTCCGTCTTGAGCGAGGTCGAAAGCCCCCAGAGGATCGGCCCCAGGACCGCGAGCGTGATGGCGCCGGCAAGGGCGAGGAGCGGAAGCCGGTGCCCGCCGAGGGCGCCGCGAGCACCTCGCCGGTGAGCGCGCGGACCCGAAGCGAGAGCGGAGTAGTTCACGGGTGCGGCGCTCCTAGCCGGTGATGCGTCCGGTAAGCCGCGTGTAGACGGCACCGAGCGCCACATTGATGGCCAGCACGACCAGTGAAATGACTGCGGTCGGCGCGATGTCGACCGCCTGCAGCGAGCCCTGGAAGGCCCGGAAGCTGAGCGTGGCGGTGGAACCGATCGGGCCGCCGCCCGTGAGTACGATGATGAGCGTGACAAGCGTCAGGTAGAAGATCGCGAGCGTGAGGGCCGTGCTGCCGATAGCGGGGAGGATGTGGGGCAGCGTTACATAGCGGAACTTGACGAGCGGGCCGCCGCCATCGATCTCCGCCGCTTCGTAAAGCTCCTGCGGGACCGACTGCATCGCCGCGGTGAGCATCACCATCACATAAGGGAACGACCACCAGCTCGTCACCACGATGGTCAGCGGAAGTGCAAGCGCGGGATCCCCGAGCATCAGCCCGGGAGAGATGCCGAGCCCGCCCAAGAAGTAGGCCACCGGTCCGAAGGCAGGATTGAGGAGCCAGAGCCAGATGCTGGCCACCACGGACATGGAAAGGGTCCAGGGAAAGATGATGACGACCCGCAGCACCCGTCCGACATGGCCGACAGTGTTCATGACGAGCGCCGCACCGAGCCCGACGGCCGTGGAGACAGCGAGCGAGCCGCCCACGTAGATGAGCGAGATGGTGGTCGTTTCCCAGAAGTCGGGCGAGCTGAAGACGTCGATGTAGTTCTGCAACCCGACGAAGCCGACGAGATCGTAGAACTTGGTCTTCTGGAAGCTCATCCAGATCACGAACACGGTCGGATAGAGCGTCACGACGATCAGGAGGAGAAGGACGGGCGCAAACCACCCGAACGCGGCAAGCCGCGCGTGCCGACGCGGACGCAGCGCCGCTGGGCGCCCCGCAACACGCGGTGCGGTGCCGTAGGGATCGCTCCCCAGCATTCTCGTCATCGACGCGGAGCGTGCCATCGCGGCTCCGATCTCTGGCTTTGGCGGCATCGAGCGCGCCGGCTCATGGGTTGGTCTGAGCGGTTTGGGTTTCGGCTTGCGGGTTCGGTGCGGCATTGGCGACCGCGGTTCTGTATGGCCAGAGGGCGGACAGCTCGGCCGCGGTTGCGCGCACGCGTTCGGCCACCTTGGGGATCACGGCCTCGGAAAAGCGGTGAACCGGGCCCGCGACGCTGACCGTGCCCACGACTTTGCTGCCTTGCCAAATGGCGGCGGCGATCGCGGCGACGCCTGGCTCGGCCTCTTCGTAGGCCAGGCCCCAGCCCCGCTCCTTCGTTTCATCGAGGGAGGCCGAAAATGTCTCCCTGGTCCGGATGACACGGGGCCCACCCATGCCGGCACGGCCGAGGCCGCCCACCACCGCGCGTTGCAGCGCCTCGTCGCGATCGAGGCTCGTGAGCCACACCTTGCCGTTGGCCGTGGTGTGAAGCGGAACGCGGGCGACGAGCTCGGGCTGATAGATGAGCCCGGACCGCGCACCCTGGGCCTGCGCGATCCACGTCAAGCCGTCGGGGCCAACAATCGCCAACCGACCGAGCCCTTCGGTGGACGCGGCCAGGCGATCGAGGATCGGTTGGCAGATATCCGGAATCCGAGTGCCGGCAAGGAGGCGCTGGCCCGCGATGGCAAGCTTCAGCGATAGCCGGTAGAAGCCGGTGTCCGAGTCCTGCTCGGCCCAGCCGAGATCGCAGAGGGTGTTCAGCAGGCGATGCGTCGCACTCTTAGGCACGTCGAGCCGCCGGCTGATTTCGCCGAGCGGCAGCGCCTCAGCGTTTTCACTCAGCAGCAGGATCAGATCGAAGCAGCGCTCGACGAGCGTTTTCACCAGGCGCATCAGGTCGGACCAATCGTCTCTATCGGAACGTCATTCTATTATCAGACTGAGCTCGCTGCGTCAATGTTGCCGGGAATCAATCTAGCTCATGCAATTTCATATGCTTAGACAAGATCTGTCGCAGTTTGACAACGGCAGCTCGATTAGTTAGAAAGGCTCTATTGGAACGGTATTCCAGTGATGCCTCGTATGTGGATTAGACAAGGGTAGAGAGATGCGGATTGCCATCTTTGATGCCGGCCACTGGCATTTTCCCTTGTATCTCGACGCGCTCAGCCAACCCGAGGTCGAAGTCGTCGGTGTCTCCGACTCCGAGAATTTCGCTGGACGGGAGATCGCGGCCCGTCTGGGCTGCCCCCTGATCGCTTCCAACGAGGCGCTCCTCGCGGTGGAGTTCGACTTCGCGCTCGTCCTCAGCCGCCATTCCGTGATGCCGGGTGTCGCCCGGCAGCTCATCAAGAAAGGCAAACCCTTTCTCATCGAAAAGCCCTGCGGCGTCGCAAGCGCGCAGGTCGCCCGTCTGCGCAAGCAAGCGGCGCGCGCCGGCGTCTTCGTCGCCGTGCCCTTCATCTTCCGGGTAAGCGAGCTCGCGAAACGGCTCGCCGACGCCGAGCTGGCACCCGAAGGCTACCAGCATCTCGCCTTCCGCTTCATCGGCGGGCCGATCAGCCGGTATGAGCGCGTGGGCTGCAGCTGGATGCTGGACGCCCGCTTTGCCGGCGGCGGGGCGGCCATCAATCTCGGCGTGCACTTCTTCGACCTAATCGCTGCGCTGACGGGGCAGCCGATCACGCAGGTCCGGGCCCTCACGCGACAATACCGCGCGGACGTGAGCGTCGAGGAGCAGGCCGCCTTCATCGTCAACACGGCTCGGGGCCAGATCGGACTGGTCGAGACTGGGTATCTCTATCCGAGCGACGCCAAGGACTTGCGCGACTTCAGCTTCTCGCTCTCCCACTCCTCGGTCTATATCCAAGGCCAGGGCGAACACATCGCGATCAAGGGCCATCGCGACCTGTCCAAGACGTTGTCGCAAATCGACTACAATGCGGATCGCTATTACCCCGTCTTCCTGAGACGCGCGCTCGACGATTTCAGCGCCGGCCGGCCGCCGGTTGCGGGTCTCCTTGAAGCGGAGCAGGCGCTGGCGGTGGTGGAAGCCGGCTACGCCTCCGCTGCGCAGGGCGGCGATGTCCGGGCAATCGAGGCGCGCCCGTGAGCCTCGTGGTCGGCGACACGGCCAAGCGTCTGATCGCGCTGAGGCGCGCAGAGACTCCCGGCACGGCGTCCTCGGAACGTTGGGACGATCTTTCCGACGACGAGGCTTATGCCGTCCAGGCCGAGGTGCAGCGGATCACGCAGGAGGCGGTCTACGGCTGGAAAGTCGCCATCGGGCCGAATGGCCGGGCGGTCGCGGCTCCCCTCCTCGCCTCGACGATCCTCGCCGCGCCGGCGCGGCTCACACTCGGCCACGGCGTCACGCTCAAGCTCGAGACGGAGTTCGCATTCAGGCTCGCTGGCGATCTGCCGCCGAGAGAGCGGGCTTATACCCGCGTGGAGATCCTGGCGGCACTTGCAGAAGCGAGAGCGGCGTTCGAGCTCGTACGCCCGCGAGCGGGAGAGCCCGGCGATACGCCTTTCGCCAGGTTCCTGGCCGACAATCTCGGCAACGCCCATACGGTCATTGCCGCGCGCGGTGGCAGGCCCGCCGAGCTCGGACTCGAGACGGCATGGGCCGAGCTCAGCCTCGATGGCACCCCGATCGCCTCCGGCATCCACCCTGCTGGCGATCCGCTGCTTCCTCTTCTCAATTACGCCAATGCGCCCGTCGACCATCTCGGCGGTTTGCGGCGCGGGCAACTCGTCATCACCGGCTCGCTCGCAGGTGCTGTCGCGGTCGCCGGGCCGGGGAAGTACGTGGGCGCCATCCAGGGTCTCGAGCCGGTCGCCATCGAGTTCGTCGATTAAACACGGAGACATTTGCAATGTCGCTCGCGGGTGCCAGTGTCATCGCGATCTGGAACGACATCACCGACGAAGGTCGGCAGAATTTCTATCAATGGCACGATCGCGAGCACATCCCCGAGCGGGTCGGGATCGAGGGCTTCCTGCGAGGTCGGCGCTACATTGCCGTCTCGGGCGCGCCGGAGTTTCTGACGCTCTACGAGGTTCGCGACCACGCGGTGCTGTCTGGAAAGAGCTATCTCGAGCGACTCAACAATCCAACGGAATGGACGACGCGATCGGTCCGGCATTTCCGGAACGTCTCGCGCTCGCTCTGCGCGGTCGAATATTCTGTGGGCAAAGGCTCCGGCGGCATCGTCGGCACGGTGTACTTCGACTGCGCGCCCGAGCACGACACGACGCTCCTCGACCGCCTCGCCCAGCGCACGCTGCCGACTCTCCTCGAAGCTCCCGGCATGGTCGCAGCCCATGTGTGCCGCGCCGACGTCGAGGCGAGCAAGGCCAAGACGACCGAGCAGCGGGGACGGCCGGACAATCTCGTGCCGCGGTGGGTGATCCTGTTGGAGGGTGCCGCGTCGGCGGCAATCGAGGCCGCCCTCTCCGCTGAGCTGGGCCCCGCGGCCTTCGCCGAGAGCGGCGTCGCTCATGCGGCCCACGGCGTTTATCGCCTGGAGTACGACCTGCTGAAGGCTTAAAGCGCCTCCCCGGCAGAGACGGCGTGTCCTTCGTCGGGCATGAATCTCCGGGCGTCGGAGCGCTGACCCGATGGGCCCTTGGCAAGGCGGCGGTTGGCAAGCTCGGCTGCCTCGGTTACCTATACGGTGCCGACGGACGCAAGCAAGAGGGTGAGGCCATGTCGACCAATAGCGAGCTCCTGGAGCGCCGCAATAATGCCGTGCCGCGGGGGGTGGCGAGCGCCACCGCCGTGTTCGCTGCGCGCGCCGAGAATGCCGAGCTCTGGGACGTCGAGGGCAAGCGCTACATCGACTTCGCCGGCGGCATCGCGGTGCTCAACACCGGCCACCGCCACCCCAAAGTGATGAAGGCGATCGAGGAGCAGCTCGAGCGCTTCACCCACCCATGCTTCCAGGTGACGCCCTACGAGCCCTATATCGCGCTCGCCGAGAAGCTCAACAAGCTCGCGCCCTCCAAGGGGCCCAATAAGACCATTTTCCTCACCACCGGTGCCGAGGCGATCGAGAACGCCGTCAAGATCGCGCGCAACGCCACCAAGCGGCCGGCAATCATCTCCTTCGTCGGCGGCTTCCACGGCCGCACGCTCATGACCATGGCGCTTACCGGCAAGGTCGATCCCTATAAGCGCGGCTTCGGCCCGTTCCCGGGCGAGGTCTATCACGTGCCCTATCCGAACAAGTTCCACGACGTGAGCCCCGAGGATTCGCTCCGGGCGCTCGAGTTCCTGTTCAAGGCGGATGTCGAGCCGAGCCGCGTCGCTGCCGTCCTCATCGAGCCGGTGCAGGGCGAGGGCGGCTTCTACATCGCGCCCTTCGAGTTCCTGCGCCAGCTGCGCAAGGTCTGCGACCAGCACGGCATCCTGCTGATCGTCGACGAGATCCAGTGCGGCTTCGGGCGCACCGGCAAGATGTTCGCGGTCGAGCATTCCGGCGTGGCGCCCGATCTCATCACCATGGCCAAGAGCCTCGCGGGCGGCATGCCGCTCTCGGCGGTGACCGGCCGCGCGGCGGTGATGGACGCGGTCGATCCCGGTGGACTCGGTGGCACCTACGCCGGCAATCCCGTCGCCTGCGCCGGCGCGCTCGCGGTCCTGGACGTGTTCGAAGAGGAAAAGCTCCTGGAGCGCAGCACCGCGATCGGCGAGCGCATCGTGAAGCGGCTGAACGTGCTCGCCGCCAGCAACCGCTTCCCCTGCATCGGTGAGGTGCGCGGGCTCGGCGGCATGGTCGCGGTCGAGCTGGTGGAGGATCGCACCACGAAGAAGCCGGCGGCTGCGCTCACCAAGCGCCTGGCGGAGAAGAGCCTGAAGAACGGGCTCATCCTCCTCACCTGCGGCGTCTATGCGAACGTGGCGCGGGTCCTGGTTCCACTCACCGCGTCCGACGCCATCATCGACGAGGGACTGAAGATCCTCGAGCACTCGCTCGAGGAGGCGATGGCGAGCTGATCGTACGGCGGCGACGACTAGGGAGATCGGTCATGGCGAAGAGCGAATTCCGGACGGCGCTCGAATCGGCGGTGCAGCGCAAGCATTCGAGCGTGCATCCCTGGAGCGAGGCGTGGGTTTCCGGCGCCCTCAACAAGCGCCTGCTCGGCGAGTGGGTGAAGCAGCATTACCACTTCGTGAGCCACGCCGCGGAATGGCTGGGCACGATCTTCGGCAACTGTCCTCACGAGGACGTCCGCGAGTTCCTGATCGAGAACATGTGCGAGGAGGAAGGCGTCACTGAGCAGTCCGGCTTCCCCGCCGTGAAGCATGCCAAGCTGCTGCTCGACTTCGCCGAGCATTGCGGGATGGACCGCCGCGCCGTGGCGGACGCGCAGATCAGTGGCGAGGTGCTACCGGAGACTCTCGGCCTGCAGGCCTGGTGTTTCCACCAGAGCCGCCGGCATTTTGCCGAGGCTATAGCCTCGATCCTGATCGGCCTCGAATCCCAAGTGCCGCAGATCTACAGCAAGACCACGCCGCCGCTCCTCGAGAAATACGGGTTCACCGAGGAGGAGGTCGTGTTCTTCCGACTGCACATCCTCGCCGACACCGAGCACGGCGAGCGCGGCTATGAGATCGTCGACAAGTACGCGGACACGCCGGAGCTGCGGGCGAACTGTCTGCGCCTCGTCAAGGAGGCGACGATGATGCGCCGGCTCTATCTCGACGGCCTCTACAACAAATATCTGGCGCGGCCGGCCGCGCAGGCGGCGGAGTAGACCATGGCCGCCTCAGATCCGCGCGCGAAAGTTCCTGTCCGTGCCATGAACAGCGAGCTCGCGCACCGAGCCGCGGAAGCGGCGCAGGCGAAGGCGCGGGAGTTCGGCCAGACCATCAGCGTCGCCGTCTGCGACGAGTCCGGCAATCTCGTGTACTTTCTGCGCGGCGACACCTGCAGCTTCATCACTTTCGAGACCGCCAAGGGCAAGGCCGCCCTAGCCGCGGGCTTCCGCCGTCCCACCAACGACTATCTCGCGGCCGCGCGCGAGAACCCCGCGTTCTGGACCGGCGTCGGCGCCCAGCTCGGCATGATCATCGGTCCCGGCGGCTATCCGATCGCCCGCGACGGCGCGCTCATCGGCGGCATCGGCTGCGGCGGCGCGCTCGGCGAGGAGGACCACCTCTGCGCCGAGGCCGGCGCCAAGGCGGTCAGCAGCTGAAGACGCGGCGGCTGGCCGTCGTCGCGCATCAAGGACGGGTGGCTAAGGACATCAGCTCGTCCACCAGCCGCGCCGATCCGCGCGTCTCGGGCCAACGCAGCGCGGCAGCGTGGGCCAAGGCCGCAAAATGGTCGAAACGGTCGAGCGCGCGGCTCGTGGCTGCCACGATCGCGGCGGGTTCGAACTGCTCGAAGCTGGTTCCGGGTCCGCCGCATTCCTCGAGCAGCGTCGCCAGCGGCGATCCACCGGGAACCACGGCAGGGATGCCGTTGGCGAGCGTCTCCGCGAGCACCGACGAGAAGCCCGCGACATAAAACTCGGCCCGGTGCGGACAGAGGACGAGATCCGTCATCTCCAGCAGTTGCGGCCAGCGCGAGCCACCCGCCGGCATCTCCTCGAGCATCATACGGTCGTTGTTCGCCGCGATGTCCCGCAGCGCCAACTGTGTCTGCGGCGAATCCGAAGGCGCGACGCTCTGGACGAGCAGGCGGATGTCCCCTCGCGAGCGCAAGAGTTCGCGGACGATATCCGGCAGCCGCTCGTAACCCTTAGCAAGCCGCTGGTGACCGAGGATGGAGACATGGACAGGCCGTGCGCCCGCTCGGCTGCGTAACGGGGCGACGGCGCGGTACGGCAGCGGGAGCATCTGGACCGGGAATGCTAGCAGCGACATGAAAAGTTGGGCGGGCATCGGGGCGAACGCAGCGAAATGAAAGCGCGCTCCCGGTTCGCGGGGCAGCCGTAGGGCGACATAGCGAAAGAGCACCGCCCGTGGATCGATCCGTGGGTCGGGTACGCTCACCCGATAACTGTCCGATGTCAGTCTTACCTCCAACCCGGTGCTGACGGATTCCACGACGATGGTCGGCCTTCGATCGGGCGGCAAGGCACGCCGCCATTCGATCAGCGCCGCCAATTGGACCGGCCGCACGGACGTCATGACGACGATGTCCGCCGACTCGATCGCGGGAAGCCGGGACAGATCCTCGCACGTGCGTCGAGTGAGCGTGTCGAAGCCCGTGAGCCACGGGCAAAACGGGTCGTCGTCGTTGTTCGTATAGGTGTAGACGCGGAAATGAGGGGCGGCGCCGAGCTCGGACTGGAGCGCCGGAGGAAGCTCGTGATGGCCGAACACGAGGGTCTCCACCCCTCGGCTCCGAAACTCGTCCACGATGTATCGACAATAATTTGCGTGATGGCCGACATCGTCGTGCAGACCCGGGTCGAGGTAGAAGGCGCGCATCACCCGTTCCAGAAAAGCTCAAAGACCTGCGAGTTGGCGCCGCATCAGGGCCGGCTCGTCACGTAATCCGCATATTGCCGAGCGACGTAGTGCTCGCCCATGAGCGGCTTCAGCAAACTATCGGTCGGCTCGGCCCAGTGATCCGCGAGGTTGGCGGCCGCGAAATCCAAACCCACGGCGGCGCTCATCCTGGTTCCGCTGCCGACGCGTGGGTTGACATCGACGATCTGCCAACGGGATGCCGCGTCCTGCATGAGCTGAACAAGGAAGGCGCCGAACAGCGGCAGCCCGCGTGCGAGGCGTTCCACGAGCCGCGCCAAGGCGGGGTCGTGGAACACACGCACCTTCATAGCCACGCTGGCCTTGCGCTCGAAGTACTCCCGGCAGACACAGCAGAAGGCGCCGGATCTGCGACCCAAGAACACATCGATTCCCACCTCGGGCTCCCTCAGCTGCTCCTGGAGCAGCCAGTGGCTCGGATCCAAGTTCGCGAGATCGACGGCACCGCGCACGAGCGGTGCGGGCGCGGCCGCGCATCCCTCACGCGGCTTCAGGACAAGGGGTGCCTGCATCCGCTCGCGGGCGTCCGGGGTGGCGAGGGCGGTCTCGGGAGAGGGCAGCCCGTTTGCCCTGAGCCACTGGTGCATCGCCCACTTATCGCCGCAGAGCCGAACGATCTCGTAGGAGGGTGCGGCGAGGTCGAGATCGGGCGGCAGCCTTCCATCGCGCGCAACCCGAGCCGCAGCCTCGATCTCTTCGTCATGCATCGGCAGGTACGAGCTACCCGGGTATGATGCAGCGATTTGACGAAGCGCATCCGGGAACTCCGGCGAGCGAGCCGAAGGCACCCGGACGAACGCATCGGCAAGGACGCTCGCCGCGACGAGCTCGCGGGGGTTCGTGTCGATCGCGATGATGAAGACCGAATCGCCCCAGCGATCCCGCACCGATTGGATCGTGCCGAACGAATTGGCGCTGCCTGCCGAGCCGACGATCAGCCGACGAGTGTGGCGGCGCACTCTGATCGCCTACTTCCCCTCCGAGTACGCGACCTCCGCTTCGCGCCAGTCCTGGTTGGGCTTGGTGTAGTGCAGAATCATCATCGGTGGCGACCAATTGTGAAAGAAGACGCCGTCGGCGCGTGGAAACGTCACGTCGCCGGCGGCCCAGCCCGTGAATTTGCCGGTCTCGAGGGTCTTGACGATCGCCTTCGGATCCGTGCTCTTCGCCTGCGCGATCGCCTGAGCGATGATCGCGATGTCGCCGAAGCAGTTGAGGTCGGAGTAGACCGGCTGGTCCTTGAATTTCTCCTGGTATTGCTTCGCGTACCATGAGCCCAGATCGGAGAGCTTCTGCTGCGGAGAGTAGTACGCGATGAAATGAACGTCGCCGTCTTGGGGGTGGAGCTGCCACCACTGCGGGCGAACCGGTGCGTCGTATGAGATCAGCATCGGTGTGCTCGGCAGAAGTCCGATGGTCGCGGCTTGATCGACCATGAGGTCGATCATCTGCCCGACCGCGATATTGATGATCGCGTCGGGCTTGAACGCCTTCACCTGAAGGAGCTGCGGCGTCAGATCCGTGACCGATTGATCGTAGGTCAGCGACTGTATCTCGAGGCCGAGGCTCTTCTCCTTGTTTTGCTTCTCGGTCTCGGAGATCAAGCCGATGCCGTAGTCGGTCGTCACGGCGATGATCGAGATCTTCTTGTAGTTCATCTTCTTGATCCAGCCGAGCCAGGTTTCCGCCCTCAGGGGGTCGACCGCGTGGGTGCGGAAGGCTACGTCATAGTGCTTGGCCGTGATATCCGCGGCGCCGCTTTGGCTCCCGATCGTGGGGACGCCGAGTTCCTTGGCGACCTCGTTGACGGCGATGTTCTCGGAGCTGTAGGCGAAACCCGTGACCGCCACCGCCTTCTCCTCGGTGACGAGGCGGCGGTAAGCGGCGATCCCGGCCTCGTTCTTGGCCTGCGTGTCCTGTATCGAGATCTGGATCTTGCGTCCGAGCACGCCGCCCATCACGCCATTCACGTAGTCGACCCCGATCTCCGCGCCGCGCCGGCAGAGTTGGCCCAAGCCGGGATCGGCGGGTGGAGAGAGGCCGAGTTCGAGGCCGATGGTGATCGGTGGCTCGTCCGCCGCGACGGGCGCGCTCGCTGGACCCGTGACCGCCGCCAGCGCCATCGCGCCCGTAACCCACACTGCGATTTTCATGTCTCGCGCCCCCCGGAGTTTTGCTCTCGGCAGAATGTTGCCCGAGCCGGCGGCGGGCCTCAAGGGCACTGGTGCAAAAGGCGTCTCCGATAGGGATTTTCGGCGGCTCGCCCGCCTATTGCGAGAGGGCGGGTCCGTTCGGGCCGTTGCGTCCGCTCGCCCCAGAAGTGTTCCTTGGCATCTCAAAGGCCTCTAATATATGGCATGGAGAACTGGCCGATCCGTGGCACCGGGAGGCGACGCCGGGCGCGCCCAAAGGCTGATAAACTCCTCGTTATGAGCCTATGCGGATCCGATTGCTCTCTTGCGGGCGAGCCGGCGGCTTGGCCCGCACCCTAGGACGACGACTTAGCCTGCATGAATGATCTGAGACCCGAGCAGGACGCGCGAGAGGCGCAGCGGGTTGGGGCTCGACCGCCCCTGGCTCCCGCTCCCCTGTGGCGCCGGGCGCTCTGGCTCATGGTGATCGTGCTGGTGATCGCGGGTGTCGCTTGGTGGGTCCACACGCGCCCGGTGCCGCAAGCGCCTGCCGGCCGGTTCGGCGCCGGCGCAGCGATGCCCGTGGTCACCGCCACCGCGCAAAAAGGTGACATCAACGTCCTGCTGAACGGGCTTGGGACGGTGACGCCGTTGGCCACGGTGACCTTGCGCTCGCAGATCAGCGGTCAGCTCATGCGCGTCGACTTCAAGGAAGGCCAGATGGTGAAGGAGGGTGATCTCCTTGCCGAAATCGATTCCCGCCCCTACGAGCAGCAGGCGGCGAACGCCCAGGGGCAGCTGGTGCGCGACCAGGCGCTGCTCGCCAATGCTCAGCTCGATCTCCAGCGCTACCGCAAGCTGGTGGCGCAGGATTCGATCCCAAAGCAGCAGCTCGATACGCAGGATTCCCTCGTCCATCAGCTCGAGGGGACAGTTATCTCCGACCAGGCGCAGGTTGAGACCGCCAAGCTCAACATCGCTTATTGCTTCATTCTCGCGCCGGTGAGTGGCCGCGTCGGCTTGCGGCAGGTCGACCCGGGCAACTACGTGCAGGCGAACGATACGAATGGCATCGTCGTGCTGACGCAACTGCAGCCGATCACCGTGGTGTTTACGCTGCCGGAAGACAGAGTGCCGGCTGTGATGAAGCAGCTCAATGCCGGCGCTACCCTGCAGGCCGTTGCCTACGATCGCAGCCAGACCACCAAGATCGCCACCGGTTCGCTCGCTACCGTGGACAACCAGATCGACACGACCACCGGCACGCTGAAGTTGAAGGCGCAATTCGACAACGGCGACAACAGCCTGTTCCCGAACCAGTTTGTCAACATACAGCTCCGGGTCGAGACGCTGCACGACGAGACCGTCATTCCGACGGCGGCCGTCCAGAGGGGGGCGCCCGGCACCTTCGTCTATCTCGTCAAGCCTGACGACACCGTGGCCGTGCAGGTGATCAAGCTCGGGCCCGCTGAGGGCGAGAAAGTGGCCGTGCGCTCCGGCCTCTCGGTCGGCGACCGCGTCGTCGTCGACGGCGCCGACAAGCTTCGAGATGGCGCCAAGATTTCCCTGCGTCAATCCACTGGCGGTGCTGCCGGAACACCCGCCGGCGCATCGGGAGGCGCGGCGGTGCCGCCGCAAAGCACGTCGCAGGGCCAGCAGCCGCGGGGGCCGCGCACGAACGGTGGGGCTGGCTCCGGCGGAAACAGCCAATGACAAAGCAGCGACGTCGTCGCCTATGAACGAGGATTCGCGGTGAGCCCCTCGCGTCCGTTCATCCTGCGGCCGGTCGCCACCACGCTCCTGATGGTGGCGATCCTGCTGGTGGGCGGGCTCGCTTTCCGCTTCCTGCCGCTCTCGGCTCTCCCAGAGGTCGACTATCCCACCATCCAGGTGCAGACCTTCTATCCCGGCGCCAGCCCGGACGTCATGACGACCTCGGTGACGGCTCCGCTCGAGGTCCAATTCGGGCAGATGCCGAGCCTGAACCAGATGTCGTCGAGCAGCTCCGCCGGCGCCTCGGTGATCACGCTTCAGTTCAGCCTTGCCATCAACCTCGACGTCGCCGAGCAGGAAGTTCAGGCCGCGATCAACGCGGCCGGTAACCTGCTGCCCAGCGACCTGCCGGCCCCGCCGATCTATGCGAAGGTGAATCCAGCGGATGCGCCGATCCTCACTCTGGCGCTCACGTCCAAGACCATCCCGCTGCCGCAAATCGAGGACGTCGCCGACACCCGTCTCGCGCAGAAGATCTCACAGCTTCCCGGTGTCGGCCTGGTCAGCATCAGCGGCGGTCAACGCCCGGCGGTGCGCATCCAGGCGAATCCCCGGGCGCTCGCCGCCTACGGCCTCAACATCGACGATCTCCGCACCACCGTCGCCAACGCCAATGTCAACACGCCCAAAGGCAATTTCGACGGACCCTCGCGCGCCTACACCATCAATGCCAACGATCAGCTGCACAGCGCCGACGACTACCGAGCCCTGGTCGTGGCCTACAAGAACGGCTCTGCCGTGCATCTCTCGGACGTGGCGGCCGTGGTGGACGGCTCGGAGAATTCACGCCTCGCCGCCTGGACCAACGTCACGCCTGCGGTGATCCTCAATATCCAGCGCCAGCCCGGCGCCAACGTCATCGCCGTCGTCGACAGCGTCAAGGCTCTGCTTCCGCAGTTGCAAGCCTCGCTCCCTTCGGCTGTCGATGTTGCCGTGCTCACCGACCGAACCACCACGATCCGCGCCTCCGTAGCGGACGTCGAGTTCGAGCTGGCGCTGGCCGTCGTCCTGGTCGTTCTGGTGATCTTTCTGTTTCTACGCAATCTGCGGGCCACCATCATCCCGAGCCTCTCGGTGCCGCTGTCGCTCGTCGGCACCTTCGGCGCCATGTACTTGCTGGGCTTCAGCATCAACAACCTCTCGCTGATGGCGCTTACCATCGCGACCGGCTTCGTGGTCGACGACGCCATCGTGATGATCGAGAACATCGCTCGCTATTTGGAGGAGGGCGATCCGCCGCTGAAGGCGGCGCTCAAGGGCTCTGAGCAGATCGGTTTCACGATCGTGTCGCTGACGATATCGCTGATCGCGGTGCTGATCCCCCTGCTGTTCATGGGCGACGTCGTGGGCCGCCTCTTCCGCGAGTTCGCGATCACTCTCTCGGTGACCATCCTGATCTCTGCCGTGGTATCGCTGACATTGGTGCCGATGGCCTGCGCCAAGTTGCTGCGCCGACATGACGAGACCACGGAGAGCATGTTCGAGCGCAAGAACCGCGAATGGTTCGATGCGCTGGTCCGCGCTTACGATCGCGCTCTCAATACGGTTTTGGATCACCAGCCGCTGACGCTTGTGGTGGCGCTGGCGACATTGGTGCTCACCGCGGCCCTCTATATTTGGATTCCCAAGGGTTTCTTCCCGATCCAGGACACCGGCCTGATCCAGGGCATCTCCGAGGCGGCGCAATCGATCTCCTATCCCGCGATGGCCGAGCGCCAGCAGGCGCTGGCCGCTGCCATTCTCAAGGACCCCAACGTCGACAGCCTCTCGTCTTTCATCGGCATCGACGGTACCAACACGACGCTCAACAGCGGCCGGTTCCTGATCAATCTGAAGCCGCACGACGCGCGCCAGCTCAGCGCGAGCGACATCATCCGCCAATTGCAGCAAGAGACCGCGGATGTCGGCGGCATCTCGCTTTACATGCAGCCGGTGCAGGATCTCACCATCGACACGACGGTGAGCAGGACGCAGTACCAGTTCGTGCTGGAGAGCGCCAGTCCCGACGATCTCGCCGCTTGGGCACCGAGGCTCGTAGACCGGCTGAACCAGCTCCCGGCCTTCGAGAACGTAGCCAGCGACCAGGAGGAGCGGGGTCTCTCGGCCTACCTCACCATCGATCGCGACACGGCGGCGCGCTTTGGTATCACGCCGGCGACCGTCGACAATGCCCTCTACGACGCCTTCGGCCAGCGCATCATCTCGACCATCTTCACTCAGTCGAACCAGTACCGCGTGATCCTGGAGGCCGAGCCGGACATGCAATCCTCGCTGACCTCGCTCGGGTCGATCTATCTACCCTCCGCCACCGCCACGGGCGGCCAGGTTCCGCTGTCCACGCTTGTCACGCTGAGCGAGCAAACGGCGCCGCTCAAGATCAATCACCTCGCGCAATTTCCGGCCACCAATATATCGTTCAATCTGGCACCCGGCGCATCGCTGGGCGATGCCGTGCCGGCGGTGAAGCAGGCGGAGCTGGATATCGGCATGCCGCTCAGCGTGCTCACGATCTTTCAAGGCGCGGCGCTCGCCTTCCAGGCCGCCCTCAGCAACGAGTTGTTCCTGATCCTGGCCGCGATCGTGACGGTCTACATCGTGCTCGGCGTGCTCTACGAGAGCTTCGTCCATCCGGTGACGATCTTGTCGACGCTGCCCTCCGCCGGTATCGGCGCGCTGTTGGCCTTGATCGTCGCCGGCAGCGACCTCAGCATTATCGCCATCATCGGCATCGTCCTGTTGATCGGCATCGTCAAGAAGAACGCGATCATGATGATCGACTTCGCGCTGGAGGCCGAGCGCGAGGAAGGTAAGTCGCCGCGCGAGGCAATCCACCAGGCTTGCCTGCTGCGGCTGCGCCCGATCCTCATGACCACTATGGCGGCGCTGCTTGGCGCGCTGCCCTTGATGGTCGGCAGCGGCACGGGCTCGGAGCTCCGCCATCCGTTGGGCATCAGCATCGTCGGCGGTCTCATCGTGAGCCAGCTCCTGACGCTCTTCACCACCCCGGTCATCTATCTCGCTTTCGACCGGCTGGGCCAGCGGCTTGCCCGCCACTTCCCGCCCGAGCCCGATGACCGCCGCGAGCGGAACCCGTCGTCGTGAACCCGTCGGAGGTCTTCATCCGGCGCATGGTGGCGACGACGCTGCTGACTTGCGGCGTCGCTCTCGCTGGCGTCATTGCCTTCTTCCAGCTGCCGGTGTCGCCGCTGCCGCAGGTGGATTTCCCCACTATCTCGGTTCAGGCTTCCCTGCCCGGCGCAAGCCCCGAGGTGGTGTCGACCAGCGTCGCGACGCCGCTGGAGCGTCACCTCGGCGTCATCGCGGACGTCAGCGAGATGACCTCGCAGAGCACCGTCGGTCAGGCGCGCATCACGCTGCAGTTCGGTCTCAATCGCGACATCGATGGCGCTGCGCGCGATGTCCAGGCGGCGATCAACGCCGCCCGCGCCGACCTCCCGGCGAGCCTGCGCAGCAACCCGACCTACCGCAAGGTGAACCCGGCCGACGCGCCGATCATGATCATCACTTTGACGTCACCGACCCTGGGCCGCGGCCAGATCTACGACGCGGCGTCCTCGGTGATGCAGCAGAAGTTCTCGCAGCTCGCCGGGATCGGCCAGGTCACCATTGGTGGCGCGGCGCTGCCTGCGGTACGGGTGGAGCTCAACCCGCGTGCGCTCTTCAAGTACGGCATCGGCCTCGAGGACGTGCGCGCGGCACTCGCTTCGGCGAACGCCCATGCTCCCAAGGGCGCCATCGAGGAAGGCGATCTGCACTACCAACTCTACGACAACGATCAGGCGACGAAGGCATCGCAATACCGATCGCTACTGGTCGCCTACCGAAACGGCGCTGCCGTAAGGCTGTCGGACCTCGGCGAGATCATCGATTCCGTGGAGAACATCCGAAACGACGGGCTCGCGAACGGTCGCCCATCCGTGCTCGTGATCCTCTATCGGCAGCCCGGTGCCAACGTGATCGAGACGGTCGATCGCGCGCGGGCACTCTTGCCCGAGCTGCAAGCATCGATTCCCAGCGATATCGAAATGCGCGTGGCGTTGGACCAGTCGACGACGATCCGATCCTCGCTGAAGGAAGTCGAGCGGACCCTGATGATCTCGATCGCTCTGGTCATCATGGTGGTGTTCCTGTTCCTGCGCAACGCGCGCGCAACGCTCGTGCCCAGCGTCGCGGTGCCGGTGTCGCTGCTCGGCACCCTCGGCGGCATGTACCTGCTGGGCTATAGCCTCGACAATCTCTCGCTGATGGCGCTCACGATCTCGACGGGTTTCGTGGTCGACGACGCCATCGTGGTGATGGAGAACATCTCGCGCCATGTCGAGGCCGGCATGCCGCGCTTCCAAGCGGCGATACAGGGCGCGCGCGAGGTGGGCTTTACCGTACTCTCCATGAGCCTCTCGCTGATTGCGGTCTTTCTACCCATCTTACTGATGGGCGGAATCGTCGGGCGCTACTTCCGCGAGTTCGCCGTCACGCTCTCCATGGCGATTGCCGTATCTCTGGTGGTTTCCTTGACCACGACGCCGATGATGTGCGCCCGCGTTATCGTACCGCCAGACCAGCGCCGCGCAGGGCGCTTCTCGCGCGTGGCGGAGCGCTGCTTCGAGGCCCTGTTGCGGGCCTACGACCGGACGCTGCAGCGCGCGCTTGCGCATCCGGTCAGTGTCATGCTGATCCTGCTGCTGACGCTCTGCTTCAATGTCTACCTTTTCATGGCCGTGCCCAAGGGCTTCTTCCCGCAAGAGGATACGGGGCGCGTGATCGGCGGCATTCAGGCCGACCAGAGCATCTCCTTTCAGCTGATGCGCCAGAAGCTCGCGCAATTCATCTCGATCGTGCAGAAAGACGATGCGGTCGCCAACGTGGTCGGTTTCACCGGCGGAGGCCAGACGAATGGCGGCTTCGTGTTCATCTCGCTGAAGCCGTTGGCGGAGCGCAGCGTCTCGGCGGACCAGGTGATTACGCGTCTGCGCCGCGAGCTCACGCAGGTGCCGGGTGCCTCCCTCTTTCTGCAGGCGGCGCAAGATATCCGTGTGGGCGGCCGGCAGAGCAACGCGCAGTACCAGTACACCCTCCAGGGCGACAATCTCGCCGACGTCTACACCTGGGGCCCGAAGATCACCGAGGCGTTGCAGGCGCTGCCGGATTTGACGGACGTCAACTCCGACCAGCAACAGAACGGCCTGGAAACGGATCTGGTCATCGACCGCGCGACAGCGGCGCGCTTTAAGGTCAACGCGAGCCAGATCGACAACACGCTTTACGACGCCTTCGGCCAGCGTCAGGTGTCGACGATCTACAACGCGATCAACCAGTATCACGTGGTCATGGAAGTAGCGCCCGAGTTCTGGCAGAGCCCGGAGACCCTCGACGACCTGTACGTGAGCACCGCCGGCGGATCCGTAGGGGGCGTTCAGCAGACCAACGCCGTGGCGGGAACC
>Ga0209517_10002948_pt1 | contig 23423 bp, 20 predicted proteins | sample PeaSoiMetSII2010_FD_187695 | JGI IMG/M metagenome (GOLD analysis project Ga0209517, IMG submission 187695) | Peat soil microbial communities from Weissenstadt, Germany - SII-2010 (SPAdes) (version 2) | ecosystem: Environmental > Terrestrial > Soil > Wetlands > Peat | place: Germany... | reverse complement strand
GCGCGGCGGACAATTTGAGCGTCGCCGCGGCAAACGCCATCGCCATTGCGGAGAATCTGCTTGTCTCTTAAGCGTAGCGCGAGAACGGCGCCGGGATCGCGAGACTGGAATCTCCGCTCGCGGGCGGGATGGTTCGGGCTTGTTCTGGCCGCGCTTGCGGGCGCAAACTTCGGGTGCGGTTACGGAGTCGCGGGCCGGGCGACGCGCATTCCACCGGACGTGAAGACGATCGCGGTCGTGCCCTTCGTGAACAAGACCTCCACCTACCGGATTGAGCAGCGGATGTCGCAGGCGGTGGTGCAGGAGTTTATTTCGCGCACGAAATATCGCATCGTCTCGGACCCCAAGGACGCAGACGCCGTGCTGCACGGAGAAATAACGAGCCTCGATTCGATCGCCGTGGTTTACGATACGACCACAGGCCGGGCCACAACCATGCTCGTCACGGTGAACATGAAAGTTGAGCTGGAGGACCGCAACAGCAAGCCGCTCTTTCAAAGTGATAATTTTGTGTTCCGCCAGCCGTATGAGATATCGACGGACATTACCAGCTTCTTCGATGAAGAGTCGCCGGCGCTGGACCGCATGGCTCACGATTTCGCTGCGCGGCTGGTTTCGGATGTTTTGGAGAATTTCTGATGCCCCTGATCGGCGCGGACGCGTTTCTCGAGAAATTGTCGCGCGGCAAAGCGGTCCCCGCAATTTTGCTGCTGGGCCACGAGACGTATCTGCGCGATCTCTGCCGCGCGCGAATCATCGAAGCGATGGTCCCGGAAGGCGCGCGCGATTGGGGCGTATCGCGATTCGACGCGGGCGACGACCCCTGGGACGCAATTCTGGGCCGCGCGCAAACTCCGGCATTGCTCGCGCCGCAGCAGGTTGTGTTCGTCCGGGGCGTGGAAGCCTGGGAAGGGGTGGGCGAGGACAAGCGCGACGCTTTGGTCGAAGAACTCGACGCCTATCTCCAGGAGCCCGCCCCGTTCACTACCCTGGTCTTCGAGGCCGCAACCCTCGATCAGCGCCTGAAGTTTGCCAAGCGGCTGCTGGAGCGCGCGCTGGTGGTCCAGGTAGAGTTGCCCGAAGATCAGGCGCAGCGCTTGCGCGTGGCCGGCGAGCTTGCCAATCAAATGGCGCGCGAACTGGGCGTCGAATTGGATCGCGACGCGGCGGAGAGAATGGCGGAGGTGGCGGCCGTGGATCTGGCGGCGGCCAAAACGGAAATGGAGAAGTTGGCTTCCTACGTCGGCGAGACAAAGAGAATCAACGCGCAGGATGTGGACGCGCTGGTGGTCACGGAGCGCGCCTATGTCGTTTGGGAGCTCGCCGATTTGCTCGCGGCGCGTGAGCCGGGCAAGGCCATGCTCTTCATCGATAAACTGTTTCGCCAGGGTGAGGAGCCGGTGGCGATGATCGGCGCGCTCGCGTGGATGTGCCGAAAACTCCTCGAGGTTCAGGAATTGCCGCCGCAGATGAACGCATCGCAAGCGCACTGGAAGCTGAAGATGCGTGAGGACGCGGCGCGCATCGCCATGCGCCAGGCGAAGCGGATTCCCAGGGCCAAACTTGTGGCGGGGCTTTCGGCCCTTTATGAGGCGGATAGCCGTCTGAAATCGAAAGCGGCGGACAAACGCGCGATCGTCGAGTTTCTTGTGGCCCGATTCGCGTCGTAGTCCGCCGGCAAGGATCGAAGTGAAATTGCGCCCAGACTCTAACTGGATTACGCAGGTTTCGCGGTGCTGAGTCCGTTCGCGGCAAGTGTCAAGCGGGACTTGTAACGATTGGCGGTATTCTCGTGCAGAATTCCCTTACTGATCGCGCGATCAATCGCGGAAAGCGTCGGGCGCAAGAGATTTCCCGCGGCGGCGGAGTCCTTCGCGTCGATGGCGCGGCGAAGGTCTTTCATCATGGTGCGAACGCGCGTCCGGTGCGACCGGTTGAGTTCGTTGTGCACAATCGACTGCGCCGCGCGCTTCAATACCGATTTCTTGCGCTTCTTGATTTTTGTGGGCGTGCCCTGAGCCATTCAACTCTCCTTCGTAAGTTCGGACGATCAACCAACACTAGCGGACGCTCCTGGCTTTGTCAAACCGGCGCGGAGAGCGGTGGAGCAAGGGTTTGTGTCGCCCCTACGGGGCTCGGGGAAAATTCCCGTCCCGAGTATGTCTACCCAGGGCTTACGCCCTGGGCTAATTTGTGCCGCCCCGCTGGGGCTGGCGTCTTGCTCGTTCTTGCGCTGCTGCTTGCGGGCACGGCGGCGCGCGCCGAAAAGTTCGATCAACTTCAATACACCGGCTACGTCAATGATTTCGCCGGCGCTTTGAGCGCCGACGCCAAGACTCAACTCACGAATCTCTGCACCGAACTCGACCAGAAAGCCAACGCGCAAATCGCTGTCGTGACAATTCACACGCTCGAAGGCGATTCGGTGGACGATTTCGCGAACCGATTGTTTGAAAAATGGGGTGTTGGCCCAAAAGGCATGGATCGTGGCGTTTTGATTCTGCTCGCGGTGGACGACCGCCAGTATCACATCGAGGTCGGCTACGGCCTCGAAGGAATTCTCCCGGACGGCAAGGTGGGCGGCTTCGGGCGGCAGATGGTTCCGCTCTTGAAACAAAACGACTACAGCGGGGCGATGGTGCAATTGACCGGACAGATTGCGGGCGTCATCGCGCAAGACAAGGGCGTGACGTTGTCAGCCCAGCCTCCGGCGCCGCCGGACGACAACGATCAGCCGAGTTCGGGGATCAATTTGGGTACGATCATTTTTGCTTTTTTCGCAATTTCATTCATCTTCCGAATCCTCCGCAGTCTGTTTGGGCACGGTGGGACTCGGCGCAGCGGCATGGGCGGCTGGTGGTGGCTCCCGCCGATGGGCGGCGGAGGAGGCTGGGGCGGAGGCGGATTTGGGGGCGGCGGTGGGGGCGGTGGCGGATTCGGCGGGTTCGGCGGAGGGATGTCCGGCGGCGGCGGCGCGAGCGGCGGCTGGTAAGGCGTGAGTGCGAGTGGAGAGTCGCAAATCATGATGGACTACGAAAAAGAAGTGAGCGGACTCGCGGGTGAATTCAAGAGTGCGGCAGGTGAAAACCTGGTTTCGTTTGTGCTTTATGGTTCTGCCGCGGGCGGCGAATACCACGGCGGCCATTCTGATCTTAATCTTCTCGGCGTCTTCAATCGCCTGAATGCCGACGCGCTTGCGCGTCTGCACCCGGTCGTCTATCTCTGGACGGCTAAAGGCCATCCCGCGCCGCTTCTTCTCACGCTGGACGAATTGCACAGCGCGGCCGACGTCTTCGCAATCGAGTTTCTAGACATCCGCATGCGCCAGCGCGTCCTTGCCGGCGAGGACGTCTTCTCGCGGCTGGAAATTCCCATGGATCGCCATCGTCATCAGGTGGAGCGCGAGTTGCGCATCAATTTGCTGCGATTGCGACAAGCGGCGCTGGCGGCAGGCCAGGGCGAGTCCGAACTGCGCGCCATTCTACTGGGCTCGACGTCCACGTTCGCCACGCTCTTCCGCCACGCGCTTCTCGCGCTGGGCGAGCAGCCGCCGGAGGCCCGCCGCGAAAGCTTCAGGCGCTTGGCCGCGACGCTCGGTTTCGATTCCGCGCCCTTTGACGCCGTGCTGGACGTGCGGGAAGGGAAGCGCCCGGAGAAAGTTTTGGATCGCAGCGTGTTCGCGGCATATTTAGCGGGAATCGCTGCGGCGGTGGACGCATTCGACAAGCGCGTGGACGCAGCCTAGGGTCGCAGCCTCGCGCCGCAAGTTTGTGTTAGAGTCAGCATCGAACATCAGGGATGAGAGGAAAAGATGAAGAAAGCACTCGCGGTACTCTTGATTTTAGTCGTGCTCGGACTTTGGTTTGGCAGCACGTACGTCCATCGTCGCAACCAGATGGTCGTGTACAACCAGGCAATTCAGGCGCAATGGGGCAATGTGAATGTGGTTTTGGAACGCCGCGCCGATTTGATTCCGAACCTCGTCGCCACCGTGAAAGGCTACGCCGCGCAGGAAGTGACCGTCTTTGGTGAAGTGGACAAGGCCCGCGAAGCCTTGCTCGCCGCGAAATCTCCCGCCGATAGCATCGCGGCAAACGGCCAACTCGACGGCGCGCTCGGACACTTGCTGGCGATCGCCGAGAATTATCCGCAGTTGAAATCCAACGAGAATTTCCTGCAATTGCAGGACGAGCTCGCCGGCACGGAGAATCGCATCGCCGTCGAGCGGCGCCGCTACAACGACGCGGTGCAGGCCTACAACAACTACATTCTCGTATTCCCCAACAACATCGTTGCGCGCTGGGCCGGATTCCAGCCCAACAACGCCTATTTCCAGGCGTCGGCGGAGGCGCAGCAGGTGCCTAAGGTGCAATTCCCCGCGGCGACGCAGTAATCGGGCGAGCCTGGCGGCCTGCGCTGTAAGGTGTTGAATATAGGTAGCTTATCCCGCCCGCCTTGACGCAGGTGGGCGGGTAAGCTATTCTAAGTATTCCGTAGTGTGCAACTTCCCTCTGGAGGTGGCTTCCATCGGAACGCGCCCCCTGGCGCTTCCCCGGCCCCATGAGACGCACCGTTGAGATCGCCGGCAGAATCGAGAATCTCTTTGGCACGCTTGACGAAAACCTGAAGTTGCTCGAATCCGCCCTGCAGGTCACCACCGAACTACGCGACAATCAGCTTTCCGTTCTTGGCGAGACCACCCAAGTGGACCGCGCCGTACGCATCCTGAACGAGTACAACGAAATGGTCCGCGAAGGCCGTTCGATGCAGAACGGCGAAGTGAAGGCGCTGTTCCGCGTGGCCACGGAAGACCCCAAAGCCTCGCTCCGCGGAATTCTCGATCCGGGCGCCGCGCGGCCGCGCAGCTTCGGTAAAAAGCAGATCGCGCCCAAGAGCGCGAACCAGCGCCGCTACATGGAATACATCGAGCGGCATGACATGGTGTTCGCCGTCGGCCCTGGCGGAACGGGGAAGACGTACCTCGCCGTCGCCATGGCGGTTTCCGCCATGTTCAATAAGCAGGTCAACCGCATCATCTTGGCGCGGCCGGCGGTCGAAGCCGGCGAGCGGCTGGGATTCCTCCCCGGCACGCTCCAGCAAAAGATCGATCCTTACATGCGCCCGCTCTACGACGCCCTGTACGACATGCTCGACGCGGACAAACTCGAGCGCTTTCTCGAAAAAGGCGCGATCGAGGTGGCGCCACTCGCCTTCATGCGCGGGCGCACGTTGAATGATTCCTTTGTCATCCTTGATGAAGCGCAGAACACTACCAGCGAACAGATGAAAATGTTTCTCACGCGCTTGGGCTTCAACTCCAAAGCCGTGGTTACCGGCGACGTCACGCAGATTGATCTGCCCACGGGTCGTCGCTCGGGCCTGGTCGAGGCGCTCGAAGTCGTGGGAAAAATTCCAGGCATCGGCTTCGTGCACTTCAACGAGCGCGATGTCGTCCGGCACAATCTGGTCCAGCAGATCATCAAAGCGTACGAGGAATTCGATTCGAGCCAACCGTCTCGTGGCGCGGGGCGCGCCGAGAATGGCAAGGCCAATTCCGCGACGTAGCGTTTCACTACGATGGTCGTCAACCGCCAGCGCAGCGTAGCCGTTGCCGTTAAGCCGCTTGAGGAGTTTGCGCTACAGGCGCGCCGCGCGCTCCATTTCTCCGAAGACGCCGTCACGGTTTGTCTCGTCAGCGATGCCGCGATCGCCCGGTTGAATCGCCTCTATCGGGGGAAGTCCGGGCCCACCGATGTGCTCTCTTTTCCCGCGAAAGCAAATGGCGGCCACGGACGCAACGGCGCGAGGAGCAGCCACCCGGGCGGTCGGCAGGAGAGTTACACCGGAGACATCGCAATTTCTCCTGCCGCGGCGCGGCGCAACGCGCGCCGCTATTCAAGTTCACTCGCCGAAGAATTGCGCGTCTTGATCTTGCACGGCATGTTGCACCTTGCCGGCTACGACCATGAGACCGATCACGGCCAGATGGAGCGTCTCGAGCGCCGCATGCGCCGGCGGCTGGGGATAATCTGAGATGGAAATCATTCTCTACACGTGCGCGGTGCTGCTCCTCAACGTGGGCCTGGTCGTGTTCAGCTATCTTGACCGGGTCTACGACGAATTGGGGCGCGTCAGCACGGGCCGGATGCGCGCGAATCTCGAAGCGTTTGAAGCCGAAGTCGAACCGAAATTCAAGCTGGAACGCCGCCGCGCCGCGCATGCCTTCCGGCTTCTGGTGGATTTGTGGCTGGTCGTGGTGGTGGTGGCGACGGCGCGCGGCGTCCTGGCGTTTGTTCCCTCGGCGTGGGACGCGCTGGCCGAACTCGTCGTTTTCGTCCTCGCGGAAGTTATGCTCTTCGGCCATTTTCTTCCGGAGCTGCTTCTCGCGCGCACCAGGGGATTGTGGGTCGCGCGCATGGCTCCCGTGATTCGCGGATTTCTTGCGGCCGTCTGGCCGTTGCGCGCGATTTTCGATCTGGCGGTTTCGCTCACCCATCTCGACGACGAAGAGCCTTCCGTGGGCGCTGAGGCGCAGCAGGAAGGGTTGGAGGCGCTGGTGGAGGCCGCCGAGGAAGAGGGAATTCTCGAAGGCGACGACGCGCACCTGATCGAACAGGTGGTCGAATTCGGCGATAAGCGCGTCCACGAATTGATGACGCCGCGCCCGGATGTGGTGGCGATTTCCGCCTCCGCTTCCGTCGAACAGTTGCGCAAGCTCTTGGTGCAGACGCGATTTTCGCGCCTGCCGGTTTATGGCGAAAGCCTGGACGATGTGCTGGGCATGGTTTACGCGCGCGATCTGCTGGAGCTTCCCGATCAGGAGTCGCGCAAACACAGCGTCCGCGAACTGATGCGCCCCGCTCTGTTCGTCCCCGAGACCAAGCACGGCTCCGAACTATTGAAGGAGTTGCAGCGCAAGCAGCAGCAAATCGCGGTCGTCGTGGATGAGCACGGCCTTCTGGCGGGCGTTGTCACCGTCGAAGATTTGGTGGAAGAGATTGTCGGCGAGATCGGCGAAGAGGATCGCGCGCCTGCGCCGGACGTGCTGCGCGAGGCCGACGGAAGTCTCGTGATGCGCGGCAGCGTCGCCCTCGAAAAAGTGGAGGAGTTGTTTGGAGTTGAGTTCGATCCGAGCGCGTCCAAGGCCGCCACGACGATTGCCGGTCTCTTGAATCACGTGATCGGCCACGTCCCAACCGCCGGCGAACGCCTGGAGTATCAAGGACTCCACTTTGAGGTCCTGGACGCCAATCAGCGAAAGGTTCTGCGCCTCCGCGTGCGCCGTACCGCCGCCGTCCCCGCTGCTTAGTTTCTCTGACTGGATTCGGCGACGCTACTCGCCGGCGTCAGGATCGGATGAGCCAGTTATCTTCCGCCGGGACGATATCTTCATCCGGGTGTAGCGATCTCACAGCAAACTCGATGGTGCTGACAAATATCATCAGGAGAAAAAACCGATCTCTGATGACATGTGCTGCCTTGAATCGATCCAACAGTAAGGAATCGCGCCGGCAAGTGCGATGATGAGGGAAGCGGTTCGTTCTTTCTTGCTCGGGCGCTTGCGCAGCTTCCTATGACAAAAGGGGCGGAGAAACGATTTCGTATCCTCTAGGTCCTTCTTCTCTAAAGGCATTTGGCAAATCGGGTATTGCATAACTCATGATACTCGCACGGCTAACTGGCGCAAGCGTAAAACAAGGCGGCCCCGCGCAGGCCGCTTCATCGAATCAATTGCGCGATGAAAAACGCCGCTGTCGCAGCGATGCCGCCGATGAGCACCGTCTGCGCGGCGCCCTTGAACGGGCTGATCCCGGTGAAGTGTCCTTTGATTCCGCCGAACGCGGCCAGCGCCAGCAGCGTCACTCCCACGGAGAACCATAGGCCCTTCACCACGTTGGACTGAATCATGTATGGCGCAAGAGGAATCAACCCGCCGACGATGTACGAGAGCGCGATCGTAAACGCGCTGGTGTAGGCGCGGCCCGGGTTCGGTTTCTCGAGCCCCAGCTCGAAGCGCATCATGAAGTCCACCCAGCGCTTCTGATCCGAGCAGATCGCATCGACGACTGGCGTCAGTTGCGCCTCCGTCATCCCGTAGCCGCGAAAGACCTCCGCCACCTCGTCGATCTCGCGGTCGCGCAGCTCGACCGTTTCGCGGTATTCGCGCTCGAGTTCCGAAGCGTAATGCTCGGCGTCGGTGCGCGCGGCCAGGAATCCGCCGAGCCCCATGGCGATCGAACCGGCCGCGATTTCCGCGAGTCCCGCCGTGACCACCAGCGCGCTGGCGTGCGGGCTCGCCGCCACGGCGCCGGTAATTCCCGCGGCCAGCGCGAAGGGCACCGTCAATCCGTCGGACATCCCGATCACGATGTCGCGCACCATTTCCGTCGCGGTGAAATGTTTTTCCTCGTGCGAAGTGTCGTGCATGAACGCTCCTCGGTAAGCGAAAAGGGAAGGTCTGAGCGGCGCAGTTTACCACGGGCGTCGGCACGCTGCGCTTCTGCGAGTGCGTGGTCGCTCGACACGGCGTAAGATAGCAGCCGCGCGTCGCGCGTCCAAGTCGTTGCGCGCGGCCGCCCGCATCATGGCATCGCCCTTTAAGTCCGGTTTCGTTGCTATCGTCGGCCGTCCGAACGCCGGCAAGTCCACGCTGGTGAACCGTCTCGTCGAGCAGAAGATCGCAATTGTCACCGCGCACCCGCAAACCACGCGCAATCGGATTCAGGGCATCGTCAATCGCCCCAACGCACAAGTGGTGCTTATCGATACGCCCGGGCTGCACCGGCCGGAATCCGTGCTCGGCCGGCAGATGGTACACGAGATTGAAGCCGCGCTGGATTCGGTGGACGTCGTAGCGCTGGTGCTGGACGCGAGCGAGGATCTCCGCCGCGGCGCGCAATTGGCGCTGGAAAAAGTGGCCGCCCTCGACGCCGTCCGCATCCTTCTGCTAAATAAAGTAGACCGCGTCGAGAAGCCAAAGCTGTTGCCGCTTATAGACCAACTCAGCCGCGCTGCTGATTTCGCGGACATCGTGCCGATTAGCGCGCTGCGGGGAGACGGCGTCGAGGACGCGCTGGCGGTGATGATCTCGCAACTTCCGGAAGGCCCTCCCCTCTTCCCGGAGGATCAAGTCACGGATCAGCCGGAGCGTTTTCTTGCCGCGGAGTTCATTCGCGAAAAAGCGATGGCGGCCACCCGGAACGAAGTGCCCCATTCGCTGGCCGTGATGGTGGACGGCTTTGAGGAAGGCGAAAAACTGATTCGCATTCGCGCCAGAATTCAAGTGGAGCGCGACGGCCAAAAAGGAATCCTGATCGGCAAGGGCGGCCTGACGCTGAAAAAGATCGGCACCGAAGCCCGCCAGGAATTGGAGCGCCTGCTGGGCACGAAGATCTATCTCGAATTGCAGGTGGGCGTCGCCCGAGGATGGCGCGACAACGCGGAGCGCGTTCGCCAGCTCGATTGGCGCACTCAAATCGAGGCCATCGCGGAGAAGCAAACTGACAAGGAGTGAAGCGCCGCCCGACGCCAAATTGGTCCTCAAGAGGATCAAGTTTGTCAGGAGCGCTCGACAGGTCCTTACGTCTCGACGGAAATTCCCAGCGTTTTCATCTTGCGGTACAGGTGGCTGCGTTCGAGGCCGATCGCGGCGGCCGTCCGCGTCATATTCCACTGATTTTCTTCGAGTTTTCGCAAAATGAAATCGCGCTCGTACGAGGAACGCGCCTCATGCAGAGTGGACGGAAATACCTGCGATGCCGATGAAGCGCCGCGGAAGAGCTCCGGCGGAAGGTGGAGCGTCTCAATCTTTTGGTACGGGCACACGATGACCAGCCGCTCGATCACGTTGCGCAATTCGCGGACGTTCCCCGGCCACGGGTAACGCATCATCACTTCCAGCGCCCCTTCTGACAATTCCTTCGGCTGGCGACCGTACGCGCCCGAGAATCCGGCTAGAAAATAGCGGGCTAGGATCGGCAGATCCTCGATCCGCTCGCGCAGCGGCGGAATCACGAAAGGAATCACGTTCAAGCGGTAAAAAAGGTCTTCGCGAAAGCGGCCGTGCGAAATTTCATCTTCCAGTTTCTTGTTGGTGGCGGCGATCACGCGGACGTCCACGCGAAACGATTGATTCGATCCCACCGGCTCGACCGTCTGCTCCTCGAGGACGCGCAGCACCTTGGATTGCGTGCGATGGCTCATGTCGCCCACTTCATCGAGGAAGAGCGTCCCGCCGTCGGCGCGTTGGAACTTGCCCACCTTATCCGCGCTCGCGCCGGTGAAGCTCCCGCGAATGTGCCCGAACAACTCCGATTCGATCAGCTCTTCGGGGATCGCCGCGCAGTTTACCTCCACAAATTGGTGCGCAGCCCGGTTGCTGGCGGCGTGCAACGCCCGGGCCACTACCTCCTTGCCGGTTCCGCTTTCGCCGTAAATCAGGACGCGCCCGTTTGTCGGCGCGGTCAGCGCAATCTGTTGGCGCAGCGCTTTTATCGGCACGCTGTTGCCGATCACCTGAAAACGCGAACCGAGCTCGTCGCGCAGCCGGCGATTCTCATTGGTCAGGCGAAGATGTTCGAGCGCGTTCTTCACCACCACGGTGATCTTGTCGAGCGCCAGGGGTTTCTCGATAAAGTCGAATGCGCCCAATTTCGTGGCCCGCACCGCGGTCTCGATGTTCCCGTGCCCGGAAATCATCACCACCATCGCCGCATTTCCCGTTTGCCGGATGCGTTCGAGCGCGTCGAGCCCGTCGATCCCTTCCAACCACACATCGAGAAAAACCAGATCGAACCGCTGGTCTGCCAGCCGCCGCAAACACTCCTCGCCGGACGCGACGGCCTCGACCTCGTACCCCTCGTCGCTGAGCGCGGCCGAAAGCGAGCGGCGAATTCCTTCTTCGTCATCCACGATGAGCAGCTTGGGTTTCATAGTCCTCGGGATCGATTCTCAGGGTTTTGCCGGAACGGGAGCCGCAGCGGCCACTTCCGCGGCCGGCAATCGCAAAATAAAACGCGCCCCGGTCGGAATATTGTCTTCGATTCGGATCGAACCGTGATGTTCCGCAAGAATGCGGCCCGCGATAGCGAGCCCCAGCCCGGTTCCGCGACCCTTCGTCGAAAAGTGCGGCAAGAATAGTTTGTCTTTGTCTTCGGGCGAAATGCCGTGACCGCTGTCCGCCACCACCAGCGAAACGGTCTCGCGGTCGTTATCCGAGCGCGTCTCGATGAGTAAGTCGCGCACGGCGGCGCCCTCCAGAGACTCCGCCGCGTTGTCGATGAGATTGACGAGCACCCGGCGCAACAATTCCGCGTCGGCGCGAATCAACGGCAAACCGGATTCGAATTCCATCTTCACCCGAATGCCTTCGAGCCTTCCCTCGAATATGCCCACGGCCGAGCGCACGAGCTCGTTCGCGTCCACCGGGGCCAGTTGCGCGGAAGGGAATCGCGCGAACTCCGAAAACTCCCGCACCAGCGAAGCCAACGTACCGACTTCGCTCTGGATGAGTCCGGCACATTCTCGCACCAGGCTCACCAACTCATTCGCTGCGGCCCCCGCCGCCGATGCGCCCTGCCGGTCCAGGAACCGCGTCAATCGCTGCGCGGAAAGCTGAATCGGCGTGAGGGGGTTCTTGATTTCGTGCGCGATGCGCTGCGCCACTTCCTGCCAGGCCGCGGCCTTTTGCGCGCCCAGCAATTCCGTCAGATCGTCCACCACGATCACAAATCCGGGATTGTTGCTGCGCGGACCGAGCGCGCTGACGGTGACGGCGGCGTGGACCAAGCGGCCGGCCACGGCAAATTCAAGCTCCTTCGAAGCGGTCCCCATGCGCAGCGCGCGCCGCATGAGGGCTTGCGTGTCCTGCGCGGCCTCTTTGCCGAGCAAATCCGCAAGCGCATGCGCGCGCCGCGCTTCCGGGCCGAATATTTTCACTCCGGCGGGATTCACGCGGCGGATCGAGCCGTCATCCGCGAGAGAAATCACGCCGGTGGGGATGTTTTCGAGAATTGTTTCCAGCAGGGTGCGCCGCCGCTCGATTTCCTGCACTGCCTGTTGTAAATCGCGAGTGAAGTCGTCCAACTGCTTGCGGTTGTCGGCAAGTTGCGCGGTCATTTCGTTGAACGAGCGCACCAGGGCGCCGAGTTCATCGCGGGCCTGAAGATTTACGCGCGTATCGAATTTTCCGGCGCTGACATCGCGCGTGGCTTCGGCGAGAGCCTGAATCGGGACGGTGACCTGCTTCGACAGGAAGATCGCCAGCCACGTCGCGGCGAAAAGCAGGAGGATCGTAAGCAGCCCGAGCGTCCAGACGAGCCGTTTCTTATAGCTTCGCAACGCGCCATGCTCCTGCTCGTAGCTCGCCTTATACGTCTGGATCTCGGCGAGACGTTCAAGATAGCGGTCCTGCGCGGCCCGCGCCACGACGAGCTCGCCGGATGCAAACGGTTGGCGAGCGGCGACAAAAATATTTCGGCCCTGCCTCCACAGTTCCGTCCGGCCGGAAAGCGTCATCAAATATTCCGGGGCGGCGGGCACCAGCGCCCGGCCCGAAGCATCGTGCGCGGTAGGAGTGATGGCTTCGTCGGCGCGTTCCGCACGCAGTCCGTTCCGCACTTGCCCCTGAGCGTCAAGAGTCCAAGCCGCATCGCAACCCCAGCTCAGCGCCCTCAGAATCGCGTCAGAGTCCGCGTCCTTGTTCGTGACGCTACTGGAGGCTCCGGCCGGAGGCGAAATAGCGGAACGCGCGATTCGCGCCAGACGGCTCGCTTCCGCGGCACGGCCTTCCTCCTGAAGTTTGTCAACAGATTGCATTGCTTGTTCGAGCGGGAGGGGAAACCAGAGGGCCAGCGTGCGATTTAAGAGCGCGTAGCTCACCAGAAACAGCATGACGAGCGGAAGGATAGCAATTGCCATTGCCGTGAAGATGGCCCGCGTCTTGAACCGCGCGCCGGGCTTCTGGGCCTGGCGTTCGGCCCAGGCGCGCCAAATCGTCCGGGACAGTACAAACCCGAAAATGATCAGGGCGATAACGATGAAGGTGGAAAGCGCGGCGAGCGCAATGGTCCCGCTTGCGGAACGCGGCTGGATGGGCACGCGCAGCGAAGTGAGGGTGAACGCCGCATCGAGCAGCAGCGCGAACGCGATCCCCGCGACCCACATCCACAATTTGGATTTGCGTGGGGCCGCGTTCACGGCTGAGCCTCGATTCGCGTCATCGGAGCAAGGGGCCGCAACGGGGAATCTTGCGGCAGATAATTCGCCAGCGGACACTCGCCGCACCGCGGGGCGCTCTTGCGGCACCAGTTCTTGCCGGTGTTGACGATAAGAGCGTGAAATTCGTTATAAAGCGCGGCATCGTGTGGAAGTCGGCTCTCGAAGTATTCTCTCGCCGTTTCGTAATCGGGTTTGCCCGTCACCAGCCCATGGCGCTCGAGAATCCGATGCGTATATGCGTCCACCACAAACACCGGATGGCTCCCCGCGTAAAGCAGAATCGAATCGGCCGTTTCACGCCCGATCCCGTGAACCCCGAGCAGGCGTTCTCGCAATTCGGCGGTCGGCGTGCGAAACATTGGCCCCAGCGATCCGCCAAAATCCTTGCGCAAGAACCCGACAAACGCTTTCAATTTCCGCGCCTTCTGCCGGAAATATCCCGAGGGACGCACCAGCCGCTGCAGCCGCGCCAACGGGACGCGCTCCATCGCCGCGACGGTCAGCAGCCGAGCCTTACGCAAGTTCTCGATGGCGCGCTCCACGTTCGTCCAGGCGGTGCTTTGCGTGAGGATCGCCCCCACGATCATTTCAAACCGACTGTTCGCCGGCCACCAGTGCATCGGACCGAGCGCGGTGGAAAGCGTCACGTAGTATCCCTCCAGCTCGGACGCCACGGATGCTGTATGAGACCGAAGCTGAGTCTCGGGAACTCGTTGCGGCAATGCAGGCCACTCGCCGACCGAGTGTGCCGGCAAGACCTGCAAGCTTAACTTAGGCTGCAAATGCATTATTTCTGCAAGATAGCGAGCGCCTGGAGCCAAGTCAAGGCAACTGTGGCGGCTTTACCACAGTGCGTCCCAAGGCGGGGTGTTGCGCGTTTAACTACGATGCGCCAACCGAGCCATACTTGCGACACACCGCTTCTGCTACCGTAAAGCTGTAGCTGTGCGTGCCTACCAGGAGCACTTGAATGTCCTCGCGTCTCGGCGAGATGCTGATTAAGGAAAGTCTCATTACGGCGGACCAACTCCGCCAGGCTGTGGACCACCAGAAAAAACAAGGTGGACGCCTGGGGACTGCCTTAATCAAGTTGGGCTTCGTCAAGGATGACGACATCACCAGCGTCCTCTCCCGCCAGTACGGCGTGCCTTCCATCAACTTGAAGTATTACGACGTGGATCCCACGGTAATCAAATTGATCCCGCAGGACACCGCCATTCGCTACCAGATTGTGCCGCTGTCCCGCGTAGGTTCCACGCTCACCATTGCGATGACCGATCCCACGAACGTCTTCGCGATGGACGACATTAAATTCATGACCGGGTTCAACGTCGAGCCGGTCGTCGCCTCCGAATCGGCCATCAACGAAGCCATCTCGAAATTCTATGGGGACGTACAGAACACCGAAGAGCTCTCCAAGGTCATGAAGGACCTGACCGGGGAAGAGAGCGACGACCTCGAGTTGGCGGCCGAAGAACAAGAGATGAACCTCGCCGAGCTGGAGCGCGCGGCCGAGGAAGCGCCCATCATCAAGCTCGTGAACTTGGTCCTTACCAATGCCGTCAAACACGGCGCGAGCGATATCCACATCGAGCCCTACGAAAAGGAGTTGCGCGTCCGCTTCCGAGTTGACGGCATTCTCCAGGAAGTGATGGGTCCGCCGTTGAAGCTGCGCGACGCCATCACCAGCCGCGTCAAGATCATGGCCAAGCTGGACATCAGCGAAAAGCGCCTTCCACAAGACGGCCGCATCATGATCAAGTACCGGAAAGACGGCCGCATCAAGGAACTCGATTTCCGCGTTTCCACCGTCCCCACGCTGCACGGCGAAAAAATCGTCATGCGCTTGCTCGACAAGGAAAATCTGCGCTTGGACATGACCAAGCTCGGATTCGAGCAGGAATCGCTGACAAAATTTGAGCGCGCGATCCTGCGGCCCTATGGAATGGTCCTCGTCACCGGCCCCACCGGGTCCGGCAAGACCAATACGCTTTACTCCTCGATCGCCCGGCTCAACACGCCGGAGACAAATATCATGACCGCCGAAGATCCGGTTGAGTTCCAATTGTCCGGCATCAACCAGGTCCAGATGAAAGAGCAGATCGGCTTGAACTTCGCCGCCGCGCTCCGCGCTTTTCTTCGCCAGGACCCGAACATCATCCTCGTCGGCGAAATCCGCGATTTCGAGACGGCCGAGATCGGCGTCAAGGCTGCGCTCACGGGCCACTTGGTTCTTTCCACCCTTCACACCAATGACGCGCCCTCCACCATCAGCCGTCTGATGAACATGGGTATCGAACCGTTTCTGGTGGCGACCTCGGTGAACCTGATTTGCGCGCAGCGGCTGGTGCGGCGCATCTGTTCGGATTGCAAGGAGCCGCTGGAGATTCCCCAGCAGGCGCTTCTCGATGCCGGCTACACGCCGGACGAAGCGGGCAAGACGACCATCTATCACGGTCGCGGCTGCGCGAAGTGCAACAAGGGCGGGTACAAGGGCCGCGTCGGTTTGTACGAAGTCATGGAGATCAACGACGAGCTGCGCGAGTTGGTGCTCGTCGGCGCGTCGGCGATCGAGTTAAAGAAAAAGGCTCTGGAGCAGGGGATGATCACGCTGCGCCGCAGCGGGCTCACCAAAGTCGCCCTCGGGCAGACCACGTTGGAAGAGGTATTGCGCGAAACGGTTCTTTGATGGAGGGGGAATATGGCCGGACTCACACTGAGCGAACTGCTGAAGAAAATGATCGAACTCGGCGGAAGCGATCTGCACATCGCCACCAATAGCGCCCCGCGCGTCCGCGTCCACGGGCATCTGCGCCCGATGGACCTGGCCCCGCTCACGGCGGCGGACACCAAGGCGCTCGCGTATAGCGTGCTCACCGACGCTCAGAAGCACCGCTTCGAGGAAAATCTCGAGCTCGATTTCTCCTTCGGCTTGAAGAATCTGGCGCGCTTCCGCGGAAATATCTTCAACCAGCGCGGCGCCGTCGGAGCCGTGTTCCGGACCATCCCCTGGGAGATCAAGGGTTTTGACGCGCTGGGCCTTCCCCCTGTCGTGCGCGGGCTCTGCGACAAGCCCCGGGGTCTCGTCCTGGTCACCGGGCCCACCGGCTCCGGCAAGTCCACCACGCTCGCCGCCATGCTGGACAAGATCAATAACGAACGCGAAGAGCACATGATCACGATCGAAGACCCGATCGAGTTCCTCCACAATCATAAGAAATGCCTGGTAAATCAGCGGGAAGTTCACTCGGATACTCGCTCCTTCGCCAACGCTCTCCGCGCCGCCCTCCGCGAGGACCCGGATATCGTGTTGATCGGCGAAATGCGCGACCTGGAAACCATCGAATCCGCGCTGCGTATCGCCGAGACGGGCCACTTGACGTTTGCAACTCTGCACACCAATTCGGCAGTCTCCACAATCAACCGCATCGTGGACGTTTTCCCGTCTTATCAGCAGCCCCAGATTCGAGCGCAGCTTTCCATGGTGCTCGAAGGAATTCTCTGTCAATCCCTGTTGCAACGGGCCGATGCCCGAGGCCGCGCCATGGTCATGGAAATTCTCATCCCCACCGCGGCTATTCGGAACCTCATCCGCGAGGACAAGATCCACCAGATTTATTCGGCCATGCAGACCGGCACGGGCGCCAGCGGCATGCAGACCTTTAACCAAGCCCTGGCCAACGCCCACGCCCAGAAGTTGATTACTTTGGAAACGGCGCTTGCGCGATCGTCGAATACCGACGAATTGCAAGATATGATCAACCGTGGCGTTGTCTCCTCCCCGCAACGGGGAGTCGTGGCGCCCGCGCGGCGCTAGCCGGGTCACACGGCCGGATGTTGAACGAGTTCGGAATGTTCGAAGGAGGCAGGGATGCCAGTCTACACGTATCGCGGCACCAACCGCACGGGCGCTTCCGTGACCGGCGAGCTGTCCGCGACCAGCAAGGCCGAAGTTGAGACCTTGCTCCGCAAGCAGCAGATCAACGTGACCAAGATGGCCGAAAAGGGCAAGGAGTTTAACCTGCCCACCTTCGGTGGCGGCGTGAATGCCAAAGAGCTGGCGGTCTTCACGCGGCAGTTCTCCGTCATGATTGACGCGGGACTCCCCTTGGTTCAGTGCCTGGAAATTCTCGCCAGCCAACAAGAGAACAAGACTTTTCAAAAGGTCCTGACCGGCACCCGGAGCGCCGTCGAAGGCGGTGCCACCCTGTCCGCTTCGATGCGGCAGTACGAAAAGGTCTTTGACGCCCTTTACGTGAACCTCGTGGAAGCCGGAGAGACCGGCGGTATTCTGGATACGATTCTGCAGCGCCTTTCCGCGTACATCGAAAAAAACGTCAAGCTGAAAAGAGCCGTGCGATCCGCCTTGGTGTATCCCGTTGCTGTTCTCAGCGTGGCGGCGGGCGTCATCGTCCTCTTGCTTTGGAAGGTCGTCCCGATTTTTGCCAATTTGTTTCTCGGCTTGGGCGTCGATCTGCCTCTGCCGACGCGGATCGTCATCGGGCTCAGCAACTTTATCGGAAGTATCTTCGGTTTCTTGATCTTGGTTGCGCTCATCGGTATTGGCATCGGATTGAAGGTCTGGTACGGCACGGAAGCCGGACGTTATGCCATAGATGCCACACTGCTGAGGATTCCTCTGATCGGAATCCTTCTTCGCAAGATCGGCGTCGCGCGCTTCACCCGCACCCTGGGCACACTGATTTCCTCCGGCGTGCCCATTCTGGAAGGCTTGGACATCACCGGAAGAACTGCCGGAAACGCCGTGATCGAGAAATCGCTGGCTCAAGTGCGCAAAGCGCTGGAAGCCGGCCGCAACTTGGCGGATCCGCTTCGCGAAACCAATGTCTTCCCCGGCATGGTGACGCAAATGATTGGGGTGGGCGAACAGACCGGCGCGATGGACGCGATGCTTCAAAAGATCGCGGACTTCTACGAGGACGAAGTGGATGCGGCCGTCAAGGATTTGCTGTCCGCCCTTGAGCCCATCATGATCGTTGTTCTCGGCACCGTCGTCGGCGGAATCGTGATTTCGATGTATTTGCCGCTCTTCACCCTGATTGGCAAGTTGAGCGGCCACTAAACACGAGTTCGTCGTCTAGGAACCCTGGAGTTGTAGTAGGTGTTCGGCGTCTGAATCGAGCGGCGTACTCCGGGGTTGCTTCGTCGCCGAGCGGTTCGTTCTTGCCTCTCTGAGAGATGCCCAGATTGTCTGCGTGCGTTGAGACAGGTCCGCCTCGATGGAATTGACACAAAATGTCAATGAGTGGCTAAACTGGCTCGCGCGCGTCCGTCTGCTCGTAATTACTCTTCTTCTCTGCACGGTTCTGCTTCTTCGGCAGTATTCGCTGCTCACGGTACAGACTCACCAGTTCATTCCACTGATCATTTTTTGGTACGCGCTGGGAATTGTGGACATCCTGCTGTTGCGCTGGCTGCCCCTGACGGAGTGGCACGCGCCGCTGGAGCTGGCGGGCGACCTTCTATTGATTACTGGTCTGGTGTACGTCACAGGAGCGCATGACAGCTATTTTCTTTCACTTTACGGGCTAACCATTTTCGTCGCCGGCATCATTTTCTCTCGGAAGATGACGTTCATCATAGCCGGATTCAGCTTCGTGCTCCTCGGCGGCGTAGAAGACTTGATTTATTACGGCGTGCTTCCGCGTACTAGCGTGACGCTTCCGAGTGGCAGGCAGCTGCTCACCGGGATCTTTTTCAACCTCGCCGCGTTCCTCGCCGTGGCCTATCTCTCGACCCAACTCGCGCAGAGCCTTCGCCGCCAGGGCGCCGAACTCGAAGTGAAGCGCGGGGAATTGCAGGATCTCCAGGCCTTCAATGAGGACATCATCCATTCCATGCGCGGCGGCCTATTCACCACGGATTTGGACGGTCGCATCCTCCTGTTGAATCGTACGGGCGAGGAGATCACCGGTTACAGCTTTCAGTCAGTCCGCGGAGAGATGATGCCGGAGATTCTTTCGGATTTTTGGCTGCCCGGCCGGACTGGACCTCACGGCGAGGTGCTTTCGCGCACGGAGATCGATTTTCACACCCGGGACGGCCAGCAACGTTTCCTCGGCGTTTCGGTTTCCCCCTTGCGGACCGCCGAGCGCCGCACGACCGGCTACGTTTTCAATTTTCAGGACCTCACGGATTTGCGCCGCCTGGAGGAGGAAGTTGCGACGAAGGATCGCATGGCCGCGCTCGGCCGGCTTTCCGCTGCCATTGCGCATGAAATCCGCCAGCCCCTGACGGCGATGGCCGGAGCGGTGAAAGAGCTCGGGAGGCTCGTGCCGCTTCAGGAGGACGAGCGGCACCTCGTCGGAATCGTCAGCCGCGAATCGGAGCGCCTGAATCGGATCATCACGGACTTCCTGAACTATTCCCGCGAGGGCACTTACGAATTCAGCGAAGCCGATCTCACCGCATTGCTCGACGAGACGCTCACGCTGATCGAGCGCAATCCGGAGGTCAACGGCCGCTATCGCATCGAGAGATCGTTTGCCGTGACGTCCGTACGCGCGCGCATCGATGCCAGCCGCATGAAGCAGGTGTTTTGGAATCTTTGCGACAACGCGCTCAAAGCGATGCCCGAGGGCGGCGTTTTGACCGTCGGCCTCGAACTTGCGCCGTACTGGGTGCGCATCCGGTTCCGGGATACCGGAGTGGGCCTCGACCCGCGCGCCCAGGCGAAAATCTTCGAGCCGCTCCAGTCCAATTTCCCGGGCGGCACCGGCTTGGGGCTGGCGATTGTCTATCAAATTGTGCAGGCGCACAGCGGCCGGATTCATGTGGTTTCCGAGCGGGACCGAGGAGCGGAGTTTACCGTGGAATTGCCGCGCGTCGCCTAAGCGATTTATCGCGAGAGTTTAGGGCGAGCGGCGGGAGCAAGTACGATGGCGCACATTTTGATCGTTGATGACGAGCGCTCCATCTGCGAACTGTTGGAAATCACCTTTCGCAAGGAGGGCCATCGCGTCGAAGTGGCCTCCAGCGAAGCGGCCGCGCGCAGCAGGCTGGAATCGCAGGTCTTCGACATCGTCGTTTCCGATATTCTGCTCGGGCAAGCGAGCGGCGTGGATGTCCTCAAGTTCTCGAAGGAGATTTCGCCGTCTTCCGTCGTCATTCTAATCACCGGAGTCCCCACACTCGAAACCGCCATCGCCGCCATCAACGCGGGCGCCGACCGCTACGTGATCAAGGACCACGATCTCGTCGACCAGCTTCGACGCGCCGTGCGCCAGGTGGATGAGACGCTCCGCCTCAAAACCGAGGCGGGCTTTCTTCGCCGCGAATTACGCCGCCTCACCGGCCAGGACAACATTATCGGCCGAAGCCATAAGATGCGCGCGATCTTCGACCTGATTCTCACCGTCGCGCCGCAGACCAGCCGCATTCTCATCACCGGTGAATCCGGAACAGGCAAGGAGCTGGTGGCCCGCGCCATCCATGAGAACAGTCCGCGCGCGCAGATGCCGTTCATCACCATCAATTGCGGCGCGTTTCCCGAATCGCTGCTGGAATCCGAATTGTTCGGCCACTTGAAAGGCTCTTTCACTGGCGCCAGTGAGAACCGCCGCGGTCTGTTTCTCGCCGCGGACGGCGGCACGATCTTCCTCGACGAGATCGGGAATATGAGCTTGAGCATGCAGGTAAAGCTTTTCCGCGTCTTGCAGGAGGGCAAGGTTCGTGCCGTCGGCAGCACCGAAGAATCGGACGTGGATGTCCGCGTGATCGCTGCCACCAACAAAGATTTGGAAAAAGCTATCGCCGCCGGCGAATTCCGCGAAGACCTTTTCTACCGCCTCAGTGTAATCCCCATTCATCTGCCGGCGCTTCGCGAGCGTCGCGATGACATTGCCTTGCTCGCGAGGGCCTTTCTCGAGCGCTTCCGCAAGGTGATGGATAAGCACGTCGAGGGTTTCGATCCAGAGGTGATGAAGCGGCTGGAAGCCTACGATTGGCCCGGAAACGTCCGCGAACTGGAAAATACCATCGAGCGCGCCATGGCCCTCGAAAGCGGCCCCAGCATTTCTCTCGGTGTGTTGCCCGAGAAAGTTTTGGGCTATGGGATGAGGCCGGCAGGGAACCAAGTTTCGTCAAACGGCGCGCCCCTCATCCCCGACGAGGGGATCGACTTCGAGAAGTTTATCGCCGAGACGGAGCGAAACTATATCCTCGCCGCACTGGAAGCCTGCGACGGAGTCGGCACCCGAGCGGCAGAGCGCCTCAAGATCAGCTACCGATCCTTCCGCCATTACATCAAGAAATACAATATCCCCTGACCGGACGCATCCTAGCGCCGCCTTTCAGTGCACACTGCTCAGAAAGAATTTAGGAAGAAAGACGCGACGCCAACGTTGGGCCGCGCAACTTTCGCGATTGGGCCGCCAGGAAAGATCCCACGGAAAAGATCCCGTTCGCAGCCAGCATGGTCATCACCGGGTCCATTGGGAAACGGTAACGCAGCGACGCGTGCGTGAAATAAAAAACAAGCGGAAAGAAAAATAGTACCGCCACGTAGGGAATTAGATCGGAATTGCCGCTGCGGGACGCGAAAAGTGCGCCGAGTAGCACCAAGAGGGAGTAGAGCACATTCGTGGATTCGATGAGCCGGACGAAAAAAGTAGCGGATGCCCAGTAATCCTGGATGGGATCCCACGTCCCTAGCCAGGTGCTGACGAATCGGTGATAGACCAGTTGCGCGTCGTGTCCCGGATTGGCGCGCATGTAGGCGATGGCCTCGTGCAGTTTTTGGTCCATGTAGGCGGTTTCACCGAGTTGTTTGTACTTCAGTCCTTCGCTCAGGTCGTCATTCGGATGCTGCGCCCACGAATCGTTGTCCACGGTATCCGCGTTATTCCCCAGCCAAAGCTCGAGGCCGAAATTCGAGCGCAACGGAATGAATTTGTGGAAGACAACGTAATTGCGAATCGTCCAGGGCGCTATGCCCGCGAAAAAAAAGAGCGCGCCGACCGTCACCACGCGCAGCCAGGGCAGCGCGCGCTTACGCAATTGAAGAACGAGCCAGATTCCAAGCGCGGGCAGCACAGAAACGAGCGAGGGGTTGATGAGCGCGCCCACGGCCCACAGGGCTCCGTAGCCGATCCAAGCGGAAGTGCGAGACGTTTCCTTCACCCTCAAAGTCGCATAGAAAAGCAACGCCATCCACAGTGCCGAGAGCGAAGTGTCCCAGATCCACTGAAGCGGGAAGAGTACTGCGGTTGGCAGGATTACCCACAGCCACCCGGCGCAGGCGCCCACCCCATTTCCAAACGAACGTTTCGCAGCCAGGTAAATCGGTATGCAGGCCAAGGCAGAGAAAGCACAATTCAGAACTTGTAGTACCAGATAGGACGAATAACTGTAGATGCCGAAAATCTTGAATACACCCGCCGTTAGATACGGATAGATGGGGCCAAACCACGCCGTCGGTCCCGTATCGAACCAACGCAGCGGAGAGGAAAACCCATGGCCCGCTGCGATCGAGCGAGCCACCGCTCCCAGTTCATAACCAAAGGGCAGATTATCGCGCACCGTATTGTGGATGATCTGATGGGAATGGAAAAAAAATCCCATCCGCAAAAGGAAGGCCACGGTGGTGATGACGACGGGAGAGGTAATAAGTCGCTTCAGTGATGCGCTCACGGATCTCTGTGGGCACGGAGACGATCAAGACCGTGCAGAAGACAGTATAGTTTGCTCGGGAGCGCCGGGCGGTTCCACTTCTGGTCTCTATGCCCAGTGAGTAATCGGATCGGGGGTGGAGAGACACTCCTCGATCTGGCAAAGCCTCTGCCTCGGAGTACTTGGCTCATTTGCGCCGCTATCGGGGACTGCACTATTTGGTCAATTCAGGATGACATAATTTGGCGAGGTAGCCCGAAGCCGCATCCGCCTTGCCAATTTCACGTCGGGAGTCAACGGCGGGAATGCTAGCATGTCTATGATAATACAGTACGTAGCGGGAAGTTCCTCACATTGAAACCCACCGCTGCAGATTGGCCCGCGTCTTGCCTTATCTCTATTCGGCATCCATCAAGGATTCCAATTCTTCCCCGGAGAGACTGATGCGAGACAAACAAAAGGGCTTCTCACTTATAGAACTTCTGATCGTCGTCGCGATCATCCTTATCATCGCGGCCATCGCGATTCCCAACCTCCTGCGCTCCAAGATGGCTGCCAACGAGGCTTCTGCGGTT
>Ga0209517_10002947_pt1 | contig 23426 bp, 32 predicted proteins | sample PeaSoiMetSII2010_FD_187695 | JGI IMG/M metagenome (GOLD analysis project Ga0209517, IMG submission 187695) | Peat soil microbial communities from Weissenstadt, Germany - SII-2010 (SPAdes) (version 2) | ecosystem: Environmental > Terrestrial > Soil > Wetlands > Peat | place: Germany... | reverse complement strand
CCAGCCCCTGGACTTCCAGTCGCTCCTCGGCGAGCTCGGAGAGGAAGGCGCCCGAGGGAAGCCCGCGGCCTTCCCCGCGGGGGCGAAGATCGGGCACTTGCACCTGAGGGTGACCGACCTCGAGAGGTCGGTGAAGTTCTACCACGAGAAGCTCGGTTTGGAGATAATGATGCACGTCCCGCAGATTGGCGCCGCTTTCCTCTCAGCTGGAGGATACCACCATCACGTGGGGCTCAACACCTGGCACAGCCTCGGTGGGATGCCCCACGAAGACGGAGACGCAGGACTGGACGAGCTCAAGGTCGTCGTGCCTGCCGGGACAGTCTTGAAGGGGGTGGCGCGAAGGATCCCGGGCGCCCGCTCAGAGGGCAGAGGCTTCGTGGTGAGCGACCCAGACGGGATCCGCATATCGCTCGTCCCCGAGGCGCCGTCGCAGCCGGACTGACCCGGCCACTGTCTTCTACGCAGCCCTCGAGCCCTTCGCGATCATGCCGACGGCCTTCCTGATTCGACTCTCGCGCGTCTCCGGCCTCTTCGCCTGCTCGATCCAGTCCACGTACGCCTTCCGATGGCTGTAGGCCATCCTTTCGAAGGCGGCCTTCGCCTTCGCGTCGGCCTCGATGGCCCTGAGGAGGTCGTTTGGCGCGCTGACCGACTTGGGCTCGGGGTCGCGCTCCATCGCCACCTGCACCCTCTCTCCCGCCTCCTTGGCGATAGCCCTCCTTATGTCGCTCTTGACCACCAGGAAGTGCCCGCCGTCGCCTGTCGGGAGCAGGGTGCTCCTGAAGGGGTGTCCGTCGACCGTCCCTTTGACCCTGACCTGAGACCTGGTCCCGAACTCTTCGCTCGTCCCGAGGGGGACCACCAGGAACGTCCATGTCCCCGTCCCTTCAGGCCTAACGAGAGTTGCCTCGAACTTGTGGGCTCGCACCGGCGGAAAACACGGCCCCCGCGGATTAAAGGCTTGCATCACCCGACCAGGCGCCGTAACTTCCTGGCGCTCGAACTGCTTATAGGGCGCAGGGCGTGAGTTTTCCGAAATGCCGAGCATCGATGTCGACGGCGTCTCGCTCTACTACGAACGCGCCGGAAGCGGAGAGCCGGTCTTGTTCTCCCACGGGATTCCCACCGACTACCGCGCCTGGAGCGCGCAGGTCGCCGAGTTCTCCCAGAGATACTCGACGGTCACCTACAGCAGGCGATACGCCGCCCCGAACCAAAGGGACGGAGACGTGACGGACAGCACCGTGGCGGCGAACGCGGCCGACCTCAAGGGCCTGATCGAGAGGCTCGGCATCGCCCCCGTCCACCTGGTCGGGCACTCCTACGGGGGATTCGTGGCCGCGTACCTCGCCGCCGACCACCCGGACCTCGTGCGTAGCCTCGTCCTCGTGGAGCCCGCCATCGCCACCCTGCTAGTGGAGGACCCGAACAGCTCGGGACAGATGTTCACCCTGCTCATAACCAGCCCCGGCGTCGCGCTGTCTGCCAGGCGATTCCAGTCGGGCTCCCTCGTCCCCTCGCTGAAGGCGCTGGACTCAGGGCAGACCAAGAAGGCCGTCCAGCTGAACGTCGACGGCATCCAGAACAGGGTAGGAGCGTTCGCCGAGCTGCCCGACTCCGCTAGGGAGATGATGCTGGACAACGCCAAGACCATCGCGGAGCTAAGGACCAGGCTGCCGCCGTTCAAGGCCCAGGCGGGGAAGATCTCCTGCCGGACGCTCGTCATCAACGGTCAGCAGAGCGCTGTGTGGCTCCAGCGCATCGGCGAGCTCCTCGCGCGCGCCGTCCCCCACAGCCGGGCCTTGACGGTCAGCGGCGCGAGGCACTTCCCTCACCTCGAGAACCCGTCCGAGTTCAACGCCGAAGCGCTCAAGTTCCTCTCCAAGCGCGAATAGGCAGAGTCCGGTCGCGGCAGAATCACGGACCAGCAGCCACAGCTTATATCGGCTCGGCCTCGAAGCCACCTCCCATTGGCCCTTGACACGCGGAGGGCGATTCTCACACTCCCGATAGCGTACGTCGTCTGGTTCTTCGCCTTTCAGGTCCCGGTCCTCAACTTCTGGCTGAGGATAACCATCGCGGCCTTCATCCTGCTGGCAACCGCGCTCGCGGTCGGGAGGAAGGAGCTCTCGCTGAAGCCGACTCCCCTCGGAATCGTAGTCGGCGTCGTCTCCGCGGTGCTCCTCTATCTCTTCTTCTGGTCAGGCTACCAGGTTCTCAGCGGCTTCCCCCAATTCACGGGGACTATCTCTTCCGTCTACTCGCTGAAAGGGGCCGAACCGACCTCCTTCATCGCCACCGTCCTCCTCTTCCCCATAGGCCCCACGGAGGAGATCTATTGGAGGGGCTTCATCCAGCACGCCCTGAGCAAGAAGCTCTCGACCAGGAACTCGGTCCTCCTGACCTCGACCATCTATGCTAGCATCCACCTCCCGACCCTGAATCCCTCGCTCATCTTCGTGGCCTTCATCGGAGGGCTAGTGTGGGGATACGTCTACTTCAGGTGGGGCCTGGCCGCTTCGATGGTCTCGCACGTCCTCTGGGACGAGATGATCTTCGTCTTCTTCGTGATCGGCTAGCCGAGCCGGCCTCACGCCAAGAACAGCCCGGTCGCCAGGAGGAGCGTGAACGCCACGGTGTGCGCGAACGTCCTCATCGTCCTCGTCGCATACGTCTGGGGCGGCGGCTGGCCTTCCGGAAGCCGTGCACGCGACCACAGCAAGAGGGGGGATGCCGCGAAGCAGAGTAGGCCGGAGGGAGGAACCCAACCCACCGCGACCGACGCCGCTATTGTCAGGTATGCGAGAGCAGAGAAGGCCTGGACAAGGCTCTGCGTTCTCTTTGCCCCGAGCACCACCGCCAGGGAGCGCTTACCTGCCTGCCTGTATGGCTCGAAGAAGATCAGGTCGTGCATCATGAGGACGTTCACCGTGAGCAACCCGGTCGAGATCGAGGCCGCCACCGGGAGGACCGAGACGCCGCCCGTGAGGACGTAAAAGGCACCCAGGCAGGGGATAGGTCCGAAGCTCAGGAGGATCGACAGCTCCCCGAGGCCCAGTCCGCGATAGTCAAGCTTCAAGGGTGGTGCCGTGTAGAAGAAGCTGAGCAGGATGCCTGGGAGTGCGATCCCGATTGCGAGCCACCCGACGACCGCGGAGAGGTACAGCCCGATGCCGACGCTCAGAGCGTAGAAGAACCCGGAGATGACGAATCCGTCCCTCACGCTGATTACTCCCCTCGTTATGGGCTTCCAGCCGGGGAACTCCCTGGGGAAGAGGCGATCCGCCGTCGCGTCGACCCCGTTGAGCTGATCGTAGACGTCGTCGATGCCGTTAGCCGCCAGGAGCAGCGAGACGCTCCCCAGGAGGGTGAGGACGAAGAGGGCGGGCTCGAAGGCGTGGGTCGCGTGCCAGGCGACCGCAGTCCCGAGGATGACGGGGCCGACCATCACGGGCGCGAACTGGAGCCTGACGAACCTCGAGAGGACTTGCGGGAATGATTGCCTCGGGACCGTCATGCAGCCAACCGCTCACCCGGGGCCAGCGAGTCCATGGCGTAGCCGGTGTTGCCGATCGGCATTATTATCGGAAGGTCCACGCCGACCTTGGCGTACTCGGCGATGCGCTGCAGCGCCTTGTCTAGCGTCCCAACGATGGTCAAGGCGTCCACGGCCTCCTCAGGGACCATGCGGCTCGCCTCCGCGATGTTCCCTTTCTTCCACGCCTCCTTCATGGGTCTGAGGCGCTCGTCGGTAACCCCGTATTTCTCCAGGGTGTTGGGAGGAAGGACGTCGCTGAGCTGGTAGAGGAAGAAGTAGAACTTCTTCACCGTCTCCCTGGCCGCCTTCACGTCAGGGTCGAGGCTCGTCATCATGTACGAGACCCGCTCGACCTTCCTGTTTCCGGCCGTCTCGCCCTCCTTGACGAAGTTGGCCATCCGCGCCGTCGCCTCGACCGTGGCGAGGGTGGGCGAGAGAATCGCGCCGTCCGCCGACCTGCCTGCGAACTTCAGCGTCATGGGGAAGAGCGAGGCGAGGTAGAGGGGGACCTGGTGGGTCATCTTGAAGCCGAGCTCGAGGTCGTTGACCGTGAAGACGCTCCCCTTGAAGCTGACCTTCTGCCCCGACCAGACGGCCCGAAGGATCCTGACGTACTCCTTCATCCTCCTGAGGGGCTTCGTCTCGCTCGCGGGGAATATCTTGTAGCCGATGAGCGGGATTGTGGGGAAGCTCCCCAACCCCAGGCCGAGGATGGCGCGCCCCTCCGAGAGCTCGGAGAGGTTCGCGAACGTGGTCGCGGTCGTGACGGGGTGCCTCGTGAACGTGTTGATGGCGCCCGAGGCGGCCTTGATCCGCTTTGTGGACGAGAGGATGGAGGTGAGATATGTGATGACGTCCCTCTGGTAGAGGCTCTCGTGGATCCATATCGACTCGTAGCCCTTCGCCTCCGCCCCTAGCGCGAGCTTCGTCATCTCCCTGACTGGGAAGACCGGGTTGAACCCGAGAGCGAGTCTCATGTAGGGATTACCACTTCAAAGTGGTATTATTAATCATGCGAGCCGCGCTGAATCCGCTCGTTTCTACGTCGCGTCGAGGGCTTTCGCGTCCTCGTCGGCGACCTTCACGAAGGAGTCCTTGGCCCGCCCCTTGATGAAGAAGCCGAGGGCCCCGAACTCCATCTCCGCCCAGTAGTGCATCTCAGTCCCTGACGGGATCTGCTTCAACTCGATCGTGATCTTGCTGCCCTTGCCGTCGCCCTCCAGCGTGTTTACCTCGAACTTGTTGTTAGCGCTGTCCCATGCCATCGTGTTCACGGCCTTCAGCTTCCTTCCCATCATCTCCATCTGCTGCTCGAGCTTGATGGTGTTGCCGTCCCTGCTGATTATCTTGACGTCCTTCACAAAGTCCGGGTGCACCCTCGGCAGGTTCTCTGGGTGCGAGTAGTAGTCGATTGCCTTGCTCATGGGCGCCTTCGTCTGCTTGACGACGTCGTACTTCGTGGGCATGGGTTCTCTCCGCTCGTTCGCGATATATAACGAGTTGGCCGCTCTCACTCTGGAAGGGGGACGGCCAACTCCGTTCTCCATCTAACATTAATAATGTCTCACGGAGACCGTCGCCCGCTTAGCACAACTTGGTCGACGAGAAAAGATTCATCCCCAAGACGATGACGACGCAGCACCCCGACAACGCGAGCACGCCCCCCTGGGCGTCGTCCACCAACGGGGTGATCGAGGGAGAGACCGAGCTCGACGAGGCGTACATCGCCTTCAGCAAGCTCGCATGCAGCGAGGTCATGTGGGACTCCGAGGGGAAGGACGTCGACACAAACGTCGTCAGGAAGCTCCTCAGCAAGTACCCAGACTACTTCATGGACAACGTCTTCGGGCGCGACATCTTCCTCACCTACCGCATCCCGAACCCGCTGGTCGAGAAGGCCGAGCGAAAGATCGTCACGCAGACGCTCCAGTCCATCCCCCTCCAGGCGGACGTGGCGAGCACATTCTATGATAGGGAGAGCGTCCCCGTCTCCTCGGTGATACTCCCGTTCACGACGAAGGGAGCGGAGCTCCTGTGGCTGGACAGGTGCTACAGCAAGGCAATCGCGGGGATCGAGGACGTCGGCCTCGGCGGATCGATGAAGGTCAAGGACTGGGTGGGGGCGTTCATGCCCAAGAAGATAGACGCCATCCCGCTGGTCGAGGACGCCCCAAGCCTGATGTCCATGGACAAGATAGTGCTCGAGTACGTCAAGGCCGTCAAGCCGACGGTCATGCGGGTCTTCATCGCGAGGTCAGACCCCGCGCTCAACTACGGCCTGATAACCGCCGTCCTCCTCTCGAAGGTCGCGCTGGGCAAGCTGTCGCAGGTCCAGAAGAAGACGGGGGTGAGGATGAACCCCATCCTCGGCGTGGGGACGATGCCGTTCAGGGGGCACCTAAACCCCGAGAACATAGACAACTTCCTGACCGAGTACAAGGGCCTCTCGACGGTCACCATCCAGTCCGCCTTCCGCTACGACTACCCCAGCGACGCGGTGGAGAAGGCGATCGCGACCCTGAACGAGCGGCTCCCTAACGGGGAGCTGTCGGAGGTCGACGAGGGGCAGACCCTGCTTCTCGAGAGCGCGATGAAGAAGCTGATACCCGTCTTCCAATCAAGGGTCGAGATACTCGCGCCTCTCATCAACTACGTCGCCTCCTTCATCCCCACCAGGAGGGCCCGCAAGCTTCACATCGGGCTCTTCGGCTACAGCAGGAGGGTGAAGGGGGTCACCATGCCCAGGGCCATCCCGTTCGCCGCGGCCTTCTACTCGCTGGGCATCCCGCCCGAGTTCATCGGGGCGCAGGCGCTGCGCTCGCTCACAGACAAGGAGTTCGACGCGGTGAAGCACGCCTACAACGGGATCCAGTTCGACTATCGCGTAGCAGGCTCGCTGGTCTCTTGGGAGACGGTCCACCTGCTGGTCGACAAGTACGACCTCATGGCGAAGTTCACGCAGATGAACAAGGAGAAGCTGAAGACCGCGCTGAGGTATGTGATGGCAGATCTCTCCACCATCGAGGAGACGCTCTCCCTCCCGCTCGGCCCCTCCGACAACAGGTCAAAGAAGCACGAGAACTTCGTGAACACGTTCATGATGTGCGCGATGGACGGCGAGAGGGCCAGCGCCTCAAACGCTTTCATAGAAGCGGCCAAGCTCAGAAGATGTCTGGGCTAGATGGCATGAAGACGCAGAGCAAGCGCATGGGCAGCGGCGACGCCGCACGTCGCGAGGTGACGCTAGGCCTCGTGCAGATGGCGATGGGGGGCGACCGCGAGGCCAACGTCTCAAAGGCCGTCGCCATGGTCGGGGAAGCGTCGAAGAAGGGAGCCTCGATAGTCTGCCTTCCCGAGCTCTTCGCGTACCGCTACTTCCCGCAGGAGAAGGGGGCTGAGGTGAGCCCCGAGCCCGTCCCCGGGCCCACCACGAGGCGCCTCTCCGATGCCGCGCGCGAGTCCAAGGTCACCCTGGTGGGGGGGTCGCTCTACGAAAAGGCGCGCGACGGCCGCCTCTACAACACGTCGGTGGTCTTCGACGAGCGAGGCCGGATGCTCGGCAAGTACAGAAAAGTCCAGATCCCAGAGGACGAGTCGTTCTACGAGAAGGACTACTTCTCGAGCGGAAGCGACTACCAGGTCTTCAAGACCCGAACCGCCGACCTCGGAGTCCTCATCTGCTTCGACCAGTGGTACCCGGAGCCGGCGAGGGTCGAGAAATTGACCGGGGCGGAGGTCCTCTTCTATCCGACGGCGATAGGCAGGGTGGACGGGATAGAGGAAGCGGAGGGAGACTGGAAGGAAGCCTGGGAGGCCGTACAGCGCGGGCACGCGATAGCCAACAGCATGGTGGTGGCTGCCGTCAACCGCGTAGGGAGAGAGGGGCGGATGAGCTTCTGGGGCGGGTCCTTCGTCTGCGACCAGTTCGGGAAGGTCCTGGCGAGGGCGGACGAAAGGGAGCAGGTCATCCTGGCCTCGTGCGACCTCGAGCTAGGGAGGCAGGTCGAGGAGGGTTGGGGCTTCCTGAGAAACAGGAAGCCTGCTACCTACCGCAGGCTTTCGACCTAGGAATCTCCCATGTCCAAAGCGAAAAGCGAAGCGACGCCGGCCCGACTAGGGTTCTCCATGCCGCCAGAGTGGTCGAAGCACGACTCCACGTGGCTCTCCTGGCCGAAGAACCCCCTCACGTTTCCCCCGGAGATAGTCTCCAAGGTCGAGGCCGCCTATGTGGAGATGATCGAGGCCCTCGCACGGGGAGAGAGGGTCGACGTCCTCGTCGACGACGGCCCGACGGAGGACCGCGCGCGGTCGATGCTCTCCGCGAGGAACGTGGCCTTCCACAAGATCAAGAGCGCGGACGTGTGGATCCGTGACTACGGCCCTATCTTCGTGAAGAAGAGGGGAAGGGGCCAGGCCGTCGCGGCGACCAAGTGGGAGTTCAACGCCTGGGGTGGCAAGTACGACGACCTCCTCCCGGACAACGCGACCGGGCTGGAGATAGCGAGGTCGACGGGGCTGAGGGTATTCGAGACCGGGGTGGTGCTGGAGGGCGGCTCGATAGACGTGAACGGGAGGGGCGCCCTCCTGACCACGGAGCAGTGCCTCCTCAACAAGAACCGCAACCCGGGACTGAGCAAGGCACAGCTCGAGCGGCTCCTCCACGACTATCTAGGCGTGGAGAGCGTGGTGTGGCTGGGCGAGGGGGTGGCGGGCGACGACACCGACGGCCACGTCGACGACATCGCCCGCTTCGTGAACGAGGACACCATCGTCTGCATGACGGAGCCGGACACCGCGGACGTCAACCACGCGGCCCTGAAGCGTGACCAGGAGCTGCTATCGAGGTGCAGGGATGCCGAGGGACGTAGCTTCGAGGTCGTGCCGATCACGATGCCCCGCGAGGTCGAGGGAGACGGGGGGAGGCTCCCGGCGAGCTACGCGAACTTCTACGTCGGCAACTCGGCGGTGCTCGTGCCCGTCTTCGGCGACGCGAGGAGGGACAGCGCGGCCCTAGAGACGCTCTCGGAGTTCTTCCAGGGCAGGGACATCGTGCCTGTCGACTGCAGGGAGCTAGTCTATGGGTTCGGAGGAATCCACTGCGTCAGCCAGCAGCAACCCGCGCAAGGCTAGCGGAATCCCCAGCTGCGCTTGACCAGGGGGCAGACCTTCACGTAGGAGCGGCCTCCCTCGCTCCCCAGCTCCGCCACGCCCCTGACCTCCACTCCGCGCGGCCTCCACGGGCTGACGGTGACAAGGTCGTCTATGACCATGGCGACCTTCTTGTTCTGGACCAGGTTCTGGAACTTCAAGCTTTTCTCCAGGTTCCACCCGGTGAAATAGAACGCGGTGCCGTCGAACTCGTACACGACGGGGACAACGTGAGGCTGCCCCTCCCCCGAGGCCGTCGCCACCCTCGCGAGCCTGCTCTGGGTGAGGAACGCGACCTCCTCGTCGGTGAACGTTACCGATTCCCCGCCAGCGACCTTCTTGCTGACCAGGCCCTTGCTCTTCATTAGGGGAAGAGAGGGATTGCCCGCTAATATGTCTGGCAGTTCATCGATCGTGAGTAGGTCGAGCTGGCGCTACTGGCCCTCGGCTTCCTGCGCCTGGGGCTTGCCCCACTTGATGGCCCATTCGGCAAACTCCCCCAATATGGCGTGAAGCTCCCAGCCCTTCTTGGTCAAGGAGTACTCCACCCTCGGGGGCGAGTCAGGGAAGACCTTCCGCTCGACAATGCCCTCGCGCTCGAGCTCGCTGAGCCTCTCCGTCAGGCTCGTCGCGCTTATCCCCTGCGTCCTCCTCTTCAGTTCGTTGAACCTCGCGGGCTCCTTGAGGCCTAGGCTGTGGATCACCGGGAGGGTCCAGACCTTAGTGAGCTGATTCCACGGGCGGTAGACCTGCTTGCAGTTTTCCTCATTTTCCTGAGTCATCTGCTTCGTCTCGCTCAACTTGGTTTCGCCTATCTAGTCCATTTAGACAACTAAGTATATAAGCGTGATTGCCTAATCCGGCTCGCCCCGAGGAATCGATTTTAAGGGGCCGAGCCTGCTCGAAACCATGCCCTCGCCCCGAGCCCTGAAAGGAATCAAGGGCCTCGTGGGTCAAGAGGCGCCGCGAGCCCTCATCGTCGTCGACATACAGAGGGACTTTTGCCCTGGCGGAGCTCTTCCGGTCGCCGACGGGGACAGGATAATCCCCGCCGTCAACGAGTTGATCGGGGCATTCCAAAAGGCGGGCCTGCCCGTATTCTTCACGCGAGACTGGCACCCGAAGAACCACGTCTCCTTCAAGGCCAGTGGAGGACCGTGGCCGCCGCACTGCGTCCAGAACACGTCGGGAGCGAGGTTCCATCCGTCGCTCGCGATCCCCCCGGACGCCGAGGTGATAGACAAGGGGACCCTACAAGCCGAAGACGCGTACTCGGGCTTCCAGGGGACCGACCTGGCGCACAAGCTCCACGGACTCGGCGCGAAGCAAATCTATGTCGCCGGGCTCGCCACCGACTATTGCGTCAAAAACACGGTCCTTGACGGGGCGGCGCAAGGCTTCGAGACTTACGTCGTAGCAGACTGCGTGAGGGGAGTCAACCTCAAGCGGACCGACTCCGCCACAGCCTTTAGGGCCATGCTCTCGCGAGGGGCCAGGCAGACGACCAGCGGACGCCTTCTAAGGAGTCTGGTCTTGCGACCGACGATTTCGCATCCTTCCCGATGAGCCGAGGCTCACGACTGGCGGACAATCGCCCGCATCGCAAAGTCCCCCGCGCGGAGCACGAGCTCGTCTTCTCCCAGCCCGCTCGCGAGCTGCATCGCCGTGGGCAGCTCGGCCGACCCGGGGTTCGAGGGGATGCTGAGGGAGGGGAAGCCGCAGAGGTTGAAGACCTCCGTGTTCTGGAGGAGCAGACGCCGGAGCCTCCAGGCCTCCTTCCCGACCACGTCGTCGAGCCTCGGCGCCACGACCTTCGTCGTCGGCATCGCCAGGACATCCAGACCCTTCAGCAGGCGCCCGAATGCCCCGATCGACTCCAGCCTGACCAGGTTGGCGCTAAGGTACCGGACCTGGCCCACCTGCATCCCCCGCCTGAGCAGCGTGAGCACGTCCGGGTTCATGTGCGCAGAGACCTTCTCCGAGTTCACTAGCTCCCCGTAGAACCAGGCCGCCTCCTTGAAGGCGATGGCACCTCTCGCTCTCGTGAACCTCTCGTAGCTCGCGTCCGTCGGGACCTCCACGGCCACGAAGTCCCCGGACGCCTCCATCCTGTCGACGGCCTTCCAGAAGTTCTTCGAGACCTTCTTCTCCACCTCCTCCTGGAAGTGCCCGGTCAAAATCCCGACCTTTGTCCGCCCGCTGCGGCGCCTGGCCGGTCTGCGGAGCGTTCGCGCCCCTGTCAGGTGCTCGAACGCTTTCACCATGTCGGGCATGGTCCTCGTGAGGAGCCCCGCGTGGTCTAGCGTAGCGCTGAGCGGAAAGACCCCCCCAAGGCTGAGCGACCCTAGGGTGGGCTTGAACCCCATGATCCCGCAGAGCGCGGCGGGGATCCTGATCGAGCCTGCGGTGTCTGTCCCCAGCCCCAGCACGGCTCCCTTCGACAGGGAGACCGAGACGGCCGACCCTCCGCTCGAGCCGCCAGCGACCCTCTCGACGTCGTGGGGGTTCATCACCGGCCCGAAGTACGAGGCGGCGGACGTCCCGCCCAGCGCGAGCTCGTGAAGGTTCGTCTTCCCTAGGGGTATGCAACCTAGCCTCAGCGCGTCGTCAACGATGTCGGCATTGATGCTCGTGACAAAGTCCTTGAAGTGGTAGGTCGCCGCCGTCGTCGGGAACCCGCCGAAGAACATGTTGTCCTTGATCGCGAGGGGCACTCCGAAGAGCCCAGACGCGGCCTCGCCTTTGCCCGCCCTGAGCCTCTTGTCGAGTTCGCGCGCCCTAGAGAGCGTGATCCCCCGCTCGCCTCCGAGAACCGTGATGAATGCTTTGAGCCTCTCGTTGTAGCGTGCAATGTTGTCAAGCTCGTCTCCTACCCTGCTCTCGCAGGTCGTCTTGCCTTCGCCGAGGGCGTCGTGATACGCCGAGAATTCGGACTCTAGGAGGGCAGCTTTCGTGTCCAGAGAACCTCCGCCGGCCTATTAATTAGATTCGATTGAGAAAAAAGGGAAGAAGGCACGGCCAGCCAGTGGCCGCCCTCCAGCGCACTTCTACTTGTGACGCCCCGAATTGCCTTGGTTGCCTTGTCCGCCCTGGTCGCCGCTGTTAGCGGCCGGGAATGGAGGAGAGACTATCGTGCCTTGGCCCGTCTGGAGCACCAACGTGCTGTGGCCAGGGTTGGACGAAGTGTCGAAGATCTGGATGGACACGACGTATGTGCCAGTCTTCAGGAGGACTTGGTTCTGCATCTGCCCCGCGCCCTCAGGCCCGGTCACCATGTTCCCCAGAGTATAGCTCGTGCCGTTGGCTACGAGGACCACGTTGTACTGGGTCACCGGCGTCGCGTATCGCAGGAGGATCTGGACGTTGAAGACGCCCCCGACGGTGGTTATGGATGCGAGGCATCCCCTTCCATCGGTGAAGGCGATGCTTCCGGTCGAGGATCCCGTGGCAGTGATCGGGAGGACAAGCCTACCGACTTTGCCCGTCGACGGAGGCTGGCAGAGAGTGTGGTTCTCGCTGGTGGTCGAGGAGATCGTCGATGTGGTGGAAGTCGAAGTCGAGAAAGTCGTCGTTGTGTCAGTGGACGTGAACATCGATGACGCCGAGTTGTCGTCAGCCGCTGCGACAGGAGCGGCCGGCGTGCCGGTACTCGGCGCGTACGTGTTATGCGCGTACGCGGCGATCCCGCCAGACACCAAGACGAGCATCGCGGCTACGGTCAGGAGTTGCAGTTTGCCTGCGTTCACTTGCATGTTGCTTCGGATATGCACTACCCTACACGCGATATAATCCGCCGCATCCTGGAAGTGGAATTCCAGAAAAGTTTCAGCTTTCAGCGAGGAAACCGAAGATTCTCGGCGAAAACTCCGCTAGCAGCAGTCGCTCGACGCCTCGCCACCAGCCGCCTCGAACCTGAACTCGACGTAGGCGTTCGAGGGGAGGCCGAAGAGGGAGGGGCCGACCTGGCCGCGGAGCTCGTAGCCGGGCGCCGAAGGCCCCCACGACGCGATGTAGTTGTTGTTGTAAGCGCCGGCCCAGACGGTGTCATTGTCCTCCCAGGGGAGTATGACCGTGTGTCCGCCTATCGTCATCGATATCTGGTTGACATTGATCGTGTAGTTGCTCACTGGCAGAAGGTGGTTCGTGATGAGGTCGGTCCCCGAGAGGAAGGTGAACAGGATTGAGCCGTTCCCGCCGTTCGCCGTGAGGGTCGCGTTGTAGGAGGCCGTGGCGCTGGCGGTCGAATTGGAGTACCCGCCTTCGTTGACGAAGAGCGTCCCGAACATCGTGCCCCCCTGCTTGGGGGATAGCGCCACGTATGCGACCCCGATGAACGCGATGGAGATTATTATCGCCCCGACCGACAGGACGAGGAGCCAACTGCCGCTGACGGTCTTCGCTGGAACCAAAACCCTAGCCCCCTTGGCGCCAATGGGCCTACCAGATTAATATTCCCTAGGGGGGCCTCGAGACGGGATGCCCGACGATGCGAAAGCGGGAAGGAAGCCGGAAGGAGCCGCGGAGCCTCGGGCCAAGGTCGAGGCGTTCGTCGCGAGGCAGAGCGCCGCCCAGCGGAAGATCATCAACCGGCTGAGGGCGGTCGTAAAGGCCGCCGTCCCAAGCCTAGAAGAGCGGATGCGGTGGCTCCAGGTCGGGTACCTCATCTCCGACAAGGACGTCTGCGGGATCTATCCCTCCTCCGACCACGTCAACCTCTCCTTCGCGCAGGGCTCGACGCTGAAGGACCCTGAGGGGCTCCTCGAGGGGACGGGCAAGGGAATACGGCACATCAAGGTCTTCACGGTGGAGCAAGTCGGCGAGGAGAGGATTAAGACCTACGTGAGGGAGGCTGTCGCATCGCTCCAGAGATCATGAGCGAATCGACCGGAACTTCGCACTCTTGTTGAGGAATCCTGACACGGATGGCTATCGGCAGGGCCGGCGCACCGAGACCAAATGCCAGAGGCGCAGGTAGCCCCGAAACCGCAGCAGCAAGCCCAGGCCGCGCAGGCCTCCAAGTTCAAGAAGATCGAGATGTACGCGGCACACCTCGTAAACGAGGCGGTCGCGAAGGAGAAGGCAGGGAGGTTCGGCGACGCCATCGTCGACTACCTCCAGGCCGCAGACCTCCTTCTCCTACTGGCCAAGGGCACGCAGGACTACACTCCCTGGAAGGCCTTCAGCGACAGGGCCATCGCGTGCCAGCAGAGGGTCAGGATCTTGATAGCGAAGCGGAAGCTCGCCGAGGAAGCGGCCGAGGCCGCGCCCAGCCAAGCCGCGCCTCAAGGGCTCCCGGCCAGTCAAGACAAAGTATAGATGACCCCCAGCGCTCGTCTGCCGATGCGACGGGCGGTCACCGTGGTCTCGAAGAAGGGCTGCCACCTCTGCGAGAAGGTCGTCGCCACCTTGAACTCGCTCTCGACCAAATACAACCTCGAGGTGAAGGTTGTCGATATCGGCGACGACCCGCAGCTCCACGACAAGTACTGGCTCACCATCCCCGCCGTCCTGATCGACGGGAAGGACGTCTTCGACGTCAGGCACATGGGCGGAGAGGTGAACTACGCAATAATGCTGGAGCAGCTCCTGATCGCTTACGACTCGACCGCGCTCTCAGCCTGACGGGAGTAGCTCGATCCAGATGCCGTCGGGGTCTTTGACATAGACCTCGGTCCCCTTCGACTCCTTTGGGGAGACCGCAGACGTCGCGCCCTTCGCGACGAGCTCCTTGTGCGCTTTGGCGGCGTCCTTCACGACAAAGGCGAGGTGGTCCATCTCCTCGCCCGGGGTGTATCCGGAATAGAACCTGCTCCCGGCCGGATACCAGTTGAGCTCGAGGGTCTGCTTCGAGCCTCTCCCCCTGAGCTGGACGAACTTCCCCCCGTGCGGCATCGTCCCCTTGTTCACTACCTTCATCTCCATGGCCTTTGTGTAGAACTCGACCGACCTCTTCAGGTCTCTCACCCTGATGCCCGCGTAGTAGAAGCGGAACTTCATCGTGTCGACCATGGCTGAGCTTGCCGATAAATGGGTTTGGCGAAGGCGACCCTACGGAGCGCCAGAGCTCACGTTGCGGCCGGCTGCCCGCCGCGGTTGCCCGCAGGCCTCCTTCTCGAGAACACGACGCCGATCACAATCACAAGGATGACGACTGCTGCCACGCCCAGGTAGATCAGGGATCCCGACCCTCCGCTCGAGGAAGACGGAGAGGAGGTGGTGCTAGTCGTCCTAGTCGCAGTCGTTGCGCTGCTAGAGCTGCTGGACGAGCTGGTCGTGGAAGTCGAGGTCGAATTTTGGATGATAGTGATCGTCGTGGTGCCAGAGCTGGGAGCATGGATGGCGTCGCCGCCGTAAGAGGCGTTGATCGTGACTGGACCCGGCGAGTTTCCCGTCAGTTCGATGGCGCAGCCTGCCGACTCAAGCCTGAATATGTTCAGGCCGCAGGTCGGGGGAGACGGCAGCGTCACGCTTCCCGTCCCGTTCTGGGAGAAGGTCACCATCTCACCTGGGGTTACGCTTTCGCCTCCCTCCACGGTGGCTTTGCAGCTCGAGGCGACTCCTACCGAGTAGAGGGTGCACGCGAGGAAGATGGAGGTCGCAACTCGAGGCACCGTCACGCTGGCGGTGCCGGAGCTAGCGGCGTTGTTCGCGTCCCCGGGGTATGACGCCTGTATGGTTACCGGACCTGGGGTGACGTCACTCGCAAAGACGGAGCAACTGGTCCCGGAAATGGCGCAGGTCGCGGGAGACGGGAAATTCACGGCTCCCGTTCCTCCTGTCTGGGAGAATGCCATCGTCTCTCCTGAAATCGTGCCTGAGGCTCCGGATACCGTGGCCGTGCACCGCGTTTCCGGATACACTACTACTATGGCGGGGGTGCACGAGACGGAGGTGGTCGTCGTGGTCGACGTCCCGATCGGTGAGTATTGGAACGTCGTCGTTTGCGATGCCGAGCCGCTACTGCCACCCCACGTCGCGTTTACCAAGTATGTTCCCGCTATCCAGGTGGCGGTCCCCCCGGCCACTATGCTCCCATTGTAAGCCCCCGTGGAGGGATTGACAGGGTCCTCTTGATAGTCGACCACTGCGCCGCCTGGGCTGGTCGTCGTCAGGACGACGGCAGTGTTCGGCCCAGGGGTGGGCGACACCGTTCCGTTGATAATGATCTTCTGAGACCCCGTGTAGGAAGGCGAGTTCGTCCGGACTGTGACGCTGTAGCTCGCAGCGAGGGCGGGCGCGGCAAACGAGGCGACCGTGAGCAAGACCAATACCAACACGAGGGCTTTCGGCAACGCTCTGAGCAAAAACATCCTGTTCCCCGAATGTAACCAAGTGCGGAACGGCTATAAGGGTAGTAGAAGTGAGTTCTATGTTGGGTCTGCTGGACGAGCTTGGGACCGTCTCGGAAGGGGGCGCGGAGGGCCGCATCCGGGTGTTCACGCGAGAATATCCGAAGCAGTCTTTCCCAGTGTAGCAGGAATGTGACTTTAGAGAGTAATGCGAAGCCTAGTCGTAGCGGTCACGACGTCCAGCCGCCGAGGGGCCACGAAGGTCACTTGGCTGGCTGCGCGCCGTAGCTGCTCGCCGTCCTCCTTCTCAGCATCACGACGCCTATCACGACAACTATGACGACTATGGCCGCGACGAGGATGTAGGTCAACGACCCCGACCCTCCGCTCGAGGACGAAGAGGTGGAGCTTGACTTGGTAGTCGAGCTGCTGGCGATCAGGCTGGTCGACGAGGACGTACTGGTAGTTGTGCTGGTCGAGGTCGACGTGGTCGTGCTACTCGTCGTCGAAGAAGAGCTCGATGTGGTGGAGGAGCTCGACGAGCTGCTGGAGGAGCTGCTAGACGACGAGCTGCTGGAGGTCGTGGTGCTGCTTGTCGCGGCCGTGTACGCGAACGTAGTCGTCCCGAACGCAGTTCCGCCCGGGCCTCCCCACGTGGCGTTGACCGTGAACGTGCCGGTAGTCCAAAGAGCGCTCCCGCCCGGAACCGACGTAGAGTTGAAATTCCCGGTGGTCGCGTTTACGTTGGCATAAAGAAGGTCTGCGGCGGTCCCCCCTGAGTTCTTTATCGATATGATGACGGCTGTGCCGGCCCCGGGAGCAGGGGATACCATGCCGGTTATGTGGATTGGAGTAGCCCCCGAATACGAGGGTTGGTCGGTATGGACGGTGACCGTGGGGGGCTGGGCGGCCAGGACGGGCGCGGCAAGGGTGCCGACCACGAACACTACCAATACCAACATCGGCGCTATCCTCAGAACTCTGCTCAACGGCATCCTGTTCTTCTCCCGATTGTCAATCAAAATCAAGATGGGTATAAGTGTATCAGAACCGAGTTCTATGTTTTCCGACTGGACGAGCAGGCGTGGGGCCCGCGGGGCTAAGAGGAACAGACAGTCCACGTGCTCGTTTCGAATTTGCGTCCCTTCGAGTAAGCCGCCAGGCCCGCTCTCTGTATTCAGGCGAGAATATTCTAGACAGTCCTCCTAATATAGTAGGAATATGACGCTGGAGAATAATGCGAAGCCTAGTCGTAGTAGCCACGACCGCCAGTCGCGGGGTCAACCGTTTTCCCCAAGCCTCCTTCGTCGAGGCTAGGAACATGAAAGACTTCCTAGAGCAGACCGGGGATTACGCGTCCGTAGCGATCTTCGAGCTTGAAAAGTCCGTCGGGCCTCTAAGGCAGTGGGGCGAGCTCGAAGAGAGCTCACGATAGCCCCGCGCAGCTGTCACCCCACGATCTTTGCGATTTCCTTTGCTATGCCGTTCTCAACGTGGGTCGTCCAAAGCATCTCCGGGACATCCACGACCAAGAACAGCCAGGTGAGGAGTATCGTCTCCACGGCGGCGACCGCCAAGTTCTGAATCCATTTGCCGATGCCGATGTGGACGGTGAAGTCGTTCGGCTCGCCCGTCAACATTATGGTGAACGCCCTATTGGCGGCGATGATGGCGCGCGGTATCCCGGCCTTTTGTGCCTGGATGATTCGGCCGAGGGGAGGGTTCGCTGACTGGGTCTTGTATCCTTCCGACTTGAGCTGCGACTCGATCTGCGAGGCCAGCTGGTCGAGGTCCCTGTTCTTGTTCTGAAAACGCATGATTTTCTCTGACACCAAGGCGGTTCTCGCAAGGCGGTCTTTCGCGCGCTTATACGGGTTTCCTAGACCTTTCCGAATCTCGCGCCGAACAGGGCCCCAGGTTCCGACCCTAACTCTGGACTGGCTCGGGCTGCTTCCTCAGATTCATGACCGGGCCCAGCGCAATCCAGGCGCTGGCCAGTCCCGCTATCGCTCCCCCCACGTATATCGTGTCCACCACACCGAAGTTGTCGCCGAGGAGGCCGCCCAGAAGCGACCCTACCGGAATCGTCCCCCAGACGATGGTGCGCATCGTGGCGTTCATCCTTCCTTGGAGACGGTCGGGAGTGATAGCCTGTCTCAGGCTAATCTGGTTCACATTGTAGGAAGGCACGCTCAAGCCGACCAGGAACGCGACCGCCGCTAGGACGAGGAAGGGGTACCCCAGCAGGGCGAGCGGATAGAAGACGAACGCGCCGGGCGCCGCGATGGACAGGGCGAGGATTCGCCCGAGGCCGACCCTTGCGGTGAAACGGTTCACCACAAGGACGCCTGTAAGGAACCCCACAGCCCCAATCGACCCGACGAGCCCGAACTCCGTGGTCGTGAAGTGCAGCGTCCTGAGAGCGAAGATGGTCAGAACGGCTTGCACCATGTTCGAGCCGAGGTTGCTGGTGGCGGTGGCACCGGCGATCATCCGCAGATACCTGTTGCCGAGCACGACCTCGACGCCCTCCCTCATCTCCGCGAAGAAGTCAGGCGCGGGGTCCCTGTCATTCTTCACCCTTGCCGGCTCGTCCTTCTTCACTGAAAGCAGCGCGACCGCCGAGACCAGATATCCTATCGAGTCGGCGGCGACAGTGAACGCGCCGCCGATGGCCTGATACACAAAACCCGCTATGCCGGGACCGGCGACCTGAGCTCCCGACGCGCTGAGCTGAAGCTTCTGGTTCCCTTCTACCAGGTCGCCCCTGTCGACGAGTATCGGCAGGTAGGCCTGGTAGGATATGTCGAAGAAGACCGAAAAGAGCCCGGTGACCAGGGAGACGGCGAAGAGCTGATAGAGGCTGAGGGTCCCCAGCACGTAGCCTATCGGGACCGAGGCGAGCGTGACCATCCGGCCGAAGTTGCAGACGACCATTATCCTCCTCTTCCTGAACCTGTCTGCCCAGACCCCGACGAAGAGCCCGAGGAGTGGGTACGGCACGATTGCAAGCGCCGTGATTATCCCGATGTCGAGGGGCGTGGCGTTGAAGCTCAGGACCGCAAGCACAGGTAGCGCGAAGCCGCTGAACTGGTTTCCGAACTGACTCACCGTGTCGGAGAACCAGAAGCGCGTGAAGTCCCTGTGGTGCCACAGGTTCCCGCCCAGCTTTATCTTCAAGCTTCAGGTGCGCCGACGTCGGCGCTTTAATCCTTCATCGTCCTTCCTGGAATCCAGAATCCGACGGAAGGCCTACTTGCCGTGGACGGCCGCGCTCGCCTGGACCGCGCCCCTCTTGCTCCTAAAATACGTGAGGCCTCGTCAGGAGGATTGCGACCGCCGCCCAGAGGAATGCCGCGGCGGCCACAGGCCCCCAGAACTCTGCCTTGGAGGTCTTGTGGTGGAAGACGAGCCCCCCGGCGAAAATCCCGAGGACGCCCCCGAGGAACGCGGTCAGCCAGAGTGTCCTCTCGCTGACCCTGCTGCGCCTCCCCACTGCGAGCAGCTTGTCGACGCCCATCGCGATGAAGCCCAAGAGGCTCACGAGCGCGACCCAGTCCAAGATCGGGGACGCGGGGATCGCGGACAACATCCTCGCGTTCAGATTTCGATGGCGGTATTAACCACAACCTTCGAACCTGGCAGCCTCGACGCTTTAATACGCTCCGCGAGGTAGCCGGGGGGATTGTCATTTTCTGAAGAGAAAGAATACGACGACCAGATCGTGATCGTCGACGGCATAGGGATAACCCACTTCATCCCCCGACGCCCAGCCGCCGAAAAGGCGGCGCCGGCGAAGAAGGAGAAGAGAAAGAGCCGATAGAGCCCGGGCTACGGGCTCCCGCCCATTATCCAGACGAGGTTGCCGTCCGGGTCCTTGAACTGCGAGATCTCGCCCCAAGCCTTCTTGGTGTAGTCGATGGCGAACTTCACGTCCTTCTTCTTGAGGTCCGCGACCGTGCTCTTCAGGTCTGCGCTGTAGAACGCAACTCCGGTGTTCCCCGGCTCGAGCTCTCCCTCGCAGAGGTGGAGCTTCCACTTCGCCCCCTTGGGCGAGACCGTCACCCAGTGGTCCTCGATTTCTGCCTCGAAGCCGATCTTCTCCTTGTACCAGGTTGCGGACTTTTTAGCGTCCGAGACCATTATCGCCAAGCTGAAGTCTTTTGAGATCATACCCCGCTCCGAAAGGTGGTGCCTATTCCCCTTTTCGATGGGGGCGTCAGGAGAGGTCTGAGGGCTTGAGCTTCTCGCCGTACCTCTCGGGGAAGACGAGCTCCTCCAAGGGCTTCCTGTTCTTCTTCCCCAAGATCTTCCGCTTCGGGTACCCGAACCCTAGGACGGCCGATGGCTTCAGGCCGTCGGGGATGGCGTAGTCCTTGCGCAGCGAGGCCTCGACAACGCCCGTGAAGATGCCAGACGCGACCCCGAAGTTCCAGGCCGCGAGTTGCATATCCTGGACGACGCGCCCGGCGTCGATGCTGCTCCCGGGAACCTTTGGGTCGGTGAGGATGATGACCGCAAAGTCCGCCCCCTCCACCCACTTCCCTGAAGTGCTGTCGGCCGCGAGCCTCTTCAGGTTGGAGCGGTCCTGTATCAGGATGAAGCGCCAGTGCTGGGTGTTCATCGACGACCCCGTGAGCCTGGCGGCCTCGAGGACCTTCTTCTTCGTCTCGCCCGGGACCTTCTTGGAAGCGAACTCCCTCGCTTCCAGCTTCGTGGAGATGGCCTCGAACGCGTCCAAGACAAGCGGAAGGCCCGCCTCGCTCTAGTTTAGGCTTCCGGTGGGCCTTCGCTAGATATTTAACGAGTGGAGCCGCGCGGAGCGGCATGTACCCGGTAGCAGAGCAGCCCCAGTCCACTGCGAGCAGGAAGAGGAGGGTGTTCTACGCGTTCTCCGGAATAATCGTCGTCATGGTGGTCGGAATCATCGGATTCCATCAGATCGAGGGGATGGATTGGGTGAATGCCACCTACTTCGAGAGCATGCTCGCCACGGGTCAGGGTCCGCCGCTCACCCTGACCACCGACGCGGGGAAGGTCTTCGCGTCGGTCATGGCGTTCGTCTCGGTCGGCTCCGTCATAACCGCTCTGGTCGTGACGCTCATCCCCCTGATTTCGCAGCTCTGGCGAGAGGGATTGGAGAGGGCGGAGAGAGACGTGAAGGCTCTGGAGCGGGACTTGGCGGGCAAGAAGGAAAAGCCTGACGGGTAGCGCGCTATCTTTCTAGCCGAGCGAGGAATACCGTCTCCGAGTATGGCCTCTTGTCCCTCTCGGTCCTGTCTTCCACCGGTCTGTTAAATTGCTTCTCAATCTTCAAACCCGCGTTCTCGAATATTTCTGGATAGAGTGACAACTTATCGTTGGCGACGATGAAGTAAAGCGCGTCATCGGGAAGCTGACGCTTCATGTTGATGAGAACTTTGCTAATTCCCTCGACGTATGCCCTCTGGGCCTTGACGCTCTTGCCCTTTCTCTTCCTACCAATCTCAAGTTCGTCTCGACGCTGGAACCCGAAAAGCTCGTAGGCATACTGGTGTTGCTCGTGGTAGTCGATTTGACCGACGTAGGGCGGTGAAGTGAATACGCCCCTGATTTTATGGGTCTTTATCCACCCAGCGGGCAACTCCTTCTGAAGGTTGATCGTTTGAGAGTCCCCTTCCAAGACATGGGCGTCTACATCTTTACGAAGATTCGCAAACTCTTCGATTCTCCTCACCGTGTCCTTGCTGTAGAATTTGAGCCTGGGGATGATTGTCTGGACCGGTGTGCAGATTCTGCCTTTGTGCTTGTAGCAGACGTATGGCTCTCTGACAGGCTTGGAAGGAGTAGCCAACTCGTAGTGGTAAATCAGACGACAAGACCGCGCAGTCCTACTGAGGATGATTCTAAGTAGATCCTGGTAAGTATACTCGGGTATTAGCTTCTCGTAGTAGAGCAGTTCCTTCAGGCTCCGCTCGGCAAACCATTTCTTGAGATACTCGCTTGCCGTTGTCAGTTCGGCCGCTTCATCGATCAGTGGGACGAAGTTGCCGGTGAATGCTCTCTCACTGAATCCAACCGTCCGTTTCATGATGTCGATTACCTCATGTTCGACCAGTTTGGGGTCGTAACTCGCGAGCTTCACATTGGCAATCCTGGTGTTGAACTCTGATATGTCGATTCCAATTGAGTTGATCCCCATCTCGGCGGCCTGAACGAGGGTGGTGCCCGAGCCGCAGAATGGGTCGACCACAACTTCTCCTGGTTTAAAATAACGCGAAAGAAAATACTCGACCAACTGAGGGATGAATTTCCCTAGATAGGGATGGAGACGATTCACATGCTTCGTTCTCTCTCTTTCCGGAACTTCGAGAAAAGCGAGTTCCATGTCGAGGGCTGATAGCTTCGACATCCTCTCCGCGACATGCTCATCAAGCCTCCTGAAGTATTCGGTCAGTTCTTGTCGAGAGACTCGAAGTTCTCCGTTCTTCGCTCTGCCATTTGCTTCGCCGTCCTTGTTGTATTTGTTTATCCGGTCATATTGAATCAGATATGAAATGTTGCTAGTTGTTTTGCCGAAGAGCTCCGCGGCTTGCTGCAGAGTCAACAGGTCCTGTTTGCCTATCATAGGACTTTGACTAGACCTCTGCCTCGTAACTATCCCTAGCCGAATCATTGGGGAGGCGTATTTAAGCCGCTAAAGTCTTGACTATGTCAGTTCTCTGTCCTGCCTGCTTGTGAATGACGACGCAAGAATTAAAGAACGAACCAAATCTCTGCATTCGAATCATCGCTTGAACTCAGCTGCGAGAAAAGAGATTGAATCGGTTCTCAGGCGAACTGTGAAAGACAAGTTGCAGAACTATGACCCGGAGACGAGTCAAATGCCCTTTCACTACAGGTTACTTGGTAGGGACAGATATGCGATCTTCTCCTTTCTCCAATCGATGAATACAACTTTCGGTACCTCAATATGGGAGCAGGTCGCAGAGATTCTGGCAAAAAGTGCAGGTTATGAGTGCTATAGGCAGTTTAAGCTGATGGGTGAGATTGACTCATCCACGGAAAAGGAACTCACCAATCTGCACAACAACATGAGACGGGGCGAGACCGAGGCAGACAAGCAGAAAGAGATTGCCCTAATACGACAGAATATTCGGAAGGGACGTCCCGAGAAGCACCCAGATTCGGTCGTTGACTTCTATGTCAAGATAGGGCAGCAAGAGAACTATTTCGACATCACATCAGTGAAACCCAACATGAAAGAGTTCAGCGCAATGAAACTCAAGCTCTTGAAATGGACCGCTTTGCGTCTAAGCCAGGAAAAGGACGCGGAGGTGATGACTAGACTTGCAATTCCTTACAATCCATACGAACCTGATTCATACGAAAGATGGACACTCAAGGGACTCTACGACCTCAAGAGGTGAGGTGTTGGTCGGCAAGGAATTCTGGGATTTCGTGGCTGG
>Ga0209517_10002945_pt1 | contig 23441 bp, 20 predicted proteins | sample PeaSoiMetSII2010_FD_187695 | JGI IMG/M metagenome (GOLD analysis project Ga0209517, IMG submission 187695) | Peat soil microbial communities from Weissenstadt, Germany - SII-2010 (SPAdes) (version 2) | ecosystem: Environmental > Terrestrial > Soil > Wetlands > Peat | place: Germany... | reverse complement strand
AACGTATCTGCCTCGCCTTCGACGTACGCCTCGATGCGCAGGACGTGCCGCGGCTGAAGACGCGTGGCTGGCAGCAACAGACAACGCTGTCGCTCTGGGATGCGCTCGCGCACTTTGTCGATGCTGCTCTGAAGCACGTACTGTGCACCGACGTCGATCGCGACGGCATGCTCGCGGGACCGAACCTTGCGCTCTATACGCAAGCCTTGCGGCGTTTCCCGCATATCCATTGGCAGGCCTCGGGCGGTATCGCCAGCGGTAGCGACCTCTGCGCGCTCGCCACCCTGGGCGTGGCTGCCGCGATCAGCGGCAAGGCATTGCTCGAAGAACGCATATCACGTGAGGAGCTGCGACTATTCTTGCCAAACGCATAATCCCCTGCCTCGACGTCAAGCAGGGGCAGGTGGTCAAGGGCGTACGATTCCGCGATCACCGCGTGGTCGGCGACATACTCGAACTCGCGGCGCGCTACCGCGACGAAGGCGCCGACGAACTGGTGTTCTACGACATCACCGCCAGTCCCGAGGGCCGCTCGGTCGACCGCACCTGGGTGGCGCGCGTGGCGCGCGTGCTCGACATCCCATTCTGCGTCGCCGGCGGCATTCGCTCGGTACAGGATGCTGAAGAGGTACTCAATGCCGGCGCCGAAAAAATCTCGGTGAACTCCCCGGCCTTGAGCGAGCCGGCGCTCATCGAGCGCTTGAGTGCGCGCTTCGGTGCCCAGTGCGTCGTGGTCGGCATCGACAGTCAGAGCACCGCCGAGGGCTATCGGGTATATCAATTCACCGGCGATCCATCGCGCAGTCTCGACACCCGGCGCGACACCCTGAGCTGGGTGCGCGAGGTGCAGCAGCGAGGCGCCGGGGAGATTGTGCTCAATTGCATGGCAGCCGACGGCACGCGCCACGGCTACGACATCGAGCAGCTCAGGCACGTGCGGGCGCTGTGCGAGGTACCGCTGGTGGCTTCCGGCGGTGCCGGCTCGATGCAGCACTTCGAGCGCGCGTTTCGAGAGGCCGCGGTCGACGCAGCGCTGGCAGCGAGCGTGTTTCACAGCGGCGCCATCGCCATTGGCGAGCTCAAGCGCGAACTGCGACGCGGCGGAGTGGAGGTGCGGTTGTGAATCTTAAAGTTGAGGATCTGGCGCGCATCGACTGGGACAAAGGCGCCGGGCTCGTACCTGCAATCGTGCAGCATGCAGACAGCGGCAGCGTGCTGATGCTCGGCTACATGAATCGCGAGGCCTTAACTGCCACGCTCGAGAGCGGCCGGGTCGTGTTTTACAGCCGCTCCAAGCAGCGCCTGTGGCAGAAGGGTGAAGTTTCAGGCCACTATCTCGAGCTGCGCGCTGCGCGCCTGGACTGCGACGCCGATACATTGCTGCTGAGCGCGCTGCCGGCAGGTCCCGTGTGTCATACCGGCAGCGCGACCTGCTTCGGCGATGAGCCGCTCGCCGCCGCGACGCGCTTGGGATTCCTGCCGCAACTGCAGCAGCTCATCGCCCAGCGCCTGGCGGATAACCCGGAGGCCAGCTATACCGCGCGCCTGTACCGCAGCGGCGTACGCCGCATCGCCCAGAAGGTCGGCGAGGAAGGCCTCGAAGTAGCCTTGGCCGCCTGCACCGACGACGATGATGCCGTGCTCGGCGAATGCGCCGATCTGATCTATCACCTGCTGGTATTGCTGCGCGCGCGCTCTCTGACACTCGAGCAGGTCGTCGACACATTACGCACGCGTCACGAGAGCATGATGTCGATAGCCGGCTCGCGCAAATTGTAGCGCGAGCTCATCGCCCGGCCGTAGGCGCCGACGTTGGCGATCAGCATGACATCGCCCTCGCGCGCTGGCGGCAGCAACCGCTCGTGACCCAGGAAATCCGCGCTCTCGCAGATCGGGCCGACCACGTTGGCAATTTCGCTCGCGGGCTCATCGAGCCGCGTGAGATTGACGATCTCATGCCAGGCACCGTAGAGCGCCGGACGAATCAGCGAGTTCATGCCCGTGGCGATGCCGATGTAGCGGATGTCATCTTTCGATTTGGTCTGCGTGACGCGAGCCAGCAGTACTCCCGACTCTGCGACCAGATAGCGCCCCGGTTCGATCCATAACTCAACGCCGGCGCGGCTCTGCCGGGCCGCCAGCAGCGCGGTGTCGAGGCGGCGCAGATCCAGCTCGGGCTGGTCGTGCCCGTCGGGCACGCCGAGACCGCCGCCGACATCGACCACGCGCACCTGCGGAAAGCGGGGCACCAGATCGAGCAGGCAGGTTGCCACTTCGGACCAGTTTTCGGCGCTGAAAATGCCGCTGCCTGCATGCGCATGCAGTCCCGTGACGATCGCGCCCTGCTGCTCCACCAGCCGCTGCAGCTCCTCGATCTCGCTCAGCGGCACGCCAAACTTGGCGTGCGCACCGGCGGTGCGCACATGGTGGTGATGACCGCGCCCGGTGCCGGTATCGATACGAATGAATACCGCACGGCCACGAAACAGTTCACCCCAATGGCGCAGTACATACAGGTTATCGAGCGTCAAAGTGATGCCCGCATCGAGCGCCCAGCGATACTCGTCGCGGCCGGCAAAATTAGGGGTGAACAGGATGCTATCGCGCCTGAGCCCCGCCACGTTGGCGAGCAGATGCTCGACCTCGCCGCGCGAGACGCACTCGAAGCGGATGTCTTCAAGCGCGAGCAGCTGCAGAATATCGCGGTTGGGATTGGCCTTCATCGCATACAGCACGCGCTCGACCGCCCTGAGGCTCTTGAGCGCCCTCGCCTTGGCGATGATCACCTCCGGGTCGTAGACGAAGGCGCATTCGTGCTGCGAGCCGAGCGCGAGCAGCTGCGCGCGTCGCTCGCGCCACCACTCTGTGCGCGGCGCCGGCTGCTGTTCCGGTCGCGCAAACAGCTGCTCCCAGGTCGGTCCAAGAATGGCGCCGGCGCGCACCGGCCGGATGAGGCGCTCGTGCAATTCATTGACCAGGCGATCGCCCTGGTCCTCATCGACCACGAAGCTGAAGTTGAGATCATTGGCGGCCTGGCTCAGCAGATATACACGCTGCTCGGCGAATAATTCGAATGCTTCGCCGAGCTGATGCAGGATGCCGCGGATGTTGCGCCCCACCAGACTCACCGACGCGCACGGACCGAGCACCTGTACGCGGCACAGCTGCGAGAGCTCGGCGATTAGCGCCTCGATCAGGCTCTGGTCGATGGAATTGGCGGCCGGATCCAGCGACACCGTGACATTGGTCTCGGAGGTGGACACCAGATCGACCGACAGGCCGTGACGTTTGAAGATCTGGAAGGCATCGGCCAGAAAGCCCACCTCATGCCACATGCCGGGGCTTTCGAGCGAGACCAGCGTGATGCCCTTCTTGATGCACACCGCCTTGACCTGCGCCACGCCATCGCCGCCCTCGGCGCTGACGTGCGTGCCTTCGATCGTCGGGCTCTGCGTGGCGTAGATGGCAATCGGAATGCGCTGCGATTTGACCGGCAGTATGCAGCGCGGGTGCAGCACCTTGGCGCCGCTGGAGGCGATCTCCTGCGCCTCGTCGTAATGCAGTGAGCGCAGCAGCCGTGCCTGCGGAGTCGAACGCGGGTTGGCACTGAACAGACCCGGCACGTCGGTCCAGATCTCGAGCCGAGCCGCGAGCAGCTTGGCTGCGAAATAGGCCGCTGAGGTGTCCGAGCCGCCGCGACCGAGCAGCACGGTGTCGCCAGCCGCATCGCTGGCGATGAACCCCTGCGTGACCACGACGCCCGCGAGCGCATCGAGCTGCGCGGCCAGCAGCGCGTCCGGGCCGTAATCACAGGTCGCGGAGAGAAAATTGGCGCGTGTCGAGGCCCCCATGCGCTGCTCGGCCTTGAGGCCGCGGCGCGCATCCCACCATTGCGCGTCTATGCCGGAGGCGGCGAGATAACGCGCCCCGAGCTCGGTCGCCATGAGTTCGCCGCTCGAGAGCACGCGTGCGCGCGTGCGATCACTGACTTCGCCCATGAGCGCGATGCCGGCGGCCATTTGCCGCAGCTGCGAAAAATAGCGCTCGAGCTCGGCACTGACTCCGACGCCGAGTTCCTCGGCGAGCAGCGCGTGCCGCTCCTCGATCGCAGCCAAGCTCGCTTCGGGTGTGCCGGCGAGCGAGGCCGCCAACAGCGCTTCCAGTCGATCGGTGATGCCGCTGATGGCCGAATGCACCACGAGTACTCGCGAGCCGGCCGCGAGCCGCGCACGCACCACCGCAGCAATGTTGCGCCAGCTGTGGAGAGTGGAGACGCTCGTGCCGCCGAATTTGAGCACGACCCAGCAAGACTGGTCGCGTGGAGCCATAGCCTATCCGTGTGTGTAGGGGCGAGCGGCGAGCAGCTTGCAGTCGATGCTGCAATGCGCCGCCAACGGCTTCAGAGCTCGTCGTCGTCGAAAACGTCGCGCAGATCCTTCTCCAGCTTGCGGTCCGCCAGCACTTCTTCGAGCCGGCTCCAGGCCGCCTTGCCCCGTTTGCCCTGGGCACGTACGCGCTTATCCACGCGAGCCAGCAAACCGTCGTAGTCGGTGCTGTCCTCGGTCTCTACGATGAATTCCTCGTCCAGATCGAAGGTCTCGTTTTCGCGTTCAGACATCGTGTTTTCGCTGAAGAATATTCGTGGAATCAGAAGGTTACATGGGGCATAGGCCCGCCTCCGGCAGCGAACTATAGCTGATCTGCGCTGCGGTTCAACTCTCGCTCGCCGCCACAAAACGGGTTCAGGACTGACTTTGGGGCTATTTGTCCGGATTGCTATCGGAAACGCTCGACTGCGCCTGAGATGCCGCGCCAGGGGCGACCGCTGGCCCGGTGCTGGCATTGAGTGCTGACAGATCCGCTTCGAGCCCGACGGTGGCAAGTACGCCGTCGGCTTTCTGCAGCACTTCGCGAGCATAGTCCCAATGGATCGCGACCGTATTGTCCCCGACCGCCGCCTGCAGCAGCTGCGAGAACTGATCGACGTCGGGCTCGAAGCTCTGACCTTCCGCATCCACGGGCGGATGGGCCTCGAGCAGCAGTTCGCCGTCCACCCAGGCGACCTTGACCGGCTCGTTGACGATGCGCACCGGCGTTCCCACCGGAATCATCGGAAACAGCGTAGCCACATCATCCGGATACATGCGGATGCAGCCGTGCGTGACCGCAAGCCCGACTGCAATCGGATTGTTGGTCCCATGGATCATGTAGGTGCCGTTACCGGCCGCGAGCCGCAGGGCGTATGCGCCAAGCGGATTGTCGGGCCCTGGCGGCACCACCGCGGGCAGCGGATCACCCGCCGCGGCGTGCTCCTTGCGCACTGACTCAGGCGGATACCAGGCCGGATTTTTGGTCTTTGCGATCACCTGTGTCAGGCCAATCGGCGTATGCCAGTCCATCTTGCCGATGCTGACCGGATAGGTGATGACCTGCTGCGGCTTGCCGCGCGCCGGCTTCGGGTAGTAGTAGAGCCGGTGTTCGGGCAGGTTGACGACGATGCCCTCGCGCGGCCCGGTCGGCAGAATGTGCCGACCGGGAATCGTGATCACCTTGCCGACCCCGGGCAACCACGGGTCGACGCTCGGATTGACGCGAATGAGTTCCTCCGACCCGAGACTGTAGGCACGGGCCAGGTCGTACAGCGTGTCCTCATAGGCGGTGGTAACCGTCTGGTCGGCCCCTACGACCGCGTCGGTGGGACTCGCGAGCGGATACGTTGTCGCTTGGGAAGGCACCGCCGCACCGAGCCAGAGCAGACCCAGCAGTGCGGCGAATGCGCCAGGCGATTGACCGGGATGCAACATGGGATGCTTGATCCGAGGTTGTCAATACAGAGACTTAGACTAACACGTGATATGAGTGCCTGAGGTTACTTTACCAAGTCCCCGCATTTGCGCCAGCTAGCGTTCGAGCACATAGGTGCCCGGCGCATCGCCGATCAGCGGATACCCGGCAGCCTCATTGCCCAGCGGCGGCGATGACACTTGCTGCGGGCTCGAGTGCGCGGCCAGCCAGCGCTGCCAGACCGGCCACCAGGAGCCGTGCGCGAGCGCTGCGGTTTCGTGCCAGACCTCCGGGGTCAGGTTGCTCAACGGATCGGTCCAGGTCAGCGTGCGATGGCGCCGCCGCGGATGCTCCGGACCGCTGACGATGCCGGCATTGTGGCCGCCCGAGGTCAGCAGGAACGTGTAGTCGCTCGATCGGGTCAGAGCGCGCGCCTTGTACACCGAACGCCACGGCGCCACGTGGTCAGTCTCCGTGCCCACGACGAACATGGGTGCCTTGATGGCGGCCAGATCCACGGGCTTGCCCTGCGCGATGAAGGCGCCACGCGCCAGCGCATTGTTGAGATACAGCTCGCGCAGATACTCCGCGTGCATCCGACAGGGCATGCGCGTGCCATCGGCGTTCCACGCCATCAGATCGTTCGGCTTCTCGGTACGGCCGCGCAGGTATTTATTGACCGCGGGCACCCACAGCAAGTCGCGCGAGCGCAGCAGGCTAAAGGCCGCTCCCATCTGTTCCGCGGTCAACACACCCGTGCGCTGCATCGCCGCCTCGAGCATCTCGATCTGGCTCGGACTGATGAACAGCGACAACTCGCCCGGCTCACTGAAATCGGTCTGAGCGGCCAATAGACTCAGGGAGGCGATGCGCTGGTCCGCTGCGGCAGCCATGGCGGCAGCGGCAATCGACAGCAGCGTGCCGCCGATGCAGTAGCCGACCAGATGCAACTTCGCCTTGGGTGTTATCGCTGCGACCGCATCGAGTACGTCGCGTATGCCGAGCTGCAGATAATCGTCGAGACCCAAGTTGCGCTCGTCCGGACCCGGATTCTTCCAGGAGACCATGAAGACCGTATGCCCCTGGGAGACCAGGTAGCGCACCAGCGAATTGCTCGGCGAGAGATCCAGGATGTAGTACTTCATGATCCAGGCCGGCACGATGAGGATCGGCTCGGCGTAGACCGACGGGGTGTCGGGAGCGTATTGAATGAGCTCCACCAGCGGATTGCGCAGCACGACCTTGCCGGGCGTCACTGCGACGTCGCGACCGACCACATAGTGATCGCTGCGCCGTGCGGCTTTGCCGGCGCCGGCGAAGGCCTGATCGAGATCGAGCAACCAGTGCCGCAGGCCGCGCACGAGGTTCTGGCCGGACTCGGCGTAGGTCGTTTTGAGCAGCTCGGGATTGGTCGCGAGATAATGGGTCGGCGAGGCCGCTTCGAGCGCATTACGGCCGACGAATTCCACATTGCGCACATTGCCGGGCGCCACGCCCGGTACCGCTGACAAGGCCGTCTGCCACCAGTCCGTCAGATTGCGGTGTGCGTGCGCATACACATTGAAGGGCCAATGTTGCCACGCCTCCGCCGCGTAACGCGGGTCGTCCTCGGCCGGCGCCAGCGGCTTTCCCTCGAGCGCGCGTACCGCGAAGCTCCAGTTGTCGATGGCCTTCACGGCGGCATCCTTCGCCAGCTCGAGCTGAGTTGCCGGACGCGTGGAGAGATTCAGGCACCAGTCCAGCCAGGCGAGCACGTAAACATCCGGCGCCAAACCACCCGTAAAGCCCGCCAGCTGCCGACGCATTTGGCGAATCATGTCAGATTGCGCCTCAGAGGCAGACTGCGACTCGGCACTCGCGGACATAGGCGTGGTTCCGTTTTGTATTATTGGGTGGTTCGAACCTTCAGCTGCCGCTCGCCTCACGCATAGCACCGCCGTTCTGATGGATGGCGAATCTGCGGCTCGGACTCAAGCCGGTTGCGCGCCACGGTCGTGAGCACACGACCGTGGACGCGCGATGCGGATCTCAAGAAGCTTTCTTGACGCTGTCGGCCATTTTGCTGGTCGTCTCCGAGACCTTGGCAGTCGTCTCCGCTACCTTGGCCTTGATGGTGTCGGCCGCCTTCGCGGTCGCTTCGCCGAACAGTTGATTGAACGAGCTCTGCGCTTCCGCGGTCAAACTCGCCAACTCCTGAATGCGCGCCTTGAATTTCTCGCCGAATTGCGTGGCGAGCGTGGTCTGACTGCCGGCAAGCTCGGCTGGCGTGCTCGAGGCGAGGCTCGCCTTGGCCTGGGCCAGGCCCCACTCGAGGTAATCGCCTGCTACCGCGTAGTGATAGCGGCCGAAGCGCTCGATGGTCTTAAGGGCTTCCTGCTGGGCGCGCAGCGTCGGGGCTAAGGCCTCCCGATAGCTGTCGAGCGCGGCTTTGGGATCAAAGTTGAAGTCTGGCATGGGGGCTCCTGAATTGAAAACGGGTTTATCACAGCTCGGAAGCTATTATAGTCTAATTTGTATGCAGTGCAAGAGAAATCGTGTCTGATCCAATCGTATAAATAACTAATTGATTAGTATGTACATTCATAAATAAATTAGGAACAGAAGATCCAGTTAATGACATCGACTAATGCGTCGCATTATTCAGAGCACCAGACCGCCATCGACCTCGATGCAGCGCCCCGTGAAAAAGTCGTTTTCGAAGATGAATCGCACGGCGGCAGCGATCTCCTCCGGCTCGCCCAGGCGCCGCAATGGCACCGGTGCCGTGAGCTTCGCCAGGGTCTCCGGGCGCATGGCGGTCAGGATGTCGGTATTGGTGAATCCGGGCGCCACTGCGCCGGCGCGAATGCCGTAGCGGGCCAGTTCCTTGGCCCAAACCATCGCCATCGAGGCGACCCCGGCCTTGGCAGCACTATAGTTGCTCTGCCCGGCGTTACCGCTGCGGGAAATGCTTGAAATGTTGACGATGACACCACCGTTGCCCAATTCGATCATGCGCGCCGCGGCCTCGCGCGCGCACAAGAACACGCCTGTCAGATTGACGTCGATCACGGCGCTCCACTGTGCGAGCGACATGCGATCGACGATCTGACCGTCCTTGACCTTGATCAGCAGCGCATCGCGCACGATGCCGGCATTGTTGATGAGTCCATCGAGCCGCCCGAATTGCGCCGCGATACGCCCCATGACGTCAACGACGTCAGCCTCCTGAGCGACATTCGCGCGGTACACCCGCGCCGGCGTCGACTGGGCAGTGCACTGCACGCGCGTTTCCTCGAGGTCCGCCATGTTCAGATCGATCAGAGCCAATTGGGCACCGCGGCTGGCGAAGTGCAGCGCAATCGCGCGGCCAATGCCGCGGCCGGCCCCCGTGATGGCAACGACTTTGTGGGTGAGATTCACGCGCTACCTCGCTTCCTAGTCGGGGGCCTTAGGATCCATGTCTGCGCAACGCTCCGAGTCCACCCCGGGCTCCCCGCCAACGCCGGCAGCTGCCGGTGCCTCGCGCGAGGACCGTGCACCAGCCGACTGCGCTCGCTCCGCCGCCGCTGGCCGCGACGGCGCATCGCCGACACCGAAGAACGATGACTGCATCTTTGCGAACGCCTCCATGTTGGCGCGCGCCAGGTCCACGAACGGAGCCAGCGAAGTGCCCGTCAGCGCCTTGCTCATATCGACTCGCATGGCATCCTGTTGCTTCATGAGCGCGGCGAAACCCTGTTCGAGGTACTCGCTCAGCATCGTCTGCATCGGACTGGCGTAATAACGGATGATCATTTCCAGCAATTCCGTGCTCAGCACCGGGGCGCCGAACTGCTCCTGCTCGGCGATAATCTGCAGCAACACCGAGCGCGTGAGATCCTCGCCGGACTTATCGTCGAGCACCTTGATGTTCTCGCCAGCGGTGATGAGCGCGCGCAAGTCGGCGAGCGTCACATGCCGGCTGGCCTGCGTGTCATAGAGCCGCCGATTCGCGTATTTTCGGATGACGCGCTCTTGGCTCATGGCGAACACCTGGAGCGGCGGTTGGGCCGTGCGGCGCTCAGATGTGTGCATTGCATACAAATTGTGCGACGCGCACTATAAGAGGCGACTTGAGGCTCTTTATACATATTTTTTCAAGTGTTTATACTACAATATGACTGTCCGCACCGCAGAGGATACCACTAATCTTTTTGCAGTGCATACGGAGGGAGTAATGGGGCTGCAGGAGGACTGGCTGCATCAGTGGCAATCGATGGTCGCCGCCTGGAACCGCAGCGCAGCCTTTGGCTTCGCCCCGCGCAGCAGCGGCGCGCCCGGGGGCGACGGCAACCCCTATGAGGGCATGGCCGATGCCTTCAGCGCAGCGCTGCGCGCTGCGGCAGAGACGCGCGCTCAGGGTTCAGCCGATGCCAACGTACGGGCAATGCAGCAGCTGGCGGATTTTCTGCGCGCCCGCTTCAATGATCTGTCGGCGTTCGCCGCCATCGGGCCAATGCGTGAGCATCAGCAGCGCTGGGAGCGCATGCTCGAAGCACAGCAACGCGCCGAGCAAGCGCGCGGCCGACTCGCGCGGCTGTGGTCGGATGCGCTGCGCGAAGCGGCGCAGGCCTTTGCAGCTCGCTGCCTGCAGCCGCAGAGTGCCGCCTCGCTCCCTGCGGCACTGTACGATGAATGGATCGAGTGCGCCGAAGACGCCTATGCGCGCATGGCGCACGGCGAGGCGTTCTGCGGCGCACAGGCCGAGCTGATCAACTCACTCGGCGCGCTGCGCAAGGAACTGCAGGCTGCGCTGGAGCTCTGGGCCAAGCAGCTCGATTTGCCCACCCGCAGCGAACTCAACCGCTTGCATCACGCCGTAAAATCCTTGCGCGCGGAACTGGCCGAAGTTCGAGCGAGCGAGCGGGCGCCGACGCCTAAGTCGACGCGGGAGCCGGCTGTGCAACCGAAGTCTCGGTCGCGCGCGGCGCCGAATCGTCGCCGCCCGAGACAACGGCGGCCATGAGCACGGATCTGCTGACTGCGCTGGCGGCTGCACGCAAGGCGCAAGTGGGACTGTCGGCCAAGGATGTCGTGTTTCAGCGCGACAAGCTGACTCTCTATCGGTACCGGCCGATAGCGCGTCCGGCGCCCGTGGAGCCGCTGCTGATCGTCTATGCGCTGGTGAACCGGCCCTACATGCTGGATCTTGAGCCGCAGCGCTCGCTGATTCGTGGCCTGCTCGGTACGGGTCTCGATGTCTACCTCATTGATTGGGGCTATCCGGACGGCGCCGATCGCTTCACGACCCTGTCGGATTACCTCGAGGACTATCTGCACAGCTGCGTGAACGCGGTGCTGCGCTCTGCCAACGTGCCTGCGCTCAATCTCTTGGGTGTATGCCAGGGCGGTACCTTCAGCGTGTGCTATACGGCACTACACCCGGAAGCGATCAAGCATCTGATCACGATGGTGACGCCCATCGACTTCAAGACTCCGGCGGACCTGCTGTCCAAATGGATCCAGGGCATCGATCTGGCGAGCTGGCTCGGCGAGGGCAACATCTCCGGCGAGACGCTCAATCAGATTTTTCTGGCGCTGATGCCGTTCCGTCTGACGCAACAGAAGTACGTGCAACTGCTGCTGTCGACACCCGAGCCGACGCAGCTCGAGACGTTCGTGCGCATGGAGCGCTGGATATTCGACAGCCCGGATCAGGCGGGCGCGGCGCTGCAGGAGTTCGTGCGCTGGTTCTATCAGGAGAATCGACTCGTGCACGGCTCGTTGCAGATCGGCAGCCGCGACGTGAACCTGAAAGCGCTGCGGCAGCCGGTACTCAATCTCTACGGCGCGCGCGACCACCTGGTACCGCCGGCCTCGTCCGCGGCGCTCGAACATCTGATCGGTAGCAGTGACTACACCGGGCGTGAACTCGATCTTGGCCACATCGGCATGTACGTGAGCCGGCGGGCGCAGCAGGAGGTGCCGTCGCTGATCTCGAGCTGGCTCACATATAGACACCGCCATTGACATTGATCTGCTGACCGGTGATGTAGTCACCGTCGGCGGCCAGAAACAGCACGGCTTTGGCGATTTCCTCGGGCTTGCCGAAGCGGCCCAGCGGAATGCGGCTGCGAATCTTCGCCTGCACTTCCTCAGGCACCTTGGCCAACATGTCCGTCAGCGTGAATCCGGGCGCCAGCGCATTGACGGTGATGTTGTTGCGAGCCAGCTCCAGCGCCACCGTCTTGGTGAACGCGATGATGCCGCCCTTGCTGGCCGAATAGTTCGCCTGGCCGAAATTGCCCGCCTGCCCCACGAATGAGCTGATGTTGATGATGCGCCCGTAGTTGCGCTCGATCATCAGCGGCATGACCGAGGTGACACCGAAGTAGCAGGCATTGAGGTTGGTGCTGATGACCTGCAGCCAGTCATCATCGGTCATTTTGCGAAGGGTCTTGTCGCGCGTGATGCCGGCGTTGTTGACCAGGATGTCGAGCCGACCCCAGGCGCTGCGAATCTTCTGGACCATTTCCTGCCAAATCGGGCGTTGGCTCACATCGCCCGGCAGCAGCAGCGTCTTCACCCCAAGCCGCTGCAGCTCATCGGCTAGCGCCTGGGCCTCGGTGGCGCCGGAGCGGTAGTTGATGCCAATGCCGGCGCCTTCGGCGGCAAATGCGCTGGCGATGGCACGTCCGATGCCGCGTGAGGCGCCGGTGATCAGCGCATACTGCCCGTTCAACTTGCCCATCTGAAATCCCCTTTTGGTTCGCCTTCTTGTGCGACTTTCGAGGCGGCAATTTAGCACCGTTTCGACACGCCGGCCGACGGTGCAAAAGCACGAGCAACGCTCGCTGGTAGGCCTGCGCTCCCGTATGCCTCGGCACCGCAAGACCTGACTCGCGCCGCAGCATCGTTTTGGTTCAGCCGCGCGCAGAGTTCAGCAACCCCAGCCCAGCTGATATCGGCGTCCAAACCGGATACCATACGAATGTATGGTATCTACCCTCCCCCTCCCCCTAAGCCCTCGCCAGCAGCAGATTCTGCAGCGGATCGCCGAGTTCATTGCGCAGCACGGCCGGCCCCCGACGCGCGCCGATCTGGCGCGATTGATGGGCCTGCGCAATCGCCAGGGCATCGATCAGCACCTGCGCGCGCTCGAGCGCAAGGGTTACCTGCAGCTCGAGCCCGGCATTGCGCGCGGCTTGCGCCTGCGGCACGACGAATCCACTACCGGCACGGCAGCGACGCTCTCGCCGCGCAGCGCAGTGCTGCCGCTTTATGGACGCATCGCCGCCGGCGTTCCCACCTTCGCGCCGGGCAATATCGAAGAGGAGATCGCGGTCGATCGGGCGCTGTTTCATCCGCGCGCCGATTTTCTATTGCGCGTGTATGGAGAGAGCATGCGCGATGCTGGCATCCTCCATCGCGACATCCTGGCCGTGCACCGCACGCCGCAGGCCACAAACGGCCAGATCGTGGTGGCGCGCTTAAAAGATGAGGCGACGGTCAAATTCTATCGCCGCGAGGGATCCTGGCTGCGGCTGGAGCCCGCCAACCCCGATTTCGCGCCGCTCGAGATCGATCTGCGCACGCAGCCGTGGCAGATCGAGGGCATCGTGGTCGGCATCCTGCGTACCAATCTGTCGCGACTCGCTTCCGCATGAAGACGCATGCCATGACGCTCGATGAGCTCGCCCGTCTGTGTCACGACGGCGAGTGGCGCCGCAGTCTTCACCAGGCTGCGCCCTCGGGCTTTGCCGAGCTCGATGCCACTCTGCCCGGAGGCGGCTGGCCGATGGGAGCCATCGCCGAGCTCATGCCGGAGACGACCGGGATTGGAGAGCTGAGTTTATTAGTGCCGGCCTTATCGGAGCTTGCACACGCGGGACGGTACATCGCATGGATTGCGCCGCCTTACCTGCCTTATGCGCCCGCACTCATACAGTGGAAGCTGCCGCTCAAATACCTATTGATTGTTCAAACCCGCAGCCTGCAGGAATCATTGTGGGCTGCGGAGCAGGCATTGCGCTGCCCGGCGCTCGGCGCCGTGTTGAGCTGGCCATGCGAAATTGCCGACAAAAATGTCCGCCGTCTGCAGCTCGCGGCCGAAGCCGGCGGCAGCCTCGGTATTCTCTATCGTCCAGCCGAGGCCGCACGGGAACACTCGCCGGCGGCCTTGCGGCTGCGGCTGCGCGCCACCGCCAATGGGCTCGTCGTGGACATTCACAAATGCCGTGGCGGCCGCACCGGCGTGCGCTTGCAGCTGCCGCTGATCGCATGAACACCGGGCTGTGGCTGTGTATCCGTTTGCCGCAACTCGCGCGTGAAGCGGTCGCGAATCATCAGGGATCGGCCGGCGAGCGCACAGCGCCTGACCGGTGGGCATCGGCTGGCGAACACAGCGTGGGGGGCGAGCTCGGTGAAAAGGGCCTGCTTCTCCAGCGCGAAGCGCTCGAACGCCTGGCCGCGTGGGCTTATCAGTGGAGCAGCCTGATCAGCTATGCGCCGTGCGCGCCGCTGCTCTGGCTCGAGCTCGGTGCAAGCAGCACGCTGTTCGAGGGTCACGAGGCGCTGCTTGCGAGAATCCAGGCCGAGCTCGTGCAGTTGGGCTACAGCCACGTCTGCGCGTTCGCACCCTCGCCCGCCGCCGCCGCGCTGTTGACGCACGCGAGCGCGCAGCGCCATGTGTTCAGCAAGGCACAGCTGCGGGAGAGGCTCGACCCCCTCGCCTTACAGCTGCTGGATCTTCCGGCACCGACACTGGCTGCATTGCAGGCCTCGGGATTGCGCCGCATCGGGCAGCTGCTCGAATTGCCCGCCGCCGCGATCGCGCGGCGGTTCGGGCCAGAAATGCAGCTCTATCTGCAACGGCTGTGCGCCGAGGCCAACGATCCGCGGCCGGCTTGGCGCCCACCCGAGACTTATCATGCGCGCTGCGAATTCGGCAGCGAGGTGCGCACGAGCACCGCGCTGCTGTTCCCTCTGCAACGGCTGCTGCTGGAATTTCAGGGCTATCTGCGCGCCCGTGATTGCTCGGTGCAGCGCTTTACGCTCGAGTTCGAGCATTACCGTCAACCCGTCAGCCGCGTGACGATCGGTCTGTCCGCCGCAGGGCGCGATGCGGCTCAGTTTCTGACGCTGGTGCGCGAGCGCCTGCATTCGCTGCTGTTACCCGCGCCCGTGAACGCATTGCGGCTGCAGGCGCTCGAATTCACTTCGCCAGCCATCGTGCAGACGGACCTCTTCGGCAGCGATGCGCAGCCCCTGCAGCAATTGCAGCGGCTGCTCGATCGCCTGCGCGCGCGGCTTGGCGAGAGCAGCATCCAGGCCCTGCAGCTGCAAGCCGATTACCGCCCCGAGCGCAGCTGGCGCCTCATTGCGCCCGAGGCTTCGACGGCTTCGAGCCCGAAACAGCACGTGCTGAGCACGCCAACGCCGCCCCGGCCCTGCTGGCTGCTGCTCGAGCCGGTACGCATCGAGGCACCCGCGCAACTGCTGCGCGGTCCCGAGCGCATCGAGAGCGGCTGGTGGGACGGCAACGATGTGCGACGCGACTACTATCTCGCGCGCAGCGGCCAGGGTTCGCAGCTCTGGGTGTTTCATGACCGGTGCGGCGGCGAATGGTTTCTGCAGGGGCTGTGGGCATGAGCGGTTACGCCGAATTGCATGCCTTGAGCAACTTCAGCTTTCTGCGCGGCGCTTCGTACCCGGCCGAACTGCTCGCCCGAGCGCATGCGCTCGGCTATCGCGCGCTGGCGCTGACCGATGAGTGCTCGCTCGCCGGCGTGGTGCGCGCGCACGAGGCCATGCAGGCACTGCAGACTGCCGCGGATGCGGACGCGGACACGAATATCAACGCCAGCGCGAACTCGGACTTCAAGCTCATCATCGGCGCAGAATTCAGCACGGTCTGCGGCCTGAAGCTGGTGTTGCTCGCGCCGCAGCGTGAGGCCTACGGGCAAATCTGCCGGCTCATCACGCTCGGCCGCCGCCGCTCGAAAAAAGGCGAGTATCGACTGACCCGGGCAGATTTCGAAACCGGCCTGAACGACTGCCTGGCGCTGTGGGTGCCGGCGACGCAGGCGGGCGCAGTGCCGGCGAGTGAGGCTCGGGCAAGCGAAGCACAGGCGGTGTGGTTGCGGGATTTCTTCGGCGAGCGCGGCTGGTTGGCCGTGGAACTGCATCGCGGTGCCGATGACAGCACACAGCTCGCACAGTTGTGCGCGCTGGCCGAGCGCTGCGGTGTGCCCGCGGTCGCTGCCGGCGATGTGCACATGCACGTACGCTCGCGCCGCGCTCTGCAGGATGTACTCACGGCTGTGCGTCACCGCTGCACCGTTGAGGCGGCCGGCTGGCGGCTGTATCCGAATGCCGAGCGGCATCTGCGCTCATTGTCGCAATTGCGCGCCCTCTATCCGCGCGCGCTGCTCGATCAGAGCCTGGCGATCGCCGAGCGCTGCACTTTCTCGCTCACGCAGCTGCACTACGAGTACCCGCCGGAGCTCGTGCCCGCCGGTCTCACGGCCAGCGAGCACTTACGTGCCCTGACCGAGACCGGCCTGCGACGCCGCTGGCCGCACGGCGTACCGACCTCAGTGCGCGAGCTGCTCGGGAAGGAGCTGGCTTTGATCGCCGAGCTGCGCTACGAGCATTTCTTCCTGACGGTGCACGACCTGGTGGAGTATGCGCGCCACGAGAACATCCTCTGCCAGGGTCGAGGCTCGGCCGCCAACTCCGCGGTCTGCTATGCGCTCGGCATCACCGAAATCGATCCGGCACGCACACAATTGCTTTTCGAGCGTTTCATCAGCCGCGAGCGCAACGAGCCACCGGATATCGATGTCGACTTCGAGCACGAGCGGCGCGAGGAAGTCATCCAATACATCTATCGCAAGTACGGCCGCGAGCGCGCCGCGCTCGCCGCGACTGTTATCTGCTATCGCACGCGCAGCGCCATTCGCGACGTGGCACGTGCCCTCGGCATCGGCGATGACGATATCGATCGCCTGACGCGCCTGCAGATGTGGTGGGAGCCGGCAAGCCAGCTGCAGCAGGCGCTCGGCCGCTGTGGGCTCGATATCGAACTGTCACGGCTAAAGCTGCTCGCGCAGCTGGTGCGCGAGCTGGTCGGCTTTCCACGCCACCTGTCGCAGCATGTCGGGGGCTTCGTGATCTCCGGCGAACCGCTAAGCACCCTGGTACCGATCGAGAATGCCGCCATGGCGGAACGCACCGTAATCCAATGGGATAAAGACGATCTGGAGTCGCTGGGACTGTTGAAGGTCGACGTGCTGGCGCTCGGCATGCTCACGGCGTTACGCCGCTGTTTCAACCTCATCGACAACTATCGCGGCGGCAAGCTCTCGATGCAGGACATTCCGCCGCAGGACACCGCCACCTTCGACATGATCTGCCGCGCTGAAACCGTGGGCGTATTCCAGATCGAATCGCGCGCCCAGATGAGCATGCTGCCGCGCCTGCGGCCGCGCTGCTTCTACGATCTCGTGATCGAGGTCGCGATCGTGCGGCCCGGCCCGATCCAGGGCGACATGGTGCATCCCTATCTGCAGCGGCGCGAGAATCCGCAGGCCGTCACCTACCCGAGCGAGGCTCTCAAGGCCGTGCTGCAGCGCACGCTCGGCGTGCCGATCTTCCAGGAACAGGTCATGCAGATCGCGATCGTCGCCGCGGGCTTCACCCCCGGCGAGGCCGATGGGCTGCGCCGCGCCATGGCGGCCTGGAAACGCCGCGGGGGACTCACGCCCTATCGCGAGCGGCTGCTCAGCGGTATGGCAAAGAACGGCTATCCGAGCGAATTTGCCGAACAGATCTACAAGCAGATCCTGGGTTTTGGCGAATATGGCTTTCCCGAATCGCACGCGGCCTCGTTCGCACTGTTGACCTATATCTCCTGCTGGCTCAAATGCCACGAGCCCGCGGCCTTCGCCGCGGCGCTGATCAACAGCCAGCCAATGGGCTTTTACGCACCAGCCCAGATCACGCAGGATCTGCGCCGCAGCGGCGTGACGGTATTGCCGGTCGATGTTACGTTAAGCGCCTGGCATTGTACGCTCGAGCACCAGCAGCATGGCCCGGCACTGCGGCTTGGCCTCTGCCTGGTGCGCGGGCTGCCCGAAACGCAAGCCGAGCGCATCGTGAGCGCACGGACTGAGCGGCCTTTCAGCGGCATCGATGAGCTCGGCGCACGCGCACAACTGTCGCGGCGCGCGCTCCAGTCCCTGGCCGCCGCCGGCGCGCTCAGTGCCTTGAGCGTGCATCGGCACGAGGCCCATTGGCGTGCGCTCGGGGTGGAACGGCTGCCGGGACTCATCGAAGGATTGTCGGCGCGGGAAGCGCCGGCGGCACTTCCTGCGCCGAGCGAAAGTCAGAATATCCTCGCCGATTATCGCCATCTCGGCCTCACGACCGGGCGTCATCCGCTGGCGCTGCTGCGCCCAAGACTCTCGCGCCAGGGATTTCGCAGCAGCCGCGAGCTCTCGCTGCTACCGGATGGGATCGAGGTGCGCGTCGGCGGATTGATCACGCACATGCAGCAGCCATCGACCGCCTCGGGCGTGGTATTCGCCTCGCTCGAGGATGAAACCGGCATAGTCAATGTAATTCTTTGGCCCAAGGTGTTCGCCGCCCAGAGGCGTTGCGCGCTCGAATCGAGTCTGCTGGTGGTCGATGGTGCTTTGCAGAGACGCGACCGCGTCGCCCATGTAGTGGCGCGGCGGCTGCACGATGCGTCCGCGTGGCTCTCGGGGTTGACTCGGGACTCGCGGGATTTCCGCTGAACGCATCGCTGAGCGCGCCCCGCTCAGCATGCCGTCGAGGGGCGCCAGCGCCGCTGCGGCCAGCGCTCAGTGACCCAATGCGGTGCGCAGCGCGGCCAGTTCCTCGGCAGACTCGACCTGCAGCGACTGGCAGATTTCGGCATTGAGTTCCAGGCGTGCAGCCGATTTCAGAGCACCGATGCGCTCACCGAGCTGTTCGGGCAACTGCTTGCACAGCGCCAGCGTGATGGCTACCTCCAGCACATCCGTCAGCATCGAGCTCAGGCCGCGCGTCGGTCGCGTATCGTCATGGTATGTGTACACCGCGGTAATGATGTCCTCGGCCATCTGCCAGTTCTCGAGCAGCACCTTGGCGATTGAGCCGTGCCAATCATTGACGATGTGCTGATACATATCCTGGTCGGCGAACAGCGCCGGATGGCGTACCGAGCGCGTCAGGATGTAGAGCTTGCCGACGCCATGCACCAGCCCGGTGAGCATGGCAGTATCGGAATTGACCTTGCCGACGCGACGCGCCACCACGAAACAAAGCGAGGCGACCAGCACGCTTTGATGCCAGAGCGCATCGAGATAGTGCTGCAGACTCTTGAAAGCCGCCGCCGATCGCAGCTGCGACAGGGCGAAACTTACGGTGGCGGCCCGCAACGCATCGAAGCCCAGGCGCGTGACCGCGGTACGCAGCTCACAGACCGCTTTACCGCTGGGGTTGAGCGCCGCGGAATTCGCCATCGACAACACGCGGGTCGCGAGCATCGGCTCCGCGCCGATGACGCGCACGACGCGCTCGCTGCTGCAGTTCTCCTCCGACAGTACCTTCTGCACACGGGCCGCCACTTTGGGAAAGCTCGGCAGTTCGATGGTACTGGCGGACAGCTCCACCGACAGTTCGCGCACGAACTCGAACGCGGCAGTGCTGGCGTCGCGCTGCGCGGGGCTCGTCGATTCCGCAGTCTGCTGCTGTTCTGGCAACGCCATATATATCCGCCTCAATCGGCCGTCGCAGCGCGCGACGCGGCACCTGCGCCCTTATCGGCCGAAAACTGGTTAACTTGAGTCACATCCATGGGGTCAAAACAGCTCGATATCATTGCCCACGGTCTCGCTGTCAAGAACTTCGAGGTAATGACGCTCGCGCTCGAACAAGGTCTTGTTGCGCACTGCAGTGAGCTTCTGTACCCGCAATTTACCGGTATCGGGCGAATAATGGACCTTGCGCGGATAGATATCCCCGAGGTCCTGACCAGCGACCGAGAAGCCCTCATCGGCGACGTACTTGCGCACGAATTCGATGTTGCGCACACCAATGTCGATGGCTATGCCTGCGAGCACCTTGCCACCGCCGACCAGCTTGAACTCGAGGCTCTCCCGACGACCGCCCAATTTCAAAATGTCGTTGATGAGCCGTTCCATCGCCTCACTGCCGTAGCGGGTCGCAGCGCTGACCGCCGTGCCCCAGCTACTGGCTCCTTTTGAAGCAGCCAGCGGCAGCATGAAGTGGTTCATGCCGCCGATCCCTAGGCGCCGATCGCGCACGCAGGCCGACACGCACGAGCCCAGAACGGTCACAATCTGCTCGCCGGCCGTCGTCACGTAGTACTCGCCCGGCAACAGCTTGGCCGCGAACCTGCGATGTACGCGATCCCAATAGCGCGTGATGTGCGCAAAGTGCGGCAGTGTCGGCGGCACAGCCCCGTGTGGCCCCAGTTCGCCGTCGCTGCCCCTGTCCCTGTCCCTGTCCCTGTCCCTGTCGGCAGCAGCATGGCGTTTATGTGAACTCATCGTGCAACCTGCGCGCTATAGCACGCGCGCCATGGTTGCCAGCAGCCGCTCCGGATTGAATGGCTTGACGATCCAGCCCGTCGCCCCGGCACGCTTGCCTTCAAGCTTCTTCTCCTGACTCGACTCGGTGGTCAGCAGCAGCAGCGGAGTCAGCCGATAATGCGGCAGAGCGCGCAGCTCGCTGACCAGCGTGATGCCATCCATGCGCGGCATGTTGACGTCGGCAATCACGAGGTCGCAGGTATTTTCACGGGCATACTCGAGGGCCTCCTGCCCATCGATGGCCTCGATCACCTCATAACCCGCGGACTGCAGGGTCGCGCGCACCATCTCTCGCATCGATGCCGAATCATCCACCGTCATGATCAATTGCGCCATGATGCTGCTCCGTGTACTTTTATGTTATCGGGCCGTGCTGTGCAGGGCCCAGGGGCGCTCGCTGGAGCGCCGCTCGACCGGCTCGGATTCGGCAGCGCGCTGCTCTCCAACCCGGTAGCCGCAGATCATCTGGTTGAGCGCGTGCGCCTGCTCCACGATCGCCTGGCTGGCTGCGGCCGCCTGCTCGACCAACGAGGCATTCTGCTGCGTCGACTGATCCATCTGCATGACGGCCTTGTTGACCTGCTCAATGCCGGTGGACTGTTCGCGACTGGCCGCGGCGATCTCGGCCACGATCTCGGTCACCTTCTTGACCGCGGCCTGGATTTCCTCGAGCGTCTTGCCCGATTCATCCACCAGTTTGCTGCCTTCACCAACGCGTGTAACGCTGTCCTGAATCAGCGCCTTGATCTCCTTGGCCGCGGTGGCGCTGCGTCCGGCGAGATTGCGCACCTCGGTGGCGACCACGGCAAAGCCGCGGCCCTGCTCGCCGGCGCGGGCGGCCTCCACGGCGGCGTTCAATGCCAGCAGATTCGTCTGGAAGGCGATCTCATCGATGACGCCGATGATATCGGCGATCTTCTTCGAGGCCGCGTTGATGCCCGCCATCGAGGCGACCGCGGACCCGACGACCGTGCCGCCTTTTTCCGCCTGCCGGCGCGCCGCCAACGCCAGTTGATTGGCCTGGCCGGCGTTATCCGCCGTCTGCCGGACGGTCGAAGTCATCTGCTCCATCGACGAGGCCGTCTCCTCCAGACTCGAGGCCTGCTCTTCGGTGCGCTGCGAGAGATTCAGATTGCCCTTGGAAATCTCTTCGGCGCCGATCTTGACCTCGGCAGCGGAGGCTTTGATCTGCCGCACCAGGGTCATCATATTGCCGATTAGCGCATTGACGCCGGAGGCGAGCTTGCCGAACGCACCGGACTTGCCGATGCTGTCGACGCGCGCGCTCAGGTCGCGCTGCTTGGCGCATTCGACCACGACATTGACATCGTCGACGACGGCGCCAATCGTATCGAACAGCTCGTTGACGCCGCGGCTCAGCGCCTCGATCTGTCCGGTTTTGCCTTCGAGTGAGATGCGCTGCGAGAGGTCCCCATTCAGCGCCGCCTTGACCGCCGCCTGCGTCTGCTGCACGGTCGCCTGTAGTTGCTGCGACGTGAGCACCTGCGCGGTCACATTGGTGTTATAGCTCACGACCGTTATCGGTTTGCCAGACGCATCCAGGGTTGGACTGTAGTAGCCCTGCAGCCAGACTTCCTTGCCGTTCTTGCCGATGCAGAGGTATTCACCCGCCTGATATTCGCCACGGCGTAGCTTGTTCCACAGCTCGCGGTATTCAGCGCTGTCGCGGTACGCCGGACTGACCAGCATCGAGTGATGCTTGCCGGCCAGCTCCTCGAGCGTGTAGTCGAACAATTTGAGAAAGTTCGGGTTGGCCATGCGGATGGTGCCGTCGAGTTCGATCTCGATCATCGCGCGCACTCTGCGGATGGCGTTGATTTCGCTCTCGAGCATGGCGCTGCGCTTGCGCTCGGCATCCCGTTCCTGCTCGACGCGAGCCAGCTCGCTGGCGCTCGCCGCGCACGCGCCCTGCAGCTCATTGAGCGTGAGAGCATCGATCGTGACCTTGCGCGGCGCTCGCTGGCGCACTGTCTTGCTGCGTGTTCGCTTCATGACTTCCTGCCCTTATGTGATCTGTTCAAGAGACGACGGCATCATCTGGCCGCGCCCAACCGTGCCGCGTTATCGGGCGCGTGATCGGCGTTGCGCGCCAGATGCAGCACGGCCTCGGCAATCCGCTCCAGCGGCAGCACCTCCCGGACGCCGCCGTGTTTGACCGCGGCCCCAGGCATACCCCATACGACACTGCTGGCCTCGTCCTGCGCTACCGTCGCCGCCCCGGCGTCGTGCATTTCCCTGAGCCCTCTGGCGCCGTCGTCGCCCATGCCGGTCAGAATCGCTCCGACGGCGTTATGCCCCACGTTCTGCGCTACGGATCGAAACAGCACATCGACACTGGGTCGATGGCGGTTGACGGGCGGCCCGGCGCTGAGCCGGCACAGATAGCGCGCACCGTCGCGCTCGACCAGCAGGTGCTGATCACCCGGCGCGACGTAAGCATGTCCCGGCACGATCTGCTGACCGTCACGCGGCTCGCAAACCGACATCGGGCTCACCGAGTCCATGCGCTGCGTAAAAGCACCGCTGAACGCCGCCGGAATGTGCTGTGCAATCACCACCGCCGGACCATCGGCGGGCAAGGCCTGCAGCACGGCCCGAATGGCCTCGGTGCCGCCCGTGGAGGCGCCGATGGCAATGATCCGCTCGGTGGTGCGCAAGGTGCGCAGCCCGGCCAAGGCCGGCAGCACCGCATCGGCTGAATATTTCGGGGCCACCCGCATGGCTGTGGCCGTATCGGCGCCCGCGCGCACGCGCGCGCGTGCCGCGCATCGCACCTTACTGCAGATCTCGTCGGAAAAGTCGCGCAGCGTGCCAGCCAGATCCGCCTTGGGCTTTGAGACGAAATCCACCGCACCGAGCTCCAACGCCCGTAGCGTCGTGTGCGCGCCGCGCTCGGTGAGCGAGGACACCATGACGACCGGCATCGGGCGCAAACGCATCAGATTGGACAGAAACGTCAGTCCGTCCATGCGCGGCATTTCGACATCGAGCGTCAGCACGTCGGGATTGAGCGCTTTGATGCGCTCGCGCGCGATCAACGGATCGCCCGCCACG
>Ga0209517_10002942_pt1 | contig 23448 bp, 19 predicted proteins | sample PeaSoiMetSII2010_FD_187695 | JGI IMG/M metagenome (GOLD analysis project Ga0209517, IMG submission 187695) | Peat soil microbial communities from Weissenstadt, Germany - SII-2010 (SPAdes) (version 2) | ecosystem: Environmental > Terrestrial > Soil > Wetlands > Peat | place: Germany... | reverse complement strand
TTACCCACCGCCTGACCGTTCCCGGGGGCCCCATTTATCACCTCGAAGAGGTTCAGTTCTTTAACCAGCGTCCCGCACTGGCACTCGCGGGGCACACCTTCTACCTGCTGCGCAACGCGCCGCCCTCGCCTTTGCTCGACCATTGGTCCAGACAGGGCTCCGTGGCGGTGCGCAAACTGACCCACCGCCTGCTCATGCACTTGCGCAAGTCTCAATCCAGCCAGGGGGTGGATTGGGAGCAGCTATGTATCGCCCACCCTGCCAAACCCCAGTTTGTCTTCGAGCTGCTCGACGACACCGTGCGGCTGCGTTTGCTGGCGGTGAGCGAGCGCGACCAGAGCACTTGGCTGTGGAACGGCCACGAGTGGCAGCCCTGCCAGGCCACAAAACTGGCCCCCGGCAAGCCGCAGATTCTCGACGATCCGCGCCTAGAACCCGCGACCCTGTGGCTGCGCAGGCTCGATTGGTTTATGCCTGAGCCTGGCCTTTGGGTTGGGGATGCCAGTGAAAACTTCCTCGGTGCCCTCGCCCAAACCTGGCCCGACCGGCCACGGGAGGCCCTTTGTCTGGGTAACCCCGCCTTCCACCGGCTCTTTTTGACCCCGCGCCAATTGCGGCCACGGCTGATGGTCAAGGGCAGCGGGATTGATTGGCTAGCCGTCTCGGTCGAGTGGGAGCAGGAGGGCCTCAAACTTACGGCCGCGGACCTGCAGCGGCTTCAAACGGCCACTGGCCGGTTCCTCAAACTGCCGGACGCCGGCTGGGTCGAACTGGATGCCCCGGCAGTGCAGTCGGCCCACGAGGCTTTGGCGGACCTGGGTGTGGACGGGCTTACGCCGCTGGACCAGCGGGTAGGTCTCGAGCATGTGGCCCATTTGGACGAGGAGGGCTTGCGCAAATTCGGTGATTCCGAACAAGCCAAAGCCCTGCGCCAGAGCTTGCAAAACTTTCGGGGGGTGCCGGTAACCCCCTTGCCGGCGAGCGTGCACGCTCAACTGCGCCCCTACCAAAAGGATGGCTTCGACTTCCTGTGTCACCTTGCCCAAATCAAACTGGGAGGAATTCTGGCCGACGATATGGGCTTGGGCAAAACGCTGCAAACGCTGGCGTGGCTGGCCTGGTTGCAGGAGCTCCACCGCAAAGCGCCCAAACCGACACTGGTCATCTGCCCAGCCTCAGTCCTCCACAATTGGCAGCGCGAGGCCAGCCGTTTCACCCCCCACCTCAAGGTGCTGGTGCTGGAGAGCGGCGCCGCTCGCCACAATTTGCGCAAGCAGATCCCCCAACACGATCTTATCGTCACCAATTACGCCTTGCTGCGGCGCGACCTGGAGGCATTGCAGAAGTTCCCCTTCCGGGCAGTGATCTTGGACGAGGCGCAGTTCATCAAAAACCCCGCCGCGCAGGTGACACATTCAGTCAAACAATTAAAGGCCGAGCACCGCCTGGCCTTGACCGGCACGCCCCTGGAGAACCGCTTGCTGGATCTGTGGAGTATCGTCGATTTCATCCAGCCGGGCTACCTGGGCAACCAGGAACATTTCTCCGAGACGTACGAGCCGCGGGGCCAGGATGCCGAATCGGCCCAACGCATAGCAAGGCGCCGGCTTTCCGCCAAGCTTCGGCCCATGCTCTTGCGCCGCTTGAAGAAGCACGTGGCCAAGGACCTGCCGGAGCGCATTGAGCAGCGGCGCGATTGCCACTTGGGCGAGGAACAGCGCAAGCTCTACCTGGCGGAGCTGCGGCGCAGCCGCGAACAGGTGATGAAAACCGTGGCCGAGAAAGGCCTCAACCAGAGCAAGATTCATGTGCTTGCAGCCCTCACACGCTTGCGCCAGATCTGCTGCCACCCCAAGCTGGTGGGCAGCGATTCGCCCTCCGGCAAAACCGAGACCCTGTTCGAACTGTTGGATGGGTTGGCCGCCGAAGGACAGAAGGTGCTGCTCTTTAGCCAATTCGTGCAGATGCTGGAATTGCTCGAAGCGGAGTGCCGCGAGCACCAAATTCCTACTCATCTCCTCACCGGGCGTACCAAGGATCGCCAGGCAGTCGTCCAGGCCTTTCAGGACGATCCCAACCCAGCCGTCTTTCTGCTCAGCCTCCGCGCCGCCGGCACCGGGCTGAATCTCACCACCGCCAGCTATGTCGTGCTCTACGACCCTTGGTGGAACCCCGCCGTCGAAGCCCAGGCGATCGATCGATCGCATCGTATCGGCCAAACCCAAACCGTCAACGCCTACCGCCTGATTTCACCAGGCACGGTCGAGGAGAAGATCTGGGAGTTGCAGCAAAGCAAGGCGCAGACCATTGCCGACGTGCTGGGTGAGGAGGGCTTTGCCCGCAGCTTGTCCCACGCTGATTTGGAGTATTTGTTTGCGGAAGACCCTTGATTTTCTGGTCGCGGATTGGGAATGTTCAGCAGGAAGGAAGTGATCGTCAAACGCGCGCCGCGTGTTGGTGTGTGTGTCGCCCCGTAACGGAAGTTCCCCCAAGCGCCTGCTCTCGTTCCAACAGCGTCGGATGGGAATAGTAGAAGCCACTGTAGAATGGGTGCGGAGTCAGGTTGCTAAGGTTTTTCTGATTCAGCTTGCGGAGCGCTCTAATGAGCGAATGCGGCTCGCTCATCACCTGCGACGCAAAGGCGTCGGCCTCGTATTCGTGTCGGCGCGACCACCAATGGCCCAGCGGAGAAAACCAAAACGTAAACAGACCCGAGAGCAGGCTGAAGAGCAGCAAGGCGGCCACCAGGCTGGTTGCGTGAAATCCGAAGGCCCGGTAGAGCCAGGCCTCTTGCGCCAACACCGAAAGCAGATAAAGGGCCGCCAGCGAGCCGAGAGCGGACGCGGCCAGCGTTTTAATAAGGTGCTTTTTCTTGTAATGCCCGATCTCGTGCGCCAGCACCGCCTCTAATTCCGGTTCGGCCAGTTGCTCGATCAGCGTATCGAACAGCACGATCTGGCGGAAAGCGCCAAAACCCGTGAAGAAGGCGTTCGAATGGCGCGAGCGTTTGCTGCCGTCCATGACCCGAATGCTGCGGGCGCGGAAGCCCGTGCGCTGGGCCAGGTCGAGCAAGCGCTCGCGCAAGCTGCTTTGGGCCAATGGCGTGAATTTGTTGAACAAAGGCAGGATGAGAACGGGCGCCAGGACCATGAGAAGACACTGGAACCCTAGCAGCGCGCCCCAAGCCCACAGCCACCACCACGGCCCCGCCCACTCCGCCAACTTTAGCACGAGCACGAGCAACGGGTAACCTAACGCCGCGGCCAGCAGCATCCCCTTAAGCCGGTCCACCCACCAAAGCTTCTGCGTGGTCGTGTTGAACCCGAACCGTTCCTCCAAACGAAATTGGTCGTACCAATCGAAGGGCAAGTCGGGTAGGGACAGCGCCACGCCGGCGACGAAAAGAAAAACCGCGCTGGCCCAAACCGACGGCCCGAGCCAGCGTGCAAAGGCGGTTAGCCCCCACGGCAGCACGCCGCTGACGAGCACCGCCGGCAACACAACGCTGTCGTAAGTCATTTCGATCTGGCGCAATCGGCTGCGCACCAGCGTGTACTCCACCGACTTGCGGTAGGTCGCTTCATCGACCGTAGCCCTGAACGCTTCAGGCACCGAACCCGCCTGCGCAGACACGTGCGCGCTGTTAAGCCGCTCCAGCCACAGTTGCGCCGCCCACTTGGCCAGGAACAGGCCTCCAACCAGCCACGGAATCATGCTCGCGATGTCCATTGCATCAACATGACTTGAGCTGGGTTCGACAGCAAGGTCCTCCATGAGTCGGCGGCGACCTTCTTCGCGCCCTCTAAATGGGCGTAACCAATCCGACACCAACCTCGTCAGATAAGGAGGCAAGCACTTAAGGACGGTCGCCTTTTACAGCGTTTTAATTGGAGGACTCGACGGTTTTGGGGGAGGGCAGACTCCGAAAGGGAAGTCGGTTGTTGTGGCGGAGCCTCTCTCCCCCCTTTTATTGGGATCCTGGGCGCTGGGATCCGAGGCGAGTCCCTTCTTCGCGAACGTTGGCCTAGCCGAAACCCTGATTCCCTGCTCTAATGGAACTGCGGATATGAAGTCTAAGTTACAGGGCAGCAGGAAAATCTGGGCACTCGCGGAGCGCTGCACGCGCCGGGCCTGGCGCGTCTCAAGCATCTCGCTCGCCGCAGCGGTCGCCCTCTCCTCCGGCTGTTCCGGATTAACCGATCGCGAAAGCGCTTCAAGGCTTCAGGCCGTTGAGTTCAACTCCTCCGACCTCGGCCAGTTGCCGCGCGATTTCACGACGGCCTTGACTGGTGGGGGCGGGCCCCCTTCCTGGGTCGTGCGCGCGGATCCCCAAGCTCTGGGCGGCAAGCCCGTGCTCGTTCAGGAAAGCGCTGATGACACGAGTTACCGCTTTCCGATGTGCATATACGAAAAAGCCATTGCGCGTGACGTAGCAGTCGAAGTGAACTGGAAGGCGATTTCTGGGAAGGTGGACCAGGCGGGTGGCATCGTCCTGCGCTATCGCCCTGAAAATTATTACATCGCCCGCGCCAACGCGCTGGAAGACAACGTCGTTCTCTTCAAAACCGTCGGGGGCAAGCGCTCCAAAATTGAGGAAGTTCAGGCAAAAGTTACTGGCGGCCAGTGGCATACGCTCCGCTTCGAAGCAAAAGGCCCGCGCCTTAAAGTCGCCATCGATGGCCACACTCTCATCGATAGGGACGACTTTACGTTCCCCAATCCCGGGAAGGTAGGACTCTGGACGAAGGCCGACAGCGTCTCGGCGTTTACTGATTTTCGGATTGAACCGGTCCGCTGATCGTCAGCAAAAATTCCCAGAATCCCTGCTGGTCAGCCGCGGCGGCTTCGCCTATTCTGCTACGGATGACAGACTCCTTAGTGAGGCCGGAGGTGATCATAACCCACGAGAGTGATCTCGATGGGCTGGTCGCGGGCGTTTTGTTACAGCGCCTCGCCCGCAAACTCTTCGACGCCGACGTGCGACTGGAAGCATGGAACTACAACTATTGGCGCCAGCGCGAGTTGCGCGAGAAAGCGGGCTGGATAACCGACCTGGCATTCGAGCCGCGCATGGACAAAGCCAATTGGGCCATCTTCGACCACCACGTCACGGAAACTGCGCCCAAGCAGGCGACACTTTTCCATGATCTGAACAAATCGGCGGGGCTGCTTTGTTACGAGCTTTGCCGCGAGAAAGGCCTGGGCTCCCCGGCCTTGGATCGCTTGGTGCATTTGAGCAACGTCGCCGATTTATTCCTGGAGGACGACCCTGAGTTCATCCTGGCGAACGATTACGCCAATCTGGTCAAAATCTATCAATTCTGGAACCTCCACGCGCTAATCGGCGGCCAACTGGAGAGGTTGCTCGATCACCCATTGCTGGAAGTGATGGAAGTCAAACGCCGCATCGAGAACCCTCTCGGCCTGGCCTGGAGCAAGCACAATATCAGCGAAATCAGCCCCGCAGTCGGGTTCGTCGATACCGTCATCGGCAATAACAATCTCATTGTGCATCAAATCCTTGAGCAGCGCGCCACCTCCTATCCCGTCTTAGTGACACTCTTCCGGCGGCCCAACGGAGTTATCATCGCCAGCCTGCGCAGCCGCAACGGGGAGGCGCTGAAGGTAGCCGAAAAACTCCAAGGCGGCGGCCATGCCAACGCCAGCGCAGCCACACTGCCTCGGTCGGTTAAGACCATCCCCGATGCCCTCAATTACTTGCGCCAAATCTTGAGCCCTAAAAAAGACGAATCGATCAACAGCCTGGAAGGCCTGTTCGCCGAAATTGAACTGCCGCGGAAATAGCGGGGCTGCCAAGTCTTCGCGATCGTTCGGATGACGACGCTGCCTGGACCCGCGTCGGCGAGGGTTAAGATTTAGATTGCCTTTAGACGGAGTCTCCTTAGTCTGTGCCTGTCTATGGTCCAGGCACAACCTCTGCCCGCTCTCTCCGGTCCCCGCGCTGATGGCCGCTGGCCGGATCAACTGCGTCCGCTGCGCTTTCAGAACCACATCGCCCCCCATGCCACGGGCTCGACCTTGGTGGAATGCGGCAATACTCGCGTGATCTGCGGAGTAACAATCGAGGACGCGGTGCCCCGGTGGATGAAGGAGCAAGGAGTGAGCGGGGGGTGGATTACAGCGGAGTATTCAATGCTCCCTTACTCGACCCTCCAGCGCAAGGCACGCGATGCCACCAAAGGCCGCATCGATGGGCGTTCCCATGAAATCCAGCGGCTCATCGGCCGCGCCTTGCGGGCGGCGGTGGACCTGGAAAAAATCGGCGCCCGGACAATCTGGGCGGACTGCGATGTCCTGCAGGCTGACGGGGGCACGCGAACCGCCGCGATTATCGGCGCTTACGTGGCCTTGGCGCTAGCGGTGCGCCGGCTGGCGATTGAGGGGAAACTGACGGAAAGCCCCCTTCGCAACCCCGTGGCCGCCGTCAGCGTGGGCATCGTGCAAGGTCAGCCCTTACTGGACCTGTGCTACACCGAGGATGCCGCCGCGGCAGTAGATTTAAACCTGGTCATGAACGATGCCGGCGAGTTTATCGAGCTGCAAGGCACGGGCGAGGAAGCCAGCTTTTCAGAAACCCAACTAGCCCAACTGCTCGCATTGGGAAAAGCGGGAATACGCCGCTTGCTCGAAGCCCAGAAAGCAGCTTTGGCGGGATGAGCCGGACGCCTGCCTTCACACGCCTGTGGCTGATCCGCCACGCCGAAGTCGAGACCCCGTACCAAGGGGTATTCGGCGGCACCATCGATATGAACTTGTCGGACCGTGGCCGCCAGCAAGCTGTGGCGCTGGCGAACTCCCTTCATCGAAACCGTTTTGATGGCCTCTATGCCAGTCCCATGCGCCGGGTGCAGCAGACGCTTGCTCCGCTGCTCACCAACGGCCTGCCCCCACCTCAGATCCTGCCGGAGCTACGAGAAGTGGATTTCGGAGTTTGGACGGGGTTGAGCTGGGAGCAAATCGAAACCCAGTTCGGAGTTAGCGTGCACGGTTGGCTGGATCAACTGGAGCGCGGCGTAATCCCCAAAGCTGAATCCGTGGGAGCGCTTCGCGCCCGCCTCGAGCCGTGCTTGCGCCGTATCCTGGCGACCCATTCCGGTGGCCAAGTAGCCGTATTCTGCCATGGCGGTGTGATCCGCATGTTCCTGGCGATGCTTCTGGGCTGGCCCCTTTCACGGATGTCCGCGTTCGAGATCGAGTACGCCAGTGTTTCCCAGGTGCGCTCGAGTCCTACCAAAACGCGCCTGGAGTTGCTCAACTTTACGCCCTGGCGCGATCTGCCGCCATGAGCCAGACGCTCTGGAAGGTTTCCTTGCGGGCTGCGCCCGAAGCCGAGGAGGCCGTGAGCCAAGCGCTGGCGCACACTTTTGGCCAGGCGCCTTGCTCGTTCACGAACTTCGGAACCGGGCAGACGCAGGTAAGCGTTTATTTGCGCCAGAAGCCGGCCTGGTCCGCTGGGGCACGCAGCCGGCTGCAAGCAGAACTCGAGCGCCTTGCGCGCCGTCTGCACGTCGAGACCGGCAAACTCTCGCTCACCAAACTTGCGCCACGGGATTGGGCCCACTCGTGGAAGCGGCACTTTAAGCCTATTCAAATCGCCTCCACCCTGCTCATCCGCCCAAGCTGGAGTCATAAAAAGCCGCGCCAAGGCCAATCCCTCGTCATCCTCGATCCGGGCTTGAGCTTTGGCACTGGGCACCATCCGACCACCCTGTTTTGCTTGCGCCAACTTGCTGCGCGGCGGCGTCCCAACCAGTCACAATCGGTTTTAGATTTGGGCACCGGGTCGGGCATTCTGGCGATCTGTGCGGCCAGGCTGGGCTACGCCCCGGTGAAGGCCCTCGACCTCGATGCTGAGGCCTTGAGGGTGGCGCGAGCCAACGCGAGCCGCAATGACGTGCTGAGCGCAATTCAGTTCGAGGAGCAAGATGTCCTTAGGCTGCGGCGCCGCCAATCGGGCGGCTACGCGCTAATTTGTGCGAACCTGGTCTCGAGCGTCCTGCTGGAAGCGCGTGAGCGGATCGTGAGCCAGCTAGGCTGCGATGGCGTACTGCTGGCGGCGGGCATTTTAAAATCAGAGTTTTGCCGGGTGCAAGCGGGTTATGAGGGTGCTGGATTGAAGTTGGTCGCGAGCCAAGGGAAGAGGGAGTGGCGTTCCGGCGCCTTCCGGTTCGCCGCGTCGGGATTCAAGTGAGGCCCGGTACAACCTGAAGGTGACGGGGAGGAAACTCTATGGAAATTTTGAATGGCGTTTCTCTGATTGTGTCGTATATTAAACTTGCTTGAAGCAGCCGATGCCAATCATGCACGGTGGGTGCCCTCCCGGAAAGGGCCCCATTGGCGTCCTTCAAGCGTGGCTAACAACCTGTACAAAGGATGACGGAAGTATGACCAAATCGTTGGAAGTCCTCACTGAAGCCGTTCGCAACCCAAAACACCCTTTCCGAAAGGTGGATAATCAGCCCAAGAAGCCGCTTAAACATCGTTATGAGCGGCGTAAAATCCGCGAATATCTGCACTTGGGGGAATGGATTGCGGGCGAAGCGCCTTTGCCAACGATGTCCCCGCCCCCACCCTGAACTAAGAAGCCACGCCTCTGCGTGGCTTTTGCTTTATTTCATCAGCAACATCTGCCTCGCCCGCTTGATCGCGCGGTTGAGGCGCCGCTGATAATGGGCGGGCAAGCCCGTATATTTACGGGGTAGGATGCGACCCTGATCGGTGACGAATTGCCGAAGCAGGTTAGTGTTTTTGAAATCCAGCGTGTCGGCTGTGAAATCGATTTTGGGCTTGGGACGCGGAGTGCGAACTTCCCCGAAGGCCGAGCGTGGCCGGTGGCCGGATTTGTCCTTATCGACACGAGTTTTACGAGGCATAGTTATTTAATCTCCCGGTGCAGGGTATGCCGGCGGAGGGCAGGGTTGTACTTCTTGAGTTCCAGCTTATCCGGCTTGAGCTTTTTGTTGCGGGTGGTGACATAGCGCGAAGGAGACTTGCCCTCCTTCCGCGCTTCCGTGCATTCGATGGTGACGATTTCCCTGGGCATAGGTGATTACTCCTTTTCCTTGGCTTTCTCCTCTGGCTCTTCCTCTTCCGCCTCGGTCTCGGTGACGCCCACGGCATCAACGGTGCCCAGGGCGCCCAATCGGCGTTGGCGCAGGGCGCCTTCTTTTTCCAATTGCGCTTGGGCTTGGACAGTAAAACGCGTCCAGGGGATCGCCTCCAGGCGGCTGTGGGGGATGGGTTTGCCGGTCAATTCACAGATGCCGTAGGTGTTCTTCTCAATTCGTTTCAGCGCCTCTTCAATTTCATAAATGGCATCCTGATCCGACGACAATAGGCTTAAAGCGAAGTCGCGGTCGAAATTGTCGGTGCCCGAATCGGCCATGTGGAGGCTGTAACCGGCCATTTCCTGGGCGGATTCCTTGGCCAAACCGTTCATTTGCCGGGTGAGGTCGTCACGCAATTCCAGCAAGCGCTGGTAAAACTTGAGCCACTCACTCTTGACCTTCACCGTGCCGTTTTTCTTGACCTTCACAAGCGCGGCATGGCCAAGGATGGACGCGGCAGTGGCCGACCCGTGCGGTTTATTGCGTGGCGCGGCCTTTTTGGCTGTATCTTTCTTTTTCGTTGTCACAAATCAAACTAGCTGTTGATGCCGGAATACATCCGTGCTCCCCCGCTGGGAAGCCACTCGACCCCCAACTGGGAAGTGGCGAATATATCCAAGGAAACCAGATATTCCACAAAAATCTTTCAATTTTTTTGGATGCAGGCGTAGGCATTGTGGTTGTGAATGCTCTCGTGGTTCTCCGCCTCGACCTTGTACCAACTTACCTCCGGGTGCGCGTTGAGCTTTTGGGCCACGTTGCGAACCAGGTCCTCGACGAATACCGGGTTGTCGTACGCCCGCTCGGTCACCGCCTTTTCGTCCTGGCGCTTAAGCAGCGCATAAAGCTCGGCGCTGGCCGAGCTCTCGATGATCTCGATTAAGTCCTCGATCCACACTGGCCTGCGGAAGCGAATCTGGACCGTCACCTCGCCCCGCTGATTATGAGCTCCGTAAGCAGCAATCGCCTTCGAACACGGGCAGAGCGTCGTCACCATGGCTTTAACGGTCAGGACGAAATCAATTTCCTTGTGGCAAGCCGCAGCCTCGAACCGCGCCACGTAATCCATGACGCTTTCCTTCCCTGATACGGGCGCTTTCTTGACCAGGAAGTAAGGGAATTCCATCTCGAGGTGAGAAGTCGCCGCCTGGAACTTCTCCTGCATGGCATAAAGGATGTCGTTGATATTTTCGACATGCACCACATTGCCATGGGCATTGAGCACCTCGATGAAGCGGCTCATGTGCGTGCCCTTAAACTCCTTGGGCAAATCCACAAATAAGCCGATGGTGGCCACCGTGTTCTGGACCGCGTGGGCTCGGTCCCGCACCTGGATGGGGAAGCGCAGGCCCCGGACGCCCACCTTATCGATACGCAATTCCCGATAGTCTTGTTCGCTCTGTTTATCGTGCAGGTGCGCGACTGGGGCAACTTCTTGGCGCGGCATCTGCGCGCGCAGAGGCTGAGTGCGCCGCCGTTTGGCCGCGGTCCGCAGGCCTCCGAGCCTGCCGTTCTTGGTTAGGCGTGACATTTGTCTTTGTGAAAGGTAGCAGCGGAGGCGTTATTTGCAAAACGCTTTTAAACCAGCAAATCCCCTTTGACTTGGCAGCCCGGGCAGCTTATCACGACGCATGGATTTGCGCCGCCCGCCCGCGTCTGCCCGATGTTGCCAGCGCGCAGCCTTCGGTTGGTCGCAGGGCGCCTCCTTGCTGCTCGCTGCCATGCTCGTGGCTGTCGTCCTCGACCGGGGTGTAGCTCGGGCGGAGATCGTTCGAGTCGCGACCTACAACGTTGAGAACTATTTCGAACGGCCCGTTGCCAGCCGTCCAGCCAAATCGACCGCAGCCAAAGCAAAAGTGAGCGAGAGCATACTGGCCCTGAAACCCGATGTGCTGGCGTTGCAAGAGATCGGCGGTGCCATCGAGTTGGCGGAGCTCCGCCGGTCGCTCAAGGCTGGGGGATTAGACCTCCCATTCGGGGAACTGATCAGCGGATTCGACACCAACATCCACATCGGCGTCCTGAGCCGGTTTGCACTGGTGGCCAGTCGTCCGCACACCAACGAAACGTTTCTGCTCGCGGGGCGGCGCTTCCGTGTGAGCCGCGGCTTTGCCGAAGTGGATATTCGTGTGAACACCAACTTCGCATTTACCCTGATCGCGGCGCATCTCAAATCCAAGCGGGCCATACCCGAGGCGGACGAAGCTGAACTGAGGCTGGCGGAGGCCAAAGTCCTGCGCCAAGAGATAGACGCCTGCTTTAGTGCCGATCCCGCTGTAAATCTGATCGTCTTGGGCGATCTGAATGACTACAAAGATTCGCCCCCGCTCAGGACGATCCTCGGCCGCGGTAAGCTCAAGCTGACGGACACCCGCCCCGCCGAGCGTAACGGGGATGAGCGACCGCAGGTGCCCCACCCCCTCGAGGTCCACAACATTACCTGGACCCACCATTTTGTTAAAGAAGATCTCTACAGCCGTATCGATTATATTTTGCTTAGTTCGCACATGGGGGGCCGCTGGCTTCCGGACGAGACCTATGTTCTCAGCCTGCCCGATTGGGGACTCGGCTCGGACCACCGCCCGTTGGTAGCCGCCTTCGAGACGGAAATTCAGCAGCCACGCTAAAGAATGAGATTTCGCGTCGATTCGCGTATTTAGCAGGCAACGCCTTTAGCGGAGCCTATTCATGTCGGGCGGCCAAAGCAAAGCCGAGCGCCTGGCGGGCCGCCCGGAAGCGCAGGAGCAAGGCGGCGCAGAAACCTGCAGCCAGCGCCAAACCGACGAACGAGAACGGTCGTTTCTGAATAGGCAATGTCAGTGCCAGGGTTACGTCCTTCTTTGGCAATTCGGGTTCCTTTTCCACTTGAGTCGGCATGGCCCTCTGGATTGGGGGGGGAGGACCCGCTGCCGGGGGTGCGGTGGCTGGCGTGGCGGACTTACGCGTGCGCAAAGCGGCCTCGAGTTGCTGCCGGCGGGGCATCCCCTGCCGCGCTCGCTGCGGGTCCGTCAGGTGGACAGCGTACCTGCTTGGCTCGAGCCTTGCGCCGCAGTGGCGCGCATAGACTTGCGTGAACTCCGCGCCAAAATAAAGAATCACCGAGGAATAGTACACGTAGAGCAGGATGACGACGAAGGCGCTGCCCGCGCCATAGGCCGACGCGCTCGTCTCGTGGCTAAGGTAAAAGCCCAAAAGGAACTTGCCTAGCGTAAACAGCAAGGCAGTGCCGATGCCCCCTACCCACACGCCGCGCCAGCGAATTTTTACATCGGGCAGGACCTTGAAGATGAGCGCAAAGAGGAGGGTGATGACGGCGAAGGAAATGGCGTCATTGAACACCACCGCGACCCAGCCGGGCAGGGAGACAACCGCGCTGATGCGGTCGGCGAAGGCATCGACCAGTGTCGTCAGCACCATGGAAATCAACAACAGGAAACCGATGCACAGGACCATGGCCATCGAGAGAATGCGGTCACGGACGAAAATCCACAGACTATGCCCCGGCGCTGGCGTCACCTCCCAAATAGTGTTGAGCGAATCCTGGAGTTGGCTAAAGGCGCCGGTCACACCAATCACTAGAGCAATGGCGCCAAGAATCGTCGCCGTAAGACTCCCGCCCTTGTGCTGTGCTGCCATCATCGATTCGATTATTTTCGCGGAATTCGCACCCACCACGGACTGAAGCTGGCGTCCGAGTTCTTTGCTTACCCGGTCCTCGCCGAAGACGACACCCGCCAATCCAACCACCAGCACGAGCAACGGACCGATTGAGAAGATGGCGTAATAAGCCGTCGCCGCCGCCAACCGCAGAGCCTTATGCTCGGAGAAATCATTGGCAGCTTCTTTGACAATATTCATCATCTTTAACTTCATAACCCATTTCTAACTTAGCCTCCGTACGCTGCCGGGCAACGCGCAAGTCGCGGTCCCTGCCTGCGGTATTTACCCTACGATCTTTTCCTGAGCCGCCCGTTGAAACCAGCCCGAAGGAATGCGAGGCTGTTTCGTTATGGAAGGCATGTGTCGCGTCAAGGAGCGATGCCCCGCCAACGGGAAACGCAGTTTGTGAAGGATGAATTGATTATGGAAGCCTCTGCTCCAGCCAGGATCTCTGTTTTAGGCCTTGTTCGCGATTTGACCCATGAGACAAGAACGTTCATCAAACAGGAACTCCAGTTGGTGAAGACTGAAATTTCGGAGAATATCTCACGGCTGGGGCGTGATGCGGCGATCCTGGCGGCGGGCGGCTTTCTGGCCTACGCGGGTCTGATCGTCTTCCTGATCGGTCTGGGCTGGTTGCTTACGTACGCCTTTGAAGCCGCTGGCCTGGATCCGGTGCTGGCCAGCTTCTTGGGGGCTGCGCTCATTGGCCTCGTCATGATGATCACGGGGGGTGCGGTGTTGCTGAACCTGGTGAAAAAACTGTCGCGCGACGCGGTTGTCCCGCACCGGGCGCTCCATACGATTGAAGAACTCAAAACGGGACGCTCACCCCTAGTTATGGAAAAGGCCACGCCGCCCGCGCCCAATCCTTCTACGCCAGAGGTGCAGGCTCAAGTCGAGGCTACCGAGGACCGTCTGGAAGAAACCCTGGATGAGTTGGGACGCCGTCTTAATCCCAAATATATCAACGCTCGGGTGAAGCGCCGGCTCCGGGAAAAACCGTACAGTGCCAGTCTGATCGCCGTGATCGCGGGCCTGCTGGGCGGGCTGTTTCTCCGCCGGGCAGGGCGCCACTCGTGATGAAAAGGATGGGCCGGGATGCCAGACCGCTCTGGTCCGCTAACGACACGCACGAATCGCCAAATCCACCTGCGCAACGCAACCGAAGTGGCGCACATTTTCAGCCTGCGCGTAGCTTCCCGGCACCTCGGGACTGTTTCGCGGACTTGCAGTCGGCCGACCCTTCGAATTGCCACGATCTCCTGAGCGACGACGCGGCCTCCTGGCTTTCTCTCCTCCCAGCCCGTGCTCGACACTTCATGCGGCTGCACTTAGTCTTCGGTCCAATCTGGATATCCGATGACGAAGACCGAGACACTTTTGCGCGAGCTGATTGCGCTACCGAGCGTGAATCCGGCTTTCCTGCCGTCCCAAGCCCCGCGTGCGGGCGAACAGCGGGTGGCGGATTACTTGGCCGCCATCGCCGCACGAGCGGGCCTCGAGGTTGAGTTTAAACCGGTTTTCCCGGCGCGGGCTAATCTGCTCGCGCGGCTTGGCGCGCGCGGCAGGATGCGGCAGCGCGTGTTGCTGGCGCCGCACCTGGACACGGTCAACGGTACTGATGCGCAGTTTACGCCACGCCGGAGCAACGGCCGGCTGTACGGCCGAGGCGCGTGCGACACTAAGGGTTCGGTGGCGGCCATGATGATCGCCCTGTGCGAGCTAGCGAACGGCCGGCAGCGGCCCAGGGAAACCGAAATCCTCTTCGTAGGATTGGTGGATGAAGAGAACGGCCAGGCTGGTTCGAGGGCGTTGGCGGCCGGCGGTCTAAAAGCGGACCTGGCTGTCGTCGGAGAGGCAACCCGCTTGCGATTGGTCACCGCACACAAGGGCAGCCTGTGGCTGCGATTGGAGACGCGCGGCAGGTCCGCCCACGGCGCTGAACCCGACCGGGGGCGCAATGCCATCCTGCCGATGGCCCGGATCGTGGAACTGTTGCAGACTGCCTACGCCGCCGAACTGAGGAGGCGGCGACACTGGCTGCTCGGCTCCCCGACGGTGAGCGTGGGGATGATCGGCGGTGGGACCCAGCCCAATATCGTACCCGACCATTGCGAGATCCAGGTGGACCGGCGCACCTTGCCGGGCGAGACGGAAGCAGGCGTGCTTCGGGAGATGGCCGCCTTGTTGCGCCGGAACCACCTGGCGGCCAGTTTCGTCAGCAGCAAGCTCGCGCCTTGTCTGCCTTTGGAGACGGATTCCCGCCTTCCACTAATTGCCCAATTCCTCCACAGCCTCGGGCAGGCCAAACCCTGCGGAGTCAACTATTTCTGTGATGCTTCGGTGCTGGCCCAGGGCGGCATTCCTAGTGTGGTCTTCGGCCCGGGTGACATCGCCCAGGCGCACACGGCGGACGAATGGATTTCGCTCGCCTCGCTCGAGCGGGCCCGGGCCATGTTGCTCCGGTTCCTGCAATCCCTCCCTTGAACCAAACCGAACCAACCGAGTCTAAGCCCAATGCTCGCAGAAAGAATTGAACCTGCGCCGATGACTGAGGCCAAACACCGGGCGGCTTTTTTCCGGCAAAGCGGGTGGATGATGATCGCCACAGTCGCGGGAGGCGCCTTCATGTATGCCGTGCATACGGCTGCCGCGCGCATGCCCAAGGACGAGTATGGCATCTTCACGACCTTGCTGCAGGTCATCTCTTTGATGGGCATCCCGGCCATGGGGTTGCAAACCATCTTCGCGCAGCAAGCGGCCGCCTCCTTGACCCACGAAGACGAGCGGAAACTGGCGGGGGCGTTTCGCGGATTGCTCCGGGCTGTCTTCCTGGTCTGGGCCGGGATGGCCTTCCTCGTGTTCCTCATGCGCAAACAGGTGCTGGGGGGGTTGCAGATCAGCAATCCTGCGGCTTTGTGGACCATGGTCGTGATCGTGCTGGCGGCTTTGTGTCTGCCGATCGTCAGCGGCATGCTCCAAGGGCGCCAGAATTTTCTCTGGCTGGGCTGGACAGCCATTTGCAATGGCGTCGGCCGGTTCGTGGCGGTCTGCGTGGCGGTGCTTGTGCTGGGCGGTTATGCCGCCGGCGCACTGATGGGTGTTCTTTTGGGGATCGTCGGAGCCGTGGGGCTCGGGGCTTGGCACAACCGCCACTATTGGCGCGTGGACCCACGACCGGTGGACTGGGCGGAATGGTGGGGGCGAGCGGCGCCACTGACTTTGGGGATGGGCGCGTCGCTGTTCATGCTGAGTGCGGACATGATTTTTGTCCAACGCTTCTTTCCCAAAACGCAAACTGGCTACTACGCCGCGGCCGGCATGATCGGACGCGCGCTGGTGTATTTCACCCAAGCGGTGGCAGCGGTCATCTTTCCCAAAATTGTCCAGAGCGCAGCCCGCGCGGAGAAAACCGACGTACTCAAGCAGGCATTGGGGGTGACGGCGCTGACCTGCGGAGTCGCCGCCATTGGTTGCACACTCTTTCCTTCGTTGCCCTTGCGGATTGTGTATGACAAATCGTACTTGGACATTGCCACGCCTCTCGTGCCTTGGTTCGCCTGGTGCATGTTGCCTTTGACGCTTTCGACCGTGCTCCTCAACGGCCTGCTGGCGCGGGCGCAGTTTCGCGCGGTGCCCTGGGTCGTCGCCGTGGCGGCTGGTTATGCGGTAGCGCTGGATCGCGTGGCGCCACACCAGAGTTTTGTGGCGGTGATCCAAACGCTGGGACTGTTCAGTTCGTTGTTGCTCGGCGTGTGCATTTGGTTCACCTGGGGAAAGACCAAGGTTGGAGAGCCGGGCGTCCAGCCCTAGGTGCCGCTCGGGGAGACAACGGAGAATTACGACTATTTGCTGCCCTACGAATGACAAGAAAAAATAAATAATGCTTGACAATTTCGTGAGCAAGGCCAATTCTGCGCGGCTCGATTTAGCGGCGAGCCTCTTTCAAGGCGGTGATTTCGTGCCGGATCTGCCGCAAGCTCAACCCGCTCCGGGTGACGGCCACAAAGCCGGCGAGGGTTAGGGGCGCGGTCAGGACCACAAAGGCCAGCAGGGCAAAGGCGCTGGCCGTCGGCTTGGAAACGCCAAAGTAGCGCAAGCCGGCGACGCAAAGCAGTTGGAACACGCCCACGCCCGCCGGTGTGCTGGGCAGGGAGATGCCGATGTAGGCGATGAGGAAAATGGACAGCATGACCCAAAGGGAGAACGGGAAGGCGTAATCCCAAAGCAGCGAGAGAAAGGCCAACCCCTGCAGGATCAGCTTAAGAACCGAAAGCCCTAGCGCAGCGAGGATCAGGTAAGATCTTCCGACGCTGCGCAAGCCGTGTTCCAGGCGCTGCACGAACGATTTGATCTTCACGACCGCTTTCCAGCGGCAGGGCATTTCGACGCGCGGCTCTGCCTGGGGCTTTTTCTGGCGCAGAATCGCCCAAGCCACGACGGCAGCTCCGACCAGGATGAATCCGCCGAGGACCTCTCCCGCGCGGGCAAGGTCTTTCGGCAAAGGGAAAAACAGGCTCGTTAACCCGATGCCCATGGCGAGCCAAAGCGCGTCAAAGAGCCGCTCGATCAGCAGCGAGGGAATGATGGCGACGACGCTGCTCCTCGTCCAGCGGGCGGCCAAATAGACCCGGATGATGTAAGAACTTGCGATACCCACCGCAGGCCGTGTTTCGGGGCTTGGCCGAGCTGCAAGGCGTCTTCTTCACGCATTACGTTCTTTCCGCAAAGACCTTCCAAGCCCCGGGCAGGGCCGTCAAGGTTGATTCAGCTCGGGTTAGTCCTGATCGCCATAAACTCCCCGGCTACGTCGCGGAATTTGCGCCTTCCAATACTTAGCCCAGCCCGGATATTTTTGCGCTCCGGCAGGGCGCGTCACTCCGTGCGCGCCTGAACACCCGCACGCCGTCGGTGTCCATAGGCGAGCGCAGCCAGCACCAATCGAAGTCCCGGAGGGACGATGCGAAAATAGCCCAGCCCACGATTCTCCATTTTTGATTTTCGCGGTAGCATTTGGATGCGCCGCCCTGGGTAAAACGCCCGAACCCTCCCCTCCCTTTTCTAACCGAACGGTTAGAAAAGGAAGGCAACCAGTGAAACCCAAGCTAGGCGTCCGAGTCTCCATCGCCTTCCATCATCCACCATCCCGCCCACTGCGAGGCGGTTTGGGTAATTGTGTGCAACTTTAAGCGTCAAATTCCCAGTGACCTATTCGGCAGTTTGCTCGTTGGGACCGGCTCGTGCGAGCCGCACAAAATTGTTTAATTTTCTTGAAAGATTCGGCCAATAAGTCTCGTATTAAGAGTAGGGGGGTAGGCGCGTGGCCGCTCCCAACCGAGAATGTTGGCACTAAGCACGATAAAACGGTGTGATGCAGGCCGGCCCCTAAGAAGGCCCCCCTGGATTTTGCTGGTCCAGAGCGATCCGAGCGCGGCCGCCAGCTTGAAGGGGGAAGCTCCAGGCCCAAGGATACGAGGTCGTGTTGGTCACCCGCGGCGATGATGGCCTCTTGCAAGCCAAGCAGGGCGCGTTCGCTCTCGTTATTACCGACTTAAACCTGCCAGGCCTCTCGGGTTTAGACTTGGTGGGCGAACTCCATGACGCCAGACCCAGGCTGCCCATCATCCTAATCACGGCCTTTGGGACCACGGCGACTGCCATTGAAGCGTCCCGGCTTGGCGCTTTCGGCTATCTTCTGAAACCCTTTCAAACGCCCGAGTTGCTTGGGCTAATCAGCAAGGCTCTGGCCTGCGAACAGTTCGCGGTCACCCCGCTGGACTTGGGCAAGGCCGAAACGTCCCCGGCCCGGCTCGTGGGGAGCAACCGGGCTATGCAGGCCGTTTACAAGGAAATTGGCCGGGCAGCGAGAACTGCGGTGACCCTGCTGATTCGGGGTGAAACCGGCACCGGCAAGGAACTGGTGGCCCGAGCGATTCACGAGCATAGTTCCCGGAAGGGGCAGCCTTTTGTGGCGATCAACTGCGCAGCCGTTCCGGAAACGCTGTTTGGAGAGCGAGCTGTTTGGCCATGAGAAGGGGGCGTTTACGGGGGCTCACGTCCGGCGTATCGGCAGGTTTGAACAGGCCGGTCACGGCACCCCGGTAACGTCCGCGAGTTGGAGAATGCGCTGCACCGCGCTCTGCTGTTGGCCCGGGAGCATCCGATTAGCCTCGCGGTTATCCAGGAGGCGTGCGCGCGCACCAGGCTCAAAGCTCCCACCGACCAAACCATCACTGGTTATGTTTCGCAGCTCCTTTCCAAAGCGCAGCAAGGGTCGGTGCAAAATGTCCGCAGGGAGATGCTGGAGGAGATGGACCGGCTCTTGTTCGCGCAGGCGATGCAGCAGGCCGGAGGGAACAAAGCCAAAGCGGCGCGTTCGCTTGGGGTGAGCCGTACGACCATGCGGTCTAAGGTGTTTCATTTCGGCTTGGTCCCCCATGAACCGAAAAACGCTTAAGCGGCTCTCGTAGCGCAGGTGCCCAAATCGGCAGGCCGTTCCAGCACGCGGCCGGTGCAGGTTTGGAAGCCTGCAACACAGCAGACTGGGAAGTCTGCGCTACCGGCTCGTCTCGGCTTGCCGGGGCTTTCAGGTGCCTTTGGCTCTCGAGAGCGGCAGCAAGCTGCGCGCACTCCACACGCTTCGCGCTGTAAAGGCCGAGGCGGTGGATTTGGCTCGGGGTGTTCCGACGCTTCGGGCAGTGCAGCGCGAAACCCGATACATTGCGCGCCGGCACCGTACTCCCTTCGGCAGTTTTGGTGTTCACCTTGGCCATGAGGGGTGGCCAGCAAGTGTTCGGGAGGCGGCCAGGGATTGGCCACCCCGAGCAGACTCTCCAAAAAGGGGCTTTTCCCGCAGGTTTCGCAAGCAATCGCACTAACGGCGAGGAGCATACCTCTCTAACAGGTGACCAGCGACTGGCCACCTTGCGTGGAGGTCAAGAAAAAGCGAAGCAGAAAACCCCTGAAAAATGGAGGATTCGAGCCGCCCAGCGCGCTGGCATGAGTCAAGCTAAGACCGCTTGTGATCGGAATGAAGAGCCTTGGAATAGATGCCAGTATAGCATCGCTCAGTCGGCTGGCGCAGCATGAGCCAACGCTGCTTGGTCTCGCCGTCGTCGCACAAGGAGCCGACCCGCCCCGACGCCACGCCGGGCTCTATCAAGGCCGAACCAACCCAAAAGACTATGAATACCCAATGCGCCATTGCCCTGCTTCTGCTTGGAGGCACCTTCGCCGCATCGTCACAAAACACTCCCGCTAACTCCGCGGCACCATCCTCAGGCTCAACAGGAAATTACCAGATCATCTCACGTGGACCGCACTGGCGCGAGTGGCAGCGCACTGAGTTTATCACCAACTCAGCCGGGCGCGTGGTGGCGCGCAACCATGGGTATACGGAAATCCAGGCTGGTTTGCATCGGCTGGTGGGCAGCGCCAACGGCACCAACCAGTGGGTGGAATGCAGCGAGGAAATTTCCCCAACCGCCACGGGGGCCGAAACCACGAACTGCCAGTACCAGGTCAGATTCCTGGGCGACCTTGCCGCCGCGCCGGGCAGCGCGGTGGATCTCACGATGCCCGATGGGGCTCACCTGGTGAACGGCGTCCTGGGACTTAATTACTTCGATCCGGGCACTGGCTCCAACGCGCTTTTTGCCATCATCACCAATTGCCAAGGGCAAATCATGCCTTCTGGAAGCGAGGCCTTGTTCGAACGGGCGTTCCACGGCTACCATGGGGCGATCCTCTACCAGCTTTCAAAGGCGGGAGCCGAGCAGTTCATTCTGCTGGAGGAGCAGTTGCCTTCGCCGGCGCTGTGGGGCATGAACCCATCCAACGTGATTTTGGAGGCGTGGACAGAGTTTACCCAAGCGCCTGTGCCCGCCATCACGCCGGTTGACCTGCCCGATGGCCAAGAGGACTGGTTGGATTTTGGCCCGATGCAGATGGTGCGGGGCTATGCCTTCGCCATCGGAAATGAGACCAACAAAATCCCCGTGAAAAAGGAGTGGATTTCGACCGAGGACCGCCGGACCGTATTGGTTGAGCGCGTCAGGCTGATGGACCTGCTGCCCCTGTTGCAAACGTTGCCGCCCTTTTCGGGAGACTCGGCCAGCCTGCGCCCAGCCCCCGGCTCTGCCCTGTACCACGTCGCCAGCCATCGGCTGCTACCGCCGCGCAAGCTGGCTAAGAAGGAAACGCAGAGGCTCAAACTGGCCAGCGCGCCGCCGGCGGCCAAGGCGGTGGGGATCGATTTCAGTTTGGTGAGCGGCGTGAGCCTCACGTTCCAGGCGGGCACCACGTATTATCTGAGCAATTCGATCACCTTGATTTCAAACAATGTTTTCGAAGGTGGGACAGTAATAAAGGCTGCGACCAACGTAGGCATCTCGGTTTATCCGACTGTGTCCACCCCGACAGTGAGCTTCAACGGAACAGTTTTTAGACCGATTACCTTCACCTCCCAGAACGACGACTCCATCGGGGAAATCCTCCCGACCAGCACCCACAACCCTGTTTACTCCGCCAACCCGGCCTTGAGCTTCGGCGGGATGTCTGCCCCGCCCTTGAGTTGCGCGCGGTTTGCTTACGCACAAACGGCCCTCGAATTTAGCGGTGTCGGCGCCGCCACCATCTCCGATGTCCAGTTGGTCAACTGCGGCCAAGGGATATGGGCGGGCGGAGCGACATTGGCTTTGCGCAACCTGCTGTTCGCGAATATCAGCACCGACTTCGCCTTGTCTGGCGGGGCCTCGGTCAGCGCCGAAAACGCCACTTTTGCCGGGAGCACGTACCTGGCCACCGTGCCGGGAAGCGGTTCGTCCCTGGCCCTGACCAACTGCATTCTGGCCAATGTGGCCCACCTTACCAACGCCACCAGCCCCACGTTCACCCTGACCGGCGATTACAACGGCTTTTACCAAAGCCCGAGCTTCGGCACCCACATTGCCCCAGCGCTGAGCAGTTCGCCCCTGAGCAGCGTGGGTGCCGGGAGCGCCTACCTGGCGTCCAATAGCTGGCAAGCTGCGGGTACCACCAATATCAACCCAGCGCTGCTGACCCTGCTGGCGCAGCGAACCACCTATCCGCCGGTGGTTTATTCCAACGTAACGCTTTCGGGTCCGACGACTTTGAGCCCGCAAGCCCGGCGGGACACAGGACCAGCCCCCGACCTTGGCTTCCATTATTTTCCCATGGACTTTTGCTTTGACTCTGTAAGCGTAACTAATACTTTGACCATAACTCCCGGCGTGGCAATAGGAATGTTCGGAGCCGGCCCGCTGGGGTGCGGGCTGAACCTGCGACGGACCGGGCAACTTGCATCCCAAGGTTCAGCCCTCGCGCACAACTGGCTCGTGGAGTACAACATGGTGCAGGAGCAGCCTGGCAGCGGTTGGGCGGTGCCCAACTGGAAAAGCGGCTACTTCGCCCTGGTCCAAGACCCGGACGCCATCGCCCCGGCGATTAACTGCGGCTTCACGGACTGGTCCAGCCCGGCTCAAGACGTCTATGACGTTTATCTCTCGACGGCTTCGCTCAACTTGCAGGATTGCCAGGTACATGGCGGGCTGTTTGTCAACCTGTCGGCAGCCAGCATGAGTGCGACCAATTGCACGTTCGAGAGGACCTGGAGTTGCCTGGCGCTCTACGGCGCTGGCATTATCCTGCGCAACAACCTGTTCTTCGGGGGGATTTTCGAAATCGATCCCTCGGCCCAAACGAACGGCGTAGCCAAAGACAACCTCTTTGATCGGACAACCATCCAATACGACGCCAGCAGTTGGACGTACGACGGCGGCCACAACGGGTTCATTACCAATGGCATTGCTACGAATAGCAGCCGGCTTCAGCCCACGTTTGCCAGCGACATCGTGCTGAGCAATCTGCTCGCCTACCAGGTAGGGCCAATGGGCCCCTGGTATCAACCCCCGACGAACAACGTGCTTTTGGCCGCCGGCTCGACCAATGCCAACATTTTGGGCTTGGCTCAGTTTTGCGTCCTCACCAACCAGGCCGCCGAGGGAACCAACATGGTCAGTATTGGGTATCATTACCCTGCTGTATATCTTCCTGTTATCGCCAGCCAGCCGGTCAGCCAAACCGTTGGTGCAGGATCCAATGCCACCTTCACCGTGCTGGTTACCAACACCTTGGTCGTCAGCTACCAGTGGACTTTTAACGGCGCCGCCATGGCGAGCGCCACTGCCAGCAGCTACACGGTCACCAACGCCCAATGGGCCAACGAGGGCGCTTATGCGGTGGTGCTTTCCAACCCGGCAGGGGCGGTCACCAGCAGCAACGCGACGCTGACAGTCAATGCGCCGCCAGCATTCGTGACGCAGCCGGCGAGCCAGACCGTGCTAGTGGGCAGTAATGTGGCTTTTACTGTGGCGGTCAGCGGTACGCCGCCCTTTTCGTACCACTGGACCTTGAACGGAACCAATCTTCCGCGTGCAGTGCAGAACACCTATACCCTGACGAGCGTGCAGGCTTCGGCTGCGGGAACCTACGCGGTGCAGGTTACCAACGCCTTCGGCCATGCGACCAGCAGCAATGCGGTTCTGACCGTGAACGTGCCGCCCTGCATCACCCAGCAGCCGCTCAGCCAATCGGTTTGCCCGTCAAACTCGGTTACGCTTACAGTTGCGGCCAGCGG
>Ga0209517_10002941_pt1 | contig 23454 bp, 18 predicted proteins | sample PeaSoiMetSII2010_FD_187695 | JGI IMG/M metagenome (GOLD analysis project Ga0209517, IMG submission 187695) | Peat soil microbial communities from Weissenstadt, Germany - SII-2010 (SPAdes) (version 2) | ecosystem: Environmental > Terrestrial > Soil > Wetlands > Peat | place: Germany... | reverse complement strand
GAAGTCTGGTTCCTCGGCTCCGCTCTGCTCGGCCTTGCGGGAGTTAAGCGGAAATATCTCGGCTAACATTTTATCCATAGCAACCGCGTTTACCAGTTAATAGTTACAAAAGGATCTGGCGAACTGATAGAGTCTTCGGTAAACTCAGAGGAACTTTTGTCGCTATCCTCTTGCTCAATTTACGGACGGAAACCCAGCAGTCCCCTCATAGGCGGCTCTGCTTCTCTCCCTTCGGCGGGTCTAAGCCTGAAAGCCACCCATTCCGGCTTCTACCAATTAGACCGATAGGCATGAGCGCAGAAATAGTGAAAGATTTAGAATCTTCAAATCGGCGGGCCTGCTCCACGAATGGCACAGGAACTGGGCGGCGTATTTCTGTCTTTGAAAAATATGGGGATGGACCATGCCAGGAATCGCAAATCTAACTATTGAACAATTCCAGGATAAGATCGACCACTTTGACCAAGCCTATGTTCGAGACTGGAATGCATGGTGCCAGGCTTTGCGAGCGAAACAAAATGTGGCATCGAAGTTCGGCGAGATTCTGAGACGTTGGCAAGCGTGTCGGCCAAACCGGATGCGGCGCACGCAACAAGAAGAGCAACACGATCCCCCATTTCTCGAAAACTTGATCGTGCAGTCCACCCAGTACATTCAGGCGCTACAAAACTTCGATATCCGGCGTCAAGCGGCATTGAATGGGGAAGTATGTCTGGCACTTGAGCAGCTTTGGAATATTTTCCAAAATCTTTCCTATTATGGCCGGGTGCGAAATGGACTTGCAGGCGTCGTCGGAATTTCTAAAGCTGTTCTCCTGTTAACCGAGGGGCGCGTAGGCCCTGCCTTCGACTCCAACGTGAGCGGTCACCTTCAAATTCGGAAGCCTCTAAACGCGCAGCAATGGTTTGAATCTCTTCAAAAAGTATCGAAAGACATTCTAACATTTGAAGCCGCAAACCAATGCACCTTGCAAACAGCTACTCCTCAGGCATTCGCCTGTCTGCACAGTGGGCGCATTTATGATATGGCACTTGGCCCTCGAGGGTAAAAACATAACTGGACAAAATCCCGTAATTGTCCAGTTATCAACCTGGTTCTCTAAAAGGATGTTTGGGCCACATGAGCGAAGTTGACTGCAATGAGGTTGAACGTAAATCCGCAAATACTGAAGTCGTAAAGAAGCGATTAAAGTATCACCCGGAGCGGATCGGATTGCCGATTAAGACGTTGTTTGTCGGTGAGTCTGCGCCTGCAAGCGGCGATTTCTTCTACTATTGCAGGAGCGATTTATACCGATGCATGAAGGCTGCAATGGAAGCGGCTGGGCTAGGGGGAAACGGCGATTCCCTTAAACACTTCCAAGCCCTAGGTTGGTATCTCGACGATCTTGTATTGACGCCTGTGAACAAAGGATTATCTGACTCCGAGCGTAAGGAAGCCTGCCGCGTCGCTCAGCCGTGCTTTGCGAAACGCATTGCTGAGTATCAACCCCTTGCGATAGTCTCACTTCTTCTCGCCGAACGCGTCAAAAAGTCCGTATACGCTGCCGCTGCCGAGGCGTGTAACAGTGTGGATTGCTACGCGGTGCATTTCCCCGGCCAAGGCAATCAGCGACGATTCTTGAGCGATATGGAAAACATCATCTTGAAGCTTCCAAGGCATCCATTGAGTTGAGAGGATCGTGGCGGCTCCGCTTCTTCCTCGCCGGGCGGGTCTAGGCCTGACGGCCACTTATTCTGGTTTCTGCCTTCTTCACTCCAAGCCCTCCAGGGTTCCGCTTTACTTCTCAGAAAGTATACGCTAGTTTCGATTTGTAAATTTTGTAATTATGAAGCAAGTTCATGGCTGAAGCGGATGTCACAGGATCTAAGAAGGACGTGAGATGGAAGAGCCAATACCCCTTGATAGTCTCTGCAAAGAAAAAATTTTCCGTATACCCGATTACCAAAGGGGCTATGCGTGGCAACGTGAACAGCTTAAGGATTTCTGGGAGGACCTGATAAATCTCTCAGGCGACAGGTCACATTACACCGGCGTGCTTACTCTGAAGCTAATCCCAGTCCATGATATTTCTAAGAGCGCCAAGGAGTTTTGGCTTGTCGATGACCATTCCTATCGTGTTTATCACATCGTGGATGGGCAGCAGCGATTGACCACATTCATCATCTTTCTTCAAGCGTTTGTTGATTTTATCAAGTCGCTACCCGAAAATATTGCGAAGCCCGATGATGGTATTTACATAACCGATAGTCTGAGCGTAGCGGCATTACGAGATCGTTATCTTTTCAAGACCAAACCTACGGGTGACCAATTTCGCACTTACAAATTCGGTTATGAGAGCGATAATCCCAGTTACAACTACCTGCGGTTCCGGATTCTTGGAGAGGAAGGTGGCGGTTCCGTGGAAGAAACCTTTTACACGCTTAATCTTAGCAATGCGAAAACCTACTTCGCCGAGCAACTTCGCGAATTGCATGATCAAGAAGGGCTTGAAGGGCTCCAAGACGTCTACAAAAAGCTAACCAAGCGGTTTCTCTTCAACGAATATGTGATCAAGGATGAGTTTGATGTTTTCGTCGCCTTCGAAACGATGAACAACCGGGGCAAGAAGCTCTCTGATCTGGAACTGCTCAAGAATCGTCTGATTTATCTAACCACTCTTTACAACGACGAGGAAATGGACAGTGCGTCCAGGAAGAGTCTACGAGAGACTATCAACGATGCGTGGAAAGAGGTGTATCGCCAGCTTGGCCGGAACAAAGCACGCCCGCTCAACGATGACGACTTCCTGCGAGCCCACTGGATAATGTATTTTAAATATTCACGAAAAACCGGGCAAGATTACATCCGCTTCCTGCTTGATGAGCAGTTCACGCCGAAGAAGGTCCACAAGAAAATCGAGCGGGAGGTGCTTCTGGAAACTCCGGAAGAGATGCGCTCGGAGCAAGAGATTGAGGACACTGAAGACGAGAATGGGGGCTCTAATGAGGATGTGACGATCAAATCCTTAGCGCAGCTTCAGCCAACGGAAATCCGGGACTTCGTCAATAGTTTGAAAGAATCAGCCGTTCATTGGTTCAACTCATTCTATCCTGACCTTGCAACGGGCATGTCTGTTAATGAAAGGCAATGGATTGACCGCCTCAACCGAATCGGTATCGGGTATTTCAGACCGCTGGTTATGGCTATTCTGAAGAACGAGCAAAGCGAGGCCGAACGCATCAATATTTTCAAGAAGATCGAGCGATTCATCTTCGTTATCTTCCGCATGAACTCCGCAATGGCAAATTACGGGAGCAGCGAATTTTATAATGCCGCCAGAGCGTTGGATCGAGGCGAAATCAAACCGGAAAGCATTGTTAATAAGCTGGACGAAAGGTTTTCTTACACGCTCAACGCCGATATGACGTTCCGAAACAGCGACTTCCGCAATAACCTCTTCAAGAGGTTCAAAGCAGGTTCCGGCTACTACGGTTGGCCTGGGCTGCGCTATTTCCTCTACGAGTATGAAACAAGTCTACTATCTGAGAGCAGACAAAAGAAGGTCGAATGGAATGATCTTTTGAAAACAGAGAAAGACAAGATCTCCATCGAGCACATTTATCCGCAGACGGAGACCGACGAGTGGGCAGCCTTCTTCGTCGCCATCGAGAATGAACATCGGCGGCATTACAACGCGACATTGGGCAATCTGCTCTTGCTCTCAATGTCGATCAATGCGTCGTTACAGAATGACAGTTTTAATGACAAGAAGTGCGTCAAGTTCGACTCGACGGATAAGAAGACCCGCAACGGTTATTCCGATGGTTCCCACTCGGAGATTGAAGTTTCCCACAACGATTCCTGGGGACCAGATCAAATCAAGGCTAGGGGGATTAAGCTTCTCAAGTTTATGGAGGACCGATGGAATTTCCGTTTCAAGAGCGACGAGGAGCGGGAGAAATTGCTCTTCTTGAATTTTGAGGATACGAGTGAGTAAGTGTGCATAGAACAAGGCGCGCTTCACTGGGCTGCAATTCCACTGCGCTGCATTGCCATCCGGTAAGCTTGGACGTTACCAAATTATTGGACAATCCCGTAGAGTAGATTATCTTGAATTGTTGCTACCTACGCATCTCTTTTGAGATGCATATCATATCTGACATCCTTCCAGAACCCCCGTTTCCAACAGAAAGGTTAAAAATTAACCTTTCTCCTGACGAACCCGGCTGACGTTTTCACAAAACGGCTGGAATGGCGCATACTGTCGATCCTTGAAAGCGGTGGTATCTTGAGCAGTTCCTTATTGCAAAGTGGGCCAGCCAGGGATCAGCCGCCAATGGCTATTGACAGACCGGCGCTATGCACGTGGTAGCTCATCTTCTCCCGCGTCGGCGTTGATCCGCTACTGCTGCGAGAAGGAATGAACATTCTAATTGCATGCAGGCAGCGTCGTGTTAGAATCCTTACGGCGCGGGTAGGAAGTCCGGGCGATGGGCTTTGAGCCGGTTCATAGTGATTGTATCATTGTTAGACGCACAGGCATCAGCAAGATTTAGGAGAAACCATGAAAGCGGCAAAGGCGAATAGCGGACGGTCAATTTACGAATGGCTAAAGAACCCGAGTTCGTGGATTTCCCTGAGCGCTTGCATCATATCGCTACTCACCTTTTTCTTAGTTTACGCCGATAAGGGCAGGATCAAAATACTCCTCCCTTATTCCGTTGGAATTGGCATTTCTAGCGAAACAAATGATCTCGACATTGTTGTTCCCGCAACATTTTCCAATACCGGAGCTCCGCGTACTATGCGTCACATTCTACTAATCACTGGGCATGTGTCCTCCTTAGACGAATCGGTTCATTTAGATAATGGACCCCTGTGGTGGACTTATGAAAATAAGTTCGTGGGCGAGGAAGAATTCTTTCGCAGATATCCCACGAAGAAAAATGACGGAGATAAAAGAGACTACATCGTCTATGAAGGCCGCGCTATACCATTTACACTCAAAGGAGATGAATCAATTACTAAAATAATGGAACTTGAAATGCCTGGCACTCATCCTGATGTTGTGCCTGGTGAGTTTAAAATCGAACTGATACTGCACACAGAATCTGGTAATGTTAGAGAGTCGAAGGCCTATAAATGCCCTCATGGCAACCTACAACTTGGCGAGGCGACTTGGTGCGTGGCTCTATCCGGTGGTGATGACTGAATTGACGTGCCTCTTCCCAACAAACTTAGAAAGTAATTTATTCCTCAACCCTTAGATTCCCTTTGGGACTGTCTGTGGGGACTATCAATATTAGGGCATGGAATTTTCGGACAGTTGCAAGCACAGGACGACCACCTGCCCGAATCCCGTCGTTTTGCTCACTCAAGATTCTCTGGAAGAAAAAACGGCAGACACAACGTTCACGTCATCTGATAGGTTTCCATATCACCCATTTCCAGCATAAAAGATAAAAACTATTCTTTCTCTGAAAAACGTCAGGTGGGTCGATGTCAAACGGCAGCGCCCCAAACTGAGTCCGCTCGTTTAGCTGGAGTACCTAATGGCGCGGGAGGTTGGCGAAGCCAACGAGAAAGGAGGCCAATTTTTATCTTTTCTGGAAACACGACTGGTTTATATATGACGGAAGCGACCGCAAACTGATGCCGACCCCGGGGTTAGTTGGAGTTTAACCTTTAGGAAGGTGAGCGTTATCCATCGACTGTTGATTGAGCGCGGGCTCGTGATTCTAAAATATATCGAGACTTTCTATTCGTTGGGAGCTAAAAAATGCACTGCCTTCAGTGGAAGTAGGCGTCGGAATTCTTCAGGAATATGAGTGTAGTGCTCTACCTATAGGTCGAATAGCCGTCTCAGATCAATCAGCATCAAGCGCCGTGTTTCTTGGTTGCGGGCTTCCTCTTCAGCATCTTTGGTGAATCCTCCCGCATTAAAGAACAAGCCCACATCACCCTCTCCCAAAATAGCCATAAAAGACCGGACTCCCTGGACATTTATTTTATCGGACTGGCGTTTCACTTGTACTTTTATGCGTGGTCCACTTACGCCGAGAGGGTCAGTGTGAGCCAGTATATCCAGCCCCTTGTCTGGTCCAGGAGGGGCAATCCAAACAACATGATATCCCATGCCTCGGAGTAGTCCGGCTACCAAATTCTGGAAATCGTATGGATTTGTCCGGGAAAGATGGCCTTCAATTTCAGACCAAGCGGATTCTTCTGCTTCCTCGAATGCTGTTGCTGATTCAGCGGCTTTTTCAGTTATGGTCTCAACGTCCGCTTCAGGTTGATCGAGTCTCCATTTCCAGTATAGCCTCGATGCTTCAGAGTAGAATGTTTCGGGATCAGGGTATTTATTGTATGCCGCTCGCCCCTCATCAGTGAGAGACCAAAGTCCTTTATCCTTCAGGAGCCATCCGGCTTTAACTGCTCCTATGGTAGAGAAACGGGCAATTTTCTCAAATCGGCGAACATTTGGTTTATCGGGATAAGAGGCTGCCTCAAAAGTCGTCGGGAGCACCACCCTTGAAAGCTCCTGAAGAACTGTCTTAGCTTGGAGCCCCTCCTTATTCGGCATCAAAATTTTGAAGATCCCCTTGAGGAGTTCACCTTTACGTCGTCCCGTGGTTTCAGCCATGCTGTCCTTAGCCTCAATTCTGTTTACATTTTAGGTTATGCAATAGGTGACATGCCGCACCAGAAACGTGAAACAGCTAGCGGCTTTGCCCTGAGACAAAACACATGCTGTAACGCGACCCCATTATGGACCGGCAAAAGTTTGAATTCAAGTAGTTCTGAAGGTTCCCAGAGATGTTAAAAATTATCATTTCTCCCGAAGCATCCGAAACGAGCCGTGAAACGGACCGACTGAGCAGGGGGAATGTAATACAGTTCTCAAGTGAAATCACTTTCGGTTTCCTTTTCCTCCTGGCTTTGGTCTCCCAATGCCGACTTACCTGCTTGTAAATCCTCCTTTTCCAATTGCAGCAGGTATCCGAGCAGGCCAGTAATCCTAAAAGGCTCCCCCTTTATTCCAAGTTCGGCGTCTTTCAAAATCTTGAATGCCTTGGCCAGGTCCAGGAGGGAGGCTTCCTCTATTTTCTCGGGGGTTATGGCTTCCAGGACCCTGATTTGCAGTTCGGTGAGTTGGAGGGTTTGGATGGAGCGGTACTTTAATAAAATGCCTTCCTTCGCCTGAAGGTCTGCCATCCTGCGGGCGAGGGTAACATGGCAGATTCCAAGCTCTTTCGCCATTTCTCTCTGCGTTTTCCCTTGCGAAGCGAGGTCGTAAATCTGCAACGGATTAACTTCTATCTTTCTTCGGCCCATCTCATTTCCTCCAAGAGGGATCAAACGATTATTACCGTGATGCGCGGATATGTTTCCGTTTTGGTAGGCTTTTGGTAACACCAATGGCCAATCTACATGCGGTTTTCAGAATGGATCGGATAACGTCCTGGAATTTTTCCCGAATCCGTAGGTCGCAAGTTCGAATCTTGCTGGGCGCATCAACAAGATCAAGGGGTTAGCCGGATGACGGTTAGCCCCTTTTCTGTCCCTGTCCACGCCCTGTCCATTAATTCAAGGTTCAGGTTGTCACCAGAGACCAGTTCCCTTTGGTTTTTGAGCGACATAAGTTTGCAGAACTTATTTGACTTTCCATAATTTCAAATATCTTCTATACTTGCATTGCATAAAAATAAAGAGCAAACTCGTAAACCCGATCGGATTTGAAGAAAGCGCGACACATGCCACTTAATCCCAAATAATCGCTGGGAGGAACAGATGTGGTACTTTACCACAGGTCTGCTGATATGGATTATTTTGGGCGTGTTTGTTTTATACTTATGTCGAGCCGCTTCGCGCAAGGTCCCCAAACCCTGCGAAATAGAAAAATCTCGAACGAGTACAGCCGAGGTCAAAGATCGCCGGAATCATCTTAAGGAGACGGTTATCTCCTTTTTTCGAAAAAGGGAGAGCAAACATGTTTCAGTGGAGTGGCAAACCAGTCCGGAAAGTGATCTTTAACGAATGGGAAGACCTCGATACTGCCCTGGTTTCATAACTTTGGGAACCTTAGGTCTTTTAAGTCAATCTTCTAGAATTAAACTAAAGTTTATCCCTCAAAAATACGATTTCTTATAACACGCGTAAGGGAGTTAGCGGAGCCGTGCGCCAGCGCACGATTGCCCTTAATACTATTAATCCGGTAACTTACGTTTAATACAAAGCTCACTTTTTACGCCCTCTTTTTTTCTTGCCTCAGGTATGAGGCTATTGCTACTATCTGGGATACAGGGGGATTTTTTCGATCTATAGTTTTTGCCTATTGGTCCGGGGTTTTGCAGCAAAAGGTGTTTTTGCTTAGAATTCGCTGTACTTTAAAGATCTTAGTCTAGATTTAGCGGAGATGATATTATGGTCATGAGGGGGAGGGAGGCCCGCTTTTTGCCGAAGTGGGTTTTTATAGCCGCTGTGGCCTTTTGTTTGGTTGCGTGCAGCACTCAAGAAAAAGAAACCAAGTTTGATTTGACTTTACAAAAACCCGAAGATGTAAAAGAGCTGCAAAAACTTGAAACGGAGCTAACGGTCACCCCGGAAAAGGCGGCACTTCACCCCGACTATCAGGTTATTCAGAATATTACCGTTCCCTATATCCCGGAATACAAGATCGGACCGGCAGACGTGCTGGAGGTGGTATACAATATCCGCTACGAGTCGAGTCCCCAGGAATACCGCCTCGAGGTGCAGGATAAAGTCAGCGTAACGTTTCCCTATAACCCGCAGTTTAATTCTACGGTGCTGGTCCGGACGGATGGCAAAATTACCATGCCGCTGCTGGGCGATATTGAGGCGGAATCCAAAACCCCGATGGAATTGGCCGCCATTCTCAACCAGCGGTACAGCAAGTTCATCGAGCATCCGAACATCACGGTAGCGCTGGAGGAATTCAACGTAAAAATCGATGAGATGAGGAAAGCTATCACGACTGCGTCCCGGGGCCAAAGCAAAATCGCACCTGTGGCTCCTGATGGACGCATCTCCTTTCCGATCATTGGGAACGTGCAGGCTGAAGGTTATACTGTGCCTCAACTCGAAAAAGTCATCAACGACAAGTACGCAAAGCTCGTCCGAAATCTTAACTCGACACTCATTTTGAACGAGATTCACTCTTCCAAGGTTTACATTTTCGGCGAAGTTGAACACCAGGGGGCTGTCGATATGCCCTCTGCCTATAGTCTTTTGGATGGAATCAGCATGGCCGGCGGCCTGAAAGTAACGGCCAACACCCAGCAAATAATAATATTCCGCAACGACGGCCTGGAAAGACCTATTGCTATAAAGATCGATCTCGATCCGGTTTTAAAACAGGGAATGACCTATGCGGATCTGAAGCTCAGGCCGGCCGACATAGTGTTCGTTCCTAAAGGAAGAATTGACAAATTTGATGATATTGTCGCAAAAGTATTTACAAAAGGCATCTACGCAGTTATTCCGTTTTCGACAAGTGTCTCCGCCTCCTATGGCCTAGGCGGCACATTCGTCACCGCACCGTAAAATAGTTTCAGTCAATGAACAGGAATTCCAGATGTATATTGACACGCAAGATTTCAAGGAAGGCAAAGAGAATTTATCGCAAGAATTTTTGTTCATGCTTTTTGAGCGCAAAAAGCTGGTGCTTTCAATATTTTTCCCTGTCCTGATTATCTCCATCGGGCTTGCGATCCTGCTTCCATCTCAGTACCGTTCATTCGCAAAGATATCTCTTATAGTTCCGAAGCAATTCGATCCTTTGAGAGAGGAAAAATCGAATGATTATAAGAACCAGACCAGCCGCTATCTGCAGGAACAGAAGGAATTGATTCTTTCCGACGACGTCCTGCAAAGGGTTGTTAACGGTATTTACCCCGGTATAGGGTCCAAAGATCTTGACGAGCGAATCGAGAAAATGCGCACTAACATTGAAGTAACCCCACCCGAGGGACAGTCTTTTGACGAAGCCAGTGTTTTCTATGTTAGCTATACAGGAAATGACCCCAAGCGGACATTTGATATTGCGAAACGTATAATAGACAATTATATGCAGGTCTTTGACGATTTATCCAAGTCTCGGACGTCCTACTCGATCGATTTCTTTGAGGAACAATCAAATAGACTTCAGAAGGATATGGTGGAAAAGGAAAAGAACTTGCATGATTACGAGACCAAGGAAGCCCTCTCTTTGGTAGAGATCCACAGTCTCGGTCTTGATCAGAGCGGTTATGAAGTTGGACCGAATGCTCTTTTTACACAGGTTCATCGCAAGCACCAAGACTTGCAGGAGGAACTTGCCGGGTTGAAGGCTTCCATTGCCGGCTTGGAATCTGAGCTGAAGAAAGGCTCCATTCCAGCCTTACCCCCGGAATTGGATCAGCCCGGCCGGGCTGTTGTAGTTTACAGAAATAAGATTGTTCAGCTCCAGATAATGATGAACGAGATGAAATCACAGTTCTCCGGGGATTTTCAACCGCTTCAGCAAGCGCAAAAAGAACTGAATCTCAACTTGGCTGCTATGAGGGATGAGTTGGAACGTACGATAAGGGCGCAAAAATTAAGTGTGCAGGCAATTGAGGCAAGACTGCAGGAGACTGAAAACATAATGGCGCGTCTGGAAGAGCGAATTAAGGGCACGGCCATGGAGAGGTCCGTCTATGAACAGAAAAGGCGGGAATACAGCCTCACCAAAGATGCCTATGTCGCTGCGGTTAAGGAGGTAGAGCAGGCGCGGGTGGCCAATGCGATGGAGCACTCTAAGCAGTATCTCACTCAAGTGCAGGAGCCTGCGTTACCCATGAAGCCCATTAAACCCGACCGGTTGGCGATCGTAATCCTTGGTTTCCTTGCCGGTGCATTTCTCGGTACGGCCACAGGGGTCACCGTTAGCTATTTTGACCACACTATAAGGAGGCCTATGGACATTGAGAAATTCTTGAATGTCCCCTCATTGGGTTCGGTTCCCCGAGTTGGATAAAAGCTGATGGTGATCTTTCTTGCCTCACTCATAGCATTTTCAATTGTGGTCATTGTGCTCTTTCTTTATTTGTCTCAACGCGATCCATATCATGATGACCGTACGACATCCTTGCGCGCTTTTCTTTTTTCCTTTTGGATTATAGCTGTCGTGATGTGGCAGCGTCAGTTTTATGTGCTCCGTATCGGTGGAGTGGTCGATCTCACGGTAGAGCGAGTCATTTTTGTTCTTCTGGCAATATCCCTTCTGTATGGTATTCTTTTCACGCAACATACCCGGGCTGGAAACCGAACTATCGAGATGCTGTTTTTTTTGTTCAGTTTGATTTGTTTTGTGTCAATGGGTGTTCATGGTTTCAGGGAAAAACTGCCCTTCAAAATATCCCCATGGTTCATCTATATCACCGCTTATCTCTTTCCTTTTACGGCGTTTCTTTTTGCAAAGAAATACCTGATTGCTGAAAAGGAACTTGCAGTCGTTTTTCATACGTTGTTCTATATCGGTGTTTATCTTGCCATCATGGCTTTCTTTGAGTTTTTCAATCTGCGCCAATACGTCTTCCCGCGATTTATAAACGATCCCAAGATTTGGCTGCACCTCGATCGCGCGCGTGGCCCCTTCCAGAACGCCGCCATTAACGGCTTTGCATTAGTAATAGGGTTCGTTTGCGGAATACATGTCCTGACCTCGAAGTATGGTTTTAACAGGATTCTACACCTGGCAATGTTGTCCCTGTTCTTTCCCGCCATTTTCTTCACCTTGACCCGATCGATTTATTTATGCTTTCTTTTCGCTGTGGCTGGGTTGCTCATCGCGCACCGTACGGGTTATTCAAAGAAACTTCTAGCCTTGCCTATATCACTTATACTGGTATTTGCAATACTTAATGCATCCCACCTGGGTTCAAAGGACAGACGTGCCGGAGGAGTTTACCAGGTGCAGGAAGTTCAGATCCGCCAATCGCTTTTAAAAAGGTCCATGGTGATGATCCTGGATAATCCTGTGTTCGGTGTCGGGCTCGGCCAGTTCATTCCCGCCTCGGTTGCAAAGTACAAAGGCCGTGTTCCAATTGCCGAGACTTCGACAGAACAAACCCAACATTTTCACCTGATAGGATTGACGGTTGAACTTGGGTTTATCGGATTACCCTTTTACCTCGCAATCCTCATAACCTTTTTTCGCAGGTTCCGTACCCTTTTGATCAAGCTTCCCAACACCGGGTTCATTAGCCCCAACCTGGTCCTGGTGCTTGGGCTGGGGATGGCCGCCTTTGTATTGAACAATTTTTTTATCGACGCATCGTTTCACCTGTTTCCCAATGTAGTCTTCTTTACCTTCGGCGGTGTAATAGATGGGTTATACGGCCAACTCGATTTCATGCGTTCCCGAGGTGAACGACTGGCGGCGATGGGCGTTCCCACAACATTTAGCACCCAGGGCGCATAAGGGACTTGGATAAAATTACGACGGAGTTCTCATGTATCAAGATTTTTATCAAATGAAAGCAGAGGCCTTCATAAATCAACCTCTTCCTGAGATCTTTTTCGATTCCGGCCCCCATAAGAAAGCGTGGGAATACCTCGTACACGGCATCGACGCGAGGGAACAGTTCCTTCTTTTATGCGGCGATTACGGAATTGGGAAAACCACCCTTTGCATCAGGCTGACCCAGGCAATGAAAGAATCGGGAAAAATCCCGTTCCTTTTCATTTCTACGCCCACTTTTAGCTACACAACTCTATTGGCCAGGATTGCCGAGAGGTTACAAATTTCCTTAGACCAGGAACATGTTTCGGCTATTGAAAACATGATCTTCCGGTATTTTGAGGACCGCGGGCAAAAAGACGGATTGACCCTCATTATTGATGATGTTCAGGATATGGACATTTCTACGATGAATCAATTGCGCCTGTTGGCGAACTTCAATATCGAAGGTTTTTTTCCGATACGGCTGCTCCTTTTTTCTCACTTCTCTTTCATCGAGAAACTCAAACTTGATATCATGCAGCCGCTAAACCAAAGGATAAGAAGGCGGCATTACCTGCAGCGTCTTAGTTTCGAAGAGACCCGGGAATATATCTATTTCCGGCTTGTCAAAGCCGGATCTCAGGGAATCCCCTCCTTTGAGGACGATGCGATCCAAAGGATATTTGCTTACAGCAACGGCGTTCCGCGCAGCATCAATAACATTTGCGATTGCTGCCTGATTGCGGGCGCCCGGCATGGTTTGACTGTAATCGATGATTCCGTGGTTTTAGAGGCCATCAGATATATCGAAGGAAAAACTGTTTCATTGCCTGAGAAAATTACTGATGAGTCTTCTCAGGGAAACGATTTGGGGTACCATCCGGGAAATTACGGAAGCGACGCTCAACCTCCCGGGGGCTGGGGCGCCGGAGCCGGCCTATTCTACAGGCAGAAGGCTAAATCGGGACCTCACAAATTGAGCAAATTGGGTGACTTCCTCGACAACATATGGGTCAATATTAATCTTAGAGCCGCCAACCAGAACCCAAGGACTTTTGTCTTATGCGGGGCAAACAGGAGTGTGGGGACCACTTTCATTTCCTTTCACCTGGCTTTATCCCTGTCTCAGGAACGCAATATGAACGTGCTTTACGTCGACGCCAGTTTGGATGCACCTCACCAACCCGTTGTAATTCCAAATATGAACGCCCGTCCCGGACTGGCAGCGTTTTGCGAGGGACATCAGTCAATCGATTCTATTATCCAGAGGACTGAGTACAAGAATCTCTCAGTGGTAACTTCGGACACTCAAGAGTTCACCGGAACCGGCAACAGTGGTACCGGTTCAAATAAAGGCCGGTCTGTTAAAGAATTTGTCGATTATTGCAGCGCTCACTTCGACGCCACAATTATCGACGCCCAGCCACCGATGGAGCATCCAAGTACAATCACTCTCGCCAAGGCTGTAGACCAGACCATTCTTATTTCCAGGTACGGCGTATCCAGGCGTGAAGTATGCCAGCACACTATCGACAAACTAAAAGAGAATAACATAGCAATTGCCGGACTCATTATCAATGAACGGCAGTATCCTCTCCCCGAGTATATATATAAGCTATTGGGATAGCTCCAAAACAGGATATCATATCAGCAAGCTCTCTTTTTTAGACATGTTCGATCAGTTTGCAGTACTGGAAGGCTAGGGATTGCGCCGGCAGCGGACTTGGTTACCTCGCTATTTTTTTCTTCTTGTAATGCACTTCACTTTTATGCAACATTTCTCGCGGATATCTTGATATAGAAGCTAATATGGCTAAAAACATACATACCGGGCAAAAGAAGCATATTTTGCATGTTATCGATGCGCTAACCTATGGAGGTGCGCAGGAATTGATAGTTTTGCTATCTAAATGGACCCCGAAAGAACATTTCAAGACAACAGTCTGCGTTCTTCAGCCCAACCCGGAACTTGCGCAAGCGATCGAATCAAGCGGGGTACGGGTCTTTTGTTTTAACCGCCCACGCCCCAGCATTCTCGAGCCTCTTCGTTTTATTTCCTATTTCCTTAATAATGTACGGGACATAGTGGCGCTGTGCAGGAATGAACAGGTGAACATTATTCAGTGCCACCTGTCGGATGCAGAATTCATTGGGATATTCGCAGGATTTCTGGCTGGTATCCAGCGCGTTTTAACTATGGTGCATTATCCGGACCTGCTTCCTTCTCGCCGGCCCGGCGATCCCAGAAATTTATTGCGCCGTTTTGTAACCAGGTTCCTATACTCCCGGGCCGATTGGATAATAGCAGTTTCCGATGACGTGGCGGCTAAAGTAAAAGATTTCGTAGGAATCCATCCCGCAAAGGTTCACACCATTATCAACAGAATCGACGTGGATTCGTTCAGGAAAACCAGCGCCTCGCCCGGGCTGTCCGAAACCCTTGGGATAAACGAGGGAGGCAAGGTCATTGTTACAGTGGCCCGTCTCATGCCTCCAAAGGGGCACATCCATCTTATCGACGCCATGGTAGGACTCACTAAGAAGTTTCCCGGCCTCAAGCTGCTCCTGGCCGGCGATGGAGACCTCAAAGAGCAACTTCAAAACAGGTGCGCCTCTCTTGGGATTATGGAAAAAGTTCGCTTTCTGGGCAACCGTTCCGATGTTGCTGAAATTCTGAGCCTGGCTGATATTTTCGTTTTGCCTTCGATATGGGAGGGGACTTCGCTGGCGCTCCTTGAAGCAATGGCAGCGGGCAAACCGATTGTGGCAACAGACATCCCCGGCAACAGGGCGGTGCTGGCCGGGGAGGACTGCGGCTTGCTGGTCCCACCGGGAGATGCCGCGGCCCTGGAGGATGCAATCCTGCATTTGCTCGAGCATCCGGAGATTGCCGCCGAATATGGCCGCAAGGCGCTCGTTGCCGTCAAAGACCGTTTCGATATACGGCAGAGCATTTCACAACTGGAAACACTGTGGGCTTAATGGCAGGCTGAAGCAAGAGAAAGGCCGACGGCTGTTAGGCAGTACCTAAAACCCTTCAGCCTAAACCCCTTCAGCCTAATAGCCTAATAGGATGTTCGCAATGGCAAAGATTGCGGTTATCGGCTTACGCGGAATTCCTGCTACGTGGGGTGGAGTAGAGCATCATTGCGAAGAGCTTTATTCCAGGCTGGCAGCCCGGGGCCATGATGTTACAATCTATGCGCGAACTCCTTATGTCGAACGCAATATCGCACGGTATAAGGGAATGAGCATTGTCAGGATACCCACGGTGAGCAAGGCCGGCTTAGAAGCGTTTGTACACACTTTTCTGTCGCTTTTTCATATTTTGAAAACAAAGCCGCAAATTGTTCACTTCTGCTGCCAGGGGCCATGCCTTCTTAGCTGGATTCCAAGGCTCTTCAGGCCCCGGACCAGGATTTTTTTCACGTGCCATGGCCTGGACTGGCAGAGGAAAAAATGGTCCCCACTGGCCTCCGCTATCATCCACCTTGGCGAAGTATTTTCTTCTATATTCCCTCACTACCGGATTACGGTGTCGAAAGAATTGCAAAGGTATTATAAAGACACTTACGGCGTATCCGCTTATTACATCCCAAGCGGAGTCAAAAAAATGGAGAGACGGGACCCCGATTTTATAAAACAATTCGGACTGGAGGGAAAGGATTACCTGCTGTTCGTGGGAAGGCTAGTACCTGAAAAAAGAATTGAGGACATTATCAGGGCTTACTGTCGAAAAGAACACAAGTTCAGATTGGTAATTGTGGGAGACAGCGCGGTCGGTACGGAACAATATGGCGAGTTTGTTAAAACTTTGGCAAAAAAGAGAAATCCCGTCCTTTTTGCAGGATATCAATTCGGCAGCAACCTGGAGGAATTCTACTCAAACGCAAGGGCATTCGTCACAGCTTCGGAGCTCGAAGGATTGCCTCTGACGCTGCTCGAGGCACTTTCCTTTGGACTGCCCTGCATCGTCAGCGACATTCCCCCACACAAGGAGATACTGGAATACCAACCCGAGCTGGTGTTTTCGACCGGCAGTGTCGATGCCCTCTCAGATTTAATGGACCTGGTGGATGACATGCCAAACGATGCCCTTACTGACCTTGGGAGGCGTGCTGCAACCATTCTTGATAGAGATTTCGACTGGAATAATATCTCAACAGCGATAGAGCAACTTTATAAAGAAAGCATACATGAATAAAGACGATAAACTATTAACCAGCATCTCGCGATTCCTGGACACGTCTCTTACTATGTTATCGCTATGTCTGGCGTACTTTATTAAGGTTCATCTGTTGCCTATTCCCTATCGGGGTGTATATATTACGTCCAATTTCCATATTGTAATTCTTATGGTTCTTATCATTTGGCATGCCAGCTTTAATTATTCATCTCTTTCCAGTCTCTACTTTAGGAAGACTTACATTTATTTAGTATTTAGTCGAGTTTGCAAGATTGTTACTATTGATATTCTTATTCTTTTTTGCGGACTTTATCTGTCCAACATTGCTGACATAAGCCGGATCATGATTCTTATTTTTTATTGTGTAAGTATTATTTTGCTAACACTCTCCCGGTTGGTTGTTTATAAACTCCTCAGTTATCTCAAGAGAAAGAAAAGTTCTTTGCTTAATGTGCTGCTTGTGGTGGGCAGTAAAATGGCTGCAAAGGACCTTCTTGCAGCCATCGAGCGCGATACGGACTGCCAATTCAAGGTTCTGGGCTGCCTGGATATAGATGAGGCGGCGGTAGGCAAAGAAGTTGTACCTGGAGTAAAGGTAATAGGAAAGCTTGAGCAACTCAGAGAAACACTCACCAACAACGTAGTCGATGAAGTGATCTTTGCCATGCCCGTGGATCTGATCTGGAATGCCGAAGAGTACTTTGATATAGTGCAAAACCTTGGGGTGCAGATCCGGGTCATGCCGCACTGGCACCTTCGAAAATTCCTTGTCTCACGGCCTCATTTTTACTCTATGGATTTCGAGGATTTTCTGACGACTCCTACTTTCGTTCTTTCCGCCACTCCCTCGAATCGTGGGGCAATGTTTTTCAAGGCTGCTTTTGATTTTCTCATCTGCGCTGTAGTCCTGATATTGCTGATGCCGTTTTTCCTGATCATTGCCTGCCTTATCAAAATATCTTCACCGGGGCCCGTTTTTTTCAGGCAAGTTCGAAGTGGTCTGAACGGGCACCTGTTCACCCTGTACAAATTCCGGACAATGGTTCAGGAGGCTGAAGGGATGCTGCCCGAACTGCTCAAGCTCAATGAGGCAAGCGGTCCGGTATTCAAGATGAAAAATGATCCGAGGATCATTCCAGTGTTGGGGACATTCCTCAGAAAAACGAGCTTGGATGAATTCCCTCAATTAATCAACGTGCTGCGGGGAGACATGAGCCTGATAGGACCGCGTCCTCCAATCCCTGAGGAGGTAACCAAATACCAGTTGCACGAAAGAAGGCGTCTATCCATGAAGCCCGGGGTGACCTGCCTGTGGCAGATCCAGCCGAATCGAAATGAAATTGCTTTTTCCGAATGGATGGAACTCGATCTTCAATATATCGATAACTGGTCCCTGTGGCTGGATTTCAAAATATTTTGCAAAACGGTAGTGGTTGTACTTTCCTGCCAAGGCCGATGATTCTCTTGCATTTCACCCGTTGAAGAAGTGACGCCGGGATCACTGCCATGCAACTCGAGAAGAATAACCGATACCTTCTGTGTATAATATTCCATCATCCATCTGCTGTCATCGGCGTTTCTTTGCGCCGCACCCATGTTTGTTAGACCGAACTACTACTATTTACCGGTCTTTCTCGCAATTGCCCTTCTGGCTTACCACGTGATCAAAGTCTGCCGGTTAAAAGATTCATGGCCCATATTTCGCTGTTTGATTTCGTGAGGAGGACGCGTAGCTGATGTTCAGGGACAAAAAAGTCATCGTCGTAATGCCGGCCTACAACGCCGAAAAGACAATCCTGCAGACTCACTCGGAGGTGCTGGCCCAGGACTGTGTTGATTTGATTATTGTCGTCGATGACGTCAGTCATGACAGGACCATCGAGATCGCACGAGGCCTTTCAAAGACCAGGGTCTTTGCCCACGACGATAACAGGGGCTATGGCGGCAATCAGAAGACCTGCTACAGGCATGCACTGGAGGAGGGAGGAGACATAATCGTCATGGTTCACCCCGACTATCAATACACCCCTAAACTCATTCCCGCTTTCGTTTCACTAATCGGAAACGGCGTCTACGAGTGCGTTCTTGGATCGAGGATTCTAGGAGGATATGCACTGAAAGGAGGCATGCCCGTGTGGAAGTATGCGGCAAACAGGACCCTGACCTTTGCCGAAAACTTTCTTATGGGGGCGAAGCTCTCAGAGTATCATACGGGCTACCGGGGCTTCTCACGCGAGTTACTTGAAAAAGTTCCCTTCCAGGATAACTCGGACGATTTTGTTTTCGACAACCAGATGATCGCCCAGATCCTATGGCTTGGATATACAGTCGCCGAAATAACCTGCCCCACGAAGTATTTCAGTGAGGCTTCTTCGATAGACTTCAGGCGAAGCGTTTCATATGGAGTAGGCTGCCTCAAAACGGCATTAGAATATCGCCTGGCCAAAATGAAACTCATTGAATCGAAGCTCTTTCCCTGCGACCGTCAATAGGTGAAAAGCAAGCTATTTGTTGTATGCAAAGCGTGCAATTTTCCTACATATCTGCATCATGTTCAAGTATCCTGAATTTCTCAGCTCACATTGGCCTGAGTGCCTTATCAAGTCCCTGAGTAAGACATTTCACTTTTCTTGTTCTGCCACAGAGCAGTCTGGAGGATAGATCCATGGGAAGAAAAGCACTTCTTATTTTTGTCATTTTCTGGCTTTTCAGCCTATCCGCAGCAATCTCTGCTTTCGCCTACGATGAGGTCATAGTGGAAGGTGGGGGCATGTCAGCCATGATTTCCCTCGGAATGACACAACAAGATCTTATTGCCTCCGTTGGCGCCCCGAGTAGAATCAAAAGTGAAGGCCGCTGTTTACAATACGACGCTTTTGATATCAGTGTATATCTCGACGAGGACATGCGGGTAGACCGAATATACCTGGGTAAGAACTTCAGTGGCCAATTCGCTGGGAATTCAGGTAATACCGGGGGCCCGGGCAGCGCATCCGAGACACAAGCTCCTCCCGTCCGCCGCACCTATACTCCGTCTCCATCGCTGCAAAGCAAGTCAACTTTGGAACTCGAAGATGGGACTCACGGCGGTTCAACTCCCGGGGTTCCAATGGAATACAGAGGTGAAGGCGCTCTTTACCAACTGTCCAGCAACGGGGATGTTATCAAAAGCAAATACGCATCCGACACCGAGGGCGTAGCCTATTGGATGGATAAAAAGGGGGCCGTTTATGCGACGGTCATATACCCTGCCGGTGAGATGCGAGCGGCGGTGACGACTGAAGCAGGGCCTGCCGCCCAGTTGAGTCTTGAACCGATCTATTTCGATTTTGACAAGCACGACATAAAACATGAATATTTTGCTGTTTTGAACCAGGACGCGGAGTATTTAAGAGAAAACGCGGCCGTCAGGGTCACTGTCGGCGGCCACACTGACGCCTTCGGTACGGGCGAATACAATATGGCGCTCTCCCAGAGGCGGGCAAAGTCAGTCTATGATTTTCTTGCGCAAAAAGGTATTCCGGGGTCCCGAATGAAAATTGCCGCATACGGCATGACCCGCCCTATTGCGGACAACAAAACGGCAGAAGGGCGCGCCACGAATCGCAGGGTGGAATTGGAGACCGGCACAAGTTTTCAGGCCTCCCCTGCTGCGCGGCGGTCTTATTAGTGTCCATCCGGAAACTCCGGATGTGACAGTAACAGGTTCCAATTCGGAAAGGAGGCATTTTTCGTCATGGCAAGGAAATCGAGGGCTTGCGCGGAGGCGTACCTGGGTACGCCGCACAAGCAAACCCGAAGATTGACGCCGCCAGGGCGGAAAAGGACCCTTTCCGGATGGAAACTAATTAGCATCCGAACCGGAAGCTGCCAGGGATGCCGGATTACAGCCCAATTCGAGTATTGCTTTAAATGGACGATTATGCTAGTGATATCAATCGGTTTTAAATCCGCCTTCTGCTCTTCGAAGGTGGAAATGCGGGAGACACCCAATCATTGCTCAGAGGTCCTTTGAAATGCTCACGTGGACAAAAAAGGGGCTAAGCCGTTCTCTATTTATAATTCTACTGCCTTTAATTGCTTTAATTGCTTTCGGTTCAATTTCTAAAGCTCAAGACAAGCCTGTTCAAAGCGAGAATCAAAAAACATCTCCACCTACACCTCCAGCTCAAGAGGAGGTTCAGCAAAGTTCGCCTGAAAAAGGATACATGTCTCAAGACGAGTTGCTTCAAGATTCGGACGGGAACCCAAAGAAGTTCTTGCTTCAACTCTCCGGCAAAGTTTTCAAGGAACAATTTTCGAATGCCAGGGCTTCCCTCACGCTGGAACAACCTGACCCGGACAGCTTGAATCCATACCTGGTTGTCATCGAGGGATTTCCCAAAACAAATTCCCGCAACGTCTTCTACTGGCATTCGGACGCCACTGATATGCAGTTTATTCCTAACGAAATCATCTGCGATATCAATACCAAGAGATCATATCTCCGATCGGCGGCCAGGGGCCCCCAGATCCACTTTTTTTATCTTAGTCCGGTATTGTTAAGCTTGGTCGATCGAAGAAAGCAGGATGACCTAAAGATTGTCGAGAGAAATTCCTTGCCCTCCCGTGTTCCAGCACAAGCCGGCCGACTGAAGATGGTGTTTTCCGGCGATACGGTATCCGGTAGCGTTTGGATGAAAGGTTATGATGGAATACAACATTCTTACGTAGATTACCATGCATCCTTCAGCGGAATGTTAGCAACTCGCATCGATCCTACCTGGCAGACCAAAGAACCTCATAGACCCCAAGGTATAATCCAATCAATAAAGCTCAAGTAAGAATCCGGAAATTGGGAATTGATTCATGAGATCTTTGCTTGCCGTGCTGTTTTTCCTTTGTTCTTCCATCCTGCCATCCTCCCTCTCCATGATGGAAGCCGTCTCCTGCGAGGCAAAGGATACGATCTCTGTTATTCCGGCCGGTTATGAGGGCGGCGGCCGTTTCACCTCTATTGCGATAAGTCCCCTGGACCCTCACCTGGTAATCGTCGGCTCCGATGTTGCCGGGGTATTCAAAAGTAGCGATGAATGCGCAAGTTTTCAACTCAAGGACAAGGGGCTTGAGGGATTTGCGGTTGCCGATATCCTGATAGACCCGGTTGACCCCCTGCGGATGGTCATGCTCACCGCAGATGGTCTTTACAGCAGTTCCAACAAGGGTGAATCCTGGAAAAAACAAAACGGGACGCTGAGGTACGAATCTCGTCTATTCGGCAGCCGGCTGATGGTTTTGTCCAAGGACGCCTTGTGGGTGGCGACAGACCGGAATGGTATTTTCAAGGTAAAATTGGACGCATCGCCCTGGACGGCGGTTGCGGCGCCGGGCCTTGAAAACATCAAAGTCAACGCGTTGGCAAGTCTGGGTGATACAATTTACGCCGGAACCGCAAAGGGTGTTTTTTGTTTTGTGAACGGAGGATGGCAGGAATGCAGCCAGGGACTGCCGGCTGGGGATAGAGAAATAATGGATCTTTTTGCTCATCCCAAAGGCCGCTTGTATTCGCTCGCAAAAAACAGCGGACTGTATGCCTGGAATGAGAGCCAAAAGAAATGGGAAGGACTCGGTCCAGGGACCGGACAATCTTTATTCGACCGCGTCAAGGCCTATAAAGCGATGGCGGTAGATCCCCAGAACCCGGACATCGTCTTCATTGCCTCACACCCTGAGACCTGGCCTCACATTCTATATAAATCCTCCGATGCAGGAAAGACCTGGAAGAAAATCACCTCCTTTCAGTTGGATCCCCAAGCTGCCGAAACTTTTACAAAATCACTCGAAGGAGTGGAGAGAATCGCTTTTTTTCCTTCCGATCCCAAGCGGATGCTTCTTGCCGATTGGGCAAATATATGGGAGAGCCGGGATGGAGGGGAAAGCTGGGGCCAGATCCACAAAGGACTCCAGAATACGTGTGTCAACTCCGTTGGGTTCCACCCGGCAAGCGGCCAAAAGATTTTTCTCGCTGTCGCCGATAATGGGCTCGTCGCTTCCGAAGATGGCGGCAGGAGCTGGAAGAGAAAAATGTCCGGCGTTGCGGAAGGTAACGCCCAGGCGCTGGAAATCAATCCTCGCGATCCCTCCAAAATGTACCTGTTAATGAACCCATGGAACAAAAAAGACAGGGTTTACGTCTACAAGAGTTCCGATGGCGGGAAGAGTTGGGAGGACATCGGTTTCCCACTGCCCGCGGATTCATTGCCCAAGTTATGCTATGTGGATGGTTTAGCGACAAACCTGGTTCTTGCTCCCGGATCGGACAATATACTGTACGTAGGCACCAACGGCTACGGCATCTTCAAGAGTGAAAACGGCGGCGGCACGTGGCACGCAGTAAACCGGGGACTTACCACACCCTTCGTTAAGGGGCCAAATGCCATTTTGATCGACCCGCGCAATCCTGAGGTCCTTTTTGCCGGCACCCAGCAGGGGGGAGTTTTTAAGTCGCAGGATGGAGGAAACAATTGGACTCCTGTCAGCAGTCAGTATCCCTGGGCATTCGGCATGGCCATGGATCCTTCCAAGCCTTCCCGGATCTTCGCATGCCGCCCGGAAAAAAAGATCATAGTGAGTGAGGATGGAGGAAGTTCCTGGACGCAAATAGCGCTCCCTGGAGGAAATCCGGAGCAAATTGCGGCCAATGCTGTTGCTGTACACCCCCTCGATCCTAAAACAGTGGTGGTCGGCACCCTTGCTTATACGGGGGCAGCCGATGGCATATATGTGAGTCACAATGGAGGCAGAGATTTTTCCAAAATGCCTG
>Ga0209517_10002940_pt1 | contig 23456 bp, 22 predicted proteins | sample PeaSoiMetSII2010_FD_187695 | JGI IMG/M metagenome (GOLD analysis project Ga0209517, IMG submission 187695) | Peat soil microbial communities from Weissenstadt, Germany - SII-2010 (SPAdes) (version 2) | ecosystem: Environmental > Terrestrial > Soil > Wetlands > Peat | place: Germany... | reverse complement strand
ATCTATCTCGTGGCGCTCACGGCCTTCGTGGGCTTCACGACGAGCCTGTTCAGCGCCCGCTATGTCATCCATGAGGTGGAGATCGGGCGTCTGGTCCCGCGCTATCTCCGCTTCTATCACGCGATGTACCAGGGCTTTCTTTTCACCATGCTCCTGGCGCTCACCTCGAACAATCTGGGCGTGCTCTGGGTCTCGCTCGAGGGCGCCACGCTCACGACGGTGCTGATGGTCGGGCTCTACCGCACGCACGAGGCGCTGGAAGCGGCCTGGAAGTATTTCATCCTGTGCGGCGTCGGCATCGCGCTCGCGCTCTTCGGCACCACGCTCATGTACCTGGCGGCGCAACCCGTGATGGGCGCCGGCCTCTCGGCCATGACCTGGTCCGAGCTGATGCCCAGAGTGGCCGAATTCAGCCCGGCGATCCTCAACCTCGCCTTCGTGTTCCTGCTGGTGGGCTACGGCACCAAGGTCGGGCTGGCACCGCTCCACGCCTGGCTTCCCGACGCTCACGCCGAGGGCCCAACGCCGATCTCGGCCGTGCTCTCCGGCCTGCTCCTCAACGTAGCGCTCTATTGCGTGCTGCGCTTCAAGATGCTGCTCGCGGGCAACCCGCTTGCCGTGGCGCCGGGCCCCCTCATGATCACGATGGGGCTGAGCTCGATCTTGCTCGCGAGCTTCATGCTTTACCGCCGGCGCGACATCAAGCGGCTCTTCGCCTATTCCTCCATCGAGCACATGGGGATCATCACGTTTGCGTTCGGCATGGGCGGCCCGCTCGCCAATTTCGCGGGCCTCCTGCACATGACCATGCACAGCCTGACGAAGTCCGCGATCTTCTTCGCGGTCGGCCACATCTCGCAGGTCAAGGGCACGCAAAAGATCGCCGACATCCGCGGCCTCACCTCGAGCCAACCTATGCTCGGATGGGCTCTGGTGATCGGCGTGGTGGCGATCGCGGGGCTGCCGCCCTTCGGCGTGTTCCTGAGCGAGTTTCTGGTGCTCACCAACACCTTCGGCCGGCAGCCTCTGCTGGCGGTGCTGGTGCTCGGCGGCCTGCTGATCGGATTTGGCGCGCTCATCCTGCGGCTGCAGGCGCTCGCCTTCGGACCCAGCGAAGGCGGCGAGAAGGCGAGCACCGTGGCGCTGTTGCCGCTGTTCGTCCATCTCGCGATCGTGCTGGTAGCCGGGATCTACCTGCCGGCCCCGCTGGTGGCGTGGTTCCAGACCGTGGCGCGGCTCCTGGGATAAGCGGACGATGACCGACACCCTCCTCTCCTTCTTCGCGACGGCCGAGCGCATGGCACAGCGGCCGTGGCCGCGCTATCGGCTCGACCTCACGCATTGGCAGGCCTTGGCCGACCGGCTCGCGGGCACCGACTGGACGCTGCTGGGACTTTGGGCGGAAACCGCTGAGGTGCACGTGGCCTTGATGGACGAGGGCGCGCGGGAGATTGCCGTCGCGTCTCTCGCTTGCTCCGATTGCCGGTTCCCCTCGCTCTCCGGCGCGCGGCCGAGCGCCCAGCGGCTGGAGCGCGCGGCGCGGGATCTCTTCGGTCTGGCGGCGGAGGGGCTTTCGGATACGCGGCCCTGGCTCGACCACGGCCAGTGGCGGCACGGCCCCTCCGGCGAGGCCGCGGTCGCGCGCCCGGCGAGCGCCTATGCCTTCCTGCCGGTCCTGGGCGAGAGCCTGCATCAGATCCCCGTCGGCCCCGTCCACGCCGGCATCATCGAGCCCGGCCACTTCCGCTTCCACTGCAGCGGCGAGACCGTCGTGCGGCTCGAGGAGCGGCTCGGCTATGTGCACAAGGGAACCGAGACGTTGATGGCGGGGAAGCTGCCCGCCGAAGCCGCGCGGCTCGCGGCGCGCCGGTCCGGCGATGCCACCGTCGCGCATTCGCTGGCGTTCGCGCGCGCCGTCGAAGCCGCGCTGGAGCTCGAGCCGCCGCCACGCGCGGTTTGGTTGCGCGGCCTGATGGCGGAGCTCGAGCGCATCGCCAACCACATCGGCGATGTCGGCGCCATCTGCAACGATGCCTCGTTCATTTTGATGCAGGCGCAATGCACCGTGCTGCGCGAACGGGTGTTGCGCGCGGCGACCCAGTGTTTCGGCCATCGCCTGATGATGGATCGCGTGGTGCCCGGCGGCGTCGCGTGCGACCTCGACCAGGCCGGCGTGGCTCGGCTGCGGGAGCTGGTTGCGGAGATCGCGCGGCGTTGGCCGGAGCTCGCCCGGATCTACGACGACAGGCCGTCGCTGCTCGACCGCACCGTCACCACGGGCACCGTGCGGCCGGAGCTGGTACGCCGCTTCGGCGCCGGCGGCCATGTCGGCCGCGCCTCGGGCCGCGGCGTCGACGCGCGGCGCCTGCCGAGCTATCCGCCCTACGACGGCCTCGACTTCGAGGTCCCGGTCCTGACTGACGGGGACGTGCACAGCCGCGTGCTCATCCGCTTCCGCGAGGTGACCGCGAGCCTCGGGCTGATCTCGCAGATTCTCGAGCGCTTGCCCGCGGGCCCGATCGCGGTTCCGGTCCCCGAGCGAGCCGGCGAAGGCGTGGCGCTGGTCGAGAGCTTCCGGGGCGACGTGCTCGCCTGGGTGCGGCTCGACGAGGCGGGCCTGATCGCGCGCGCGCACGCACGCGATCCCTCCTGGTTCCAATGGCCGCTCCTGGAAGCCGCAATCGAGGGCAACATCGTCGCGGACTTCCCGCTCTGCAACAAATCCTTCAACTGCTCCTACTCGGGCCACGATCTCTAGGACGCGCGCCATGTGGAAGACCCTCGGACGCACGCTGATCTCGAAACCCCTGCCGATCGACGCGCCGGCGCCCGACGAGGCGCATCTGGCGGAGCTCGCGGAGCGCCTCGACCGTGCCTCGCGCCTGCGCGTGGGCCGCAGCCTTTCGATCCGCGAAGTCGACGCCGGCTCCTGCAACGGCTGCGAGCTGGAGATCCACGCGCTCAACAATCCCTTCTACGATCTCGAGCGCTTCGGCCTCAAGTTCGTGGCCTCGCCGCGACATGCCGACGTGCTGATGGTGACCGGGCCGGTGACGCGGAACATGCGCGAGGCACTGGAGCGCACCTATGCCGCCACACCCGATCCCAAATGGGTCGTGGCGGTGGGCGACTGCGCTTTCAACGGCGGGCTTTTCGCCGGCAGTTACGCGGTCGCCGGCGGCGTCGACGCGGTGATTCCCGTCGACCTCCACGTCAAGGGCTGCCCGCCCTCACCGGTTCAGCTCCTGCAGGGGTTGCTGGCGCTGCTGGAGCGGGTGGCATAGCGCATGGCGTCATAGGCGCACGCCGCCGTGGCGAGCTTCGGGCAAATCGCCAATGACCTAAGGACTCCCTCCCATTACCATTCAGCCGCCTGACGACCGGGCGGTTCAGGGGGAAGTCCAGATGAGGCATGACGACATCGTCATCCAGGACCGCGAGGAGCTGTTCTATCTGCTCTCGGAGGCGGCGGAGTTCGAGCATTCCGTCATGTGCACGTACCTCTATGCGCTCTGGAGCTTGAAGCGCGACATCGATGAGGGCGTGACGGCGGATGAGCTGAGGGCAATCGATGGCTGGCGTCGCTCGCTGCGCCAGATCGCACTCGAGGAGATGCTGCATCTCTCGCTGGTGAACAACATTCTCGCCGCGACCGGCGCCTCGCCGCATCTGTGGCGACCGGAGTTTCCAGTGCGTCCCGGATGGTTTCCGGCGGACGTGGTGATGCGCCTCTCGCCCTTTGGCCCGGCGACCCTCGACCACTTCATGTACATCGAGCGTCCCGAGGGGATCGAGATGGCCGACGGCGTGGGGTTCGATCATCCCGCGCACCATCCCCGCGTGGCGCGACCCGAACTGCTCTCTCCGACGCCGCGGGACTATGCGAGCCAAGGTCAGCTTTATCACAGCGTGCTGCGCGGCCTTGGGAAGCTGGTCGAGGAGATCGGCGAAAAGAGCGTCTTCGTGGGCCACGGCGAGGCCCAGGTGGGCGCCACGGAGTTCGGCCTGCCCGGCCTCTTCAAGGTCACCGATCTCAACTCCGCTCGGCGCGCGGTCGAGGAGATCGTGCTGCAGGGCGAGGGCGCGCCGGCGCATCGCGAGGGCTCGCACTATGAGCGTTTCGCCGCCATCAGGGACGAGCTGGCACGATTGCAGCGCGCGCGGCCGGGCTTCGAGCCCGCTCGGCCCGTGGTGGAGAACCCCTGCCTCGACAATCCTCGCGGCCGGCACGACGTGACCTCTATCGCCGATCCGCTGACGGCCAAACTCGTCGATCTCGGCAACGCGCTCTACGGATTAATGATGCGAACCTTCGCCCAGGTGTTTTCGCCGGCACCCCTGCCGCGCGATCTCCGAGTCGGGCTCGCGGCGTCGGCGACCGAGATCATGTACGCCATGAGCCACGTCGGCGACGCGGTGACGCGGCTGCCGGTCGGGCCCGCGCGGCCGACTGCAACCGCGGGCCTCACCTTTGCGCTCTCGCTCTCGTCGGGCCAGCTCGTGCAGCGCTGCGCCGCGCAGATCCTGAGCGAGCGCGTGCGTGAGCTGGCGGGCGCCGCGGCGAAGCTCGAGCGACGCGTCCCGCTTCTTGGGCTAACCAAGCGTCTCATCGCGGTAGCCGAGCGGTTCACCGAGTTCCACGCCGAGTTCGAGGAGCACCTGACCGTTGCGGTCGATAACCTGGCCCTGGTCGGCACCACGCAATCCGTGCCGTCGTCTTCGCCACCGACGGTGCCGGAGACGGGCGACGACCCCAACGTCGCGCGCACCAAGGAGATCACGCTCCGGTTCGATGCCCGCCGCTGCATTCATTCACGCCACTGCGTGCTCGGCGCCCCCGGCGTCTTCCTCGCGAACGTCGCGGGTCCCTGGCTTCATCCCGAGACGGTGCCGGTCGAGCGCTGCGTCGCGATCGCCCACGCCTGCCCGTCCGGCGCCATCACCTATGAGCGTCACGACGGCGGCACGCAGGAGGCATCCCCTCCGGTGAATGTGCTGCGCATCCGCGAGAACGGGGCTTACGCCATTCACGCCGACGTCCATCTTGCGGGCCATGGCAGGCTCTTGCGCGCAACGCTCTGCCGCTGCGGCAAATCCGCCAACAAGCCCTTCTGCGACAACAAGCACCGGGAGGTCGGGTTCGCGGCCACCGGCGAGCCCCCGACGATTGCGTCCGACCCTCTCGAGAGCCGCGGCGGCACGCTCCGCATCACGCCCCTCGCGGACGGGCCATTGCAGGTCGTCGGTAATCTCGAGATCTGCTCGGGCACGGGCCGCACGGTTCTCCGCGCGGAGAACACGCGCCTCTGCCGCTGCGGGGGCTCGGGAAACAAGCCCTTTTGCGACGGCACCCACGCGCGCATCGGCTTCCGCTCGGAGCCGCCCACGAGCGCCTCTTCGCCAGCGCGGCCGGGAGCATGAACGAGCCTTAAGCGTATCAGTGCCGCGGCGCAGCAAGAGCCCTCGACCCTACCCGGCGGGCGCTCCGCCTTGCGGAACCACCGCGCGAAGCGCCGCGATATGCTCCGGCGTCGTCGCGCAGCATCCGCCGATGATCTGAGCGCCCATGTCGAGCCAGACCGCGCCGTCCGCGGCGAGATCCGAGGGTGCGTAGGTCGTGGTATCGAGACCATGCCACTGCTGATCCGGACCGAGAGGCTTGCCGGCGCGGCGGTAGCCGATGTTGGGATAGGCGCCGATCGGCCCCGAGAATGCCCTGCGCAGCTTCGGCAGGCCGGCCGAAATGGCGGACGGGCTGCTGCACATCAGAAGGATAGCGGCGACCTCGCGCGGACCGAGGGCGGCGACGAGCTGATCGAAGGTTTCGCCAGCCTGCATGGCGCCGTTCTCGGCGACGTGCCGGATCCCGATCATGACGGGGAGACCCGCCGGCTTGACCGCGTCGAGGGCGGCGACGATATCCGCGATATACCCGATGTACTCCACCAGCAGCAGGTCGACGCCGCCCTCCTTGAGGGCATGGCTCTGCAAGGCGAATTCGCGCGGGAGATCGATCGGATCGACCGGCGCGCGGCCGCCGTGGGGTGGTGCCATACCGCCGGCGACATAGGCCCCCGGACGCAGCCGGTCGCGTGCCTCGACGGCGATCTCCCCGGAGCGCCGCGTATACTCCGCGGCCTTGTCGCCGAGACCGACCAAGCCCAGCTTCACCGAGTTCGTCCAGAAGCTGTTGGTGGTGGCGATGTCGGCACCCACCCTGAAATAATCCTCATGGACCTCGCGGACGATCTCAGGCGCGTCGCGCATGGCAGTGGCCGACCAGGCGCCGAGCTTGTCCGCCGTGGCGCCATGGGAGACCCAGACGCCGCGTCGCTGCAGCTCCGATCCCATCGCGCCATCGAGAACCAACGGCGCGCCCGCCGCGAGCCGCTCGCGAATATCGGGTCTCGCCATCGCGCGTTCCCCCTATTTCCAGACGGTCTCGGCCACGCGCAAGAAATTCCCGCCGAGGATGGCGCGGATGTTGGCCTCGCTGTAGCCGCGGTCGAGGAGCGCCTGCGTGAGCCGAGGTGCTTCCTCGGGCGGAACATAGCCGGTTCCGCTGTCGGGATATTGCCGCTCCGGCCAATACTCGCGGTTGCGGGTGAAGGGCTGGTGAGGCTTGTGGACGCGCAGCACGCTGTCCATGCCGAAGCCCACGTGATCGGGACCGACGAGCTCGACCATGTGATCGATGTGCTCCACCAAGTGCTCGACCGTCGGACCGTTGGGCCCGAGGAAGATGCCGACGCCGGTGACGCCGATCACGCCGCCGGTCGCGGCGCAGGCCTTGATCTGGTCGTCCCAGATATTGCGCTCGTGGTCGCAGAGCTTGCGGGCATTGGCGTGACTGAAGATCACCGGCGACACCGACGCGTCGATCGCCTCCATGGACGTCTTGTACGCGCAGTGCGAGCAATCCACGACCATGCCGACGCGGTTCATCTCGCGGATGACTGCGCGTCCGAAATCGGTGAGGCCGATATTCTCGTCGTGGCAGCCGCCGCCGGCGAGATTGTTGCGATTGTAGGCGAACAGCATCTGTCGCACGCCGAGCCGATAGTAGAGGTCGACCATGCCGATGTCGCCGTTGAGGGCATTCATGCCTTCGACGTCGAAGGTGACGGCGAGCTTGCCGTCCCTGCGGGCCCGGTGGATGTCATCGACCGTCTCGACCTGCACCAGCGTCCCCGGATGGGTGCGGATCCAGTGGCGATACTGGGAGACAGCTTCGAGCGTCAGCGTCCACGGCATCACGTCATAGCCAGCGTTGATCGAGAGATAGGCGATGCCCGAGGCGCGCCAGCGCTCCAAGGCCTCCAGGATCGACGCTTTCGAATAGGCGAAGCCGCCGTGATCATCCCAGACGAGAGCCGACCGATGGAGCTCGGCGGCGCGCTCGGAAATCCCCCAGGTCACGGCCATGCTTTGCGACATATCGATCCCCTTACCTGCGACCACGCGTTTCCTGGCCTATAGAAGAGCACGCGGATGCGCGTGACAAGCACGCGCAGGACGCTTCCGTGGGGCTTTAGAGATCCGCGAGGCGGACCCAGGCGCCGATCAGGATCGCGGCGACCAGTCCCGAGCCGACGGCGGCGGGGCCTGTGTTGCCCGCCAGCAAGAGCCAGAGCGCGAGCACGAAGATCCCGACGGCAATACCGCCGATGAGCGATGCCGTGGAACGCTTGAGGGTCGCCATGGCCATGCCTCAGGCCCGCGCGCGGCCGGCGAGCGGATCGTCGACGCCGGCGCGGGCGCGCTCGAGGTTGCGCTTCACGAAGCGGCTGTCATAACCGTTAAAGACGTGGCCCAGCAGGCCGCGGTCGAGGTCGCTGGTGCCGAACAGCCAATCCGCGATCGGATAGGTCAGGTTCATGTTCCGCGCCATCATGATGTTCTGGTTGTGGTGCGCGATGTGATGGCGGCGGATCGTGTTCATGAAGGGAATATGCCGGATGATCCGGTCGTCCTTCACGTGGCACCCCCAGTGGAAGAGCTCGTAGTTGAGATACATGCCCGTGTTGGTGCAGAGCAGGAGCCACGCGGCATTCGGGGACCAGACCCAGTCCACCACCGCGGCGCCGGCGGCGGACATCAGGATGAACACCACCAACGCATAGGGCGGGAAGAAGGTGATGCGGAAATCCTGCGTGCTGTCGATGGTGGGCTCGGCGTCGGTGAAGAACTGGTGGTGCGCAAGGGTGTGACGCTTGTAGATGCCCATGAAGCCCTTGATGGGCCGATGCATGACGCGGCGGTGAATCCACCACTCGAAGACATTCGCGAACAGGAAGGCCGCGAGCACGATCAGCCACTCGAGCGCGGTCGGCCGATGGATGTGGGGGATGTAGTACGAGAGCGCTGCGATGCCGATGGCGTAGATCAGTGCGACATGGCCGACGCCGCTGTACCACGGCAAGATGCGCTGGCGGTAGTCTTCGCGGAAGGCCGCCTGGCGCTTCGATAAGCGTGCTGTCATGGCCACAGTCTCCTCCTCAATCGATGCGGACCGTCGCGCGCGCGAAGTCCTCGATGTAGTCCATGAGGGCATCGGACGCGCGGCCCGCGGCGTCGCCATCGCCGCGGGCGATCGCGCGCGCGACGTCCGCATGGAGCCGCGCCGCGAGCGGCATGTCCGCGGCCTCCTTGTAATGCAGGTACCAGAACCGCCGAGATAGGCCCTGCACAAGGCTCATGGCGCTGATCGCGAACTCGTTGCGCGCCGCCGCAACCGTGAGCTCGTTGAATTCGCGGTCGAGGCGCATGAAGGCGACGTCGTCGTTATCCGCCGCCGCCGATCCCATGCCATCGGCGATCTCGTCGAGGCGCCTGCGCTCGGCCTCGCTCGCGCGCTTCGCCGCGCGAGCTGCCACCAGCCGCTCCACCACGCGCCTGAGCTCGAGTAGCCGCAGCTGAAGCTTGATGTCGATCTCGGAGACGATGATGCCGCGATGGGGCACGATGGTAACGAGACGCTCGCGCGCAAGCCGCCACAGCGCTTCGCGGATCGGCGTGCGGCCGATACCGAGGCGCTGGCCCAGGATCCCCTCCGACACGACGGTACCCGGAGGGATCTTGAGCGTGACAATCTGCTCCTCGAGCGCGCGATAGGCCTGCTCGGTGAGGCTGACGCCCTGCGCGGCGGGCCGCGACCTCGTCCGACGGCGCGCGCGCTGCAGCAGGGGCTTCGCGAGAGCGGATCTAGCCACGGCCGAGCGCCGCGTCGATATCGGCGCCGGTGAGACGCCAGGCATTGTCGAGATGCGCCACCACATCGCGCATGAAGGTCCGATGGAGCCGCACCGCCTCCTCGCCGTCGCCGAGGTGATCGGCCAGCAGCGCCAACGCCAATTGGGCGGGCGCCGACCCGTCGAACCCCCACTCGAAGCCGGTCTTGGAGACGCGCAGCAGATCGTGCCGCGGCGCCAGGGGCTTGCCGTCCACCGTGACCGTCGAGCCGTCCAGGCTGCGGCCGCCTTCATAGACTTTCATACCGCTCGCTCCTCGCGCACGATACTAATATACAGCCGATATCCCGGTCGAGGCTGGCTTGGCCTCGGGGTCTGTGACGAGATCGGGACCCGCCCCACTTCCTCTCGCGCCGCTGTCCCTCATCTGCTATACGAGGAGGCATCGCGATCCGATGCGAGGCCATCGGCCTCGGATACCTTAACAACCGACGCAACTTCTCGTGGAAAGATGCCGCACTATCTTTCTGCGTATTCTAGCAGGTCGTGAGTCGACATTTGGATGAACCGATGACCGAGCGGGGCGACCTTGCTGCGCCCGCGGCCGCGCCCCCTCCATCGAATGACGTTCCTGTCATGCCGCCGAGCCCTCGCGCCGGCGTGCCGCTGCCCCTGGTCGCGCACATGGTGGCGCGGCTCGTGGGCGGGCAGCAGACGACGGCGGCGAGCGATATTCCCGCGCTGGTCGAGACGGTCAGTGCCACGTTGGCGCTGATCCTGTATCCCGCCGCCGATCTCCCCGCGGCGGAGATTACCCGAGAGATTCCGGTCCGCAGGCAGCGGCCGCGACAGCCTCGGCATCGCCGCGAGGATGGCCGCAAGCCGGGCCGCCCGCGCAAGGTGGTGGCCCCTCCCCCGGTCGAAGCACCGATCCCGCCTCCAGCGCCGCGCCTGGTTCGTCGCGCGGAGGCCGTGGTGAGCGCGCCCGCGGCGGAGGCGACATCGGCGCTGGCGCCACCGCCGGCCAGCATGGTGCGGGGCGTGGTGCGTTGGTTCGATCCGTCGCGGCAGACCGGTGGGCTCCGCCTCACCGGCGTGCCCGAGGACGTCGCCGTCGAGCCCGCGGTCTTCATCGCGGCCGGCGTCACCCGGCTCTTCAAGGGCCAGGAGATCGAGGCGCAGCTCGACCGCGGAGAGGGCCGCGTCCGCGTGACGGCGCTCAGGGTTCCCGGCGGCGCGAGCGCGGCGCCGACGGCGTCCGGCCCCATCGCGGCGATGGGTGGGCGGCGGCCCCGCGTCGTCATCGTCGAGAAGAAGCGCGATGCGATGAAGCGCGTCGCCGCCCGCACGGAGGCCGAGCACTTGCTCGGCACCGCGGGGACGCCCAAGCCGCCGCGCTGAGCCGTCACCGAACAGTCACCGGCCCGTGATAGCCAATCCTCGCGCTCCGGGCGTATGCTGATAGCCGAGCGCGGGCGAGCGAATTCACGCCGCGCCGGCTTACCTCAAAGAACTCGCGAGAAGGAGACCCCGATGGCCGCCCCCATTATCTACGGTCCCGCCTTCAGCACCTACGTCCGCACCGTGCGTCTGGCGCTAGAGGAGAAACCAGCGTCCTACGAGCTCGCGGATGTCGCCATGATGAAAGGCGCCCACAAGCAGCCCGAGCACCTCGCGCGCAATCCCTTCGGCAAGGTACCGGCCTTTTCCCACGACGGGTTCGATCTCTACGAGACCGACGCCATCGTGCGTTACATCGATCAGGCAATTCCCGGCCAGGACCTGCAACCGATCGAGGCGAAGCCGCGGGCGCGGATGAACCAGATCATCGGCATCGTCGAATCCTTCGCCTACACCTGCATGATCACGAAGGTCGTGATGAACCGCCTGATCCAGCCGATGCTCGGCGGGCAGCCTGACGAGGCGACGATCAAGGACGCCCTGCCGAGCGCGGAACTCTGCCTCAAGGAATTCGAGCGCCTGATGGGGACCGGGAAGTACCTGGCCAGCGACAAGCTCTCCCTGGCCGATCTCTTCGTGATCCCGGTCTATCACTACCTCGCGCAGACGCCCGAGGGGCAGGATCTGCTGAAGCCTCGGGGCAAGATCCGCGAGTGGTGGGACCTGGTGAAGACGCGCAACAGCGTGGTCACCACCGAGCCGAAGTTCGGCTGAGCTCAGTAGAGCGTGGCCTTCACCCGCTCGAGCAGAGCGCGGTCGTAGCTCTCGCCGCCGAGTTTCGCGTTGCTGAGCGCGGCCAGGATAGCGCCGGTGGATGGCAACGCCGACCGGCGTGCGTGCTTTGTGGGATTCCAGAGATCGGCGCGCGCGACGGCGCGCGAGCACTGGAAATAAACGGTGTCGACCGCGATTACCAAGACCGAGCGCGGCTCCTTGCTCTCGACCGCGAAGCGCCGAAGAAGCGCGGCCTCGACGGAGATCGAGGCGCGGCCGTTGACGCGCAGCGTCTCGCCAATGCCGGGGATCAGGAACACCAGCGCCACCCGGGGATCCCCGACGATATTGCGCAGGCTGTCCGTGCGATTGTTGCCGCGTCGATCGGGCAACAGCAGCGTCTTCTCGTCCTCGACCGTGACAAACCCCGGACCGTCGCCCCTCGGCGACGCGTCGAGACCGCCCGGCCCGCTGGTCGCCAGCACCGCGAACGGCGCGGCCTGGATCAGCTTTCGATAGATCGGGTGGACGTGGTCGACCTCCTTGACGGTCGAAGCCTCGCTGGGAGCGCCGTAGAGCTTCTCTAGCGTTGCGATGTCGTCGATGACGTTCGATGGGCCTGTCATAGCGGCCTCCGTTCAGCGCAGCCCGAGTATGCTGCCGGCCGTCGCGCGGGGATCGCGCCGCGGCCAGCGCCCAGTTCCGACCTGATGGAAGAAGTCGCTGACGGACCGGTTGAAAAGCGCGGGCTCCTCGAGATTGATCACATGGCCGCTGTTCGGTAGCACGACCAATCCCGCCGAGGGGATCGTGCGCTTCAGGAACAGGTCGGGCTCCAGGCACGGCCAGTCCTCGTCGCCCGTCATGATGAGGGTTGGCACCGTCATCTTGGCGAGCCCGTCGGCGAGGTCGTAGAGCGAGGGCCTGAGGCGTTGAACGCCGAGCAGCGTCATCGCAGACCCCGTGGTCGAATGCTCCGCCAGGTGCCGGACGCACTCCGCGAAGCCGCGAGGGTCCTTGTTCTGAAATTGAACGCGGGTCGGTCCTTGAGCGTAGCTCTGGGCCACCTCGGCCATGCCCTTGGCCTGAAGATTGACCGCGGTCTTTTCAGCCTCCTGCTGAAACTGCTGGCGCTTGCCGGGCTCGGCGCCATAACCGCATCCCGCGACCACGATGGCGTGCGCGCGCGCCGAGTAGCGCAATCCGAAGTGCAGCGTGGCAAATCCGCCCATCGAGAGCCCGACCACATAGGCCTTCTCGAGCTTGAGCCCGTCGAGCACGGCGCGGATGTCGTCGCAAGCGCGATCCTGGGAATAGCGAGCGACGTCCGACGGCACGTCCGAGGGCGGATAGCCGCGGGCGTTATAGGCGATACAGCGGTAATTCCGGCTGAAATACCGCATCTGCAGCTCCCAGCTGCGGTGATCGCCCGCGAACTCGTGCACGAATACCACGGGCGTGCCGGAGCCCGCTTCCTCGTAATAGAGCCGGATGCCGTCATCGGCGGTGAGGTGAGGCATGGTTTCCTCCGCACTCAAGTTCCGGCGGTCGGCCTCACTTGTGAGCGAGGCCGCCGTCGATCGTCACGATGGTACCCGTTGTATAGGCCGAATGGTCGGAGGCGAGGAAGGCAGCCATGGCCGCGATCTCCTCGGGCGTCGCCGCACGACCGAAAGGCAGGTTCTTGGAGAGTTCGCGCCAGCGCTCGGGATCACCGAGCTTGTCCTGCGCCTGCTTGCGCATCAGCGTGACATGGCGATCGGTCGCGACCGGTCCGGGATTGATGCCGACGACGCGCAGGCCCGCCTGCGGCGCCGCCGCGCCCAGCGCGCGGGTAAACGCCATCAAGGACGCGTTCCCTGCGGACCCCGCGATGTAGCTCGAATTCATCTTCTCGCCGGCAGCGCCGATTATGTTGACGATGACGCCTTTGCCGCGCGCCTTCATCACGCGAAAATACTCGCGTGTCAGGTTGATGTAGCCGAAGACCTTGAGGTCCCATGCCGTGCGCCAGCGCGCCTCGTCGATCTCCTCGACCGTGCCGCCGGGAATCGCGCCGGCGTTGTTCACGAGGATGTCGAGGTCGGGATATTTTTGCGCCAACGCTGGCGCGTTCTTGCCGTCGCTCATGTCGCGCGGCTCGACGGTAACGGCGACGTTCGACTCCTTCAGGATCCGATCGCGGGCGGCCTCGAGGTCGGCGGCGGTGCGGGACACCAGCACGACATCGCAGCCTTCCTGCGCGAGGCATCGAGCGGTTGCGTAGCCGATGCCCTTGGATGCTCCCGTCACCAGCGCCTTGCGGCCGCGCAAATTCAGATCCATGACCCTTTCTCCGTGCTGATGACCTAGGCGAGTTCCGCGATCGTGCTCTTGAGCCATTCAGTGACGTAAGGCGCGAAGGACGCGCGCACGAAAACCCGAAACCGCGGCGTCGCGTCGATCTGTTGCAGAATGACGGGCACCCGCGCAAGTCCCGTCTGGGCGCATCGGCCCGGGCCGAAGGCGCGCGGACGCAGGTCCAGGCTCAAGCCTTGCGCCAGTACCGCCCGCGCCTCCACGCCCTCGAGTTCGAGAACGATGCGTCCGGCGGAGGCATCGATGAGCGAGTGGTGCAGGTCCGAGAGCGCCGCTCCCAGCCGCTCGGTGAGCTCGCCCGCCGACTCTGACGGCGCGGTCACCAACCATTCGTCCGGACCGAGCCAGAGCACGCTGATCTCGCCACGGCTCGCCACAGTGTTCGGCTCGACAGGCGGCGCCACGCCCAGCGCGCCCGATGCCGCCGATCTGAACGCCTCCGCTCCGGCATCGCCACGCAGATTGAGCAAGAGCGGCGGAGGCAACTCGCGGAGCGTCGCTGGGTCAGCCATGACGGCGCTTCCCTTCGGGATCATAGAAGCTCGTCGGCGCGATCGTGGCCTCGATGGTGCGGCCGGACAGCGGCGCGAACACGGTCTCGCCCATGCGCGCCCGGCCGCCCTTCACCATCGCGAGCGCGAAGGAGCGGCCGATGCGCGCGCCGTAATAGCTCGAGGTTACGTAGCCCAGCATCGGCATCGGCGGGCGGACCAAGACCTCGCGCACTAGCTGCGCGCCTTCCGGCAGCACCTCCTCCGGGTTTTTGGGCAGGAGCCCCACGAGCTGCTTGCGCTCGGGATTGAGCATCGCCGAACGCTTGAGCGAGCGACGACCGATGAAGTCCTTGCGGGTCGAGACCAGGGATTTCATGCCGAGGTCGTCGGGGGTGACGGTGCCGTCGGTCTCCTGGCCCACCACGATGAACCCCATCTCCGCGCGCAGCACGTGCATCGCCTCGGTGCCATAGGGCGCGATGCCATGCACGCCGCCCGCCGCGACCGCGGCTTCCCAGAGCGCGCGGCCTTGCCGAGCCGGCACGTTGATCTCGTAGGAGAGCTCGCCGGTATAGCTCACGCGGAACACGCGCGCGGGAACGCCGGCCACTTTCCCGGAGCGCAGGCTCATAAACGGGAACTCGGCGGGGTCGGTCGAGAAGTTTGGCTCCAGCGCCGCCATCACCGCGGCCGATTTGGGTCCGGAAAGCGTGATGGTCGCCCAATCCTCGGTCACCGAGGTGCAATACACCTTGAGCTCCGGCCATTCCGTCTGCAGCCATTCCTCGAGCCAGTCGAGCACGCGCGCGGCGCCGCCGGTGGTTGTCGTCATATAGTAGTGGTCGGGGCCGAGGCGCGTCGTGACGCCGTCGTCGAAGACCATGCCGTCCTCGCGGCACATCAAGCCGTACCGGCAGCGGCCGATCGCTAGGTTCTTGAAATTGTTCGTGTAGATGCGATCGAGCAGCTCCGCGGCGTCGGGGCCGCGGAGCTCTATCTTGCCGAGGGTCGATGCATCGAAGATGCCGACGGCGTCGCGCACCGCCAAGCATTCGCGCCGCACTGCCCACTCCATGTCCTCGCCGGCTTTGGGATAATGACGCGCGCGCTTCCATTGCCCGACGTCCTCGAAGACCGCGCCGGCGGCGACATGCCAGCGATGCATCGGCGTCACGCGCACGGGATCGACCAGGCTGCCGCGCGCGCGGCCCGCGAGCGCGCCGAAGGGAACGCCGGTATAGGGCGGCCGGAACGTGGTGGTGCCGGTCTCCGCGATCGCCCGGCCGACCGCGCGCGAGAGCAGCGCGAGCGCATTCACGTTCGAGGTCTTGCCCTGATCGGTGCCCATGCCGGTGGTGGTGTAGCGTTTGACGTGCTCGACCGACCGGAACCCCTCGCGCGCCGCCAGCGCGATGTCGTTGGCGGTGACGTCGTTCTGGAAATCGACGAAACGCTTGCCGCCGGGCTCGGCGGGGACGAGCCAGAGCGATCTTAGCGGCGCCGTCTCGCGCGTCTCAGCGGCCGGGAGCGCGGGAGCGCGTCCGTCGCCGAAACCGGCAGCCTGCGCCGCCGCCGCGCCGGCGACCGCGCCCTCGGCCATCGCGTCACCCAGCGCGAAGCAGCCATTCGCCGCGCCGACGGAGCGCTCGTGCTGGACCGACATATGCGGCACGAATGCTGCCATCCCCTCGTCGAAGCGCAGCCGGCCCTGGGATTGGCAGAACAGGTGCACGGCGGGATTGAAGCCGCCGGACATGGCTAGGAGATCGCACTCGATGCGATGGCGCGCGCCCGAGAGCTGCTCGCCCACGGCATCGAGGGTGCGCACCTCGACCGCCTCGACCGTCCGTCCCAGCACCGCAACGATCGCGCGGTTGCGCAGGACCGGGATGCCCCGCTGCTCAAGCATACGCGGCCAGAAGCCGTTGCTCGCCGGCCGCAGGTCGACCACCGCGCCCACCTCGGCGCCCGCGTCCGCCAGCGTCAGTGCGGCGCGATAGGCGCTGTCGTTGTTGGTGAACATCACGGCCTTGCGCCCCGCCAACACGCCGTAGCGACAGGCATAGGCAGCGGCGGCGCCGGCCAGCATCACGCCGGGCCGGTCGTTGTCGGCGAAGACCAGCGGCCGCTCATGGGCGCCTGTGGCGAGCACGACCTGACGCGCGCGCACGTGCCAAAGCCGCTGGCGCGCACGGCCGCGCCGCTCGACGGGCGCAAGATGATCCCGCCGCCGCTCCAACAGGACCAGATAATTGTGGTCGTAGTAGCCGAGCGCCGTCGTGCGCGGCAGCAGCTGCACGTCCGGAGACGCCGCCAATGCCGCCGCCGTTTCGGCGACCCAATCCGCAGCCGGACGGTTACCCAGCCGCTCCGGCATGTCGAGCAGGTGCCCGCCGAGCTCGCGCTGCTCATCCGCCAGGATCACATGCGCACCGGCCCGGGCGGCGGCGAGCGCGGCCGAGAGACCCGCAGCTCCGCCGCCCACCACCAACACGTCGCAATGGGCGTGGGTGTGGTCATAGGCATCGGGATCGGGCTCGGTGGGCGCATGGCCGAGTCCGGCCATCCGGCGCAGAAACGGCTCGTGGACCCGGTCCCAAAGCCATTTCGGCCGCAGGAAGGTCTTGTAGTAGAAGCCCGCGACGAAGATCGGGGCCAGCAGGCCATTCACTGCGCCGAGATCGAAGCCCAAGCTTGGCCAGCGATTGACGCTGCTCGCGACCAGACCGTCGTAGAGCTCGATCTGGGTCGCACGCAGATTGGGCTCGGTATCGGCGCCAAGCCCCAGTTGCACCAGGGACGACGGGTCCTCCGCGCCCTGCCCCATGATCCCGCGGGGACGGTGGTACTTGAAGCTGCGCCCGACCAGAGAGACGCCGCTGGCGAGCAGCGCTGAGGCCAGCGTATCGCCGGCGAATCCCTGATAGCCGCGGCCATCGAAGGTGAAGCGCAGCGGCTTCGCTCGGTCGATGCGCCCGCCCGAGGGCAATCGCGACCCGCTCATCGGTGATGCTCCACCTCGGGCGGTGCCTCGCCGATGCGATAGACCGCGAGGATCTGGTGCGTCACCGTGTGGCGCAGCACGTTGAACCAGCGGTGGCACCCCTGGGCATGCACCCAGCGCTCGCGGTGCACACCTTTGGGATTGGTACGCATGAAAAGATAGTCGGCCCACTCGGAATCCAAGAGCGCGTCGGGATCCTTGGGCCGGACGATGTGTGCCTCGCCGCCGCAGCGGAACTCGACCTCGTCGCGCGGACCGCACCAGGGGCAGGAGATCAGCAGCATGCGGGCCTCAATGCGCCACGGCGGCCGCGCCGTGCTCGTCGATGAGCCCGCCGCTGGTGAACCGCTCGAGGCCGAAGGCGGCGTTGAGCGGATGCGGCTCGCCGCGCGCGATGGTATAGGCGAAGACCCAGCCGGAGCCCGGCGTCGCCTTGAAGCCGCCGGTGCCCCAGCCGCCGTTGAGGTACAGCCCCTCCACGGGCAGCTTGCCGATGATCGGCGAGGCGTCCGGGCAGACGTCAACAATGCCGCCCCAGCTTCGCATCATCCGCATGCGCGAGAAGATCGGGAACAGCTCCACCAGCGCCGCCATCTGTCCCTCGATCACGTGGAAAGAGCCACGCTGGCCGTAGGAGTTGAACCCGTCGATGCCGGCGCCCAGCACCAGCTCGCCCTTGTCGGATTGGCTGACATAGACGTGGACCGTATTCGACATCACGACGCAGTCGAGGATCGGCTTCACGGGCTCGGAGACCAGCGCCTGCAGCGGATGGCTCTCGATGGGAAGCCGCACGCCAGCCATCGCCGCGAGCACGGAATTGTGGCCCGCCGCGACGATCGCCACCTTGCCGGCGCCGATGAAGCCGCGCGTGGTATCCACCCCCACGACGCGGCCGCCCTCTCGGCGGATCGCCGTCACCTCGCAATTCTGGATGATGTCGACGCCGCGGGCATCGGCGGCGCGGGCGAAACCCCAAGCGACCGCGTCATGCCGCGCGACGCCGCCGCGCCGCTGCAAGGTTGCGCCGAGCACGGGATAGCGCGCGCCGGGATCGACGTTGAGGATCGGACAGAACGCCTTCACCTGCGCCGTATCGAGCCACTCCGCGTCGATGCCGTTGAGGCGGTTCGCGTTGACGCGCCGGACGCCCTCACGGACATCGTGCAGGGTGTGGGCGAGGTTGAGCACGCCGCGCTGGCTCAGCATCAGATTGAAATTGAGCTCGGCGGTGAGTCCCTCCCAGAGCTTGAGCGAATGCTCGTAGAGTGCGGCGCTGTCATCGGTCAGATAGTTCGAGCGGATGATGGTGGTGTTGCGCCCGGTGTTGCCGCCGCCGAGCCAGCCCTTCTCGAGCACGGCCACATCGGTGATACCGTGCTCCCTTGCCAGGTAATAGGCGGTGGCGAGGCCGTGTCCGCCGGCGCCCACGATCACGACCTTGTAACGCGGCTTGGGGTCGGGATCGCGCCAAAGCCGTGGCCAACGCTGATGCCCGGAAATAGCATGGCTCAGCAGCGCGAAGATCGAGTAGCGCTTCATCGGACGGGTATGGCTCGCGGCCTCTTGGGAGTTTTCCCCCTGGAGGCCAGACCTTATCCGATGGCCGGCGGCGCGTACATCGCGCTTGTGGGCATGAGCCTGGACCACGCCAAAGGAGGCGCAGCATGACCGAAATCGCTCTCATCGTCGGCACCGGAAGCGGCCTGAGCGCATCGCTCGCGCGGCTCTTCGCCAAGAACGGCATGACCGTGGTTCTCGCCGCCCGCAATCCCCAGAAGCTCGAGGCGCTCGCCCGCGACACCGGCGCTCGCGTCTACGCGTGCGATGCCAGCAGCCGCTCGGACGTGCCGGCTCTCTTCAAGTCGGTAACGGCCGATCTCGGGTCACCCGACGTGGTGGTCTACAACCCCAGCTACCGCACTCGCGGGCCCCTCATCGAGCTCGATCCCGTCGAGGTCGAGAGAACGCTGATGGTGACCTGCTACGGCGGCTTCCTGGTGGCGCAGGCCGCGGCGCGGCAGATGCTGGAGCGCGGCCACGGCTCGATCCTGTTCACGGGCGCGTCCGCGAGCGTCAAGGGCTACGCGCAGTCGGCGCCGTTCGCCATGGGCAAGTTCGGCCTGCGCGGCCTCGCGCAGAGCATGGCGCGCGAGCTGCAGCCCAAGAACATCCACGTCGCCCATTTCGTGATCGATGGCGGGATCCGGCAGCAGAACGACCCGCGCGGCAACCAGCGCGGCACCGACGGTCTACTCGAGCCCGACGCGATCGCCGAGACCTACCTCCACATCCACCGCCAGCACCGCAGCGCCTGGACCTGGGAGGTGGAGCTCAGGCCGTGGGTGGAGACGTTCTAAGCAGCGGTTCGGCCTCGATCGGCAGCACCACATCGAAGCGGCTGCCTTTGCCGACCTCGCTCACCACCTGGATGTCGCCGCCGTGGCTGGTGACGATGCCGTGCACGACGGAGAGGCCGAGCCCAGTACCCTCGCCCACACCGCGGGTCGTGAAGAACGGCTCGAAGATGCGGCGCTGCACTTCTTTTGGCATGCCGCAGCCCGTGTCCTCGACTGAGATGACAATCCGTCCGCCCTCCGCTGCGGCCACCTGACGCAGACACACGGTGATGACGCCCGGGGCGGCGCCGATCGCCTGGCTCCCATTGGCGAGCAGATTGACCAGGACCTGATGGAGCTGGCTGCCGTCGCCGTGGATCGCCGGCACGGGCTCGAGCTCTGACCGCATGTCGATGCTACGCGGGATCGACGAGCGCATCATCTTGAGGGCCTCGCCGACGATGGCATCCAGCTGGATCGGCGCCTTTTTGCTCTGGTCCTTGCGGCTGAAAGCCACGATCTGCGACACCAAGTCGCGGGCCCGGCCGGCCGCTTGGGAGACGATCTTGAGGTTGCCGCGCTCGGGGCTGCCCTCAGGCGCTCGGCGCAAGCTGAGCTTCGTCAGCGCCAGGATCGGCACCAGCGTATTGTTGAGGTCGTGGGCGATGCCGCCAGCGAGGGTGCCCAGCGCTTCCAGCTTCTGCGAATGAAAGAGCTGCGCCTCGAGTCCGAGCCGGCGCGCCTCTGCTTGCTTGATCTCGGTGATGTCGGTCCAGAGCGACACGCTGCCGCCGTCGGGCATCTTGCGAAGGCTTTCCTGCAGCCAGCGGCCATCGGTGAGCTCGTAGATGGTGTCGCTCTCGCCGGAGGCGTGGGCTGCGGCACGCGCCTTGATGCAGGCTTCGAGATCGCCCTCTGGTGGCTTGAACATGCCCGAGGCGAACCGCATACGCAGGATCGCCTCGAAGGTCATGCCCGGCCGCGGCGTCCGCTGCTCGGCATCAGTGCGGTGCAGGTTGCGATAGCGCGAATTGCAGGCGCTCAGGCGTTGCTCGCTGTCAAAGAGCGCGATGCCTTGCGCAACCGTATCGATCGCGTGATAGAAGCGCTCCTGCGCGCGATAAGCGCGGGCTTCCGCCTCTTTCTCAGCAGTGATGTCGGCGCCGACACCGCGATAGCCCATGAACTCGCCGCCGGGACCTAAGACCGGCCAGCCGCTGATCCGGAGATACCGAAAATAATCTTTGGCGTAGGTCTGCTTGTAGACGAGCTTCCGGATCGGCTCCCGAGCAGCAAAGGCCTCGTTGAAGGCTTCCATGTCCTCGGGCTCGACCTCGGTCGGCGCCACCTCGTCCCAGCGCTTGCCCTTGAGAGCCTCGGGCGCGATGCCCGTGATGACGGCGATCCGAGGCGACACATAGACAAAGCGAAACTCGCTGTCGGTCTCCCAGAACCAGTCCGATGCCGCCTCGATCATGTCGCGCAGGCGGCGCTCCATCTCGGTCATGGGCTCGCCGGTCCCGATCGGGACCTCGGATGAGGGTGGCCGGTCCAGCATGGAAACAGTCGACATCGTGGACGCGGCTCCGGAACGGGCAGCACATGAAGCCGGCGCGGCAGCGCCAGCGCAGCACCCGCCAGAATGCACCCAACCCCTTGAGCAACCGTAAAGGGCTTGGGCCGAATTGGTTCGGCGCGCGGAAACGTGTTAAACCCCCGCCGCGACGACTATTTTGCATGTCTGCGGCGGGAATGGACCTTTCGGTGGTGATACCGGCGCGCAACGAGGCGCCCAACGTGGCGCCGCTGGTGGCGGAAATCCGGCGCGCGCTCGACGGCCGGATCGATTACGAGATCGTCTACGTCGATGACGGCAGCAGCGACGCAACCGCCGCCGAGATCCGGCGTCTCGCGAAGGAATTCCCGACGCTCCGCCTGATCCGACATGGAGCCAGTTGCGGGCAGAGCATGGCGATCCTGACCGGCGTCAAGGCGGCCCGGGCGAGCTGGATCGCCACCCTCGACGCCGATGGCCAGAACGATCCCGCGGATATACCGGGGCTCTGGGATATCGCGCGCGCGGCGCCGGCGTCGCCGCCGCTGATGGTGGCGGGCCAACGTCAGAAGCGCCGTGACACCTGGTCGAAGCGCGCGGCCTCGCGAGCGGCGAACGCGATCCGGCGAGCGCTCCTCGGCGACGGCACGCCCGATACCGGATGCGGCCTGAAATTGTTCCGGCGCGATTTCTTCCTGGAGTTGCCGCGCTTCGATCATATGCACCGATTCCTGCCGGCCTTGACCCTGCGCCAGGGCGGCAAGGTCGTCTCGGTGCCGGTGAATCACCGTCCGCGCGAGCGCGGCCGATCAAACTACGGAGTCTTCGACCGGCTGTGGGTGGGTATCGCGGATCTCCTGGGCGTGATGTGGCTTATGCGCCGGGCGAAGACTCCGGTCGTGCTCGAGGAGCCGCCGGCCTCATGACACCCGACGACGCCCCCTCGCCTATGTCGGCCCTCCGACTGACCGGCCGGGTCCTCGCCGCAGGGCTCGTTCTGGTCGGCATGGTGCTGGTGCTGACCCACCGCAGCGTCCTCAATCCCGCGGATATCAAATCCACGATCGGCGCGGCGCCGCTGGCACCGGCGATCTTCGTGCTGGGCCACATCGCCGCCAGCCTGCTCTTCGTGCCGAGAACCCTTCTGGCACTGGTCGCGGGACTGCTCTTCGGCAGCATCGGCGGCATCGCCTGGGCGACCGTCGGGAGCACCCTCGGCGCCGTCGCGGGATTCCTGTTGGCCCGATATATAAACAGCGGCCTGATCGAGCCGGAGAAGCTACCCAAACTCGGCCCTCTGTTGGTAAAAGCCGAATCGGGAGGCTGGCGCGCTGTCGCGGTGATGCGGCTCATTCCGGTGATCCCGCATCCGATCACGAATTACGCGCTGGGCCTCACGCGCTTATCGCTCTCGAGCTACACCTTGGGAAGTCTCATCGGCCAGATCCCGATGACGCTCGCTTATGTCGAATTCGGTGCCGCCGGTAACGAGGCTCTGTCGGGGAGCGCCAATTGGCTGCTGCCTAGCTTGCTGGGTCTTGCGGTGCTGCTGGCCTCGTTCGCTCTGCCTAGGCTCGTGGGCGGCAAGAGCTGAGATCAAGCCGCCCCCGCGCGGCTCTTGCCGTAATCATGCGAAAGGGAGGCGTCATGGCTGCGGCGACTTCGTCGGCTCATCGCTCCGCCCGAATGGACCTGATCCTGGCGCTGCTCGCCTTCGCGTCCAGCATCACCGACGTGCTGGGTTTCCTCGCTCTCAGCAACGTGTTCACCTCCGGCATGACCGGCAACACGGCACTGCTCGGTCTTGCCGTCGGACAGGGGCAGATCTTCACCGCCTCTCACTCGGCAACGGCCCTCGCGGGCTTTATCTTCGGCGTGGCTTTCGGCGCGTTCTTGTCCGGAATGGCCCGTCATCCCGCTGGGCTTGCGAACCTCCTGATCGTCGAGTCCGTATGTCTTGCGACTTTTTGCGCGATCTGGTTCGCCTTTGACCATCCGGCCGGAAGCACCGCCATCTACCTGCTGATCGCACTCTCGGCCACGGGCATGGGGATTCAGACCGTTGCGGCGCGCCGGATCAATGTGCCGGGCATTCCGACCGTGGTATTCACGACCACGCTCACGAACATCGTCATGGCGGCCACGGACGCGATCGCGCGCCACGCACCATTCTCGCGCGATACCAAACGGCAGATCGGCATATTCTCGATCTATCTTGGGGGAGCGATGCTCGCGGGAGCGTTGGCATCGCGAAGTCTGGGTGCGTTGGCTCTCCTGCCGCTCGTCGCCGTCACCGCCGCGCTCGGCGTCGAATACGGCAACACGCTCGCGCAGAGCTCT
>Ga0209517_10002939_pt1 | contig 23466 bp, 17 predicted proteins | sample PeaSoiMetSII2010_FD_187695 | JGI IMG/M metagenome (GOLD analysis project Ga0209517, IMG submission 187695) | Peat soil microbial communities from Weissenstadt, Germany - SII-2010 (SPAdes) (version 2) | ecosystem: Environmental > Terrestrial > Soil > Wetlands > Peat | place: Germany... | reverse complement strand
GCGTAGCGCCCGTCATTGGAAACGGTGAAGAAGCCCAGGCGGGAAGTGCCGTCGACAGAAAGTTTGTTGGGGTCCAGCAGAAGATCGGGCGCGCCGTCCAGCCCCTTCTGCACGTAAACGACGCTCTGGTTCTGCAGACCATCGTTCTTCGTGAAGAACAGCTCTTCGCCTTTGCGGAACGGCGCGCTGTATTTCGGATAGTTGTAAAGCTGCTCCAGCCGCGCTTTCACCTGCGCGCGATAGGGAATCTTATCGAGGTAGCCGAACGTAACTTTGTCCTCCGCCTCCACCCACTTTGCCGTCTCCGCCGAATTGTCGTCCTCCAGCCAGCGATAGGGATCGGCCACCTTCAGGCCGTGGTAGTCGTCCACCTGATCGCCTTTGCGCGTTTGCGGATAGTCCAGGCTCTGTGCAGACAACGGAGCCGCGGCAATCGCAAGGCAAAGCAGAGCGAGAGCAATTCCCGTCAGGCGCAACTGAATCCATTTCATGAATTTATTCCTTTCAAAAAGCGAGAAGCCTTCTGCCTCTGTCGTCTTCTGGTTCTCTTGTCTCCCGAACGAGCCCTGTAACGGAAACCCAACAATCTCTCTCGCGCGCCAAACAAGCGCCGGAGGCGCGCCACATATTAGCCCAGGGCGTGAGCCCTGGGTCGCAAAAGCATAAACGTCAAGCGCCGTAGGTGCGGCACTCCTTTTATGAGAAAAGCTCCAGGCAACGAACCACACGATGTCCCATTTGGACGCGGCAGCCCCGAAAGAGTATACGACCAGTCGCGCCCAAGCCCCGAGGCCGCCTATAAAGGAAGGCTTGACTTTTCTAGTCTGTATGGCAAACTAGTCTGCGGAAGGAGATACCATGTCTTCCACCCTCTCCCCCACCCTCCAAGCCGAGCGACGCTCCTGGCATTATTGGTTCGAGGACGGATTACCTTCTCTCCTCACCAGCGCCGGCTGTTTGCTGATCGCTTTCTTTATGCTCTATCCGCGGCACCACTCCAAGTCTCTTCCCCGCGCGGTACTCAGCTTGACCGCCGTTGTTCTCTACGGAGCAATCCTCATCTTCCATCGGCAAATCCTCGATTGGCTGAAAGCCAGAATCACTTATCCTCGCACTGGTTACGTCAGCCCTCCCTACTTCGCCGAAGATCCGGCCCCGTCACTGGACTTGACGGCTCTTTCCCTGCAAGGAGCAGACGCCAACCGGCCCGAGGACGCCGCGCGCTTGCATGCCGACAGAAAGCACCGCCTCTGGCTCGCCATTGCGCTAACGCTGGTCGCTATTGTGCCAACGATGTTTGTCCGCAGCCCCTGGATCTGCTCCGCAACGGGTGTGCTGCTGGGCGCCGCGCTCTGGTTCGGCGCTCGCCACGAACAGCGTCTCTCCTGGATCGTCCTCGGCGGTTTTCCCCTGGTAGGTTTCTGGATGTCCATCTTCCTCTCCCCGGCAGTCATCGGCCCCGAACGCGTCGCCTATTTCCTAGCGGGCGCTGGCCTCCTCTTCTTCGTCGATGGCGCGCTCAGTCTCGTCCGTTACCTCGCCCACAACCCCCGTCCAAGTTCACCTCCCGTCGGAGGCGATCAAAATGTCTGAGCCACCCGATCCGGTCGTGCGAGCAGCACGAAGTGCAGAGCGTCACTGGTACGAGGATGGCCTCCAAAACATATACAGGGGATTCCTTATGCTCTTACTTGCGACGGGATACTTCCCGTCTGGACCATTCCCACGGCAATCCCGCACCGAAACGATTCTCTCTCTTGTCAGCCTCTGCGCGTTTTTCCTGTTCTGCATTCTCCTCCTCGCCCATCGCCGTATCATCGGCTGGATTAAAACCAAGATGACCTTTCCGCGCACTGGATATGCGGCTCCTCCTCCAAGCGCTGCTGGGATCAAAACGGAGGATACAGGTTTCTGGCCGGCGCCACTCCCGACACCAGCAGAGGAAGACTACTTAGAAAGACGTGAAAAAACTGAGCCTTGGATTTACTTCCTACTCGTTGCTGCGTGGGTGCTCACCCTATTCCTGGCGCACGCGAGGTGGCCCAGCCGGGGGGTCGTGCTCGTTTGGGCGATTTCTCTGGGTTTAGCCGGGAACTACACTCAGCCCCCGGGGCGTTCCGCATGGGCAGGAGTGATCCTCTGCGTGACCTCTGGAATTGCCGCGACGCTACTTCCTTTGTCGAACAGTTGGCGCTTGCCCGCATTCCTGTTTCTTCTGGGGACGATCTCAACAGCCGCCGGAGTTTTCCAACTGTCTGTTTTTCTGCTTCGCCATCCGCGACTCAAGTCGACTGAACCATGAGCGACAACGGCATCAAAGATCTTTCTTCCCTCGACCGACTCATCCACGAACCGGCCCGACTGATGATCATGACTATCCTCTACGCGGTCAAGGAAGCCGACTTTGTCTACCTGCAACGCGAGTGCGGATTCACGCAGGGCAATCTGTCCAGCCACCTCTCCAAATTAGAGGAAGTCGGCTACCTCACCGTCACCAAGACTTTCAAGGGCAAATACCCGCTCACTATCTGTTCCCTGACACGCAAGGGGCGCGAGGCCTTTGAGGTTTATTCCGTCAAAATGCGTTACGTCACCGGCCAGCCTTCCAACAACTCCCGCTAAACCAATATCTTAGCTGCGTCCCTGCCCCTGCGTCTTTTTCACCCACTCCCTCGTATTCAAGGTAGTATGAGCGCACAAGCATTCACCCTGATGGCTGCAAGGTCCCCGCTGCTCTTCGCGGGCCTCATGACTGACGATCGGCAAACCATTGCTCTCGGCCTGCGCCGCCGCGACCCCGACCTGCTCGACCAGCTCATCGAGCAGTACCAGCAGCGCCTCTATCGCTATCTCCTCTTCCTCACCGGCAACCCCGCGCTCGCCGAAGACTTCTTCCAGGAAACCTGGATTCGCATCCTGGAGCGCGGCGACCAGTACAACGCCAAATCCAAGTTCGAGTCCTGGCTCTTCGCCATCGCACGCAACCTGGTGATTGACGCCTCGCGCCGCAAGAAATTCGCCAGCCTCGAAGCCCTGGCCGATCCGGAAACGCAGCAACCCTACGAGCCGCCCGACCTTCACGCCACTTCGGCGCTGCAAATGCTCCTCACGCGCGAAAATCAGCAAGCCGTGCAAGTTTCACTGCTCAAGATTCCCGTCTACTACCGCGAAGTCCTGCTGCTGCGTTTTCACGAAGAGCTGGGCCTGGAAGAGATTGCCGCCGTACTCACCGCTCCCATCTCCACCGTGAAGTCCCGGCTCTATCGCGGCCTGGCCGCGCTGAAATCCGCTCTGACGGAAGGTGCCGCATGAACGAAACTCTTCACCAGCGTGCCCAAAGACTCCTGGCGGAATCTCTCGTGGAAGGCATCGCCGCGACCGATCAATCCTGGCTAGTGCAGCACCTGCGCGAGTGCGCCGATTGTTCGCGCGAAGCCGCTGCCACGCAGGACGCCCTGCACTCCCTTCGCAGCGTGCCCGTTTCCGTGCCGCGCGACCTGGTGGCCCGCACACAGATGCGCGTTCGCCTGCGTGCCCAGGAAGCCGGCGAATCTTCGCGCGCCAACATGCTCCTCTGGGTCATCACGGGAGCAAGCTGGCTATTGGGTGTTGTCAGCGCGCCGCTGATCTGGCGCGGCTTCGCGTGGTTTGGCGGCCATTTCGGCGTGCCGCGCCTGGCGCTGGAAATGGGCTTCGTACTCTGGTGGACCGTCCCAGCGCTGTTGGCCGTAGCTGCTGTTCTGTACCAGCGCACTGTAGCTCAGAATTTAACGGGGCCGCGGGAGGGCACGGCTTCAGCCGTGCCGAAGCGCCTCGCAAAATAAGGGGTTTTAACCCCTGAAGTGGGCGTGGCGAGATTGCAGCGAATTTATGAGACAGCCGCTAATGGAAAGTTTGCTTTTGGTGGTCTAGAAAACGAGGAATCTATGTCTGACATGTGGAACGAACGTATGCGCCTTATCCGCTTCCGTAGGAAGCGCGAACGCGCCAAATTCACCGAAGAACTGCGCATCATCCCCAAGTGGCTGGTGTGGACCTGCGTCGCGCTCTGGCTGGTGGCCCTGATCATTGGGCTCTCCATCAATCTCCACAACATCGGGACACACGAAGGCATCTTCCCGGACGACTCCTTCCGCGATCAGCCTGTCCTCGCCAGCCTGGCGCTAGCTGGGGTCATTACTGCCGTGGCCTTCTTAATGTCGGTTATGTTTTTTACGCTTGGCTACGTCTATCGTGACGCCAAACGCCGTGGCATGCATCCCGCCCTGTGGACGATTCTCGTCCTCATCCTTTCGGGAGGCTATTTCTTCATCGGCTTGATCATCTATCTGCTGGTGCGCGAACCGCTTCCCTTCACTTGCCCGCAATGCGCTGCGACCGTTTCCGCGCGCTACAATTTCTGTCCTAACTGCAAATACAACCTGCACCCGGCATGTCCGCACTGCCAGCACGAAGTCTCCGACTCGGACAAGTTCTGCCCCTTCTGCGCCGCGGAATTGGCTCCGCCGAATCCTCCCAGCGCCCCTACGCCAACCGATTCTGCAAGCTGAGGAGTTCGCCGAAGAATGGCCCACGCTGAGCTAGACTTCCTCGCAACCTGCAATTTCGCTCGCATTAGCAACGATAAGAGCGCTGTCATCCTGAGGGGCGCGCAGTTTGCGCCTCGAAGGACCTCAACCGATGCCTTATGCACGATTCTATTCCAGCAGTCGCTCGCCGATTCTCCTCCTGATACTCCATCTCCATGATCATCCCCCGAACTCGGCTTTCGTGCCGACGTAACGACTCTTAGAATTATTCTGTTTATGACTTAGTACCAGTCCGTTGTGAAGTGTTCTACCGTTTGATACGGTCAAGGGGTCATCCATGCCTACAGCATCCCGCCCTCACAAGCTGGTCGTTGCCCCCAAAGATGCCGTACTGCGCAAATACTACGAAGCACTAGACGACTTCAAGGAACAGCGAGTGACCCATGAAGGTGCCTTGCGGTCCGCATTCCAAAACATATTGGCTGAGTTGGCTCGGGTCAGAGGATGGACGCTCATCCCAGAACTCGGCACTAGCACGTCGCATCGGGTCGTTCCAGATGGAACGATACGAGACCAAAACGGCCTCCCGCGCGGATATTGGGAAGCAAAGGATACTCAAGATGATCTGGACGAGGAAATCCGAAAAAAGGTCCGTCGAGGCTATCCACTAGTAAATATTATCTTTGAAGACACACGGAATGCTGTACTGTTTCAGAACAAAAATGAACTTCTCAGAGTAGACCTAAGCAATCCAACAGAACTGGCGCTGTTACTGAACCAGTTTTTTTCGTATGTCGAACCAGATATAAGGGGCTTTGAAGAAGCGGTCGAGGAATTCAAAGACCGCGTTCCTGAATTAGCGCGTGGATTGGCATCCAAGATAAGCGAGGCGCATCAAGCTAACAAACGGTTTTCATTAGCGTTTGAGTCCTTCTTCAACCTGTGCCGCTCCGCTTTAAACCCAAACATCACGACGGAGGCTGTGGAGGAGATGCTCGTCCAGCATCTTTTGACGGAGCGCCTGTTTCGCAAAATGTTTGACAATCCGGAGTTTACTCAGCGCAACGCGATTGCTGTGGAAGTCGAGCGCGTTATCGAAGCGCTCGTCAGTAAGAGTTTTAGCCGAACTGACTATCTCAAGAGCCTCGATGGTTTCTACCTTGCCATTGAAAATGCTGCCAGGACGCTTCCCGACTTTTCTGATAAGCAGCATTTCCTGGACAGAGTCTATGAACGGTTCTTCCAGGGGTACTCGGTCAAGGTTGCAGACACACACGGAATCGTGTACACGCCGCAGCCGATCGTTACCTTTATGTGTGAGAGTGTGGTCCACGCTTTGAAGGAGCATTTTGGAAAATCTCTGGGAGCCCCAGATGTCAACATTCTCGATCCTTGTACGGGAACCGGAAACTTCATCGTCCATATATTGAGGCGAGCGCCCCGGCGTGATCTTTCGAGAATGTTCAAAGAACACACTTTTGCGAACGAAATCATGCTAATGGCGTATTACATCGCTGCCCAGAACATTGAACACGCGTATTTTGAGTTATCTGGAACCTACGAGCCGTTTGAAGGGCTTTGCTTCGTCGACACACTGGACATTGCTGAAGCTCACCAAGGCGATTTTTCGTTCATGAATGCTGAAAATACCGCGCGCGTCGAACGACAGAAGAAGACTCCCATCACCGTTATCATAGGGAACCCGCCTTATAACATGGGGCAGAAAAAGGAGAACGATAACAATAGAAATCGCTCTTACAAAGTGATCGACAAAAGAATCCGCGATACGTACGCCAAGGATTCCACCGCCACGCTAAAGAACAAATTGTACGACCCGTATGTAAGGTTTTTCCGCTGGGCTGTCGACCGGCTCGGTGATCGTCCCGGGATAGTTTGTTTCGTTTCCAATAATAGTTTTCTTGACCAGAAAGCATTTGATGGAATGCAAAAGCATCTTCTCAGAGATTTCACGCGTATTTACCACATCGATTTACATGGTGACGTTAATAAAGACCGAACGCTGAGCGGCACCAAACACAATGTATTTGGGATCAAGCTGGGGGTTGGCGTTACCGTGGCTGTCCGTGAGGGTTCAGAGAAAAAAGGTCAACACCAGCTCTATTTGCACCGGGTCCCAGAACGTTGGACGAAGGACGAGAAACTGTCGTGGCTCTCTGAGATGGGGAGCATTTCAAACGTGATGTGGGAAATCGTGCCTCCCCTGACATGGCCTGAACACAGATCCAAGGCTGAGTTTTCTTCTCTAATGCCGCTGGGGTCAAAGGAAATCAAAGCGGGCACTCGCGGAGCCCGCGCAACAATTTTCGAGTCTTATAGCCTGGGCGTCTTAACGGCCCGAGATGACATTGCGTATGACTTCCATCGAGATCGCTTGGTTTCTCGCATGACCGAGTTCATAGATGCTTATAACGGAGAGGTTGATCGATACAAGCGAACTAAACCAAACGAGCGCAAAGACATAGACAAGTTTGTGCGATACGACCGCTTGAAATGGACCCACAACCTTAAGGTGGGAGTGGAGCGCGGGACCTATGGTTCCTTCGAAGTAGAAAAAGTTCGTCGGTCGCTCTACAGGCCATTTTGCAGCCGGTGGCTTTTCTTTGACCGTTTAATGAATGAGAGGGTCTATCTTACCCCGAGTTTTTTCCCATCTGAAGAATCAGAGCAAGAGAACGTCGTTATTTGCTGCACAACGCATCGGCAGATGCCATTCCTTTGTCTGGCAACCAACTGTTTGCCAAACGAAGCCGTCGGCGGCAGAAACGGGCAATGTTTTCCATTGTACGTCTTTGACAAGGAAGGAACGCATCGCCGGGACAACATCACGGACGAAGCGCTTGAGAGCTTTCAACTCCACTATCATGAATCTACGATCACAAAACGCGATGTATTTCACTACGTGTATGCCATTCTGCACCACCCCGAATACCGGGAACACTTTGCTGAAAGTCTCCAGCGAGAGATTCCCCATGTCCCTCTAGCGAAGGAGTTTCGCCTGTGCTGCGAAATTGGCCGTGGATTGCTCGCACTGCATTTGAACTATGAGCAGGCGGTGCCTTTCAAGCTTCAATGGGTTGAGGATAAAGCGCTACCGCTCTCACTAAGAGTTGAGAAGATGAGGCTCAGAAAAGAAAGCGGGACAATTGTTGTAAATGAAACGTTGACTCTGACTGGAATCCCAGCAGAAGCCTTTGATTATGCATTGGGGACAAGGTCCGCGTTGGAATGGGTTGTGGATCAATACGAAGTTAAGACAAATACCGAAACAGGGACAGTCTCCGACCCGAACAATCCGGAGGACGAGGAGGCAATTGTTCGTCTCGTAGGCTAGATCACAACTATAAGTGTCGAGACAGTCAAGCTCGTCAAACAATTGCCGTCCGCCACCGAATTTCGAGGACTTAGCTTGCCAGCCAAGGTTCCGGCGTAGCGGCGGGGCATTCGGATGCCGGACGACGCAACGGAAACGGCATGGAAATCTGGTCGCAGTCAATAGAGGGCTAGGCATGAAACGCAAGCGAAACCGTGGCTTCAAGGCAGGCCATCACAGGAGCATGGACGACATTCACGCAATGGGTGATCTCAATGCGGTCACGAGGGGCGGAGCCTCCGTGGAATCAAAGGAGCCCGGCCTCTTCGATTTCATGTCCGGCGAATTCACTGTTGCAGGGGACGTCGAATCTCCGCTGCTTCCCCTGAAGGACTGGAAGATTCTGCAAAAATGATTCTGCTGGATATTCTCTTTCTGATTTGGAAGTGATCAGGGGCGAAGCGAACTCCGCCCCCGAAGCGACCAACCCGAACTAACTAGCCGCACCAGCAGAACTCGCTTGCGTCTCGTCCGCGCTCGGACCATAAAGCCCCGGAACGGGAATGCCGAGCATGCGATAGCACATCGTCAATTGACCGCGATGATGGATGATGTGGTTGAACACCATCCCGCGAAGACAAGCTACACGCGGCATGGCAAAAATCGTTTTCCCACCCGCCAGCAGAGACCAGTTTTTCATCAAGTCTGCATCGCTGGCCTTGGCAATCGCCGCGCGCGCTTCCGCCACATTCTTGTCAAATTCCGCAAGTATCTGCTGGCGATTCTCCAGTTTTGGCGGTTGGTAACCCGGTCCGCCGACAGGAGCGTAGTCAAAATTCTCGGTGTTCAGCGTCATCGTGGCCCAGCCGGGCAGTGTGGCCAGATGGAGTCCGTACCAGCCGACCGTGCCGCATTTCTCATGGAGCTTCCAGTTCCACTTGTCGTCTGGTAAACGCTCCAGCGTCTTGCGGGTGTTGGTCATTTCCTGGTCGAATTCAGGAAGTAGTGATTGTCCAATGCTCATTGCGATCTCCTTTGCGATCAGTCCTTAGCTAAAGCCGGGGAATCATAGGCGAATAAAAAGCGAATGTCAAGCCCTCTTTGTGCTACACTCGCTCCGCCTCTCCCTCCGTCCCTTTCCCCCGCACTCTTAGTTGCCGGGACAACGGGGGAGGTTACCTCAATCCCCCAGGGCGGTCCAAGGCCACCTGTAAGCCGGGATTGACACGCCGCCCCGGAAGGACAGAATGTCCGTATGGCACATCAATTCCTGACGTCCTATTTGCAAGATTCCATCGAGCTCTTTCGCTACTACAAAAAACTCGCGGAACGGGCGATGGAGCAATGTCCTGACGAAGGGCTCTTCACCGCGCTCGATGGCGAATCCAACTCCATCGCCATCGTCGTGAAGCACATGGTAGGCAACATGCGCTCGCGCTGGACCGATTTCCTGACCAGCGATGGGGAAAAACCCGATCGCCACCGCGATACGGAATTCGAGGTGCCGCCAAGATCGCGCCAGGAACTTCTGGAATCGTGGGAGCAGGGCTGGAAATATCTCTTCGACGCGCTGGGAGGCTTAAGCGACGCCGATCTGACGCGCACCGTTACCATTCGCACCGAGCCGCATTCCGTGATGCAAGCCATCAACCGGCAGGTAGCGCACTATTCCTATCACGTCGGCCAGATCGCCTTCCTGGCCAAGCACTTGGCCGCGCAATCCGGCAAGTGGACCGCGCTAACCGTCCCGCGCAAAAAATCCGCCGAGTTCAACACGAGAGTCGCCTCCGGCCAGGCCTCCCAGCGATGACCAAAACTCTATTCGAGATGGGCAAGCCCGATGGCGGCGAGCTGAAGCTGAACGACGCGCAGCGCCGCGCCATCACTCATAGTGAAGGCCCGCTGCTGGTGATCGCCGGAGCGGGCACTGGCAAGACTCGAGTCATCACAGAGCGAATTCGCCACCTGCTCGAATCCGACGCTTCCCTGCTCGGCGAAAACATTCTTGGCCTGACATTCACGAAAAAAGCCGCGGGCGAAATGAAGGCGCGCGTGGTGAAGGCCGTTGGCGAGCGCGGCAAAGACGTCGTTCTGGCAACCTTCCATTCCTTCTGCGAGACGCTGCTGAAAGAAGTGGACCCCAATTGCCTTCCTCTCGAAAAAGTGGATCACTGGATCCTGCTGCGCCGCAATCTGGCGCGCCTCAAGCTCGAAAAATACCGCCGCCTCGCCGAGCCCGGTCAATTCCTCAGCGACTTCATCACTTTTTTTTCACGTTGCCAGGACGAACTGGTCTCCAGCGAGGAATACCAGGCCTACGCCGATCAACTCGCGGAAGAATTGGCGGCCGAAAAAACCGCGCTGGACGATGACGCCTTCAAGGAGCGCACCGAACACGTCGCCCTCCAGCAGGAAATCGCCCGCGCCTATCGCGCCAGCGAGGAAATCCTGAAAGAAAAGCGCGCCGTTGCGCTGAACGGCCTGATCACCGAAGCTGTCGCGCTTCTCAAAAAAGACGCCAAGCGCCGCCGCCAGCTTCAGGATCGCTTCAAGCACATCTTGGTGGATGAATTTCAAGACACCAACATCGCGCAACTTGAACTCCTGCATCTCCTGAGCGCGGAACCACGCAACATCGTCGTCGTTGGCGATAACGATCAGGCTATTTATCGCTTCCGTGGCGCCTCCTTCGGCAGCTTCAAACTTTTCCTCCAGCGCTTCACCGGCTGGCAGGAAGGCCAGGACTCCACCCCCTATCGCGTCGCCATGATGGACAACTACCGCTCGACGCCCAACATCCTCCGCGTAGCCACCCAGGTTATCGGCCAAAATGAAGTCAGCCCCGAATTCCCCAAAAAAGTTTTGCAGCCAAACAAAGCCGAGGGCGAAAAAATCCGTGTCGCGGAATTGGAGACGCCCGAGGACGAAGCCACGTGGGTGGCGGATGAACTCGAGCGCCTGCACAATGCAGGCCGCCGCTGGAAAGAGTTTGCCGTTCTCTATCGCCAGCACGCGCATCGTGACCAGTTGGTGGAAGAACTTTCGCGGCGCAAGGTTCCCTTCGTCATCAGCAAGCTCTCCATCCTGGAGCATCCACTGGTCCGCGACGTCCTTGCCTATCTCCATCTGATCGCGCTGCCCTATGACGACATCGCTTGCGCCCGCGTGCTCTCCGCCCCGGCCTGGCATATGACCCCGGAAGACCTTGTGCGTCTCGCGGAACGCGCGGCCAAGAAGCGCGGCACCGCGCTGTACGATGTGCTGCAAGCGCCGCAATCGGAACTGCCCTTCGACGCATCGCATACCGCTCTGCCCGTGCTTCTTGAATTTCTGGGTGCGCAACGCAAAACGATGCGCCGTCGCACGGCCCGCGAAATCCTCGGCGACCTCACCGAATGGCTGGAAGTGCCGCAGCGCGCCGCAGCGCAAGACCGCAAGTACGTCAACCAGCTCGGCCAGTTCATAAAAGATTGGGAGCCGAAAAGCGAAACGCGCGGCCTGCCCGAGTTTCTCGAGTATCTGGACTATTTCCAGCAAGCTGGCGGCACGCTCAGCCTGGAAGACGACGCGCCCGGCGATGCTGTGCAACTCATGACCGTCCATGGCGCCAAGGGCCTGGAATTTCCTCACGTGTTCGTGCTGCGCGTAAACTCAGGCGCTTTTCCTCCGCGCAACCGCTCGCCTCTTTTTGAATTTCCCGATCGTCTCATGAAAGAAGAATTGCCGGAGGGCGATTTCCACATCCAGGAGGAGCGCCGCCTTTTCTACGTTGCCCTGACGCGCGCCGAAGAACGATTGACCATCACCACGCTCACCGAAAAAAAAGGCAAGGTGCCCGTCTTCGTTGAGGACATCATGATGGAACCTGCCATCAAGCGCCGCGACGTTCTGCAACTCGCCCCGAAAAAGAAGAGCCAGCCGGCCGCCTCCGCGAATCCACAAACAGACGCGCAAGCAGGCGAACTATTTGGGACAAAAGAAGGACCGCCCAAGATCTTTTCGCGCATCGCTAAGTGGGCCGAGGAATTCCACCCGCCAACCCCGGAGCCGCTGAAACTCAGCAGCTCCGCCGTCGAAAACTATCGCAAATGCCCGCAACAATACGCCTTCAGCTATCTCTGGTCGTTGAAGGAAGGCCCGCGCGCCACGCTGAGCTTCGGCAGCGTGATGCACACCACTATCAAACGCTTTCTGGAGCAACTGAAGAAAGGCGCGAAGCTTCCCTTCGCGGAAGTGCAGCACATCTACGAAACGGAATGGAGCAGCGCCGGATACGAAGACGAATACCAGGAAGCCGAGTACAAGAAAGACGGCCTGGAGCAGCTGAAGACATTTTATGAAGCAATGCTGCAAGCTCCGCCGCAAATCCTCGAACAGGAAAAGGGCTTCGAGCTCCCTCTGGCCAACGATGTGATCCTCACCGGGCGCATGGATCAGGTGAACAGCCTGGGTCGCAAAGACGTGGAGATCGTGGACTACAAAACGGGCAAACCCAAAAAAGAAGCGGACGCGCGAAAGGATTTGCAGCTCAGCATCTATGCCCTGGCGGCAAAGGAAATTTTCGAGTGGAATCCCGTACGCCTGGCCTTCCACTATCTTCAGAACAACCAGATTCAGGTAACCACGCGCGACGCCAAACAGCTCGACGAAGCCGAAAAAATCGTCCAGGACACCGCGGGCAACATTCGCGCCGGTGAATTCCCCGCCAAGGTGGTCTTCGCCTGCCGCACCTGCGCTTACAAACCAATCTGCCCAGCCCATGAAGAGTCCCTAACCGGCTCCGGCGGGTAACTCGCTTTCCATTTTCTATTTTCCAATTTCGCTTGCAATCTCCGATACAGCCAAGGCCACGAGAATCGTCCCGGCTTTCTCCCAGTTCAAGAAATTCTGCGATGCAACATTAAGATCCGCAATTGATTTCCGGCACCCCCAGTGTTACCTTCGCCAGTAAAGTTCTTTAAGAGATACCTATGAAATCAATTCTTTCCTCTTTCCTCTTCTTGTGTCTAAGTCTGTCCGCTTTCGCGCAAAACGCCTGCCCTCCCTTGCAAGCGCCGCCTTCCGACCCGCAGATACTGATTACGCCGCGGCAGGAGATGGAATTGGGAGAGATACTGCGGCAGCAGTCGGAAAGTGAATTCCAGGTGATTGATGACGAGCGCCTGACCGGCTATTTGACAAAGGTCGGAAATTCGGTAGCAACCCAGCTTCCAAATGTGGGACTGCATTACACGTTCTTGGTCTACGACCAACCGGAAATCCAGGCGTTCGGCGCGCCCGGGGGACGCATTTATGTATCGCGCAAGATGGCCGCCTTTCTCCACAGTGAAGATGAACTGGCCGGAGTCTTGGGCCATGAGATGGGACACATGGTGGCCCGCCAACAAGCCAGCGATATGTCCCGGCTATTCCGGGACATTCTCGGCTTGAAGAGCCTTCCGGAGGACGCCGACCTCTTTGCGCTCTACAACCAAATGCTCGATAGCCTCCGGCTTAAGAAAGTGCATTCCGGCCCACCCAATGAGGAAGATCGCGCCCAACTGGCGGCCGATCAACTGGGCATGCAAGCAACCGTCCGCGCTGGATATGACGTGAAGCAGTTCCCCGATTTTCTGGACCGCCTGATGCAAACCAAGGGGAAAACGGGAAGCTGGTTTTCCGATATGTTCGGCGCCACGAATCCAGACTCGAAGCGTTTGCGGGTGGCTCTCAAAGATCTTACTGGTCTGCCAAAGGAATGCGTGGCGAAGCGCGTGTCTTCAGGAAGCGATGAGTTCGCCCAGTGGCAAGCAGCCGTGTTGCACTACCGCGGCACAGGCCACACCGAAAACCTCAAGGGAGTTGTGGACCGCAAGGTTTTGAAAGATCCGCTTCGCGGAGACATTTTGCAATTCAAATACAGCAGAGACGGAACCCATCTCTTGGCGCAAGACGATGGCGGCATCTACGTCATGACGCGCGATCCACTGAAGTTTCTTTTCCGCATCGATGCTCCGGAAGCGGAAGAGGCTCAGTTCACTCCGGACGGAAAGAATGTCGCGTTCTTCGATACGGCGCTGCGCGTTGAAACCTGGAACATTGAGAAGCAGGAGCAAACGGCAATTTCCGACGTGCCCACGCTGCAACCTTGCCGGCAAACCGCGTTGTCCCCCGATGCCAAATTCCTGGCGTGCTTCCAGGAGGACTTGACTTTAACGCTGTTCGACGTTGCCACGGGAGAGATAGTCTTCCAAAAGGAGAATTTTTACGACTTCGATCCCGGCTGGAGCAGGTACGGCGGCCTGGCGAAATTTGAGTATATGCTCACTCACGAGGATCTCGTAAACCTGGAATATTCACCGGATGGCCATTACTTTGCCGCCGGGTCCTCTACGGGAGAAGCGGCGGCGGTGGATCTGACGACAAAGCAAAAGCTCCATCTCTCCTCGTCATTGCAACATTTGTTGACTTATTCCTTTGCGTTCCTTGGACCGAATCGGCTTCTTGGTGTGGACACTTTCAACCCCAAGAAGTCGCCGATTGTAGAGTTCCCTTCCGGAAAGACTTTGGATCACGTCGAACTGGGAGGGTCGTACCTGACCGCCGCAAGCAATCCGCGGTTCGTGTTGCTCCGTCCGCTTGGGGATCGCCCCGTCGGAGCTCTTGATCTCGAACAAAGAAAGATCGTCTTTTCCAACCGCAACTACGCGACCGATGTTTGGGGCCAGGAATCGGTGGCGGAACGATTAAATGGCGAGATCGGAATCTACGAAGTTGGGAAACTCACGGCAAGCAAGGTGCTCCAGTTGCCACTTGGCAAGCTGGGAGGACTGCACACCGCGGTGGCCTCACCGGATTTGCGTTGGCTGGCCATGTCGACGGATACCCGAGGCGGCCTCTGGAGCATCGAGAAAAATGAACGCCCTATTTACGTGCGCGGCTTTAACCACGCTTCATTTACCAATACTCCGGCATTCTTGCTGGATTTCCCCGAGTTTGAAAAAGCCAGCCGTCAGATCACTATCGTCAGCCCCGAAACGCAACAGTCGCGAGCCCGGGAAATCACCAAGGACGACGATATCCGTTTCTTTGGAGACACCTGCCTACGCGTGAAACACAATGACAATAAGAAGGAATCGAACTGGAATACGGAGGTGCAAGCCTTGGACATGGCCAGCCTGGGTCCCCTGTGGTCGCGCAGCTATCCGAAACAAGGCCCTTACATGGCGGGCTCGCCAGAAACAGGCCAATTGCTGATGGCCTGGAAAGCTCGAGCGGACGGGCTGAAAGACGAACTGGCGCGTGACCCAAAGTTGCGGGCGCATTGGCCCACGGACAAACCGGCAGAAGCAGACTTCTTCTGGGAGGTGTTGAATGCGCGCGACGGATCCGCATTGGGAAGCGTCTACCTGCGCACCGGCAAATACTCCTTCGTCCCGGAATTCTGGAACGCCGCGGGCGAATCCCTGATCATTGCAGACAACCAACACCGCGTCTTGCTCTTCTCCTTTGCCACGGGTGAACAGCGTGCAAGGTGGTTTGGAGACAGTCCCAAGCTGTCCGAGCACGGCGACCGGCTCTGCCTGGCCAACGGGCGCACGCATCTGCTCGTCTATGACGTTAAAACGCTGAAACAAACCAACGAGTACTTCTTCGCGGATCCCGTGGTACTCAGAATTTTCTCGGAAGACGGCAAGCGCCTGCTCGTGATGACCAGTGATCAAACGTTATTCGTGCTGGACCTCGCGCAAGGAGAAGCCACCTCGGCCCTAGCGCGCCAATAAACAGGGCAGCCTCCAAAACAGCCAAAATCACGCCAAAAAGCAAAGCGCCCTGACCAGGCCAGGGCGCTTCGTCAATCTAATCTGAACAGTCCCCGATTATTTCCCCTTCTTCGCCGGCTTCTTTTCCGTCTTCTTCGCTTTTTTCATATTCGTCATTCTCCTTCAATAGCTTCGTTCCTCAGTCTCGAACCGGGCAAGGAAAGCGTGCTGCACGCCATCCTCACCCTTGCCATCCGTATACGGAGGCACGAGTCGGGTGTCAAGAGGAAACCGATGCAAAAAGAGCAGGGCTTTTATTTGGGGCCTTCCGTGTCAATGGCCCCGCTGTAATAGCCCTTGCGGGTGAGGATGGTCATGCCCTCGCGGCGAACGCGCACTTCCAGGCTATGGTAGTCAACCTTGCGCTCGCCGTGGGGTTCAAAGGACAAGGTATATTGGTTACGAGCTTCTTCGGCGATGCGGGAATAGAACTCCTCGAAAGTGTTACTCTTCGCCCCAAAGTAAACGTCGCCGCCCGTATCGTGCGCGTACTCAACCAGGCGGTTGAATTTCCGATCAAAGTAAGCGCTGCCCACAGCCACACTGTAAACGGCAATGCCCTGCCGTAGGAGTTCCGCTCGGGTATCGTCGTACTTGTGCGTATTGAACTTGACGCCATTCCGGCCATCCGAAATGAGCAGGATCACCTTGTGGCGGTCGCGCGACGGGCGATCCTGAAGCAACTCTGCGGCGTTGAACACGGCGTCGTCCAGCGCCTTGCTGGGCTGGCCCTTAATGGCGATTAGCGAGGGGTCGTTCATCGGAGCGCCCGGCGCCGGTTGGCCATTGATCGTAGGGCCTTCAAACGGGCCGCCCACGGGGCCAGTGGAAGATCGCGCCTTGGAGGAAACGTCCTTGCGCTCCAGTTCGGTGATGAGTTTGTCTTGATCACGGGTGAAGCCATGCCCTTCATGAAAATACTGGTCAAACGTGCAGATAAAGGCTTCGTCGGTGGCGCTTAAGCCCCCGACAATGGCGCGCAGGCTGGGCTCAACTTGGTCGGCATCCTTGCTTTTCAGGTCGTTGTCAATCAGCACTACCAGCGAAAGGGGATAGGCATTGGCAGTAAAAGAAGTGATCCTTTGTTCCACATCGTCATCGAAGATCCGGAATTCGTCCTTCCTCAGGTCGGCCACAAGAGTGCCGCTACGGTCTTTTACCGTGACCGGGACGACGACTGCAGTGGTAACCACTCGGACCGTGGTAGGCGTCTGCTTCTCGGGCGCGGCATTCGGAGTCTGCGCCGCAGCCGGGGGCTTGGCCGGTGTCGTTGTTGCGGGTTCCTGAGCGAGAAGAAGTGGCGTCAGGAGCAACAAAGATAGTGCTAAGGCGAGCTTCCGCGTTTTTCGTGGACAATTCATGGTCATCAGGCCAAACTTTCTTGGACGAATCCAGCGTCTTTTGTTCCGGTGCTATTATACGACGCATCCCCGGGGCAGGCTGGTTGCATCGAACTCGTTACCGATGGTTCGCGGCAAGGAGCGCAGCGCCAATACGGCTCCGCGCCAAAATGCCGGGCGAATGCACCAATTAAGGATAACGGAGAATCTTGAAAATCAAGAGAGAGAATATGCTGTTGTGGAATAGAACCTGGAAGCAGGGTCTGGCGCTTTGTGCGGCGTTTGCCTTGGCCGTGCCCGCCCTGCCGCAGACCCAATCGCAGAGCCAGGGCCAGGCGCCCCCGGTAATCAAATCTGAAGTCACGTTGGTCAACCTGTTCTCCACCGTGCGAGACAAAAACAAGCGCGTCATCACGGACCTCAAACAAGACGACTTCAAGATATTCGAGGACGGCCACGAAGAGAAGATTTCCTTTTTCTCCAAAGAGATGAACCTGCCCATTACCCTCGGACTCCTGCTGGATACCTCGGGCAGCGAGCAGCGCAATTTGCCAACGATCCAGGAGGCCGGAAGCCGCTTCATCCGCCGCGTCCTGCGCAAGGGCGATGAGGCTATGGTCATGTCGTTCGACTCCGACGTGGACCTGCTCTCCGATCTTACCGATGACCGCGCTCAACTTGACCGCGCCATCAACAAGGCTCGCATCAATATTCCCGGTGGCGGCATGATTGCCGGAAATCCCGGCCCTATCGGCGGCCAGCAGATTACCGGCACCGCGTTGTACGACGCCATCTACCTGGCCTGCGGCGACAAACTCAACGGCGAAGCAGGCCGCAAAGCCCTCGTCATCGTCACCGACGCGGAAGATGAAGGAAGCAAAGTGCGGTTGGAAGAGGCCATCGAGGCAGCCCAACGCACCGACACGGTGATTCACATCCTGTTGGTTGTGGACCCGCGCTACGGTGGAAACGCCAGCGTGGGCCACAAACTGGCGGAGGATACAGGCGGGCGGATGATTTCCGTGCGTTCCGAAAAAAACATTGAAGAGGCCTTTGACCAGATTTCCGAAGAGCTGCGCAGCCAGTACACCCTGGGCTACTACCCCACCAACAACGCCAAGGATGGGAAATTCCGCAAGATCAAGGTGGAGACGAACAACAGCGAACTAAAAGTCCTGGCGCGCAAGGGCTATTACGCTCCCAAAAGCTGACGCGGCGTTACTCACCCTCACGGCAATCGAAAAGATTCATTCCACGGGCGCTCCCGCTAAAGTTAAAATGAATCATCAGCGGACACGCATTGACCGCCGTGTGCGCCTTGGCTAGTATCGCAAGGCGACGCAGCACGACTCCGGATCAGCCTTGATGATCAACGAAACGATCGGGCACTATCGCATCCTCCGTCAGTTGGGCAGCGGCGGCATGGGTGTGGTGTATGAAGCCGAGGACACCCGGCTGGGCCGCCGCGTGGCCCTTAAGTTCCTTCCGGACACCGGCAAACCTGATCCCGCGGCCATGGAACGCTTCTTGCGTGAAGCGCGCTCCGCCTCCGCCCTCAATCATCCCGGCATTTGCACTATCTATGCCATCGAAGAGGAAAACGGGAAGACCTACATCGCGATGGAATTGCTGGAGGGAGAATCGCTGGATAAAGCCCTCTCTCGCGGTCCGCTGCCCATTCCCAGGACCACCGAGATCGGTATCCAGGTTGCCGAAGCCCTCGATGCTGCCCATAAAAAGGGCATCGTCCACCGCGATATCAAGCCCGCCAACATTTTCCTCACCGAACGCGGCGCCGCCAAGCTCCTCGATTTCGGCCTCGCCAAACTGATGGATCCGGAAGGCTCGATGGAAGGGGAAACCGTCGCCCCGTCGAAAGACACCTTCCTCACCACGCCCGGAACCACCGTTGGCACTGTCGCCTACATGTCGCCCGAGCAAGCTCGTGGCGAAGTCCTCGATGCGCGCAGCGATCTATTCTCCTTAGGTTCCGTGCTGTATCAGATGGTGACTCGCGCGCTTCCGTTTCCCGGCGCCACCACTGCCGTCATCTTCGGACATATCCTGCACAGCGCCCCCGTTTCCCCCATCTCCCTGAACAGCGAGGTTCCTCAGGAGCTCGAACGCATCATCAATAAGCTGCTCGAAAAAGATCGCGAACTCCGCTGCCAGGTGGCCGCCGAAGTGCGCTCCGACCTCAAGCGCCTGCAACGTGAAATGGATCCCAACCGTGTGAGTTCGGATTCCTCCGTGTCCGCCAGCCGTGGTTTCTCCAGCACAGCGCACGCGTCAGGGACTGGCGCCGGTTCCGCTGCGCAATCCGGAGAATTGGCCCGCGCGGGAAGCGGCGCGATACTTGCCCAAGGAGCGCCGAAAAGCAAAATCGGCGTGAGCGTCACCCTGGTCGTGATACTCGCGGTGCTTGCCGCTGCGGGCTACGGCGTCTACACCCTGTTGCCCAAAAAGCACCTGGCGCTTGTCGAGCAAAAGCCGCTACTTGCTCCCTTCGAGAAATTCACCATCGAGAACGTCTCCAATAACGGCCATATCACGCAAGCGGCCATTTCCGCGGACGGCAAATATCTTCTGCAGGCGCTCGAGGACGGCGGCTCGCAATCTCTCTGGCTGCGCCATATTCCCACCGCGACCATGAAACAAGTGGTCGAGCCCGCTCGTACGCGCTATCAGGGGCTCTGCTTTTCACCCGACGGCAACTACATCTATTTCCTCCGCCGCGATGAAGCGAACGAAGAGGAATCGCAGTTGTACAGCGCCAGTGTGTTGGGCGGAGAACCGCGGGTGATCATTAAGGATGTGGACAGCCCTATTTCGTTTTCGCCCGATGGCCAGCATTTCGTGTTTCTTCGCGAACTCCACGATTCGCCGGCTTGGGATTTGTGGCTGGCCAAGAGCGACGGCACTATCGAGAAACCCTTCTTCAAAGGCCGCAATTTGCAAAGCGATAGTTACGTCCCGGCGTGGTCGCCCGATGGTGGGACCATCGTAATTCCAGTCGGACTGCCAACCTCCGACGCCATCGGCGGTTACCTCGCATTCGACGTCGCCACCGGTCAGGACCACGTCTTTGCTCCTTCAGCCGACCGCCTCTATTACGGCCCAGCATGGATGCCCGATGGGAGCGCGCTTATCGTCACCGCCTCTCAGCTCAACGCGGCACACATGCAAGCGCAAATCGGGTACCTGAGTTTTCCAGGCGGGGAATATCGCGCGCTAACGCAAGACACGAATGATTATGGGAACCTCGGCATTTCCAAGGACAGCAAGACCATCGTGGCCATCCAGAGCAAAGTTCACTTTTCCCTGAGCATTGCCCCGGCAAGCGACCCGGACGAGTCGCATCCCATTCCTCTGGCTTCGCAAGTGCTCCCCTGGCGCTGGGATTGGATGCCGGATGGCCGCTTGATTCTGCCGCAGGCCGGCAGCCTGAAAACCGTTGCCCAAAGTGGACAGGAAACTACTCTCTTCACCGATCTGAAGCACACGCCCGATCAGGCTGCCGTTTGCGGCGATGGGCAATACATTGTGTATCGCCAACTGGGCAGCAATGGAGGGTCATCGGCCAATCTGTGGCGTATGGATCTGACCGGCACGAATCAGAAGCAGCTCACCACGGGCAGAAATGAGCAGGAGCCCACCTGCGCGAAAACCGGAAATTGGGTCTATTACGTGGACAACAACGACAATCGTTACGTGAAGCGCATACCGGTTGACGGCGGCTCGCCGGATACCGTCGTTAAACACGCTGTGGGAGCTTTTGCCCTTTCGCCGAGCGGTAACGAAATCGTTTCTCTCGATGTCCGCGAACTTGATCACAAACTGATGTTGCGCATCGACAATGTGGAAACTCAAAAAATGACCTACAGCGACATTGATCAGCGCGCCTTGCCGGATAATCTGAGTTACACACCGGACGGCAAAGGCGTCGTCTACCTCGTGCGCGAAAAAGGCGTGGACAACTTGTGGCTGCAGCCGCTCGACGGCGCCATGCACCGCCAACTGACTCACTTCAAAAAAGACCGCACCTTCCGTTTCGCCTATTCTCGCGACGGCTCGAAAATCGCCATCGAATCCGGCGCGCAGGAATCCGACGCCGTCCTTTTGCGCGACAATCGGCCCTAGTTTCGAAATCTCGCACCTTGCCCGCGCGAATGAGCCTCATTTCATTCGAAGAAGCGCGCGCTAACTCCCTGATTCCGCAAGCCATTCCCGCTTTGCAACAAAACCCCACTTAATCGAATTTTGGCTGATCATAAATTTTTTGAAATAATGTCGGCGCGCCGACATTTTTCCCCCCGCGCCTTTTCTCTTGGCTTTTGTGGCAAAGTCACTCCTGACTGTGCTCTTGGGTTGCCCTTGTAGCTCAGGCCTTCAGGCCTGAGGCTTTCCCGCACTAAGCCCTGCAACAAACATTCAAGGTATACACTTGCCCAAAGGAGGCTCCCCTATGAACCGTTCGGCTCTTATACTTTGTGTTGCACCGTTCCTCGTTCTTGCATTCGCCCAAACTGCCAGTGCGCAGGACGCTTGTCCCAAGCCTCGCCTGATATCCGTAACGGGCACCGCGGAAATCAATCTCCCTCCCGACGAAGTCACGTTAAGAATGGGAATTGACACTCAGGACAAGGACCTGGCTGTCGCCAAATCCAAACACGACGCTCGGAGTAAGAAAGTCATCGCACTCGCTCGCTCCGTTGGCGTGGAAGAGAAGGATATTTCCACCACAATGCTGAGCATGGAACCCGACTACTCCGAAGAAAAGGTTCCCAGGTTTCTCGGTTACGAGGTCTCGCAAACGATTGCGATCACCCTCAAGGATCTTTCCAAATACGAGTCCCTCATGACCAAACTACTCGATGCCGGCGTGAACCGTGTAAACGGCGTCGACTTTCATCTCGCGGACCCTCGCAAGGTCAGGGAAGAAGCCCGGGCAAAAGCACTTCGCGCCGCGAAAGAAAAGGCCGTCGCCATGGCCGCTGAACTCGGCCAAACGGTTGGCAAGCCATGGGAAATCTCCGAAACAGGTCCTACTTGGCCTAACCTCAATTTGTCGGCGAACTTTGCCGGTGGAGTTGTTGGTGGCCCCATCGGCAATGAAGCCCGAACTTCCGACTCAACCGTCGCCCCCGGCCAAGTCACCGTGCGCGTTTCAGTCAACGTCAGTTTTCAATTGGAATAACTTAGTACGCGCAGGAACCGCTACTTCACCGATCCCGCCGGGATGGTCGCGTTCGTCCGCGCATAATATCCGCGCCGCGCGCGCACCTGGAAGCCCTTGTGCTCCGGCGTATCCACGCGGATCTTGTGGTACCGGCCATCGAGCGCGTGGTTCGTCGGGTTGTACGCGACGGAATATTGATTGCGCAGTTCCTCGCCAATGTCCTGGAAGGACTGATCGAGATCGTCCACGTGATACGGGAAAAAGGCGCGGCCGCCAGTTTCCTCCGCAAGGCTCTTCAGTATCTGGTCTCCATCGGTCAGGTGGTATTTGCGATTGCCGGATTGCGCCTTGTTGGGATCGTCGAGCGTAACCCACTGCGTGCTGGTGCTGATGGAATAAAGCACCACGCTGGTGCGCTGTGCCATTTCAATGGCTTCCGAGCGCGTGTGCGTGGACAGATTGTCTTCGCCATCGCTGATCAGGATCATGACGCGGCGCACCACGTCCGGCTGATCGCCCGGCGGCCGTGGGGGATGGCTCAACTCTTTTTGACATGCATCGTAAACGGCGTCGTACACGGCTGTGCCGCCACCCGATCGCGTGCGCAGAATCTGGTCACGCAATGCCCCGGTATCGTTCGTGAAATTTTGAATAACCTGCGGCTCGTCATCGAAAGTCATCAAGAAGGCTTCATCCTTCCTGGGCCGCAATACGCTGAACAGAAAATTGTTCGCGGCGTCCTGCTCGAATTTCAGGCGGTCGCGAATGCTGTTGGAGGTGTCCAGCAGCATGCCGATGCGCAGCGGAAGATCGCTTTGCTTGCTGAAGTAGCGGATGTCCTGAAGAACGTTGTCGTCAAAAAGCTGGAAATCCGGCTTTTCGAGCGAGGACACGAGTTTATTGCGGCGATCCAGCACAGTGAAGAGCACGTCAACCAGGTTGACGGTTGTGACGAACTTGGTGCCGCTCTGCTGCGGCTTCTCCTGCTCCTGCGCAGCGGCTGGCGGCGTTGCGGGAGGAGTGGTAGGGTTCTGCTGTTGCGCAAACACAAGCGCGCTGACGAGCAGCACGGCAACAACAAGTAGTCCAATGGATAGTCGTCGCATGTTCATTGATTATAAGAAGCCTTTCAGCGCAACGTCAATTCGTTGCTGCGGCTCGCCCGCCGCTGCGGCCAACTTCTGCAAATACCCCAGCAAGTCCGGCGGCAGCGGCGCCATCAGCTGAATCGGCTGGCCCGTGCGGGGCTGCGTGAACGCGATTTTTGCGGCGTGCAGGAAATTGC
>Ga0209517_10002938_pt1 | contig 23466 bp, 20 predicted proteins | sample PeaSoiMetSII2010_FD_187695 | JGI IMG/M metagenome (GOLD analysis project Ga0209517, IMG submission 187695) | Peat soil microbial communities from Weissenstadt, Germany - SII-2010 (SPAdes) (version 2) | ecosystem: Environmental > Terrestrial > Soil > Wetlands > Peat | place: Germany... | reverse complement strand
GGCTCAAGTCCACTCCGGTCCGAGCCAACCCTCCGGAACCAGGCGGTTTCCCTCCGCGAATTTGCATTTCGACACTCTATTCGAGTGTCACTAATCATTCTGAACGAAAGCAGGCCGGCCGAGAACCCAGACTGGAGCCTTTAGCCTGCGTTTCCAGAATGCAAGCCGCCGCATAGAAGAATAAAGAATAAACTTATCTGCTCAAGATGCGGCAGGACCGAATGCGGAATTGTGGATTGTGCCCGGTGCGGACGATCTCATTTTCGCCGAAGACGGAAACGGCAACGGACACGCTGTCTCGGACTACAAGAAGCACATCCTCGAGTTTCTCGGAAAGGTGCGATCAGGGTGGACGATAATTAACTGCGCGCGCAGGAGTGTTGGAGGGACTGAGCATACTCGGCTGTCCGCGCCACACTCGCGCGTGATTGAACTCAATTGTCCATTATTCAAATTAAGTGCATGGGAAGTGTTTCCTTAAGTCTTGGGTCGACGGCTGAACTTCGTGAAAAAATCGAGAGGTTGGCACACCGAATAAATAAACGAGGAATGTTACGGGTGGATTATGGATTTGTGAAAAGTTGCACTCTACGGCACCGAGTCATGCGAGTTCGTCTGCTCGTCTTCGAGTTGGGACCGCAATAATTCCAACATGAACTGATGATTGGGATGGGGACGATGCCACGGCATTGCGACCAAGAGGACGACGAGCACAGCAAGCAGCGCCAATGGAACCGCGACGGACACGTCTGCCTCTCTCTAAATGTTAGGTCCCGAGTGTTACGGGACGATTAAAGAGTCGTCTAAGTTGAGAGCCTGACGCGAAGTTCGAAAGCCTTCGAAATGTCTCCCGGGCGGCTGTGGAGGTGTGGACTGATACGAAGACTGCCCTCTCTAATCGCTTATGTCGAATCCGGTAGCTGAAAGTCGTTCGCGCCACGATGCGGCCTCCCCAGCTTTGCGCGGGAGAATAACGGTGAGTGTGGAGCGCTGCGGTCCCGTCTGTGAGACTGCGAGCTGTGTGGTTCTTGACGGCATCGGGAAGCAGGCATAGGATTCGCCCGGAAGACTCGGCGTGATGCCGACACTTAAAATCATGCATGGTCGCGCGGCGTTCCGAAAACCGTTCCTGGCAACATTGGCGACCCTGTTGGCCGTGGTTGCGATCGTTTACGGTTCCCTCTGGATGTACGCTGTGCGTCGCTCGCGCCCGGCGGTGGAACTCGGCTTCAATAACCACCACAACCCTCAGTATGACGAGAGAACGCACTCGCAATCAGTCGAAGATGTGGTGGCAGGGAGCCCTGCGGAACGCGCCGGCCTGCGCGTTGGCGACCTATTATTGGCGTAAATGGGCGAGCGCTGGACACCGACATTGGTTCCGACGAAGCCTATGTCCATGGTCGGCCAGGCGACCCGGTGGAATTAACCGTAGAGCGCGCCAGTGAGGCCAAACCGCTGATTCTGCATGGCGTCTTTCGGGCTGCCGCACTGGCTGGAACACCCGAGGGTCTGGCCAGGTCCTCCGCGCTGCAAATCACGGGATCATTCCCCATTCCTTTTCTTCTGGTGGCATTCGCCGTCCTGTTCTTGAGGCTGGAGGAACTGAATGCATGGCTTCTGGCATTGCTGTTCTGCGCGTTCGTCGCCGCCCCAAGTTTTCTCAATCCCGTGGCCATCTTTCCTGCACTCCGCGCATTTGCGTTTGCTTTTCGCGCCGTGTTTTCCGGAATGCTGTGTCCGTTTTTCTATCTTTTTTTCGCGGTTTTCCCGCTGCAATCGCCTCTGGATAGGCGCTTCCCGTGGTTGAAGTGGGCTGGGCTTCTGTTGGGAATCTGTACTGTCTTTCCCGGGTTGCGGACTGGAGATCCAAGCCTTCCACGAGTGGTAGCCCACCTGGTAGGCAGCCGCAACGGTGATCTCATCGGCACTTCCTTGAAATACGCTTTACTTGCCCTGGGCATGATCTCTCTGGCGCAAAATTCATTCATGGCCGCTGTCCCTCCAGAAGCGCGGCGCAAGTCACGAGTGATTCTGTGGGGAACCTTGGTCGGCGTCCTACCGATCGCGCTCGGACGCGCGGCAGTGGATTTCACCGGATATCGCCCCTCTTTCTGGCTCGATACCGTGCTGGTGCTCGTGTTGTTCCTGTATCCCCTCTCGTTCGCTTACGCGGTGGTGAAGCACCGCTTGATGGAGCTTCCGGTGCTGCTGCGACGCAGTGCGCGATACGTCCTGGTGCAGAGGGGTTTTATCGTTCTGATGTTCATGGTTGCGGCTTCCGCCATCGCGCTCTTCACCCACGTTTTCCCGCGACTCCTCCGCGCGGATACGAATATCGGGATGGCTCTGAGCGAAGTATTTGGGATTGTCCTGGTGTGGACATCGGCGCCTTTGGTGAAGCGGGGAACCATGCGCATCGACCGGGCCTTCTTTCGCAGTGCTTATGATTCTCGTATCATTTTGCACGACCTCGCGGAGAAAACCCGGACGGTGGGCGACCGTCGCCAACTGGCTATGCTCCTCGAACGCCACGTGAGCGAAGCGCTGCACCCGAAAACCCTGGCTTGTTACCTGGAATCAGACAATGGCCGGCTGGCCGCGATCTCCGGAACGCTCCCCGCGACGCTCGAAACGCTCGCGGCAAGCGCACCAGTTTTCGTCGAACTTGCGCGCCGCGGGAAAGCGTGGGAAGTGCCATCCGGTTTCGCCGGCACCGAAGAGTTAACCGCTCTGGCGCCACTCGCGCCGGAATGCCTGGTGCCAATCCTCGGCCGTGAGAACAACCTTATTGGCATGCTCGTTCTTGGGCAGCGGCTTTCCGAGGAACCTTATTCTGGCGAAGACAAGCATTTGCTCGATTCAGTTGCGGCCCATGCGGGCGTCGCTTTGGAGAACATACGTCTCGCGGAAAAGATGGCGGAGCGAATGGAGGCCGATCACCGCCTCGCTCAGGAAATGGAAATTGCCCGGCAGGTGCAGGCCAGGCTTTTTCCGCAAAAGCTACCAACGATGAAGACGCTCGAATACACGGGCGCTTGCATCCAGGCTCGGCAGGTGGGTGGGGACTACTACGATTTTCTCGAGCTTCGCCCCGGCCGCTTGGCGCTGGTGCTGGCGGACATTGCGGGCAAAGGGGTATCGGGAGCCCTGCTGATGGCCAATCTGCAAGCCAACTTGCGCAGTCAATATGCGATCGCGGTCGACGACCTGCCGCGATTGCTCGCCTCGGTCAACCGCTTGTTCTACGAGAACAGCGCCGATTCCAGTTACGCCACCTTATTTTTTGCGGATTATGACGATGCAAGCCGCAAGCTCCGCTACGCGAATTGTGGACATCTTCCCCCACTCCTGCTGCGCGCCACCGGAAGCTCCCAAGGTCGGGGTTCCGAGACGCCGAAGGTGGAATGGTTGCATTCCACCTGCACCGTGATGGGGTTGTTTGAAACCTGGCAGTGCGAGATTGCGGAAGCGGAGCTTGCTGCAGGTGACACGCTGGTGCTCTACACCGATGGAATCACCGAGGCCGAGAACGCGAACGGGGAAGAATTTGGCGTGTCCCGTTTGCTCGACACCCTTGGGAGGCATTCTCACCTTCCGGTGGTACGCCTTCTCCAAACCGTGGTTTTGGCGGTCCAGCAATTCAGCAGCGGAAGCGACCAACAAGATGACATCACACTGGTGATTGCACGGTGCCTGGCATAGTTGGCTCCGCGTCGCACCGCCAACGCCGCGGCGACCAGAAACACTTGCGCAAGATTCTTTTGAGCATAGTTTTCGCGCAGTTTGGATTTGTTAAAGTTTTGGGATAACCCGATCATAAAGACCAGCCCAGGACTACCGACAATCATTTAGCAGGGTTCTCATCCTCAAAGTCAGAGAGTCTGGCGAGAAACAATCCCGCGGCGTTCAGGTTGTGTCCGGCAATATCGTTCATCAGCCGCTGAATGAAAGGAGACCGACCCATACGATCGCCGAACCTTTTCGACAACCAGAGTGCCAGCGGAATCAGCGAGAGTCCGAACAACGCATTCGCCCACAGCCAAGCCGCGTTATAGCGGTCGAGTCCGAAGAATGCTCTTGCAACGACAATTGTGAACGGTGCCCAAACAACCGCTCCTGCCAGCAACCCCCACTGGGTCATGCGGATCCGCCACACACGCAGTGTCTCAAGCTGCTTCTGGATAGCGGCGATGGGCTTACCGTAGTCGATCTGCTGGGCCGCGAGAATCTGTCGTATTGTTGCGGCAAGCATCCCGATCGCAAACAGATCCAGCGCAACTGCAGGCAAGGCAAACTGGAGCATCCCGATGTGCTCGTAAATAAAACTCCCGAGAGCCATCACGATGCCAAACCAAACGACCGCCCCCAAGCCTAGAAACGCGGCCATGCGGTGCAGCGCAGACCTTGCCCCATTCAAGTTCGTCCCGCTCAGAAGCTGCCGGCTCAAACGGATGCTCTCATCGAGCTTTCGATCGTGTTCCGCCCACCGTTGCTTCAGTTCATCCAGATCCAACATGGTTTACTCCTTCCTCAAGCTCGTGCCGTTCCGCGAAATTCCTGCCTCATCATCTGCTTCAATCAGCTGATCTTGGTCGCTACGTTTGTCTCGTTGATGTCCAGCACGTCCGCGATCTCCAGGTACCTGTTGCCGTCCAGATAAAGCAGGACCAGTGCTTTGTTCAGTGAATCCAACCCTTCAATGAATTGGTAAAGAACCTTCATCTGTTCCGACTGGTTTGCCGCCTCGTCGATCGCGTTCAGAAGTTGCTCTTCATCCGACAGCACATACCGCGTTCTCGTGTTTTCTCGCCGGTAGAAAGAAATGGCGACGTTCAAGGCGATCCGGTACATCCAGGTAGAGAACTGGCAGCGTTCATCGAACGATTCAAACGAACGCCATAGCTGGATGATGATTTCCTGCGCAAGGTCATCGCGATCGTCCCGGTTCCTGCAGTACGAGTTGCAGACCTTGTAGAGGATCTTCTTGTGCTCATCCACCAGGGTTTGAAACCTTTCTTGCAGTGCTGGCGTGGTCATCGGCTTCGTTTGCGCCCCTTGGCTGCTCGCTATGTATTTTTCAATGCTCAACCTGTTATTCGCACGAGGGTCTGAGAAAATCACAGCCGGGCGCAGATTTTCCATGGCAAGGAGATTCCCGCCCTTCGAGTCTACGCGGCACGACCGGTCTGCGACCGCGAAAACGGGGCTCAATGGTCTGAAACCAGTCGGCGCGAAGCCAGTTGACCGTGGAGATGCCGAACAAGTGGGTAATAAGAAGCGAAAGACGGATTCTGGGCGAATCGTCAGCAACTCGACTCACGCCATGGCTATGGTTGCACTGCAAGCGGACGGACGCGAGCGATTAGCTCCCGCAGAAATCTGCTGGGCATGCTCCAGACAGCAAAATGTCCAGCGCCCTCAAGAAGCACGAATTCCTTGTGCGGTGCGTTGATGCTGTCGAAATATTCTTTGGCGAGCGAGACCTGTGCCCGCTCATCCATCTTCCCCTGGAAGAAGAAAATGGGAATCTGAAAATCAGGCCCGAGCGAAGAGAGATCCGCGGACAGCATCTCGTTGTAGACATGGAACGTGGGGGCCTGCGCAAAGCCCCTTATCCAGTTGTAGATATCCCACAGCGACAGGTTGGGTGCAAAAAGCGCACCTCCGGGTAGGTTCCGGTCCGATTCGCATTCATACTTTCCCAAGGTTTGGAAGAAGACGCCGATCTTATCCATGCTGTCAAAAGGCGGTGGCCCAATACTCTCTAGTTTCTTGACTGCTTCTGCGTCGTTTGCCGCTCGCGCTTTTGCTAGGACATAGGCGTAGCTCATCTGCAGGCTCTTTGGCATGTTGGTAATCTGGCCGGTTCCGACATAGGCATAGAACAGGTCCGGCCGCTGTTTTGCCATGTGAATGCCTAATAGCGATCCCCAGGAAAACCCCAAGAGGACAATTTTGTCCTTGTGCAGATGATTCCGCAGGAACTCAGCGACTTCGATGCCATCCTGGGCCATGCGATCAGCCGACATGGTATCGGCAATGGACCGGCCGGTGGTCTCGAGGGTCTTGCCTGTGCCGCGCTGGTCCCACTGGACCACGGTGAATTCTTTCTCCCACGGCAAGAGAAGCGTGGTGAGAGCGAGCCACGAACCTCCCGGACCACCATGAAGACACAGAAGAACCGGATTATTGCGGTCTTGCCCCCGGATTTGAATCCACTGGTCGATCCCGCCGATCCTGACGTACTGCGCCTCATCGATGCCGTTCGGTGTGTGGATGGCAATCGCTTTCGCATTCGCGTGCTGAAGGTAAGCCCGATAGCCAACGGCCGCGCTTATCACGACCACGATGAGGCCGACTATGCTCAGCATCGTGATTTTCGCGACCTTCCACAACTTGCTCATCCCAATCCTCTGTTGAGGTTTCAGTAGGCAGCGGGGCGACAAATGAGGCAGTGATAACAGTCACGCTTGGCTCTTCAACACTGGGTGCGAGTTTCCACACGCTTATGTCCGTTCTGGGCGAGCTGATCTCTGTGTCGGGAGTCACAGCATCGCTGTTCCAGTTGCCCATATGCTTTGGATGCTGCGGGAATGAATGCGGCTGTGAACCGACAAGTTCAATGGAGGGCCATGAGACTCGGACTGTTCGCACTCCTGACCATCTGTGGTTTCCTCATCTTCGCGCTCACCATGACATTTGTGCCCGTTTTGCCGGGTTGGGCCAACTACGCTGCAAGAGGTGGATTCCTTGTCGTCTTCGGCGCCCTGTGGTGGTTCGCACGTGGCGGGAATCCACTGAGCCGCTTTCGGCCGGTTTTCTTTGCCTACTTCACAGCGGTTCTTAGCCTTTCCTTGGGGTTCTTCCTCGCAGACCCGGGGCTTAGGCTCCTTGGCCTGACGACGCAAACGCCGATCGGAGTCGCGGTGGCGAAGTTCTTGCAAGCGTCGCTGATCGTGATCGGAATTCTCGCCGTGGCGAGGCTCTGTCGTGAAGATCTCGCATCACTGTACATTCGGAGAGGTCGTTTGATACTCGGCCTCAGCGTGGGCTTGATCACCGCTGCCGCATGTTCATTTCTGACGCTGCTGCAACCAGCGGTTAGGGCCCTCGGCACAGCCAGGCTCATGTCATTGGCCCCATGGATACTACTCTTTGTGGTATCCAATGCCTTCATGGAGGAACTGCTTTTCCGCGGATTGTTTCTCGGACGATACGAGCTACTGATCGGAAAATGGCTGGCCATTCTTTCGACTGCCTTGGCTTTTACTCTGGCACACATGCAGGTCACCTACACGCCGAACTTATGGGGTTTTCTGCTCGTCACCCTCGGGTTCTCGATCGCTTGGGGGTGGCTGATGCAGAAGACCGAGAGCCTGTGGGGATCGGTCTTGTTTCACGCCGGTGCCGACTTGTTGATCATCTTGCCCATCTTCAGCAGTTTCGGTGCCGTGTGATGCAGACAATCACCGGGATGTTTGAGCCTGAAATCTCCGTCGGCCCTTTTGGCTCTCTGAAGCGCCACAGCGTGTTGGCAATATAGGGTTGCGATGATCAACGACGACTTAGTGGAAGTCGATACGACGATTGAGGTTGTGTTCTCGCCAACCGGTAATTGAGACGGCGGTTGGAGAGGTTGTCCTAGTGTTCACCAGTTCTTGATCTGCTGTCGTTGCCGCCACTGGAGGGAAATCACTTCTGTGGATGCGTCTGAACGATGGCGGTGTCAGTTGATGCCGGCGGTTCCGGACGAGACTGAAGCTCGCGCTGAATCCATTCCAGGTTTTTGCCGTCCTGGAAAGCTGCCTTGAACTCTTCCAAAGTCTTATAGAGCATCACGCTTGCGCCAGCGGGGATTGCCGCCCGCAACTTTTCTTTGGCGGCCTTTGGTGTATTGGTCTCGAAGAGCTCATTATCAAGCCGGAATTTCCTCGCCTGAATCTTGGGCAGCCAGTCGACCGGCTCAAGCGCGGCTACTTGCTTTAAGAATTCTGGCTTCACGTATTCTGCTCGTTCGTCCTCCGGCACGAAGGGAGAGGTGGCCATCCAGGTTGGCCAATCGCCCCAGGGATCCAGCGCTTCCAGTACCTTGATGCGCGAATCGACCGCCGAAGCTAGGATCGCTATGCTTGCTCCCGACCCTTGCGCGAACATCCCCACCCGGTTCATGTCGAGATCGTCGCGCGCAGCCAAATAGTTCAGTACCATCTGCACGTCGTGGGCCGAGGTCGCCAGGCACTCCTGCAGTTCGCTGATGAACCACTCCTTCATCGGACGGTCGTGGTAGCGGTGTCCGGTGAGCGCGGAAACGAAGCCTACGGCGGCAAAGCCGTTCTTGGTGACGAGATTCTCGTAGGCGTCGCTTTTGAAGATATCCGTGTCCGTGGGATAACCGTAAAGATACAGGATCACCGGGGGCTTCTTGACTCCTTTGGGTTTCATTACATAGAGATCGATTGGATCGCCCCATCGCCACTGTAGTTGCATCAGTTCCACGGTGTAGCGCGGGTTCTCAGTGACAAATGCAGCGAGTGGTCGAACCGACTTTAGACGGCTGTTGGCTAACGTGGGCGAGGTCCAATCCTCCTGCACCTCCTGAAAACGAGAGCCGGATGGATCGGCCGCTGGCGGAGACGCCGGCGTGAATTGAGCGGCGCTCGACCCCGCCAAGAATAGGAGTGCGTTTCCGAGAGCAAGCACTTTTATGAGTTTGAAGAGGAGACAACTCGACATCGTACTGCCCCGGATCCGGAATATGCGTCGCACGACGGAAGCAAGATCGAAAGAGGGAGGGCGGCCCGATGAACGGTCCGCCCTCCGTATTCAGTGGAACGGATTGGGCGGAGTTACGGTCTAGTCACACAAGTCGGAAAGTCAGCGTTAACACTCTGTGTGGTTTTTTTCGTGGAGGCGATGATGCAACCGCCCATGTCGCCGCCCGCCTCGATTGGCCTGTCAACCGGAGCTGTGCCAATGAAGGTACCGGCTCCGTCGTACTGTTGGTAGTGGGAACGCAGGTACAAGAGCCCAGGATCGGTGGGGTACCCAGTCACTGCCGTCTTCTTAGCTGGAACATAATCTGGAACGGAGGTGACAACGAACTGCTGCGAGTGAGTTATCAGAGCCGATGCGTGAGTCAGCGCTGTGCCATTGCTAATTAAGCGCAGGACCGACCATGCGCTGTAGGTGCCATTGCGGAGGTTCGGGAACGAGAGCCCGCCAGTCCAGATATCTTTTTCCGGGCAGGGAAATGCTCCGCTGCAAGCCGCAGGCAGGTTTGCCGCGGCCGGCAACGTACCACCGCCGGGCTGGCCGGGATCGCCCCCACTGTAGCTGGCAAATATTGGGTCGACACCGTTCAGCGTGATGTAACCATAGGCGGAGTTGTTGGCGATCGAACCCACGTTCCCGTAGCTGAAGAACGTGTAAGCGATGCCGTCGATGCCGATATTCTTGCTGGAGTTCAAGACCCACTTTACAACTTCACCAGTACCAATCCCACGATAGCGTGCGCCTTTACCATCGCTGCTGGTGCAGGTCCCCGCGTTGCCCGCGAGCGGGTTATTAGCGCCAACACCGGTTTCCTGGCTGACGCCGATGATCCCGCCCGAATAGACCGTGGGTTTGCGGAATACGGTGGCTTCCGTGGTGTTCATCGTGCCCGACAGGGGCTCGCGCAGGAAGGCGCCAATGCCAGCGGGATTCAGATTGAATGCCCTGGCGTCGCAGTCCTTGCCCGAAAACACTTGTTGAAGTTGGACATCGGTGGCGTTCTGCAGACTCTTGAGTTGAGACGCACGCTCATCGACGAATACGATGGGAGCAGCTCCAACCTTCACAACCGTAAAGGCTGGTATGGGCTTGCCGCTGATCGGGTCGACGCCCTTGATGTTGAAAGACAGAACGTTCGCTTGCGAGGTGCTACCGGGGTAGCCGCTCTTGATGGGGCTTCCCACGTAGGCACCCGATCCGAGGTTACTGGTTGGACAAACACCGGAGGCGTTGACTGAGTTGTAACCGAGGCCGTCAAGCCCGTCGCTGGAGGAACCGCCATATGTTCCGGCGCCGAGGATAGAATTTACGCGGCACGCAGCAAACGCCGCATCTTCAGGACGGATGTCCGTGGCGGCCACAGTAACTGGAGTTCCGGTCGTGAAGATAGACAGCACAGCTGCCGGCAAAGAGGAGTCTGCGCCCCAAAGGACGGAAGAGATTTGCTGCGCCCCACTACCCGCGAGATTGGCCGCTGGAGCGCTTACCGTGCATTGGGGTTGAGCAAAGTAGCAACGGTCTCCTACGACGGAGTCAACTTTGTTGAAAGACCACACCTTGGTGGCGCCGGGATTCCAAACGATCCAGATCGTGCCGGCGTCAACGTTGACGGGTGACACGCGGGTGTCGGTAAGGTTCACAGCGTTGGAAGCGCTTGTCCAGTGCCCACCCTGTATTTTGTTCACCGTCTTGCAAGGGGTGGTAGGACAAGCGAAGTCAAGAGCGCCCAAAGCCATCGTCTGCCACATCGCCGACGAGCCGGCAATCGTAACCTGCACGGTAGTTGTAGCCTGTGCCAGAGGCACAATGCCTGCGATCACGGCCAGCATCAGCACCGCGAGAATCCATTTCATACGCGACATAGTAACTGATTCCTCTCTGATGGTTTCCAATCTTGTTCGTTGCACATGTGGCGTTGCGCCACACGTTGGGAGATTACTCTTAACGAACCCGCGACACGGGTCCGCAAAGCAGCCGAGTTAACTTACAGCGTGAGCGGTTGACCTGCACAACAGCAGCTCACCGCAGCGATCTTGGAATTGCAACCCGAAGTCTATCTGGTCCCACGCCGGGCGAGGTTAAGGTTCCGTGACAAGTTGGTGAAAATTTCTTAACGTGGGCAACGCGGAATACGCGTCGCTTCGGGTTTTTCGCTGCCTGCGAAACCGTAAGGATCGGCGATAGATTTGTCAACGAAGTGTTACAGGGATTGCGTATGGAAAAAGAATTCCCACGAATTTTCACATTTTCTTAATCTTGGAGTGCTGGACCAGCATATATAATCCCCGCTTGCCATTGCATTCATATTGCCTCGGAGCGATAAGTGTGCGATCTCCCGTGCCTTGTGTTGTTTCCCGCGTATTCGGCGTCCTGATGTTCATGCTTCTCGGGTTGTCGTTCAGTTTTGGTCAGGAACACGCGAAGACGGGGGCCGACACGGCCATTATTAGCGGGACGGTGACCGACCAAACCGGCGCCGTAGTAACTGGTGCAAACATACAGCTAACAAACGGGGCCGGAGAGAAACTAGAGACCCGGGTAAATGATAGGGGTATATATTCCTTCACCGAACTTAAACCGGGGACTTACACCTTAACGGTGACGGCGCCGAATTTCGCAGTGAAGACCTTTGAGAATATCACAGTGAGTGTGGGCCTCGAATTAACCTTGGATGCTCCCCTGGAGCCGGCTAGCGGTAAAACCGAAGTGAACGTGGAGTCCGGCGGGGTAGAAAAAGTGGAAACGGACAGCTCCAGTGTTTCCGGTACGATCACGCGAAAAGAAGTTGTGTCGATTGGACTCAACGGGCGCAATTTCACGCAGCTCATCGCACTCGCTCCCGGCGTCAGCAATCAGACTGGCCAGGACGAAGCTAAGGTGGGCGTGGTGGGCAGCGTGAAGTACAGCGTGAATGGAGGGCGCGTCGAATATAACACCTTTGAGGTCGATGGCAGCGACGTACTAAACACCGGCGTGAACGGCGCCTCGACCACGCTCATGGTTTATCCCAGCCTCGATGCTATTCAGGAAGTGAAGGTACTAACATCTAACTACGGCGCTCAGTACGGGCGTACGGCATCCGGTACGGTGCAGGTAACCACGAAGTCCGGAGGCGCCAAGCTGCACGGAAATCTTTACGACTTCGTTCGCAACGAAGCGTTTAACTCGCGCAATTACTTCGACATCGTATACACCGCACCGCCTGCTCCCGGAGAGATTGTCGGGCAGACATTTGGGACAAAAGCCCCGCTTTATCGTAGGCAGGACTTCGGCGGTACGATCGGCGGTCCGCTCACCATTCCTGGGGTTTACAACACCAAGAAAGACAGGACCTTTTTCTTCTTCTCCGAGGAATTTCGCCTCGAGAAAACTCCCACGGAGTACAACCAAGCAGTGCCAGGGTTGAAAGAGCGCGGTCTGGTCTTGACGCCGCAGGGGATACAAAAGAACTTCCAATTAGACCCTGGCACGGGAGCGGTTTACCAAGACTTCGATTTTAGTGACGCGTGCCCGCTGAACTTAGGAACCTTTGTTCGTGCGCAGTACCCGGACTGTCCGTCAGTGTCACCGGGATCGAGCGACGGAACCCTAATTCCGCTCTTACATTTGCAGTTTGGAGGGGGATTTTCGCCCACCGGCACCAGTGTGGACAAGAACGCGCTGGCGATCTTGAACTCGAACCTGATACCGCTACCCAATGCCCCTTATGGTTGCAACTTCAGCCTGCCCAATTTCAACCCCGCCCGCCCAGACCCGACGGATCCCAACCGTTGTTACAACGTCGCCGTTTCCCCTTCCACCTACTGGCGCCAGGAGTTGTTTCGCATTGATCACGTATTGACCGACAAGACCAAGTTATCGTTTCGTTACATCCACGATGCATGGGATACGACGGTGCTGACACCGCAGTGGGGCATTGTGCGCGACACCTTTCCCACGGTGCAGAACCGCTTTTTTGGTCCGGGTACAAGCCTGGTGGCGCGAGTTACAGACACGATATCGCCAACACTGCTGAACGATCTGGTCCTCAGCTATACCAATTCTGATATCACTTTGACTGACCAAAATGGACCGGGTGTCGCCCAGTTTCAGCGCAATCCTGCGCTTGGTCAACCGCTCGTCACCGACCCTTCGGCTCCCGGACAGTGCAATCCCACACTCAGCGTTGACCCCGCGACTGGTTTTCCGCAATGCGCCATGGGTTACATTTTCAATAACGGTTTTGGCGGAAAGATGCCGGGACTCAACTTTGTAGGTACGAATGCGGCTTATGGCGGTAGAGGCTTCGCAGCTGACCCCGCCTACATGCCATGGAGCCACACCAATCCAACCTACGCACTGCGCGACGATGTGGGCAAGGCGATCGGTAGACACACGCTGCAATTCGGCGCGCAATATGCGCTCTCTCAGCGCAATCAAACCAACAACGCGATCGGCGCAGCTTCTGGCGACTTACAGGGACTCTTGACTTACAGTAATCTCGCGCACAGCACCGGAAATGCCTTCGCTGATTTTCTGGTTCAATATGTCGATCCGGCGGGAAATCCGGCTGGATACATACAGAGCTTTACCCAGGATTCCGCGCAGCAGCGTTACTACCAGCGCTACCAGATTGCTGAACCCTATTTCCAGGACGACTGGAGGATAACTCACCGATTCACTCTGAACCTGGGCTTGCGAGTCAGTCTCTTTGGCACCTATAGCGAAAGGAACCGCGACGCGTGGAACTGGGAAGCTGCACGATTCAATCGGTCGCGATTTGCGGTTGACCCAATTTATGGCGAGCTCTTGGACAAAAATGCCGGGTCGACTCCGGTGCCGTTCAATCCCGTCACTTTCCAATTAGACCCTGGGGTTGTGAGCGACTTGGGCCTGGTGCAGTGCGGCGTGGGCGGCAGCACGCCTGCAAGCTGCATGAATGGGCATCTGTTCAACCCGGCGCCGCGAGTTGGTTTTGCCTGGGACCCGTGGGGCGATGGCAAGACGTCAATCCGTGGCGGCTATGGCATCTTTTTCGAGCATGGCACCGGTAACGAAGCCAACACCGGTTCGCTGGAGGCTAGCGCGCCTTTCGTGCTCAGCATGACGCAGCAGCTGCCCGTCAGCTACTCATGCATCGGTAACGTCGGGTATGGCTCTGCATTTGACCCGACCAACAGCGCTTGCGCAAGCGCCCTTGGCGGATCCGCGCCCGCGGCCGGATCTGTCTTTCCTTTGGACGTTACCTCAATTCCGACCAAGGCGATTTGGCCCTACGCGCAGCAATGGAGTTTCGGAATTCAGCGAGAGTTGCCCAGCGCCTTTGTGATCAACCTTGCGTATGTGGGCAGCAGGGGAACGCATTTGACGGTCGAGCGTCAGCTCAACCAGTTGCCACCGTTGCCGGCGAGCGAGAATCCTTTCGGACCGAACGAGCCACTGACCATCACAGATTGCACCGTTGCTCCGCCGGGATCAGTAACTGCTAACCCCGGAGATGGCACCACTTCGTTTTTTCTCCAGAATGGAACACAGGTGACCCCGCAAAACCCCGCCTACACGTATTTGCAGGCGGCGTGCACCAATCCAAATATCCCGAACGTCAACTCCCTCACTGGGCGACCCTACCCGGGTCTGGGGAGAATTTTCTCATTACAGAACGTAGCCAATTCGAGCTATAACGCACTTCAGACCACAATGCGACACACCAGCGGACCGCTCACGCTTGGAGTCTCGTATTCTTGCAGCCACTCTCTGGACGACGCTTCGGATCGAAGCGATCCGGTTCTGGTCAATTCTTATGACTTGCGTGAGAACCGCACCAGCTCGAATTTCGACGAACGTCATCTGGCCACCATCAGCTATGTGTACCAGCTACCGCTCAAGGATTTTCCCCGGCGCTTCAACGACTGGGCCAACGAACGGAGCCCGCAGGATGCCGCGGCGTCCAAGGCTAACTGCTGTTCCGCGCTGGCGAATGAACTTCTCGATGGATGGGAGCTCTCGGGAATAACGCTTCTCCAGTCGGGCACGCCCTTCACAGTAATCAACAGCGCCGGCAACACCGGCATTTCCCTTACCGACAACGCCGGGGTTTCCAGCGGCCTCGGCATTGCGGCCTCCTACCCCGACGTTATGAAGGGACAGCAATCGCCGGGCGGCAATTCTCAAAGCTTTGGCCCGCTCATCGGCAATCCTTCGCAGTTTGTGGCTCCGCGGGGGCTCACCTTCGGGAACGCGGGCCGGAACTTCCTGAATAATCCGGGGCGCGTGAACTTCGACATGGCGCTGCTGAAACATTTCAAGATCCGGGAGTCCGGCCAGCTTGAGTTCCGTGCTGAGGCCTTCAACATTTTTAATCACACTGAATTCCGGATCTACGATCCCGATAACCCAGGCAGCAGTGGGAACAACATCATTAGTTGCTATGCCGGTCCCTTGCATTCCGCCGGGTTTAAAGGCAGCGGAGCCGATTGCGTCACCGGGGCTTCTTTCCTGCACCCGCTCGATGCGCACCGGCCCCGCACCATACAGTTTGGTCTCAAGCTAGCTTTCTAGAGTGGAACCATCATGCTGAGATTGACTAAAGATCGAACGCGATGTCGTACGAATCGCTCGCTGCCTTCACCTCGGTTTTGCGCAGGGTGCGTGAAGACTCTGCTGCTGACGTTGCTGGCCGCTACGACGATGCTTTCGGCGTGTGGAGGCGGCAGCTCCGGCGGCTCCGAGAACAGCGAAACACTTTCGGGCAACTGGCAGTTCACGGTGGCGAATCCGCCCGATGGTTCGTTTTTGGGTGGCCTGCAAGGCGGGTTTCTGCTGCAGACGAATGGGTCGGTGACGGGAGCCGCGGCCTATGCCGTCTCATTGCCGCTGCTCCCGTACCCATGTAACAGCGGATCGGCGCAGATCACCGGAACGATCAGCGGCCAAGACGTGACCCTCACGGCGGTAGCCGGGACACAGACTTTTACTCTTACCGGAATGCTGAGTTTAGATGGTTCGACGATGGTGGGTACCTATGCTTCAACCGCCGGTACGGCGGGCGATGGCGCACCTTGCGGAACCGCCCAAACGGAACTGCAATGGAGCGCTGTTCTCGTGCCGCCGATTACGGGGCCGATCCAAGGAAGCTTTCACAGCACGGGCGGCGCTGCCGGACTGGACGAGCAAGATTTCCTGGTCTCGGGGGCGCTCAGCCAAGCGGCCAACACCGGAGGCAGCAACGCAACCGTTACCGGCAACTTGAGCTTTCTAAACTCGACAACGAATCTAATCGATTACCCGTGTTTCACTTCCGCGGCAGTTACGGGCCAAATCAGCGGCAATATCGTCAATCTGCAAATCGTCGGAACCGATGGATCGACTTGGGGCCAGATTGGCGAACCAGCCGGTTCGAATGGAGTGACAGGCGTTAATCCCGTTACCTTCGCCTCGGCGCAAGGCGGGTACGTTCTGAACGGGGTTGGGCCATCCTACTTGGTGGCCACGACCGCATGCCCGGGCAATCTCGGGAGCACAACTACCGCCGGAGATTACGGGGACATCTGTCTGGCGTTGGGAAGCGCAAGCGCTTGCCAGCAACCGATCACTCTGACTCCGTCCGCTCTAATTTTTCCGGCGCAAGCGTTGGGCTCGCTTCCGACCACGCAGACGATAACGCTGGCAAACGCTTCGGGCGCTTCCCTCGGTCGTCTGACGTTGGCGTTAGCAAACAGCAACGGTGCGACTAATTTTACGGAGACGGACGCTTGTGGCCTCGCAGGTGCCCCTTCGCAGGGGGCGCCTTTCGACCTCGATTCCGGGCAGTCTTGTGCCATTACAGTTACCTTTGCCCCGCAGGAAACCTGCGCGCCCGGGACTCCGCCGGCCCAGTGTCCGTCTCCTCTTACCGCAACGCTAACTGTTACCAGCCCGAACAACGATGCGATCTTTACGGTACCCATCACGGGCACGGGAGTCAGCGCCAGCGCAGTCTCGACTCGCGAAATCGATTTCGGTGCGGAGGGCGTCTCGGAAGCGAGACCTCCCCAATTGCTGCCGTTCGCCAACCATAGCGGGCATCCGGTGCAAACCCTGCCGAGCTCAAGCAATCGCACCTTGCAGGATGTAGAGCATCATGCAGAGATTGACTAAAGATCCAATGCCATGCCGCGCGAATCGTGAATGGCCCCGGATTTGCGGATGGTACGCGAATGGTCTGCGGGTTTTGCTGCTCGCCACCACGATGGTAATAATGATCATGCTTGCGGCGTGTGGGGGCAGAGCTTCCGGCGGATCCGATAACAGCGCATCGCTTTCGGGCAACTGGCAGTTCACGGTGGCGCCTCCGCCCGACGGCTCTTTCTCGGGCGGCCTGCAGGGCGGGTTTTTGCTGCAAAATAATGGCTCGGTGACGGGAGCCGCGGTTTACTCCGTCTCGGCGGCGAACATCCAAACTCCACTTACGAACCCGTGCAACAGCGGGTCGGCGCCGATCACGGGAACAATCGGCAGCCAGAACGTAACCCTAACCGCTGGAGCGGGCACACAGACTTTTACGTTTATCGGGACGCTGAGTTCCGACGGTTCGACGATGCGGGGTACTTACGCGTCCACTGCGGGTACGGCGGCGGACGGAACTACACCATGCGGAACGATTCAAACGGGGTTGCAATGGAGCGCAATACTCGTCCCGCCGATTACAGGAACGATCCAAGGGAACTTCCACAGCACGGGCGGCACTGCCGGCCTTAGCAATCAGGATTTTCTGGTGTCGGGGTCCCTAACCCAAGGGGAGAACATCGGAGCGAGCAATGCGACCGTCACGGGCACTTTGAACTTTATAGACCCGACAACGAATCTAAGCGACTACCCTTGTTTCTCGGTTGCCTCAGTGAACGGCCAAATCAGCGGCAATTCCGTCATCCTGCAGATCATCGGGACTAACGGATCGAACCAGGGACAGATTGGCGAACCGCCGGGTTCAGGTTTTGCTGGGGCAACAGGCCTGAATCCGGTTACCTTCGACTCCGTGCAGGGCGGATACATTCTGCACGGTGTTGGGCCATCTTATTTTGTGGCCTCGAAGACCTGCGGGGGCAGCGTGGGGAGCACAACGACCGCGGGAGACTACGGGAACATCTGTCTGGCGTTGGGAAGTGCAAGCGCTTGCCAGCAACCGATTACGCTGTCTCCGGCTGTTGTAACCTTCCCCGCTCAAATGTTGGGCTCCGCTGCAACGACACAGACGATTGCGCTGACAAACAACTCCAGTTCAACCCTGAGCGGTCTGACATTGAATTTTAGTAACAACAGCGACAACCAATTCAATGGCCAGAGCGATTTCAACGGTCTGTCTAGTTTTACGGAACAGGACACTTGTGCCGCTTCGCCTAGTTCGACTTTCGCTCTAGGTGCTGGGCAGTCTTGTTCCATCGCGGTTACCTTTACCCCTCAGGAAAGCTGCCCATGGCTTCCCTTCGGAAATCCTCCGGCCATTAGCGGAGCTCCGCCGGAATGGTGTCCGTTTCCTCAGAGCGCACAGGTAACTATTGACAGCCCAATGAGCGCGGACAACGATACCGCGTTTACTGTACCCATCAAGGGCACCGCGGTCAGCGCGATCGTTCCCTCGACCCCCGAACTCGATTTCGGTGCGGAGGAACCGCTCAACCCACCGGAAGCAAGCCTTCCTCAAATGCTGTCATTCACCAACAATAGCGGATATCCTCTACAGATCCTGGGTAGGGCGTCTTGCACGAACCCCCCTAAGGGCCAGCTCACGCTCCCGCATCCGTTGCTCGAAACCAGTCCAGTTGGCGGCCTGCAAGTGGTGAGCAACGGTTCCGGTAGCATCCTTCCCATCACTCCCGACGGTTCAACCATCACCTACAACTGCGACCGCGATCTCGGCACCAAGCTGCCGAATTTCCAGATCTCGTCGGATACCTGCACGGGAAACTTGCTCGCTCCTCAGACCTCGTGCAGCCTGCAGGTCGCCTATGTACCGCAGCCGAACACCGACACAAATAGCGGCCTGGATTATTTTCTGGAACTGAATACGGTCCAGTGTTCTGGCACGGTAATATCCGACTGCGAAATCGATAGCGGACGTTTTCCGGTGGAGTTAAAAACGAATCCATCAAGCCCACTACGAATGTCCCCCAGCGCAGGCCTCGATTTTGGGAATCAGGCGCACGACAAGACTAGCGCCCAACTGACGATTACTCTCCTCAATGATCCGAGCCTCGCGAGCCCACAGACAGTAACCTTTGTCGGCAACGTGGTAGTGCAAGGCAACTACTCTGAGACTGACGATTGCCCCGTTACCCTGGCTCCCGGCAGCAGTTGCACTCTCAGCGTAACTTTCACACCCAGCATCGTAGGATTCGATCCTGGATCTCTCACCATTAATTACTCGCCGGAACCAGCCGGCGCACCGCAAATTGTATACCTGCGTGGCACGGGGCAATAGCTTCCTTCACGTGGGGCGCTCATGCAATGACAGTCAAGATGAGACAACTCGATTCAAGGAGGTTGGCAGTGGCGACTAAACGATGGATTCTTATTCTTCTGCCGGCGGCGATAATTTCATTACTTGCCGGATGCGGAGGAAGCACCGCGAATGTACAGAATCCTCCACCACCAACGCAGGCGTCCAAGGTTTCCATCGCTTTTCAACCCGAGCCCTCAGGATCGCTTGCCGTCAGCTTCCCAGAGAATCTTACCGCGGTGGTTAGCAACGACCCAAACAATTACGGAGTAGATTGGTCTTTGACCTGTCAGAATCCGCCTAACTGCGGCTCGCTCAGTCTTCTGCACACCGCCAGCGGAACAGCCACAACCTACACGGCGCCCTCAACTCTTTCCGCAAGCAGCATGAGCGTCGAAGTTGTGGCCTTCGCGACCGCAGACCACATACAGAACGTTGTCGCTCCGATCACCATCAACACCTTTGACAGCAGCCTCAAGGGCACCTATGTTCTCCAAGCCCAGGGAGTTGACTCTAACTTTAGCCCTTACCAGTTTGGGGGGGTGATCGTCTTCGATGGGAACGGTGGAATTTCGTCAGGCGAGCAAACTGTCAACTTCTTCGATCCAACTACCGATAGCTTGGTCACTAAGTCGGATACCAATCTCACCGGCAGTTACTTCCTCGGCAGCGATGGGCGTGGAATAATTACCATCTCGAACAACGACACAGACATTGGCACGGAGAGTTTCAGTTTCGTGTTCCTTTCGAGTTCCCAGGCGCTGATTGCCGCGCTCCCGACCAGCACTCTTACTATCTCGGCCACCGGAACCATGGAGTTGCAGACCAGTACCGACGCACCTTCTGGCGGCTATGCCTTCGCGGTGAGCGGCGTTGAGGTTGCCAAGATGTTGCCGCTGGCTTTTGGCGGCGTTCTTAACATTGATTCGCCCAATACAATTTCGGGAAACGGCAGCGTGAGCGATGAGATCCTCGCAAAGAAAGTGAACGCAAGTGGTGTGGGGCTTTCCGGGACACTCATGAATCCCGATTCATTCGGTGGTGTCACATTGAATCTGACGGCTGGCTTTAGCCCCAAGAAAAGTCCTATCCAGTTCACAGGCTATATCGTCGACAACACCCACATAAAGCTGATCGAGAGCGACAACACCTCCGGTACTGGCTTTGGTTCGACCGCCGGACTCGCCATCGGTCAGGGGGTTGCCACCGGCACCTTTACGGACAACACGTCGTTCTCCGGGACGTTTGTGTTCGGTGTCCCTGGGGTTGACCTCAGTAATAGCAATATCGAGCCGTCCACCTTGACTTCGTACGGCCTGTTCACTGCAGATGGCAGCGGCAACCTGACCAACGGATTCACGGACACTTTCTTGCTGTTAAACACCGCCCAGGGAACGACTGCCCAACCACAAACGGGCGCCCAGATCAGTGCGGCATTCGGTGGGACGTATGCCGTCGACTCCAGCGGAACCGGTCGCACCAGCTTGACCTTCGACAACTTCAACCCCAACCCAAAACACGGGTATCAGCCAGTATTCTTTTTCTATCTCACCGGCAACGGCAACCCGCCGCTGGTTCTCGAGGCCGGAGATACCCACTATCCATCTCTTGGAGCGGGGATAGCTTACCGGCAATCGGCCGCGCCTCTCACATTCAGCGGCGACTACGGATTTAGCTTCACCCAGCAGAATGGCAGCGAAAACGACGGCACCGCGCAGATGAACGCGAACTCGACGGTCACCCCACCGTCCTTGTCTGGCTTCGCGGACCTCAATCTTGATTTTGGGGCCAACCCGGACCAACCGTTTACCGGCAGTTTCTCTACCCCGGTCTCCAATGGTCTTTTCCAGGGCACTCTCGTGGGCACCAACAACGACATCGTCAGCAGTGCTATATTCACGCCCCAAATCGCGGCGGATTATTACATCATTGACCCGAGTCAAGGCTTCTTCGTCGAAACGGATCTCGTGACCCAGGGTGCACAGCAGAACGGTCAGGTGTCCTTCGGACACTACGCCGCTCGAACGCCAGTGTGCGATGGCTGCCCGTAGTTCATTAAGACGATGCTCCGTTCATGCCGTTATTGCTCGCGGTTCAAAACAATCGCCAGACTGAGCAGGACATCGACCTCGACGGGCCTTCCGCCGATGCGATGCTGAGCGTGATGCCATCGAGGTATTCCATAGCGATGAAGCGCTTGCCGTCCTGCTCGCCGATTTCGTGAATAAGTACAGATGTTGGGATGGTTCAGGGAGACCTTGTACACCACACCCATCCCGCCGGCCAGCTTCTCGACTATGCGGTAGTGCGAGATGGTCTGGCTCGATCAGATCGAGCCTCCTGGAAGCCACCCAGGGTGCTTTGCCAAGAACTGGATCGGATTGGCACAAGGAGAGTCATAGAACAGGAGTTGGAGCGGGCATGTTAGCTCCGTATTTCTTCGCCGTCCAACCCACTACCGCTTCGAATCCAGACGCGAGAGTTAAGAGCGAATGTCTGACTCGCGAATGGGTTTGTTCAGATTCGGCGAGCGTCTTCAAGTAGTTGAATATTTGCCGGAGTAAGCGGACTTCGACGCTATCCTTGAGCGGGCAAGATCGGTGCACTTGTGGCAGCCGCATTGATAGGTAGGACGGTCCTCCATTTTGATGTGTCCGCAACGAGTGCACCGCAGCCAGCGTCCCCCAGACCTTACTGTCATGGTTTTAAAATTATCAAATTCAATGCAATAAGGTCATCGGATGATTTCAGGCATGCCTTCGTCCGTTTCAACGGGGCTATAGCCCATAGATTCTTACTTCAAATAGAAGACAAGAAGGTAGACGCCGCTTCCGAAAACCGAGAGAACGACAAAAAGCGCCAGCACAACAGACGCAGGCGGGTAATTTACTGGTCGAGAACGGCTCAACCGCACAGTCTTTTCCATTCGGACGCTCCTCAACCCTTCAACCAAAAATAGCTGTGCGCCCTGAGGCGACAAAACGAGCGGCTGTAGTAGATGCTTCTGAGGCTATCCAAGGTTTGTTGCGGTACGGTTAAGAGAAAGTGAAAAGATTTTCACCGCCGAACTTAAGCGGAGGTACAAAGTCGAAGTGCTCCGGCGAGAATCTTTACGGTCGATTGTTGGAATTGCTGGCAGACCCCGATGTCGATCCGACGCAGAGCTGATGGTTTCACATGAGTAGTCTCAGAACGTATACCGGGCTGACTGGCACGGACGCGGATTTCTCGGGCATTGGATTCATCCACTTGCGGCTGCCGTGTAAGAACCCTTTTTGACCACCGGGGTTAAGAGCTGATTTCCGCTTGGGTTCGCCCCGCTCGTCTGGTTTGTTCGCGGGGACAGCTATAGAGGGGCGGAGAATCTGGACGCCGCCGGGGATAACTTCCTGTTTGCCCGTGATCCGGGGGCAATCCGCCCCGGGGCGACTAACGTCAGTAGAGGATTGGGATATAAGTCATGGCGGACCGCTCAGGAGTTCTAACCGTTAATTTACGGCGAGAACCACCAAGGTGGCGTCGTGCTGGAATTGCGCGCCGCAAAAATCCGAGACCTGCGCGAGCAGTTGCTCATTCAACTCAGCAGCGGAACTGGACGCGTGATCAAACGGTACCACTACCGAATTTTCACATTCCTGTAATCGTCAACGGGTAGAGTTCATGGGGGCGGAACTATAGCCCGAAACAGAGGTGCGGGGTGAATATCGCCATGACTATGACCGTAGCTCGGTGCCCTTACTGCGTCTCGGACGACGAGTTCAGGCAGATGATAGCCTACAAGGACGGGCGGTTCGTCTGCAACAAGTGCGGACACTTGACAATTCCCGTTGACAAGGATTTCAAGTGCTATTGCCCGAAGTGCTTCGAGATACAGGCACTTGACCTCCGCCGATGCGGATAGACCTGATGTCTCGCCTTTCCGAAGAGCAGTTCCCAACATGGGACGCAGCAACCCGCCGAGGCGAATGACCCGAAGTCTGCGAGGTCGGTCGTGAACCAGCTACGTTGGAAATGCTACCTGTTGTCCCTCCTGAGAATCCACAGCCCAGACTGTGAACGTTGTAATGCTCACGAAACGCGTGGGGATGAAATGCGGAAGCGGCTGGAAGAGTTGAACTGGCGGACGCAGCCGCATTCGCTCAACAAGGGGGTCTTCGATTCCAAGCCCGGCGAAGTTGTGGCAAATTCACCTATTTCGTTGGCGCAGCACCAGAAGAAGATTGCTTAAAGCCAACGGA
>Ga0209517_10002937_pt1 | contig 23466 bp, 14 predicted proteins | sample PeaSoiMetSII2010_FD_187695 | JGI IMG/M metagenome (GOLD analysis project Ga0209517, IMG submission 187695) | Peat soil microbial communities from Weissenstadt, Germany - SII-2010 (SPAdes) (version 2) | ecosystem: Environmental > Terrestrial > Soil > Wetlands > Peat | place: Germany... | reverse complement strand
CAGTTTGGTCGGTTCATGGAGAGCCCACTTTCGCTTCGCGCCCTGCCTTGGACCGCGCCCCACCCTTAGACTTCCATGCCCGGATGGGGTATCTTGAGGAAGCATGATCGGCTCCGTTGACCAACCCAAAACCCTCGAGCGCAAAAGCCCCGTGCCCAAGGTGATGAAGTACACCGGGCAGGTGGTGTATATCTACGCTTTCGACGTGGCTTACGAGATGGTCCGTCAGCCGGTCCGCGAGTTGCTGGGCCAGCCGGTCGCCCAATTTATCGTCGATGCCAGCAAACGCAGCCCGCGTCATCTTTTTTTCTACCGTCCGCAGATGGTGCGACTGGCGCCTTTGGAGCGAATCGGGCCGCAAGGGCCCGTGCGCGTCGAACGGGCCGTCAAGCTCCTGCCTGTTGGTGCTATCAGCATCACGGTGCGGGTTCCGTTCGCCGTCGATCACGTGAAAGACCTGGTCGGCTATCATGATTTGCAGTTCAGCAACGGATCGTTGAACGAGGAGGTGCGGCAACTAGCAGATGAGGTGCGGCGCGAATTGGCGCCATATTATATTCGGCCGGTCGAGCGCCTGGCAGAAGAAGAGGCCTACACCGTCTTTTGCATCGAATCGCCCTTGCGGGTTGAAGAGGGGGCGGCGTTGAGCGCGGAGACCTGGTGGCGTGCTCATCGCCGCGTCATTGCTTCGTTGCTGACACAGGAACCCGACCCCGAACATCTCTCGAAACAGGAGGCCGACGAATCCACGGGACGCTTTCTGAGTTATTACCTGCACGACCTGGTGGTGGTGGATTGGGACGCCGCCCTGGTGCTGGATGAACCCCAACACTTCGACGAAACGCTGTACGTGATGGAATTGGCCAATTTGCAATTGGCCGAGCTGGAGGCATACGATCGGATTCTCGATGGTTCGCTAGAGCGGGCTTACCGGGATTTGGGCGCGCGCCCGATGCGCGGCCGCAACATCATTCTGCGCGAACTGCGTGAAATACGGATCGACTTGGCTCGCTTCAGTGACGAACTCTCGAACATCTCGAAATTCTTCGGTGATTGGCACTTGGCCCGCATCTACGAGAACATCTCCGCACGGTTCCACTTAAGCGATTGGCACAAAACCATCGACGGCAAACTGCAGACGTTGGACGATCTCTACCAACTGCTCAACCACGACCAGACCAACCGCTGGATGTTGATCCTGGAAGTAACGATCGTGCTGCTCTTCATCATTGACCTGGTGATCCTTTTTCTTGGGCTCAAGGGGCATTAGGCCCTGTGGGGCGCGCGTAGCCGACGTTAGCGGGGGCTGACTTTCTTTCCCTCAGAATGCCCTTCCTCGGTAGTCCGCACCCTCTGCCGCGTCCTGGTAAAAAAATGCGACTTCCCTGAAACTTTTTCTCCTGCCTCGGGTAATTAAGTGTGACGGAACTCTATAATTGTCATGTTCTTCAGCGCACGAAAGTGGCCGCCTCGCGCCACCTTCCGGCTTCCGTGTTGTCCAAACCTCGACCCTGGGATCCCAGCCAGGATTCTTGGCTGCTCTTTCAACGACGAGTGGAGACCTACACAGCAAAATACCAAGCCCTCTGGGAAACCGTCGCGGCCAAAACTCCCTGCCCGGGGCCGGCTATCTCTCCCTCGGACAAAGTCAAACGCGAAGCGCAGGCCACCCGCCAAATGCAAGAAATTAAGGGCCGGCTCCAGCATTACCCTCCTTCCCCGCAAAAGCGCGAGCCCTGGCGTGACGCTCTCCTGGACGCCGCCCGAGCGATGGCGCGCACCAGCCTCGGCCTGCCGGATGCCGGCTTGGAGCTGTTCTTCACCCGCGCGGGCGTCGAAGCGACTCGTCAATTTGTTTGCGAGGCTAAAGCCTTCGATCCAAACATCGATGACGCGAGCCTGCTCCAGGCTCTGCGAAATCTTTGGGTCATTCACTGCATCCAGTTGCTGCTCGAAAAAGAAATGTCCCTGTCCCCGGCGATCCTCGGCTATAGTCTGCTCTACCCATGGACGGATAATTACCTTGACGACACGCGGGTGCCAGGCCGATCGAAACTGGAATTCGGGGACTGGTTGGAGGAGCGCCTTCGCGGTTTCCTTATCACGCCCCGCAGCAGCCATGCGGCCCAGGTCGGCCGGCTCGTGTCGCTGATCGAAACCTGTTTTCCCCGAGGCGATTTCGAAGCGGTCTATCTGAGCCTCAGAGCGATTCACCGCGCTCAGATGGCGAGCCTGGAGCAACAACAACCGTGGCGCCCCCTGGACCCTCGTGAACTTCTGCGCACGACGATCCGAAAGGGCGGGACTTCGGTACTGGCAGACGCCTACCTGGTTGCGGGCCAATTAGGCGAACGGGAGGCGGATTTCATGTTCGGCTATGGCGTTCTCTTGCAACTGATGGACGATCTTCAGGATGTCCAAAACGATCTCGCGAACGGGCATGCCACCCTCTTTGCTTGGCAAGCCGGCGCTCGGTTGGATGCGGTTACCGCCAAGTTCTGGTCCTTTGCACAAGCAGTGCTCTGGTCTTCAGGCTGCTTCCAAATGCCAAAGTTTCACCCTATCAAAGCGCTGATCGAGGAAAGCTGCAAACTCTTGGTGCTGCAGGCTGTGGCCCGGAATCATGGTTGCTACAGCTCCTCTTTTACCACTGAACTGGAAACCTGCTCTCCCTTTAGTTTCACTTTCCTCAGGAACCAGGAAACGAGCTTCGGCCAGGAGTGCAAGAAAATTGCCGGCCTCCTCAAGCGCCGACAGCGGATCGATTCCGCCTTCGACGTGCTAGCTTGACCGAGCATTCGTCGCCGCCGTGACCCCCGCCCCCTGGGAACGCCGCCTTCAGGCCCCGGCAGAACCGGTGCCCTTCAATGAGAAATGAAAAATGCTCAATGAAACCGCCTCCCGCTCTCATCCCTCATCCACCATTCATTCCTCGCGCCTCCCGATCCACATAATCCGCCGCCGCTCTAGAGTGCGGTCGCGGAGCGCAGCGCCGACGCCGCTTTGGGTTCGCGCGGAGCGCCCTTGCTCCTCCCTCATCCATCATCCACCATCCCGGACCCGCCCCGCCGCCCGCAACGCTGCCTTCCGGAACGCCGGCAGAATCTTCCCGCCTTCCTTCCCAGGATATCCCGCGTGTTGAACCAAAAAAATCGTGATGAATTGATGCTCCACGTCAATTTGCATGTCGGTGCTGTAGGCTCCGCCGTGGCCAAAAGCTCCAGTGTGCTGGCGGTCCGCACCATTCCGCGGCCGGCCGCTCACCGACCACCCCAGTCCATATCCATTGCCGTTCTTCCCCAACAGCTCGCCGGTATGGGCTGAGGTCATCTCCTGGATCGCCGCTTCGGACAGGTAACGCTTTCCTTCGTAAAGTCCCCCATTAAGGAGCATCCGGCAGAAGATCGACAAATCCCTTGCGCTCGAAAAGTAGCCGCCCGCCGGCGACGGATAGCGCTTCCGGTCGTCCAACGGGTACGTGAGCTGGTCGATGGTGGTTTCCTCAAGGCCATCCTTGCTGGCGTTCGGTTTGTACGATTTGGCCAGACGTTTGAGTTGGCTTTTCGTTGGCCGAAGCGTCGTGTCCCTCATTCCCAGCGGCCGGAAGAGCCGCCGGTTCATGAACTCCTCATACCGCTGACCGCTGACTACTTCGATGATTCGCCCAGCCGTATTTATCCCCGCGTTGCTGTAATCGTATTTCGACCCCGGTTCGAATGTCAATGGGGTCAGCGCATAACTCAACGCCGCCACGCTCAAGGGAAACGTGTCCCTCTTGTGCTCCACCCGTGATGCAAAGGGCAATCCGCTCGTGTGCGATAGCACATCCTCGACCGTGATCGGGCGGGACGGTTGCTTCAGCAACTCATGCTGAGCGTCTTGCTCCACCGCCAGCCATTGGCCGTGGAATTCCGGAAGGTATTTCTCTACCGGATCGCTGAGGCTGACCTTGCCTTCGTCCACCAGCATCAACAGCGCGCTGGCGGTCATGGGTTTGGACATCGAAGCGATCCAGAAGAGCTCATCCGTCTTCATCGGGATTCCTTTGGCGATGTCCGCATAGCCTACCGCATCGAGCCCGAGCACTCGCTCCTTATCGGCCCACAGAACGACGGCGCCCGCTAGCGTGTGGTCGTCCACGTAGGGCTGCAGGACCGCCGCCACGCTCTTCTGCGCGGTTGCCTCTTGCCCAAAGACGGTGTTGCCCAGGAGCGCCGAGGAATAGAATAGGAGAAAACAAAACGTCCGCGACCAACCCCACAACTTCAACTTACATCTCATGCGGACGGAGTGTAGCCCCGGCGCTTGACCGTGATCCAGCCCATTTCACCGCTGACGCTGCGCGCAACCATCCGTTTGATTGCGTCCGGCACTCGCGCCAGCCATGGGCCATGGTCAGCCCCGAAAGCGTTCGGCGTTGACGGTACCCTGTCGGCAGAACTGCCGACTAGGTTGTTCCAGCACGTTATCCTAACGTGCGGAGCATGTCTGCGAACAAAGATTATTTGAGACTCGCCAGCATTACTCCAGAAAAGCCGGGGGCCGGTCCCGCACGATGAAGGCAACTCTTGGCCATTGCGGTGTGGGGGGAGGGCGCCGGGGTTTCACCTTGATCGAGTTGCTGGTTGTCATCGCCATTATCGCCATTCTCGCAGCCATGCTCCTTCCGGCTTTGGCGAAGGCGAAGGTGCGTGCCCAGGGCATTGCTTGCTTGAACAACAGTAAGCAACTGGTGCTGGCCTGGAGGATGTACACGGATGATAACAGCGGCAGATTTCTCAAGAATGATTACGTAACTGAATCAGTCGGCGGTTTTACTTTTGGCATAATGGATTACAATGGAGGCAACCCGACTGGCGCCGACACCAACATCTCATATCTGGTCAGCACGAAGTATTCGGCTCTGGGGAATTACACGGTGAATGCCGGTATTTTTAAATGTCCCGCGGACCGGAGCGGGCAGTACGGGACCAGTGGGTTGCCCCGTGTGCGTAGTATTTCCATGAGCCAGGCCATTGGACCGGGCAACGACGGGACTGCGGTGAGCCAGGGCCCTCACCTGCCGCAATCGGACGGCTGGAGGGTTTATATAAAAGAATCGGACTTCAGCACCCCAGGGCCATCCCAGCTTTGGGTTACTACCGACGAACACCCGGATTCTATTAATGACAGCGGCTTCGCGGTCAGCATGGAAGATGCACAGTGGGTGGATTTGCCCGCGCCCTACCACAATAACTCCACGAGTTTTTCTTTTGCCGACGGCCACTCCGAAATGCACAAATGGCTCGGCCAAACTGGCATACCACCGGTGCTGTATGGGCCGAACGGAACCGGGCCTGCCATCGCCGGCGGCAATCCGAATGTGCTATGGCTGCAACAAAGGACCTCTGGAAAATAAACTGCAAAGCCTATTCGTGGTAGCCGCCTTCCTTTGTCACAGCTCAGGGGCTTGCCGGGCTGAATCGAGAGGCGTCGCGCCGGGCGCCATCGCGCGTGTTGAACAAATGCCAAATTTGCCGCAACCATTCGCCTTGCGGGATTGGCGACAGGTGACGCGGGATTATCTGGACTTCGTTTTCGACTTCGATAAACGCGGTTCGCATCTGCCGGTCGTGCGCTGGGAGGATGGGACCAAAATGATGATCTGGATGCCGGCTTACGTCGGCAGCAAGGATGGCACAGAGAGCATTAATTATCTGGCGGCCATCGTCAGCGGGTCACTCGTTGGCCTGAACATGCGGACTTACCACGGTCACGATTGGGTTGCGATCGGAACGAATTTCTACAGCCCCGCCGACGGTGTTTTCCTGGACAGGGCGAAAGCCCAGTCGGGCGGCTCCCTTTGGTACGATGTCCTGCCGAATGTGCTTTTTTGCCAATTGACCGAACTGTATCCGGACGAGGCCGGGCTGGACCAGCGCATGCTGAGCGTTGCGGAGCGTTGGTATGAGGCGTGCGTCGCCCTGGGCGGGAGCGCGAACCCTCCGGCCTTGCCGAATTTTGATCATACGGGCTTTAATCTCCGCACGATGCGACCGTTTGACAACGGAGAGCGCATCGAGCCTGAGGGAGCCGCCGGGATCGGGTGGCTGGAATACATGGCGTGGCAGAAGTCCAAAGATCCACGTTTCCTTGCCGCGGCGGACTGGTCGATCCGCGCCCTCGAACGGAAACCGCTGGAGGCCAGCCCGCTGTACGAAGTTCTGCTTCCCTATGCCGCCTTAACCGCGGCGCGTATGAACGCCGAGCTCGGCAGCAACTATGACGCGGGAAAGCTGGTGAATTGGTGTTTCGAGCCCCGGCCCAGCCCGCAGGCCCGCCCCAATTGGGGCGTGATCACCGGCTCCTGGAGTGGCTTGGATGTCCATGGCCTCGTGGGCAGCGTTACCGATGGCGGCGGATACGCCTTTGCGATGAACACCTTCCAGTATGCGGGAACGCTCGCGCCGATGGCCCGCTACGATCCCCGATACGCCCATGACATTGGCAAATGGATCTTGAACGTGGCCAGCGCGGCGCGACTTTTCTATTCCAATGCGCACGATGCGGAACACCAATCCAGTTATGCCTGGAGCTCCGCCTTCGACCCCGGGGCCGTCATTGCCTACGAAGGGCTTCGCAAATGGAAGCGCAGCGCCGCAAGCGTTGCCCGTGCTGATTACAGCGACGGGTCCGGCAAGGTTTTGCAAGGCAGTTTCATTTCAACCCAATATTATCGGGAAGATCCTCCGGAACTGGAAGTGTTGGAGGAAACTCCCGTGGGCGACAGCGCCCGCCTGGATCACACTTGGGAATTTGATTTGCCCGATTGTGTGGAGAGATTCCTGGTGGTGGCCGCCGAACGGGAAGATCATGGCCATCAGGGCAATTACTTCCGCTTCTCCTACTCCACCAAGCCTGACGGCCCCTTTACGGAAGCCTTCTGCGTCACTAATTCCGATGCCGCGCGGGTGAAGGAATTGCCTTCAAACCTGCGGGGAACGCTTTACCTGAAAGCCGAGAGCCATGATCATTCCCCTGGGCACAACGCGTGCGATCAACTGCGCGTGGACGCCATGGCCATTTCCTACCGCTCGGATATTGGCCCGTACGCCCAGGGCGACTTGATTGTCTCTTTCATTGATTTGGTCAAGAACTACACCGTGCCTATCGTGCTCTACCGCCCTGCACTGGTGGTGACGGACCTCGGCCTCTATGGGAGCGCGCACGTCGGCAATCTGGGCGGCGTTATCAGACCGACCAATATCGAGCGGATACTCCAATTGGACCTCTTGAAGACGGATTACTTCCACGGGCCGGCATATCCCACATTTCTATACTACAACCCCTACCCTGCGCCCAAGGAAGTCGAGGTGGATTTGGGGCCGGAACTCAAGGACCTTTACGATGCTGTGAGTAAGGTGTTTCTGCTTCGAAGCGCGAACGGCAAGACAAAAATCAAGATTCCGCTCGACACCGCAAGAGTGGTGACGCTGGCGCCCGCTAACGGTAAGCTGACTCGCGAAGGAACTCATACACTTATCAACGGTATCATCGTGGACTATAAGAACTAACGGTTCCAGCCATGGCCGACCTCGCAAAGCGTTTTAGAGAAAACCCGATCCTAAGGCCGGCGGACCTCCGCCCGAGCGTTCCAGGCATGAAGGTGGAGTGCCTGCTCAATCCCGGTGTGTTTCGCTTCCGGGACAAAACGTGGTTGCTGCTGCGCGTGGCCGAACGGCCCCAACAAACACCCGGCAAAACGACGCTCGCCACCATGGCCGAGAACGGCGTGCTGAAAACCTTTGAGTTCGACAATTCCGACCCAAAAATCAATCTCTCCGATCCCCGCGTCCTTCGCTACAACGACGTGGATTACCTGACCACGCTTTCGCACTTGCGGCTGGTCAGCAGCGAGGACGGCACGCGTTTCACGGAAGATCCCGCTTACCCGCCGTTGTGCGGCCAGGGCGAACTGGAGACCTACGGCATTGAAGACTGTCGGGTCACTCAGATCGGCCCCACGTATTACCTGACATTTACCGAAGTCTCCGCCCATGGCGTCGGGGTGGGACTGCGCAGCACGGCCGATTGGCGCTCCATCACATCCCATGGCATGATCTTTCCGCCGCACAACAAGGATTGCGCGATCTTTGAGGAGCGGATTCGAGGCCAATATTACGCGCTCCATCGCCCCAGCAGCCCGGCCATTGGCGGCAATTACCTCTGGCTGGCGCAATCGCCCGATCTACTTCACTGGGGCAACCATCGTTGTCTCGCGCACTCGCGTCCTGGCATGTGGGACAGCGCCCGCATCGGCGCCGGAGCCTCGCCCATCCGCACGCCCGAGGGATGGCTGGAGGTTTATCACGGCGCCGACTCCGGAAACCGATATTGCCTCGGCGCGCTGCTGCTGGACTTGGAGGAACCGTGGAAAGTCCTGGCCCGCTCGCGCGATCCGATCATGGAGCCCGCCGCGGACTACGAACTGTCGGGCTTCTTCGGTAAGGTGGTGTTCACCAATGGCCATTTGGTGGACGGCGACGCCCTGACGTTATACTATGGCGCCTCCGACAGCGTGATCTGCGGCGCGCGCTTCTCGATTCAGGAGATCCTTAAATCTTTTTGACCGCCCATCATGAAAAAGTTACTCCACGAATATCGCCATTTCCTCTCCTACCCGCGCAACATGCGCGTCTTGCTCATCACCAATCTCATCTATGCGCTGGTGCTGCCGGTCATCGATATCTTTGTGGCGTCATACGTGATGCGCAATTCGCACGACGTGAAGATGGTGGTTATTTATCAATTGGCCGTCTATACCGGAATTCCATTCACGTTCCTCATCAATGGCTTCCTGTTGCAGTTGGTGAAGATCAAGCGGCTTTACTCGGCGGGGATGCTGCTCAGCGGCGCGGCCATGGTTGTCATGATGTTGCTGGGCAAATTAGATATCACGGGAGTGGGCGTGGCCGGCCTGCTCATGGGCATGTCGTTCGGGTTGTTTTGGGCGAACCGCGACTTCCTTGCTCTTTCCACCACCGATGACTCGAACCGCAATTACTATTATGGTGTCGAGACGTTCTTTTACACCAATACCTACGTCATCGTCCCCGCCATCGTAGGATGGTTCATCGAAGGAGTGGGAGCGCGGGGCTGGTTTGGTGGCGACCGCAACACCGCCTATCAAATCGTAACCGGCTTTGTGTTCCTGCTGACCATGGTCTCTTCCGTCCTCGTCCATCGGGGCGATTTCGAAAATCCGCCCAAATCGCGGTTTATTTATTTCCGGTATCACTGGTTGTGGAACCGCATGCAGGTGCTGGCTCTCTTAAAGGGCCTGGCTCAGGGTTACATCGTCACCGCGCCCGCCATGCTCATCATGCGATTGGTCGGCCAGGAGGGCGCGCTGGGCGCCATCCAGGCGGCTGGCGGCATTCTCTCTGCATTTCTGCTCTACGTCATTGGCCGGACTACCCGGCCGTCTCATCGCATCGTCATCTTCACCATTGGCCTGGCGCTCTTTGCGTTGGGCGGCCTGTGCAACGCGCTGCTGTTCAACGCGGCCGGAGTAATTCTTTTCATGGTGTGCCTGCTGCTCGCCCGCCCGCTGCACGACATCGCCTATTTCCCCATCCAGATGCAGGTCATTGACATCGTCTCGGCCATCGAGCATCGGAATAAATTCGCTTACATTTTCAGCCAGGAGTTTGGTTTCTATATTGGCCGCTTCGCCGGCTGCGGCCTGTTCATCGTGCTGGCTGGCAAAGTTTCCGACACGTTCGCCTTGCGGTACGCCTTGGTCATTATCGGAATCGTGCAGCTCCTTTCAGTGTTCGTGGCCAAGACAATCTTAAGGGGTTGCGCGAGGCTCTCCCGGGATACAGGCCTGGACACCGGGCTTGCCGGCGCCGCGCAACCATTCCTCGCGGCTCCGCTTGGTTTCACCGCGCCGGATTAAAGCAAAGTTCGCTCTGGTGTTTTCAGTGGGCCGAGGCATCCTGTTTACTTCGACGCTCGAGACGCTCCTGGGCGTCGATTGGCATCGAAGAGGCAGCCTGAGGCCTTGCGACGTGTGTTCCAAGACAACAAATGCAAAGACTCCGGCCCCGCAACCGGGATTGGGTCGCGACCATCCAGCCGCGGCCGGTTTCAAACTGGCAATGGGGTTGTGCGCCGCGCTGACCTTGTGGCTGGCGGCTGGGCGAGCTCGGGCTTCAAACAATACCGCCCCCCCTGCGATTGTTTTTGACAGCGTTTTGGTGGACGGTCACCCCCAGCAAGTGCCGATACGGTTGCCTGCCGCAGGGACAACTGAGCCTGCGCCAGGCGAGAAACTGGAAACCGGGAGGTTGCGGGCTTCCTCAACGGTCCAGCGCATGGAATTTCGATTTGGCCCGAACCCGTTATCATCGAATCCGCCGGTGCGCCTGCGGTATCGCCTGGAGGGATTCGACAAGGAATGGCGGGAGGCCGGCGGCGAAATGCGGCTGAACGTGCGGTTCCTGGACGCCGCCGGTAACACCGTTAGCGCCCAGGATTTCTTTGCGAAAGGCGAGAGCGTGGGTTGGGCCGGGGCGGTGAGGCGGTCACGATTTGATCGACGGAGCGAGCGAGTCAAGGCGCCCGAACGCGCGGTTCGGATGCAAATTGAGTTGTTTTCAGGCGGGCCGGAACAGACCGTGGGTATCATGGTGATTGACGACCTGAGCGTCTCAATGGCCTCGGCAACAAACGGAAATGCGGAAGCTTTGCTGTTCAGCTCCCGTCTCGAGGAAGGAAGGGACCTCGACCAGCCGCTGGCGGTCCCGCGCGGCTGGATGCGCGACGGCTCCAAACCGAGCGCCGCGCTGTTGCTCCGAGCCGATGATTACAAACCGCTCCACGTTCTGGCGGTTGTGGACACCGATCCGAACACTTGGGGTGCTTGGCGCACCGACCCGGAATCGTCCGTCCCCGTTCACCCGGGTGACACGCTCCTGCTCCAATGGAATGAAATGTACAGCATTGGCTGGGGTGGCCGAGCCCAGGCCGAGTACAGCTACCTTCCGACCGGCCAATACCAGTTTCGGATTCAAGCCGTGACGGAGACGGGGGACAAAACCGGCGAGATTCTCTCGCTTCCAGTGACCGTGGCGCCGCCGTTGTGGCAGACGCCCTGGTTTGGGGGTGGCCTGCTTCTGCTCCTGGTTGGCGCGCTGGTGGCCGTGGTGCGTAACGCCACTTGGCGCAAGATGCAAAGGCAACTGGAACTCCTCAACCAACAGCGCGCCGTCGAACTCGAGCGCTCGCGCATCGCCCGGGATATTCACGATGATTTGGGCGCCCACCTCACACAAATAGCGCTGCTAAGCGAGTTGGCCCAGACGGATCTGGGCCAGCCAGCGCAGGCCCGAGCCCATCTCGAGCAAATCTTTACAACCGCGGGCACGGTGGCGCGTCAATTGGATGAGATCGTCTGGGCCATTACCCCCACCAATGACACTCTGGAGGAATTCGCCAGCTATACGTGCAAGTTTGCGCAGGACTATCTCCGGGTGGCTGGAATTCGTTGCCGGTTGGAAGTTCCTGAATCACTGCCGAAGTATCCCATGTCATCCGCTGAACGCCACGATCTCTTCCTGGCGGCAAAGGAAGCTTTGCACAACGTTGTCAAGCATGCCCACGCCGACGAGGTCTGGCTTCGACTGAAAATAGACAACGGGACGCTTTCGCTGGAAATCCAAGACAATGGCAAGGGACTGAGGGAACCCGCCGACCCCCGCCCCAGAGGGCATGGTCTGGCCAACATGCAAGACCGTTTGCGCCATGTTGGTGGAACGTTCGAACAAAATGGCCGTGCGGGCTCGGGCACCACCGTGCGCTTGGTGCTGCCTCTGAAGAAGTGATCAATATAATTAACCGGATTCTCATTGCCTTGGTCCGAGGAAGGACTACTGTCAACCTATGAGGACCCACCCGCTTCCTAATTCCCCGATGCCACTGCCTGATAATAATCCGATCACCGTCGCCATCGTGGAAGATGACCCTCAAGTGCGGCACAGCCTGGCCAGCATTTTGAAGCGAGGCTCGGGCGTGCTGTGTGTGGGCGAGTTTGGTGACGCCGAGGAGGCCTTGCGCGAATTGCCGCGGCTCCGTCCACGCGTTGTCCTGATGGATATCAATCTGCCCGGCATGGATGGCGTAAAATGTGTCTGGAAACTGAGCGAGTTACTGCCGGAAATGCAGATCGTAATGTTGACCGTGTATGACAACACCGACGCAATCTTCAATTCGCTGGCGGCCGGCGCCTCCGGCTATCTGCTCAAGCCGGTCAGCGCGGCCCAATTGCTCGCAGCCGTAAGGGACGTGTACGCGGGAGGCGCGCCGATGACAAACAACATCGTGCGCAAAGTGGTGCAAAGCTTCAAACAACCCGCGCCGGCCGAGGAGACTGAGAATCTCTCCGCGCGCGAACAGGAGGTGCTCGACTTCCTGGCCAAGGGCTACCTGTACAAGGAAATCGCCGACCAGTTGACCATAAGCTATGCCACCGTTCACACCTACATCGAGCGGATTTTCAAAAAGCTTCACGTCCGCTCCCGCGCTCAGGCTGTAGCCAAGTATCTCGGCGCGTAACCGTTCCGCTCCCAGCCCGTGGATCGGGGGTGTCGGCAGAATTGCCGACTACCCGAAATGTGTTTCGGAACTAGAATACCCAGATAACGCCGCTGGCATCGATTTCGCGCTGCCAATTACGGCAACAAAAAATAAATCAAAAACTCACTATGAACTGCAAACTCGCACTGCTTGGCGCGGCCATGCTGTTGGTGGCCGGCAATCCGGCCCGCGGCCAGCCTCTTCCTAATAATTTCTGGCCAAACTCCACCTTCGAGAGCGGCACCAATCTGGACCAGACCAACGGCACGCCAACCGGATGGGTCCAAAACGGCAGCGATCCTACCATTTGCCAGGTCACCACCAACAACTACGTGAGCCCCACTCACGCGATCATGGTGAATGACAACGATTCCCTCAATTACGGCGAATGGGATGCCTACGTCAGCCTGGCAGGCATAGCGAACCCGGGCGACACCATCAACGTGCGATATTCCGAGATGTGGAGCGTGCAGGACGGCGAGATGCGCGTGGCCGTGGTGTTCCTTGACGCCTCCAACAATGCGATCAGCGCAGGCCAGTTCGTCGTCTCAGGCGACAGCCCTGGCTGGCAGGGCAGCATCGAAACTTCCACTTTCACTCTGACAAATCAAACCCTGGTGGTGCCCCTCGGCGCAGTAACTGTCAACGTGGGAATCGTCTCCGGCGGTTCCGAGGCCACAACGGGTCTGTTGGTGGTGGACGATCTATACCTGGCGCGCGCACCGGTGCCGCAATTGCTGCCCGGGAACTTCTGGCCCAATCCAAGCTTTGAGCTAGGGTCGAATTTGGACCAAACCAACGGAGTCCCCACCGGCTGGAACACCTATAACAGTGGCAGTTCCATCATCTGTCAAGTCACCACCAATAATTACGTCAGCGCCAGCCACGCGCTCGCTCTGGTCGATAACGACCCTCTTAATTACGGTTCATGGTATTCAGACCAGGTCTCACTGACCGGCCATGCGAGCCCGGGCGACACCTTGAGCGTGCAGTGGTTTCAACTCTACAGCATCACCAACGACAACATGCGCGTGACGTTCTCGTTCTATAACGCCGGTGGAAGTGACGTCAGCGATGTTTCATTCCAAGTCACGGGCAACAGCCCCGGTTGGGAAGGGGCCGTGGCGGGTTCGGGCTTCACTAAGGTCAACCAGCTAGTCACGGTCCCCCCAAACGCGACCAAACTCCTGGTTCAATTGGTTTCTGGCGGTGGTCCGGACACCACCGGCATCATGCTTATGGATGACCTGTCCGTCGCTCCGCCGCAGGCGCCAGCGGTCCTGCCGGGCAATTTCTGGCCCAATCCGGGCTTCGAATCTGGCGCGAACTTGAACCAGACTAACGGCACGCCAACCGGCTGGGTGCGCAACGGCGACGATCCCACCATTTGCCAGGTTACCACCAACAACTACACCAGCCCGACCCATGCCTTGGCGCTCATCGACAGCGAAACATCCAATTATGGCGAGTGGGATGCCGACCTCGCCCTCTCCACCAACAACGCCGTCCCGGGCGACCTGCTTGATATCCAGTATTCCGCGTTGTATAGCGTTACTAATGGCCCGATGCGCCTCTCGGTCCTCTTCTTTGACGTGCACAGCAATGTTCTCTCCGCAACCGACTTTAACGTGACCGGCCAAAGCAGCGGTTGGCAGGGTGCGATCGCCGGCTCAACGTTCACGCTCGAAACACAACAGGTATTAGTACCTGCCAATTCCGTGCGGATGCGTTTTGCCCTCGTCTCAGGGGGACCTGAGCTTGCCACTGGCGTGCTGGTGATTGACGACCTCTCCGCAGCAGTCCATGTCGTGCCGCCCTTGCCACCTACCGTGCTGGCCGGCAACTTCTTCCCCAACCCGACGTTCGAGCAGGGCGTTCAATTGGACAACCCCACGCTCGGAATCCCGGCGGGCGGCTGGCAGCGCGGTGGCAGCAGCAGCTTGATTGACCAGATTACGACGAACAATTGGACCAGCCCCACGCATTCGCTTGAATTGCTGGACGGTGATGAGGCCAATTACGGGGAATGGTATATGTTCCTCAATCTTTCCGGGTTGGTGACGGACAACGATGCCGTGGACATTCAGTGGTTTCAACTCTACAGCGTCACCAATGGCAGCATGCGCTTGAGCTTCGCGTTTCTCGATTCGGGCAACAACACGCTCTTTGGCATCGATTTTAACACGTCGCCCGACGGCACAAATTCGGGCTGGAACGGCAGCGTGGCCACATCTTCCTTCGAAACCCAGTTCCAACGCCTCGCGGTCCCCGTCGGCACGACCCAGCTTCGGGTCAATTTCGCCTCCGGTGGCTCCTCCTCCGTGACCGGTGTCATGCTTATCGACGACCTCTCCGTGAGACTGAGTAAACCGTACATCTCGGCAATTACGGGTCAATCCGGCAACTTCAACCTGACCTGGAACAGCATGGCGAGCAAGAACTATACGGTCCAGTTTACGGGCTCGCTTTGGCCCTCCCCCATTTGGACGGCCCTGGCCACCAACATTCCCGGAACCTTCCCGACCACCTCCTACTCTGATACAGCCAGTCACGGCGGCCGGCAGGGCTATTATCGCATCTTGCAGCAATAGCCAACGAACGGGCTCGATTCTCAGGACACGAAGACGTAAGTCTAATGGAAAGTAACATGGGGCTGCCCGGCATTAATTTGTCGGGTAGCCTCTTCTGCTAACCCGAATATCTCACACTCGTCTCAAAGGTGCGACAGACTTGTGGGTAGGGCGACGCTCCTGCGGAGCCGAGGCTAGCTTGCACAAGAGGCTCGGCAGGAGCCTCGCCCTACCGGGCTAAACTGTGTTAGATTGTTCTTCGAAAAGACGTCCTTATGATGTTGCCGATCCACTGTCGAAAGCCAATCCTCCCTTTGCTCAGGCGAGTGTTTCGGCGCTCTGAACGTAGCGCTCCCAGCATCTTCGCTCTTTTAACGGCCATCCTGTTCTTATCCGGCGGGCCGCCTCTCTCAGCCGGCCTGCTGCCGGCCAACCTCTGGCCCAACCCGACACTGGAACTGGAGTCGAACGGGGACGGCGTGCCGGATTTCTGGAATAAAGGCGGTTCCGACACGACGATTGATCTCTGGACTAGCGCTCTCTGGGTCAGCCCAACTCATTCTTTCCAGCTCAATGACACCAACGCCAATGCGTACGGTGAATGGTATTCCAACCTCCTTAATGTCGATGGCGGCGCCGCCTACCAATTCCGCTACAACCTTCGCTACATCGTTACCAATGTGGGGCCGATGCGCGTCTCGGTGAATTTTTACAACTCCTCGAGCACGTATATCTCGGGACTAAGCTATACGTTCTCCGGAATGCAGGATTCCTGGGAGGAACTAACCCAGCAGTTCACCACTCCGGCCAGCGCGGCGGCGCTGGGCCTTACCTTCACCTCCGGTGGCGGCCTCGAGGTCACCGGCCAGGCGTGGCTCGACGACATTTCGCTGGCCTTGGCGACCAATGCCGGCTCCCTCGTTCCGTATCTCGAGAGTTTTCCGCCGCTGCCAATTCCGCTCGTTATCCGCGACTGGCAACAGACGGCCACCGATTACCACCAATTGGCTTTCAACTCGTCGATCACGGGTCCGTTTCTGCCGCTGCTTTACCAATACACCGCCAACACCGCGGCCGGCTATTCTGGACCGGCTTTCGGACTGCCCAGTTATGTGGGCAACCCCGCCGGTACCGGTGAAGCCCTTAGCGTGCTCGGCGCCACGCTGGGCGGCACGCTAGCCGGGTTGAACATGGCCTCGCTCAACGGCGTTGACCGTGTTCAACAATGCGAGGCCTTCTATTCCGTCGTCAACGGGCATGGCCTGGTCTTGAACAACCTCAACTCACAGGGTTCCGGTTCGGCCTGGTACGACATTTTTCCCAGCGCTCTCTTTTATCAGATCGGGTCGCGCTATCCGGGCCGCGCCACTTATCAGACGGAAATGCGCGCCATCGCGGACAGTTGGCTCGCGGCGCTGCCGTCGTTGAGTAATAATTGGGAGCATACCGACTTCAACTTCCAAACCATGACGACAGTGACCGGGTCGTGGATCGAACCCGACATGGCGGCGGGCATCGCATGGCTTGAATACATGGCCTATGTTCAATTTCAGGACCCCACTTATCTTGCCGCCGCTGACACCTGCATGACTCAGATGAACACGCGCGCCACGGACCCCCTTTATGAAGTCCTGGAATTCTTCGGCCCGCTGCTTGCTGCCCGCATGGACGCGGAGTTGGGACGCAATTACTCCACCAGCAAACACCTCAACTGGATTTTTAACGCCAGCTCCGATGCGCGCCCCGGTTGGGGCTGCGAAAGCGGACAGTGGGGCGGTTACGACGCTTATGGCCTCATCGGCAGCACGACCGACTCCAGTGGCTATGCTTTTTCAATGAACACTTACGCCGCCGCCGGCATCATTGCCCCTGTCGCACGGTATCAGCCTCAATATGCGCGCTTGCTCGGGCGCTGGCTACTCCACGTTGCCGCCAACGCAAACCTCTTCTACGCGGACACCCTTCCGACAAACATGCAGTCCAGTGCCGCCTGGGTGGGGCAAACCGGCCTCGACAGCGTCTCCTACGAAGGAGTGCGGAACCTCGGAGTCACCACTCCCTATGCGACTGGCGACGCGACCGCTCCTATCCAGGACTTGAATCCCTACGGCGCTTGGGGGAGCGGCTGGATGGCGGCGCTGTTCCGAACCTCGAACGTGCCGGGCATATTGCAAATCGATTGCTTGGCGTCGGAAGCCTTTCCGCCCGCCGCCGAGCCGACGCACCTCCTTTACAACCCCTATGCTGTCGCGCAGCAAGTCATCATCAATGTCGGGGCAAACACCAATCATTTGTATGACGCGGTCGCTGGCATTTTCGTTGCCACGAACGTCACTGGAAACGCGAGCGTCACCATCGCGCCTGACGCCGCGGTTGTTTTAGTGCAATGCCCGGCCACCGGCGCCATCAGCCAGGCGGGGCAAAAACTCCTCGTGGGCGGCGTGGTGATCGACTATTGGAACGCCACCCGTGACACCGATGGCGATGGCCTGCCTGACTGGTGGGAAAGCCGATACTTTGGAAGCCCCACCAACGCGCTGCCACAAGCCGTGGCGGCCAATGGATTCAATAACCTGCAATGCTACTGGCTCGGCCTGGATCCGACCAATCCACGCTCTACCTTCAAGGCACAGGCCATCAGTCAGCCGGTCACGGGTTACCCACAAATTTCCTGGAATTCCGTCGGTGGCAAGACCTATACGGTAGAGTACGCCAACCAGCTCGGTTTACACACTGCCTTCACGCCAGCGGTGACCGTCACCGAGACCAATGTGCCTGCAGGTGTCGAGAGCATGCATACATTTGTGGACAATTATGCTCTTACTGGCGGCCCCCCAGGCGCCAAGGGACGTTACTACCGAGTCAGATGGGATGCGCCATAAATTGCGGTCGCGCCAACCCTGAAAACCCTTGCTGTTTCGTCCAAGGCCAACAACCACCGCCCGAACTTCCTCACCCTTGAAACGCGGGCACTAATTGTGCTTGGGAGACGCTTGGTTCAGCGGCGCCAAAGAGCAACGCCCTAAAAACAGCGAACGCGGCTTCCAGCACCTCCAGATCCCTTGCCCGGCGCTTTGCCTTTTTCGTTTGCGAGATCAACTCCGCCGCCTGGTTCTCGTCCACCCATCGGATCGCCAAGGTTTCCTCGTCGAAGCTGCCGGTGTCTTCCATGGGCACCATCAGGAAGTATTCATTGCTCGTTCGAGAACCACCGAACCACCCGGGAAGTTGGGCCAGGATCTTTGCCCGCACCCCGGTTTCTTCCAACACTTCGCGCAGCGCCGTTTCCTTAGGAGTTTCCCCCGGTTTCGCTTTTCCCTTGGCGAAGGTCCATGCCACGCCATGATGGTTATCCACCGGCTCGCGCAACAGCACTTGGCCGTTAAGATCTATGACCACGCCACCATAGGCATTCTTCATGACTCACGGCCTAGGGCAGCAGTTCCAATGCCACAAGCAAGCCCCCCGGCCTATCGCCGCCCTTTCACCCTATCGTCCAGACCCCGCAGGCCCCCAGTCCAGGTTCAGAGCGGCCAGTTCCTGCCGAATAAGGCGCAGGTCCCAAAGCTGGATGGGGCCAGGCCCGTACAAAACGGCCAACTGCGTCCCGTCGGGGCTGAACCTCAGTCCACCGATGTCGTGGGCATCGGGCGCCACCAGGGTCGCCAGTTCGTGGCCGGAAACCGTTTCCACCAGGCGGACGGTGTCGCGATTCTGGACCAAGGCCACGATCGCACCATCCGGTGAAAACGCCATGAAACCGATAAATCCCGGGGGGACGTGCGGCATCGCGTAGAGCGCCCGCCATGTCTTTGTATTCCACAGGCAGTATTCCACAGTATCGCCCACCAGGAGCCAGTTTCCGTCCGGGCTGAAGGCTGCTCGGCCAGCCCCCTTCTGGGACAATTGGTGGAGGAGATTCGTGGTAGCCAGGTCGAAAACTCTTACCGGCCCAAGACCCCCGAAGGGCGCAGCCCAGCCCACAGCCAGTTTGTTCTGCGTGCTCAAGGCGGTGGACGTCCAATAATCGTCCGAGCGCGGCACCGTTCTTTCCTGGCCGTTGGCGAGTGCCAGAATGTGGACCTTCTCGCCGACCGGGAAGACTAGCATCGAGCCGTCATGGCTTAACAGCAGCTCGCGTGTGACGTTGGTGGACACCGATCCTGAGGAGCCAAACCCGACGTAATCGCCCTCACCATCGCGAGTGAGGGTCCACTCTTTAATCCCGCTTCCACTTGCTACCAAACAATGGTCCGCGGCCGGTCCAAAAACCGAAGCATAGGTGTTTTCTTCGGGCAAGATCGCGGTGACTCTTCCGCTCGCCAGGTTCCAGATCCGCGCGCCGTCCTCGTGAGCAGTCAGCAACGATTTGCCATCTTTACTAAACTCGCAGGTCTCGGCGCGGGCAACTCCAGGCAGGTGTGGCCTGAACAGGCGGCACTCCCGCGACGGAGCGAGTTCCGAAACCGCCAGCGTATCCAGTGCCACAGCGTGGCAGAAGCGGTAATCAGGCCGACTAAGGAAGCTACTATAGGCCACTATCGGATACTTGAACAACTGCTGGCCGGTGGAAGGGTCCCAGATTCGCACCGTGCCGTCCCATCCGCCGCTGGCAAGAAGCACTCCATCAAAGCTAAAGCTGACCTTGACAGCCCCCCCGTCATGGCCGGCCAGCACGCGCTTTGGTCCCTGCGTTGTTTCGGGGTCCCAAAGATAAACGTTGTTGTCCACGCAAGCCGCCGCCAGCAAATCGCCTTCCGGATCCCAATCAATCTCCCACACCGCATCAGGATGGTGAAACCGGTGTATCACACCTCCACTCCCGAGATCCCAGATTTGTACCTCAGGACTATCGTTGGAGCACGTGGCCAACAAGTTCTTTCGCGGGTGAAACCGCAGGCAGGAGGCCGTGGTCCCGCGCTCGTACTCGAGTTCCCCAACGGTGCGCTTTGCGGCTAGGTCATAGATCTCGACTGCAGAGCTCGCAGCATAGTCCGTGGCAGACGAGAACGCCATGCGACGCCCGTCCGGGCTAAAAGCCAGCGAACGACAGAACTTGCCCTCGAAGCGCGCCATAACGGTTGGGCCGTTCAGGTCCCAGACCTCGAGACGCCGCATGGTCGTCCCGGACACAACAGCCAGGTACCGGCCATTGGGGCTGAATTGGAAGACTGGGTAACAGGGCGACACCGGCGGCGTGTAGCCTGGCAACTCCATCAGTTCAACATCGTCCACGCCTCGTCGGATGCTCAGCGGGCCGTTGGTCCGCACCAGCACATAGCGTTCATAAGCGGCATCAAAGGAACCGATCGACGAGCCATCGGGAAAGGGGGGCCAAACCTTTTTCACCTGCAACTCCAATAGCGCCAGGCACGCAATGGCCTCGTTGCGCAGCTCGAGCGACGGTCGGATTACGGCCGCCGCTTTCAGTACCTTTAGCGCCTCAGCTCGCCGACCGGCTTGGCTGGTCAGGCGCCAGGCATGCGCCTGCGCCAAATACGAACTCCTCAGCCTTTCCTGGCTCGCGGCCTCCGCCGCTTGCGCCCGGCTTGCGGCCTGCCGGGCACGCCGTGCTTCGAACAATGCCCAGGCGTAGGGCGCCACACCCAGCACCATCGCCGCAACCACCGCGATCACCGTTCGCGTCATCATCTTGAGCCGGCGCTCTAGTCTCCTGGTGTGGCGGACCGACTTGCCAGTTTTGAGCAGCAACAGATCCGCCTGCATTTGCTCCGCGCTCCCATAACGGTCGCGCGGATTGGGCGCGCACGCCCGCTGGATCACCTCGCCCAACTCCAGCAACTCCTGCCGGTCGCTAAACTCGCCCAGCGAGGTCGGCGGCTCGGGGTAGTCCTTGCGGTCTTTGCCGCTGCTGATTTCGTAGAGCACCTTGCCCAGCCCATAAAGATCAGCCTGAGGCGTGCCTGGGCCTTCCGGCGGGAGGAAGCCTTCGGTGCCCACACACGAAACCGTTGCATCAAAATCAGTCACCAGGCCGATGTCCGCTAGCTTGGCCGTGCCATTGATGAAAATCACATTGGAGGGTTTGACGTCGCGATGGACCAAACCGTGCTTGTGCAGGTGGGCCAGGGCCGTGGTAAGGCCGATGCCGATGTCGAGGCACTCCGGCACCGGCAGGCGTCCCCGACGCTGCAGCTCGAGCTTGAGAGTGCGGGGCGTGTAGGATGAGATGGAGCCGTGAACCGGTGAGGAGTCAAGCGCCGGCAAATTAGCGGGATGTTGAACGCTTTGGCCATCGCCGCGGCCCTCCTCTTCTGACTCATTGGGTTCTGGACTGGCATCGTCGGCCAACTCCATGACGTAGTAAAAGTAATCATGGTTGCGGCCGATGTGCAGAATATCCACTTGCGAATCGTGCGAGCGGGAGATCGGCTCGAATTTCTGTATGCCGTTGAACTCGCGTTCGAACGGCCGATCATCGCCAAAGGTGCGGCGATAGACGACTTTGACCGCGCGGTAAATACCCGTCACGCTGCGAGCCAGCCAAACCTCCCCATAACTGCCCCCGCCAATCCGGCGCAGCATTTCATGGTCGGGGATACGAGGGCAGCCTTGCGCCTGGGCCTGAGGAGCGGCGGCCAAGGTGCCGCCACCAGCCCCGGGCGCGCCTGTCGGGCTGGACTGCTCCCTGCGCCGCTGGGGTAAGCAGACCCCAGACGTATCTCTGACCAAAGGAGGCTGCATGTCGTTGAAGATACGTCCAGGCAGAACGATCTTGCAAGATTTTTCGGCGGCCTCGGCCACCTCGAGACACCTCGAGACGATTCGGGACCTCCCTCATCCTCGCCGGCCCGGAGATGCCTACAATCCGCAAGGGATTATGGTCATCAGATCAACTCTCTCTCCAGCCGGCGGACCTCCTTTTTCACCAGCGCTGCCACGCGATGGTTTGCCAGGTAAACCTGGGCCACATTGACGTTGAGCGTTTTGGCGACCTGCGCGGCGGGGAGCTTTTTGACCGCGTGCAAATAAAAAATCTCGTAATGCCTCGGATTGGCCTTCTGTTTAACGCGTTCGATGGCGGCATCCAGGAGGTTTTTTTGCCATTCCTCATCCCAAACGGCAGTCATGTCGAGGCTGGCCGGATCGGGCACACGGCGGGCCGTTGAAGTACTGGAAGTGCCAGCCTCGGGGCGGCGGTCCATGGGCTCGGCCGGCAGTCGTTTTTTCAACTGGTTTTTGATCCGCCAGCCGGTCAATTGCAGCAACCAGCCTTTGAAAGAACCGCGCGCGGCATCGTACTCGAATTCAGGCATTTTCTTGGCCACTGAAAGGAAGGTGTCCTGGACCACATCCTGCGCTTCGGCATCGGCCAGCCCCGCGCGGATGGCGGTGTTGTAGATGAGCTTGCGGTAAGTATCGCAGAAGAGCTGCCAACCGGCCGCATCGTTCCAATCCTTAATCCGGACCAGGAGGCTTGAACTGGTCGGAATGAACTCGGACGTCTTGTCGCTCATAAAATTTCGACTCATGGCGCTGGCTCAATCGGGCGGCGAGGCCGCCCGGTTCGACGCAGTCCGGCATCCGTCCCAGAGCACGAGCGAGCGCCGACCATCTATCTATGTATTCCAGCCATTCCAGTGCTTTCTTTCAAACATTTTTGAAAGATCAGCCGTTGATGCGTTGAATCCACTGTATGAAGCAAAAAGCCAATGCAAAACTAAGAAAACCAAACAAACAACGATAGGAGAACAAATGCAAAACGAAATGAAACTGTACAAGGATCGCAAAGGATTTGCGAGGTCTGGACCCAAGCTAGGGTTGGCCCTGATGGCGTCATGCCTGGCATCGGGGCCGGCTCTGCGAGCCGACATGGTGACCGACTGGAACGCTAACACGGAGCAAGCCCTCTTAGCCACCAACCAGGGACCTCCGGTGCGGGCGCGCTCCTTGGCGATCGTCCACACGGCCATTTACGACGCCGTCAACGGCATTCACCCAAAGTATACGCCCTACTTTGTTACCGAGCGCGGGCCGCGGGGAGCTTCGGAGGAAGCGGCTGCCGCTCAGGCTGCTTACACGGCCCTGGTCGGTCTCTATCCCGCGCAGAAGGCAGCGCTCGACCTGCAACTGTCCAACTCGCTGGCAACCATTCCAGTACGCGGTGGTCACGATCACCGCATTGACCTCGGGCAGGCGTGGGGCGAGTATGTTGCCAACCAGATCCTCGCCTGGCGGAGCACTGACGGCGCCGCTACGCCCTTGCCTGGCTATTTCGGCGGGGGCGCTCCAGGGGTTTGGCGCTCACCGCCCGCCG
>Ga0209517_10002936_pt1 | contig 23467 bp, 17 predicted proteins | sample PeaSoiMetSII2010_FD_187695 | JGI IMG/M metagenome (GOLD analysis project Ga0209517, IMG submission 187695) | Peat soil microbial communities from Weissenstadt, Germany - SII-2010 (SPAdes) (version 2) | ecosystem: Environmental > Terrestrial > Soil > Wetlands > Peat | place: Germany... | reverse complement strand
TACACCAATAATGTCCTATTTCGCCTCTGAAAACAAAGGACTTACGGGCTTTTGAGATTTTGGAAACCGGCTCCCGCGCCCCGGGAATCAGGCCCGAAGGCCATCTTTCCCATGGGTGAGGCGGGCCGCCAACCCGGAAACTGACCCCCTGCCGGCTTTCTTCTCAAGACTATGAAACTGCAAGGTCCGGCCCGGAGCAGCGCCCGATCTCCCTCTAGCGCCCCTGCCGCGCACAGGGTGTATGCTTTTCGACGGATGGACCATCTTCGCGTTGAGGCAAGGGCAGGAATGCTTGAAAGAAGAGAGATCTTTTCATCTTTGCAGTGGGCCATCGGCCCTCGAACCGTCGTGCTGGCCATGCTCTTCAGCCTCTGCGCTCTGCCCCTTCTTGCATCGGGCGCCAGCCGTCGCATACCGCTCACGCTGAAGCCCGACGATGTTCTTCCCACCGGCAATGAGTGGATCTCCCTGCCTGACATCGGCGCCGCCGATGGCTCCCTCAACAGCTTCAACGTCATTTCCATGCGCGACCGCGGCCTGCTCCAGGTAACCGGCGACCGCGGCGCCCCGGTCTTGCAGCCCTACTTCATGGCCGGCGAAAAGCAACTGGCATTTCGCAACCCATCCTGGGAGTTGATCGAGTACTGGACTCCAACCGCTCACCTCGTCGCCGACGGCCTGGAGGCCACGCTAACTTACTGCGCACCGCCTGGGTCGCGCGCGGCGTTTCTGCGCTTGACGCTGGCGAACCGGCGTGCGCAACCGGCGCCGGTGACCCTGGGCTTGAGGGCCTCGTTTGGAATGCTGAGCCGCGTGACGTATGTGCCCGTCGAACTCCGCGGCGAACGGACGGTGGGGCAGGCGCCGTGGGTTGCGCCGGGCGAAGCCTTCAGCTTCATCACGCACGACACGCTGTTTGCCTGGTCTATCATTCATCCCGGCTCGCAGGCGGATGTGACGGCGCCGCCGCTCTCCGCATCTCCCGCACTCGATGCAAAGCGCCAGGTGACTTTGGCCCCCGGAGAAACTGCCGAAGCCCTTTTCATTCTGGGAGTTGGCATCGAGGAGTTCAGCGCGGCGCACTCCGCCAGGGCACTGAAGGAAATGCTGGAGCGCTACGGTGCCGATGGCATGCTGGAGCAGACCGCCGCCTGGTGCAGAGCCAGGACCCGAACCACCGGGCAACCGGACCTCGATCTGCTCATGAACCGCAACTTCCTGTTCACCGAGTTCTATGCCTGGGGCAAGACCATCGATACGGAACAGTTGGTGGGCATCACCTCGCGGAGTCCGCGCTATTACGTGTCGGCCGCCTATTGGGATCGGGACGCCATGCTGTGGAGCTTCCCGGCGCTTCTCGACGTTGACAAGGAGATGGCTCGCCAGGCGCTCGAGTACGCGCTCACCACACAGTTGCGCAACGCAGGAACACACAGCCGATTCATCGACGGCATCGTTCTCGAAGATGGGTTTCAGTTAGATGAGGCGGTGGCTCCCATTCTGGCCCTGGCCAGTTATGTGAAGCAAACCAGCGACGATAACTTCCTGAGTGCTCACCGCGAGGCAGTGATAACTCTGCTTGACCGCCTTCTGTCGCGGTACGACGAGAAGACCGGGCTCTACTCTTCCCTCCAGGATTCGCAGGATGAATTCCAGCCGCTTTCATTCCTGACCTATGACAATGTTCTCAGTTGGCGCGCATGGGTCGACCTCGGCACGCTCTTCAGCCGGCTTAACGACACTGCCGAGGCCCAGAGTATGAACACGCGCGCAGCCGCGCTGCATGCGGCTATTCTGGCCCATTGCGTCTCCACCCAGGCCCCAGGCGCCGACGGCCCAATCTTTGCTTCGGCCACGGATGGCAATCAATTCGCATTTACCGAGATTCCTCCCGGGTCGCTCATGAAACTTCCCGCGCTAGGGTTCATCCCGGAGACGGACCCTGTCTTTGTTCGTACTTACAAGTGGCTTCATTCCGCCAGTTACAAATACTCCTATTCCGATCAGCCGTATGGCTTACCGGGAAGTTATCGATTGCTTTTTACTACTTCATGGAGCATAGCGGACCACTTATCGCTATCCATGGGGCGGGAACAGGCGCTCAAAGTGCTTCGGGCCAGCGGATGGGACGGAGGGATCGTCACCGAGGGTGTAGACGCGACGACCGGCCTGATGGACCAGCAGGGGCGGGCTTTTGCTACAGCGGCCGGTTACATGGCGCATGCCATCTGCGATTTGGCCTGCACGGACAAAAAGAACTGACTTTCAGGTGTAGAGCGGCGACATAGCTACCGCTCGAGAACAAGACGGGAGGCAAACTCTAGAGCAGGGTTTTGCGTCCTGCTTTTGCGGTTCCCTCTCTCTGATTTTGAGGATAGGATGGGTGGTGCGCGTAGCCAAATCAACGGAGCGGAAACGTTGGTCAACCCGGAAGCTCATTGCCGATCGGCTTTCACGAAGTTGTGGCCCGACGCACACAGTGCGCTCGAAGGCATAGTGCGCGACGGAATGCTGCTGGCCATCGGCGGCTTTGGCCTGTGCGGCGTTCCCGACGCGCTGATCCTCGCCCTGCGCGATACAGGCGTGCGCAACCTGACCATTGCCAGCAATAACGCGGGCGTGGATGCCTGGGGCATTGGAATGCTGCTTCTGACCCATCAGGTGAAGAAGATGATCTCGAGCTATGTTGGCGAGAACAATGAATTTGAAAGGCAGTTCCTAGAGGGCGAACTGGAGGTTGAATTCTGTCCGCAGGGCACACTGGCTGAGCGGATGCGTGCGGGAGGCGCGGGAATCCCAGGCTTCTACACGCGAACCGGCATCGGCACCATGGTTGCCGAAGGAAAGGAACACAAGGAATTTGACGGTGTAACTTATATTCTGGAGCGCGGAATTCAGGCCGATCTGGCCTTGGTGAAAGCCTGGAAGGCCGATCTCCACGGCAATCTCATCTACCGCCGCACGGCGCGCAACTTCAATCCCAATGCCGCTACATGCGGCAAGATCACGGTGGCGGAAGCCGAGATTATCGTCGAGCCGGGGGAACTTGATCCCGATGAGATTCATACACCGGGAATCTTTGTCCACAGACTGGTGCACAATCCCAACCCTGAAAAGCGGATCGAAAAGAGAACCACCCGCGAGGAGTAGAGCAGTGGCGTGGACCCGTCATCAAATGGCTGCCCGCGCGGCCCGCGAACTGAAGAACGGCTTCTATGTGAACCTCGGCATCGGAATCCCCACCCTGGTTGCCAATCACATTCCCAAGGGTATGACCGTTACGCTGCAATCGGAGAACGGACTGTTGGGCATGGGTCCGTTCCCGCGTGAAGAGGAGGTTGATGCCGACCTGATCAATGCGGGAAAGCAGACCGTGACCTTCGTTCCGGGCGCGTCGACATTTTCAAGTGCTGACTCCTTCGCCATGATTCGCGGAGGACACATCGATCTGGCCATCCTCGGCGCCATGCAGGTCTCCGAGCGCGGCGACCTGGCCAACTGGATGATTCCGGGCAAGCGCGTGAAGGGCATGGGCGGCGCCATGGATCTGGTCTCTGGCGTGCAGCGCGTGATCGTGCTGATGGAGCACACGGCGCAGGACGGCAGCGCCAAGCTTCTGCGCGCATGCACACTTCCCCTCACCGGAACCCGGGTTGTGCAGCGCGTGATCACCGACTTATGCGTGCTGGACGTAACGCCTGCTGGATTCGAACTGATTGAACTGGCCCACGGCGTTACCCGGGAGCAAGTGCAGCAGCAGACCGACGCTCCCGTGCGCTTGCGCGACGCACTGCGCTAGCAGTGACTAGTGTGGGCGCTGCCACACGGGCTTTCTCTTTTCGAGAAAGGCAGCCAGACCTTCGCGAAAATCCGCCGTCTCCCGCGCACGAGCGTTGGCCTCCATGCCCAGAGCTATCGCAGCGTCGAGCCATGCTTTGTTCTGCGCTGCCATCAAGCGCTTGGTTGCAGCCAGCGACTCCGGACTGTTTGCCTTGAGCACCTGCGCAAGTGAATGCACCCGCTCCTCAAGCGCATCGGTCGCCACCACTTCATTCACCAACCCCAGCTGATGCGCCTCTGCGGCATCAAAGAGGCGGCCCGTAAGCAGCAGGTCGCGCGCCCGCTTGTCGCCAATTTGCAAAGCCAGGAATGCCGAGACAAGCGCTGGCACAAAGCCGATGCGCGCCTCGGTGTAGCCGAACTTCGCTGCCGGCGTGGCCAGTGTGAAATCACAAATGGTGGCCAGCCCCGTGCCGCCTCCAATTGCAGCACCGTGCACGGCTGCAATGGTGGGCAAGGGGAGCTCATACAAGGTGCGGAACAGTTTGGCCACGCGGTCTGCATCCGCGCGATGATCGGCCGGTGACTGATCGTTCATTTCCTGCAGAGCCGCCAGATCCAATCCCGAGCAAAACGCACCGCCCGCGCCTTTGAATACTATCGCGCTGCAACTGCGTGCCGCCGCGTCTTCCATCGCCGCAATCAACTCCACCTGCATTGCGGGGGTCATTGCATTGCGGCGCTCCGGACGATTCAGCGTGATGGTCCGGACGCCATCGCTCTCTGCAACCAAAATCGTCGCGTAGTTCAAACTGGTCCTCCCATTTGTGTGCATCGCGGCCGTAATCAACAGGCCGCTGCGCCAAAACTTTGCGCAATCTGTGCAGTCGCTTGTATTAGTTCATCGAGCGGCCCAAGCCGTGGCGACTCTGGGCCCAACTCTTTCAGCACCGCCAGCAGTGTTTCCGTTGCAAGATTCCCCACCAGCGCATCCTGCGCAAAGGGGCATCCGCCCAGGCCGCCAATGGCAGCGTCGAACCGCCGGCAACCCGCGTGATAAGCGGCGCGAATCTTCGCGGTTGCATCCTGTGGGCGCGCATGCAGATGCGCACCGATCTCGACTCCATCGTGCGCCGCGAGCACAGGGGCCAGCGTCTCCGCGATCCGCGAGGGCGTCGCCAGCCCCACTGTGTCGGCCAGAGATATCTGGCTAATGCCGCATCCGATGAGCTGAGCGCAAGCATCCGCAACCATCGCGACGCTCCACGCATCCCCATACGGATTCCCAAAGGCCATGGAGACATACAACACGAGATTCAACCCCGCATCCCGCGCCAGCGCAACGATCGACTGCAACACATCGAGCGACTGCTCGGGCGTTTGATTCTGATTGCGCCGCAGAAACTCGCTCGATACAGAGTATGGAAACCCGAGCGTCTGCACCGCGCCGGTCCCGATTGCCCGCTCCGCGCCCTTCGCGTTGACGACAATTCCGATCAACTCCACGCCGTGGGGACGGCCGAGGAGTTGCAACACCTCTTCTGAATCTGCCATCTGCGGCACGGCCGAAGGCGAAACAAAACTGACCGCATCGATGCACATGAACCCAGCGGCAATCAACGCGCGCAGATGCGCGGCCTTTCGCGCAGCGGGAATCGGCACAGGCAGTCCCTGCCACGCATCCCGCGGGCACTCCACGATCTTGACCGAATCCCCCATTAGCCTTCCCTAAGTCGCTGAACCATCCGCAACACTTCGTTCTAACACCGCTCGTGCAGAGCGCCAGTATGCAAGGCGCCGAAGGCGCGCCCGCCCGTGACGGCCAGTCACCCACGCGATGGGTGAACCTTCAGGATTTCTCTTGCAATGATCATGCGCTGAATCTCGCTGGTTCCTTCGCCAATGGTACACAGCTTCACGTCGCGATAGTACTTCTCTGCCGGATAGTCCTTGATGAAACCGTATCCGCCGAACAACTGCACAGCCTCATCGCAGATGCGCACGGCCACTTCACTTGCGAAGAGCTTGGCCATCGACGACTCGCGCGTCACCTTGCGCCCCGCGTCCTTCAACACGGCGGCGCGCTGCGTGAGCAGGCGCGCGGCGTCCAGCTCAGTCGCCATATCTGCGAGCTTCCACTGAATGCCCTGAAACTCTGCAATGGCCTTGCCGAATTGCCGGCGTTCCTTCACATACTTCAATGCCGAATCCAGTGCGCCACGTGCAATCCCCAATGCCAGCGCGGCGATCGAGATTCTGCCGCCATCGAGAACCCGCATGGCGTCTATGAAGCCCTCGCCCTCAACACCCAGCAGATTCTCCTCCGGAATCTCACAGTCCTCGAAAATCAGCTCACTGGTATCGCTGGCTCGCAGGCCCAGCTTGTTTTCCTTTTTGCCCGGCCTGAATCCCGGATTGCCTTTCTCCACCACAAACGCCGAGAGCCCATGCGTGCCCTTGCTCTTGTCGGTCACTGCAATCACTACCGCAACATCGGCATAGCGCCCATTGGTGATGAAGGTCTTGTTGCCATTCAGAATGTAGCGGTTGCCCTTTTTCACCGCCGTAGTCCGGGCGCTGCCTGCATCGGAGCCCGAGCCCGGCTCCGTGAGCCCCCACGCAGCCAGCCATTCGCCGGAGGCGAGGCGAGGCACATAGCTCCTCTTCTGCCGCTCGTTGCCGGCGAGAAAGATGTGATTGGTTCCCAGCGAATTGTGCGCCGCCATGGTGATTCCCAGCGAGCCATCGACAGCCGAGAGTTCTTCTATGGCAAGCGCATAATCTACATAGCCCAGGCCCGCGCCGCCGTACTCCGGAGGAAAGATGACGCCCAGCAGTCCCATCGCGCCCAGCTTCTTCACCACGGCCAGTGGGAACTCGCTGGCCTCATCCCAGGCCATCACGTTGGGCGCGATTTCGCGCGAAGCAAACTCGCGAATCTCCCGCCTGAGATGCTCCTGGTCTTCCGTCAGCACAAACGGGTAGAGGCTTTCCATCGACTCACGCTGAAGACTCATCCATGAACTCCTTTGCACCTGTGCTGCGGTTTCCCGCTTGCTCAGTTGCTCTCTATCTTGTGAACTCTAGTAGCTGCTTTGCCCGAAAGCCTGCAATGCGCAAAAAATGAAAACTCTCGACAGCAAAATCGCCAGACTGAATTCGGCCCATCACGTCTGCAGAACTCCGGGGTTAAAGCGTGGCACATCGGGATTCAAGGCGCAGGCTTCCAGCGCAGTGAGGAGCACCTCTCGGGTTTTCGCGGGATCGATGATGGCGTCAATCCAAAGGCGCGCGGCTCCGTAGCGCGGATCGGCCTGCGCATCGTACGTGGCTTTGATCTCGTCGTAGAGTGCTTTCTTCTCCGTATCCGACAGAACCTTTCCGCCCCGCTCCATCTGTTTGGCGCGAATTTCTGCCAGCGTGTTGGCCGCAGAAGCGCCGCTCATCACGGCATAGCGCGCCGTGGGCCACGCAAACAGAAAGCGCGGATCGTACGCCTTGCCGCACATGGCATAATGTCCCGCGCCAAAGCTGCCTCCAACGATCACGGCAATCTTAGGCACCACGCTGGTGCTCACCGCCGAAACCATCTTGGCTCCGGCGCGAATAATGCCCGACCACTCCGCATCCTTGCCCACCATGAACCCATTTACGTCGTGCAGAAACACCAACGGAACAAGGTTCTGATTGCAATCCATGATGAAGCGCGCGGCCTTTTGCGCGCCCTCGGTGTAGATGACGCCGCCAACTTCGATCCGCTGCATGCCCGCGGCCGGGCCCATGGCCACGGTCTGGTTCTGGTTGATTTTCTGATTAGCGACAATGCCCACAGCCCTGCCTCCAATGCGCGCGTACCCGCAGAGCACCGTGCGTCCAAACTCCGCTTTATACTCATCGAACTCGCTCCGATCGACAATGCGCGCAATCACTTCCCGCATGTCGTACACGTTGCTTGCGCCAGGCTCAGGATTCAGCAACGCATACACGTCCTCCGCGGCAAAGCGGGGCGCATCCCGCAACGTATCAAACTCCTTCGCGCTAAAGACTTCCGGGTCCGTCTCCCATCGCGCCGTTTCAACCGAGTGCCGGTGACGCGCGCCCATCTTTTCGACAAGCGATCGCAAGCGCGCGATGCACAGGTGATCGTTGGGCTCCTTGAAGTCCACGGTCCCCGAAATCTCCGCGTGCATCCGCGCTCCGCCCAGGTCTTCGGCCTCGGTCTTTTGCCCAATGGCCGCCTGCACCAGCGACGGCCCGGCGAGAAACAGCCCGGAGCCTTCCGTCATCAGCACGGTATCGGTCATCACCGGCAGATACGCGCCTCCGGCCACACACATTCCCATGATGGCGGTCATCTGCGGAATGCCCAGCGCGCTCATCACCGCGTTGTTGCGGAAGACGCGGCCAAAGTCGTCGGTGTCAGGGAAAACATCTTCCTGCAGCGGCAGAAACACGCCGGCAGAGTCGACAAGGTAGAGCGTGGGAATACGATTTTCCAGAGCGATGGTCTGTGCGCGCAGCACCTTCTTGGCTGTCATGGGGAAGAACGCGCCGGCCTTCACCGTTGCGTCGTTGGCGATGATCATGCACAGCCGCCCGGCAACCCGGCCCAGGCCGGTGACAACGCCCGCGCCGGGCGCACCGCCGTACTCGTTATACATCTCGTATGCCGCCCAAAGCCCCAGTTCCAAAAGCTCGGTCCCTTCATCGAGCAGCAGCTTGAGCCGTTCCCTCACCGTGAGCCGGCCTTTGGCACGCTGTACCTCCGCGGCCTTCGCACCGCCGCCCAGCCGGATCGAAGCCTCCTCCGCGCGCAACGCCGCCAGCAGCGCCGCAAGCGCTTCCCGGTTGGCCTGGGCCCGCGCAGTGTTCAGGTCCAGCCTGGAACTCAGCCTGTTGTCGAACTTCACTTCGTCCGTCATGGAACCGTCCACAAAAACTGGAAGACTATAACACGTCCTTTATATGGGGCGCACCAAGCTGCATTCCCATGAACATGCCGCGGGAGCCGGCGGCGCAGCTTCACCGTGCGTAGACCCGCATCAGGTTGGATTCCCAAATTGACAGGAATGGGGCTTTCCGCAGGCCGGGTCATTGGCCGACTCGATCCAACTGTTCCGCCGTCATTCGGCTGCTGAAAAACGACGCATCAACTGGCGCTCCCGCTACGATAATCCAGCGCCGGGGCATTTTTTCTTCAGACACTGCCAGCACTCATAAGACTGTAAAGTCCGATCTTCTATTCTGCGTACGAAGTGGTGCGTCAGCCTGAGGGTTGACTGTCGCACCTTTGCACGGCTGTGAGCATGCTGCCTTAGAAGTCGACTCGCAGGCCGAACTGCATGCGGCGGTAAGTGGAGAGGGTGGCGCCATAGGAGCCGAGGGTACCGCTGGCGGTTTGGCCGTTGAGACCGACGGGGCTGACGTCGAAACGGGTGGAGTTGGTGATGTTGTAGGCTTCGGCGGCGAATTTGAGCCGGGCCCAGTCACCCAGGTTCCAGCTCTTGGTGAACGAGGAGTCGAGGTCGAAGTAGCCGTCTCCGCGGAAGTTGTTGCGCTGTCCAGCTTCGCCGGGGTAGGCGAGCCGGATGGGGCTGCCGGTGTAGATGCCGTTGCTGATGGCGCCGGGGTTGTCGAAGATCTGGGGGACTCCATTGACCATGTGCTTGCGCATCTTGACGGTACCGGTTTCGACGCCGTAGGCCTGCAGATCCCAGTTGGTTGGGAATGCCGGAGAGAGCAGGGTGAATGGCAAGCCGCTGGTCCAGCGGCCGAGCCCGGCCCATTGCCATCCGCCGGCCAGGGCGTCGGCCACGCGGTTGGCGCCGCCGAGCACGGCCTTTCCACGGCCAACGGGCAGCGCATAGACCCAGTCCGCGGTAAACAGGCTGTGCGTGTCGAAGTCCGAGGGACCCTTGTTGAGCTTGGGGTTCCAGGTGTTCTGGATGGCGAAGTTGGTGTAGTAGTTGTCGGCCTGGCCCCATACGCTGGCGCGCTCGGTCTCCGAGCCCAGGTCAAGGGATTTGGAAAAGGTGTAGCTGATGTCGGTCGTCAATCCATGGGAAGCAGGATGACGGAGGGTGAACTGCAGGGCATTGTAGGAGCTGGTGCCGATGGAATCCCAGGCGTAGAGGGTGGAGAACTCGCTGTTCCAGAAGCGGGACTGGGCGGGGCAGTTATAAGGGATCCCTTGCTGGTTGTTGTAGCAGAAGAAGTCCAGATCGGCCAGCGATGTAGTTTCGCCGTTGGTGTAGCGGTAGGGCGCCCACTCGTTGTTGTAGATGGCCTGGGTTGCGCTTTCCCCGGGGCCGTCAAAGTTCTTCATATACGGAAAGACATCTTCGAAGTAGGGAATGGTGGGGACGATGGCGGGGCCGGCGGCATGCGCATCGACGATGGCGGAGAGTTGCTTTGCGGCGGTGAAGTAGTCGCCGGCACCGCCCGGGTCCACGTAGTCGACCGGCTCGGACAGGTCGAGCTGCTGGAGCAAGTGGCGCCCCAGGCGGCCCACATAGGCCTCTTCGAAGGAGAAGCCGCCCGGCAGCTGGTGCTGGAAGGAGAAATTGAAGGCCTCGGCGTAAGGGGTCTTGAGCTTGTTGTCCAGGCCCCAGTAGAGGCCGAAGCCGTATTGCGGCAGCTGGAAGGGGAAGGTTTGGGGGTTTTGCACCGCGGGCATGGGAATGTTGGGCAGGTTGTGCGGCCCGGTAAAGCGGGGTGAGTTCTCAAAGCCCAGCACCTGCGACTGGTTGCTGAGCGTGGCGCTGACGCCAAAGGAACCTTCCTGATCGAACGAATTGACCAGGGCCTCGCCGTAGTGGTCAAAGTAAATGCCGGCACTGGCGCGGATGGAAGTCTTTGCGTCGGGGGAGTAGACCACGCCGATGCGCGGGGCAAAGTTGCGTTTCTGCCTGGGCCAGTATCCGGGCATTCCGTTGGCCTTGCCGGAAGGAGAAAACTCGAGCAGCGGCTCGTAGACCTGGCTCTGCTGGGCCGCGGACTCGCGCTGCTTGTACCAGAAGTCGGTATCGATGGTGGGCGAGACCTGCTGGCCGCTGGTCTCATAGGGCGTTTGCAGAAGGGTATGGCGCAGGCCCAGGGTGACGGTGAGATTGCGGCGGGCGTGCCAGGTGTCCTGCAGAAAGTACTCAAACTCGTTGGTGTGGAAGTTGCGATTGACAAAGGTGCCGTCGGGCAGGGCCGTCGCGGTGGTGGCGTTGTTGATTTTGAAGTTGTAAACGTCATTGAGCTGCGGCACTATGCCCACCAGGTCGCCGTAAGCAACCATCCAGGAGGCGGCAAAGCCGGTGTTGTAAACCGGGGGAAGTCCGATGGCGCTGGGGTCGGGCAATGTGGAGGCGTTGGTGTAGTAAGCGTTGGTGAGGGCGTTGTCGAAGGAGTTGGCATCGGTGCCGTGCTGGTTGGTAATACTGCGCCAGTTGCCGCCCAGGGCAACGGTGTGGGCGCCCTTGCTCCAGTTGAAGGTGTCCGTGATATTGGTGACCGGAACATGGAGCCGGTTATTGCGGGTCTGCGCAATGGGCTGGGTCAGGTCGTTGACGACCACGTAATCGCCGGAGGCCACTCCGCTGGTCTGGTAGCCCTGGCGGATATAGCCATAGCGCAGGTCGTTGACGATGGTGGCCGTGGGCGTCCACGTATAGCCGGCGGCAATGCCCTTGGTATTGTCGTCGGTAAAGCTGGCAGGGGGCTGTCCGGGCAGATTCTCGGCTCCCGCGCTTGTATCTTTCTGCAGGTTCCCGCGCACGAACAGGCGATTGGCGCCGTTCAGGTTGTAGTCGATCTTCAGGATGCTGGTGTTCTGCGTGAAGGGCGCCGGAGAGGGAAAGAAAAAGGAGCCGCTGTTGAGGCCGTCGCCGGACGCTGCGCCGGTCGCGGTGGGAACCTTGGCGTAGTAGGCGAGCATGTTGGGGTCTGCGCCGGGGCCCCAGGGGCAAACCGCCGCGCCGTTGAAGGTGTTGCTGCTGCAGGCAGAGTCCAACTGTGCGACTTGACTGGCGGTGACGATGTCGTTATTGCCCTGGCCGTCTGTGTAACCCAGGCTGCCGGCCATGAAGCTGGCGGTGGGCACGGTGGCTCCCACGACTTGGTCGATGGCGCGGCGCAGCCCCTCGTAGTTGAAGAAGTAGAAGAGCCTGTCTTTCCTGACCGGCCCGCCGAAGCTGCCGCCGAAGACGTTCTGCACATACTTCTGGGGAATGTTGGGCTCCGCCGAGGAAAGTTCGTTGTTCTTGTTGAAGAAGTCGTTGGCCACTGTGTTGGTGGGGCGGTAGTACTCGTACACTGCGCCGTGGACCTTGTTGCTCCCGCTCTTGGTGACCAGGTTGACCTGTGCGCCGGAGGAGCGGCCTGCCTCAGCGGTGCCGTTGGAAGTGGTGACGCGAAACTCTTCGGTCGAGTCGAGTGTGGAGCGCAGGATTCCAGTGAAGGCCGCGCCGCCGATCTGGTCGTTGTCGTCGAGTCCGTCGAGCGTCACGTTGCCCTGGTCGGAGCGTCCCCCGGCCACGGCCCCCTGGCGGCTGTCGTCGGTTTGCGTGCCCAGGTAGAGGACGCCGGGCTGCAAACTGAGCAGAGAGACGGGGTCGCGGCCTTCCATGGGCAGGGCCTCGATGGTGGTGTTGCCGACCGCATTGCCAACGGTGGCGTCGGTGAAGTTGAGCGTTTCAGCGGAGGAGCTGACGTCGACGGTGACCGTGTCGGCCTTCACGCTGAGGGTGAAGTCGACGGTGGCCGGCTGATTGACCAGCAACTCGGCGGTGCGGGTCTGTGTGGCAAATCCGCTGGAGGTGATGGTGATGAGATAGCGGGCGGGAGAGATGACCGGGAAGATGTAGAAGCCGGCGGCGTTGGAGACAGCGCGATAGGAATTGCCGGTGGCCTGATCGGCGAGAACGATGGAAGCCCCGGGAACCAGCGCCCCGCTCGAGTCCCGGACGGCGCCGCGGACCGAGGTGGTTGCGGTCTGGGCGAAGGCAAAGGTGGCGGCGGAAAGAAGGCAACAAAACATCCATCCTGAAAGGGATCTCTTCACGACTGCTCCTCCAAAGGTCTTGATGGGTGACGCTTGTGATGCTGCTTTTGCTTGGCTCATAGCGAGAGGTTGCCAACCTCACCAGGCGCGCTCTGGACTTCGCAATACCAGGGAAAGCACTGCTCCGCAGGGGGTAGGGACTGCCTGTTGAATCGGAAGAGCAGCGCGCAGCGAATCAAATTCGGCAAAGGCGCAATCAGGGGAGAGCGCCAGGAACGAAGTGCCTTTCATTCTGTCGGAAATCTACGCAAGATTCAAGAGGAGTGTACTCGGAATTATGCCTTTCACAAACCCATGTTCCGTAGACGCAACGTCTCCACAGCGCGGCGGAGTAGTATGGCGGCATGCCGGAATATGATAAAGATGTCGTGCTCGCGATTTTGGCGGCTGCGGTAGGCCTGGCAGGGCTCCTGCTTGTCGTGGTGGGCTACGTCTTCGCACAGAAGAGCAGTTTCGGTTCGAGAGCCGATGACACTTTGATCCAGAGATATGAGACGGCAGGCCGATTAGGATTAATCCCATTCCTTCTCGCATTGGCGGATGCGGCTGTTTGCGTATGGTGGCTGCTTCAATCCTCAGCGTGCCTGTTTTCCACAGTAGTGTTCGGATTCTTCTTGCTCCTCCTCTTTACGGCAGTGTATGGTTCCGTCTTAATCCTGCGTTACCTCTGACCATGAGCCTAGACACTGAGACACTGCACCGCCTGAAGGGTAAGAGCTTTGATGCCCTGTACGCCGAAGCGCCCGAGAAATACAAAGAGATGGCCAATAAGGCGCTAGAATATGCAGAGACGTGTGTCCCGCCGGGGGAGAAAGTTCGCTTGGGGGATGTGGTGGCGGTCATTCACAACGCAGTCAGGATCGACCCTGCCTTTGAAGCGCATCTAAAGAAGCGTGGCCTGACGCAGAAGTTCTGGCAGCTTTGGTTCGCAGAATACATCGTCGAGCAAGTTTACCCGCAACCGGATCTGAAACAGGCGGCAGCGCCAAAGGAGTAGAAAATGTCCAAGAGCCAAGCCACAGCGGCAGCGACTCAATACCTGAGAGATCAAGCAGCGATTATGAAAAAGTACGGGACAGCGCCAAAACTCTCCGGCCCTCAGTACACAGCAGCGAAAAATGCGGTCTCGCGCACGTTCCAGACAATCAGTTCTACTAAGTAGGTTTACTATCCTGCACTGGGCCGCCCTCCGGGGCGGCCTTTGGTTTTTCAGGCACAATCTCTAGTTTTGGGCCCGGTGCTTCCGGGGGGATGATTGCGGCCTCTCTGGTGGCTTCACCTTCAGCACGTCCGTCATCAATTCCTCGAATGGGAGCGGGATGTGTGGGAGCGGTTTCGACCTCATCTTCGAGGGTGATGAGTCGAGTCGGCCTTTTTGCGTTCGTGGCTTCGATTGCTTCATCCGTATTTACCTCTGACTTCGTGGATTGTTCAGGCGTCTGTTCCTGGGCTGCTTGGATAAGGGGCGGAGCCAGATCAAATAGAGCCGCCTGGGTCCCGATTGGGCCAGTCTCTATTGGAGCGAATACCTTCGGCGGTGGAACTGGCAAGTCGCAAATTCTCACCACCGGAATCTTGAGACGCTTCGCAAGATTCTCAATATCCTGATCGTCAGAGTAGATGACGCTTGCATCTTCAGCTTTGGCAGTCGCGACAATTTGGATATCGAATTTGACCTTCGCGTGGGTTCCCCACGTTTCGTGCTTCGATTTAATTAAGGCGATCAACTCAGCGGCCTCGATCGCTGCTCGGGCATCGAAGGGCACCAATTGGAATCGCATACGGTCGCTGAGAATGGAAACAAATTGGGCTCTCCCTTTTCCTGCTCGGACTAGAACCTCTGCCATTGCTGGAGTAGGAATTCCGATTTGTTCACCGGATGTGTTAAGCGTGCCTGCGAGATATTCGACGCGCTCTTTGAACCTGGTGACGGGGTTTCCCTGTCGATCCTTCGCGGGTTCCGGGTCCTTGTTTAGAAATACCACAAGGTAAGAGGCATCGAAGATAATCATTGTTGCGTCATCTCCTCGCCGTGTTGTATCTTCCGCAACTCACCTAACGGATCAGCGATCTCGGCCCATTCATTTCCATCGATGGCTCGCAGCTTCTCCATCGTTTCGATGAAGCTTTCGTCAATCAGCGGCGCTTCATCAAAGGATTGAATCTTGAAATTCTCCATTTTCCACTTGCCTTCGTTTCCGCGGCTGTAGGTCGCGATTCCATGAATCCGAACCACCTTAGAGTAAAAGGGAGCAAGCTGCTGCGCGATGTGTTCATTAGCCTCGCAATACAGAATAGCCCCATCCTTCCGAAGCAGATGAATTGGAATCGTTTTGTCGAAGCCACCCACCCGCCTAAGTTCTCCAGTTACAGAGGCTCTTTCGCGGATGTTTTCGTAGGCTTCCGGTAAGTTCGCCTTATTGCCGGGAAACTCGATGATCTCCGCCTTCTTTGCTGCGTCGAAGATTCGGCCGGTTGCATTGTCGTGGCGCAGCTTGCTGTCCAATTTCTTGTACGCTCTATTGGCGTTGCGAGGCCCCATCCCCTTTTGGGCATTCCGCACCTGATGAATAATCCGAGATTCCTCTTCGGGGTCCACATAAAAAACAGGTTCCGCGCTGCCCTCTTCTACCTTCAGCAGATGCACGCTTTCATTGTGGCCAAGAAGCTGCGCCAAATCTATGAGGTACAGAGCGAGGCGAGACAGGGGCATTGTGTAAGGCGTGATCTTTACGCCGTCGATTTCTCCATCGATTTTGAAACGAAATTCCTTCCAATTCTCCACGACCGCCCCCTATGGTACACTGATCGCGTGGAGTTCGGCACCGCGCCCGAGGCCGCCACGAAATTCCGCATTATGTTTCAAAAGGTCAGCCCGCCAGCTGACCTTTTGGCGTTTTAGAGTCCTTGATATTTCGTTTCGCCCTTTCTAGTTTGGACGTTGCGAGTCCCGCAGCATCAACCGCTTCCCAGTCGTACTCTTCAGGGCTTGCACAGTCCTGTTGCTGTCCGTCTCCTTCCGGGAGTTGTACCGGAAATCGAATTCGGATAGGTAACGGTGAAGGTGCTGTTGGCCGACATGATGGTATACCCCGTTTATGCCGCGCTTCAAGTTGGCAAAGAATCCCTCGATGCCGTTCGTTGTGATACAAAGTCCATTTTCGTACCGAACGTATTCATTCTCAAAGTGGTTAACCTGATCGTGCCTCCGTCCTTTCAGGGCACCCTTAAGGGTGGTGGAGCTGTCCGTCATCACATGGGCGTCTTCCGCAAGCTATCGATGCGTTATGGCTTTGGTTCCGGGCACGACCTCAGTATTTGCAGATAATTTCGCGCCTGGGGGCACAATGGGTCTTGGAGAGGATCAGCTATGGAGACCAGCCCCGCCGTTGAAACTCCTCAATTTTCGTCTTCTCTTCCCCATACCCCCCAGCCCCCCCACTTTTCGTCCCAGCCCCATGAAAACAAGCTGGTTACGCCCCAAATGCCATTTTTGCCCCATCGAAATAAAGGACTTACGTCCCGCACGCTTTTTCTCCTCTGTTGAAAGAAACAACCTACGCTCCAGCATGGCTGCCGGCCCTCGGCCCGATTCCATGCCCCTCGCGCCTCCTCCGCCAGCCGGAACAGGATTGATCTTCAGCTTTAGGAAATGCCGTAAAAGCCGCCCTCTTGCGTATAATTGCTCTCCCCTCGGCGCACATTGGTTCATGGAAGCGTGAATGGCAGACGGGCGAACGGCGCACACCCCCTCCAAAATGCCCGTTTCCGGGGTGCGTTTCCGGTCTGGATGAATCTATAAGACATGTATAATCAAACACTTATTGGATTAGAACGGAAGTGGAATGCCGGTCATCAGCGGGGCAAGTCAATCGACGTTGCCGGAAAGTTGGGGCGCGAGAGCGAGATCATTCGACACAAGGGGCGATGCCTGTTTCGCCAGGTCGGCGATCATGGCCTTGCCCAGAACCTGCAGCATGGCGGCCTGGGCCTGGGCCCAGACCAGGTGCGCCGGGCACCAGGATTTTCGGCTGCACGACTTGCCGTGCTGCAGACAGACATTGAGGCAGATGGGGCCGTCGATGGCTTCAATGACTTCGCGGATGGAAGACTTTCGGCCGCGTGGCAGAATCTCAAAGCCGCCCAGTTGGCCTCGCCGCGAGGCGATCAGTCCGGCCCGAGACAAGGTCTGCAGAACCTTGGAAAGAAAGCTGCTGGGAGCGCCGGTGGCGAGGGCCAGCGACGGGAGCAGAGCGCGCTCCTCTTCGGGCAGAGTGGCCAGGTGAATCATGACGCGCACGGCATAATCGGCACCACGCGTCAGTTGCATGGATGCGTTGGATTTGTCCATTGTGTGTGCTTACCTTTCTGCCTGCCGGGTGAGGCGCATGGAGTTGGCTACGACGGAAGTACTCGACAGCAGCATGGCGGCGGCGGCGAAGATGGGCGTGAGCACGCCGGTGAGCGCCAGCGTGATGCCGACCGTGTTATAGAAGAAGGCCCAGAATAGGTTTTGCCGGACGATGCGGCGAGTTTTTGCGGCCAGGCGGAAGGCGTCTTCGACGCGGGACAGCGACCCGCTCATCAAAACTACAGGAGCGGCGCCCATGGCGATGTCGGCGCCGGTGCCGAGCGCGATGCCGAGGTCGGCCTGGGCCAACGCGGGCGCGTCGTTGACACCGTCGCCGATGAGGGCGACGCGCTTGCCGGCCTTTTGCAACTCTTCGACGATGCGGGCCTTGGCTGCCGGCGCTGCTTCGGCGGTGAAATCGTGCACACCGATTTGACGCGCCACAACGGCGGTGGTGGGCCAGGCATCGCCGGAGACAAGCTGGACAGCGATGCCGCGGTCGCGCAGGCGCTGGACCATTTCCGCCGCGCCGGGCTTGATCTCATCTCCAAAGGCGAGGACACCGCGGACGGCGCCGTCCCAGCCGAAGAACGCAATGGTGCGGCCTACCTGCTGACCTTCGTGTGCGCGCTCGACGGCGTAGGGGTCCATTTGGCAGTTGGCGGAGGACATCAGCTGGCGGTTGCCGATGAAGATGCGGCGGCCGGCGACCATGCCGCTGATGCCTTCGCCTTTGTGTATCTCGACGGCGGTTGCTTCGACGGGCTCGGCGCGATGCTCGCGCGCGTACTGAACGACGGCGCGGCCGAGCAGGTGTTCGGAGAAGAATTCAATACCGGCCAGCAGAGGCAGGCAATCGGCAAGAAATGACTGCTGTGCGTCTGGGGCGGCTGCCATCGGAGCAGCTGGAGCTCCACACGCAACCATGGCCAGCGCTTCCACGCCGGCTTCCAATAGGGCGAAATCGGTGAGGCGAAAGTCACCGCGGGTGACGGTGCCGGTCTTGTCGAGGACCACCACATCGATCTTGCCCATGGTCTCGAGGACGTGGCTGTCGCTGATGAGCAGGCCGGCCTGCGAGGCGGAACCGACAGCGGCGGTAATGGCAAGCGGCGTGGCCAGGCCAAGCGCACAGGGGCAGGCAATGACCAGAATCGTGGTGGCGCGGAGCATGGCGGCGGCAATGCTGCCGTGCATGGCGACGAGGACCGCAAAATTTCCCAAGGCCAACAGCACAACGGCAGGCACAAAGGCGCGGGCGACGCGATCGACCATGCGCTCAATGGGGGCGCGGGTGCTCAGCGCACGCTCTACCAGCCGGATGATCTGCGCCAGCGCGCTCTCGTCTCCCGTCCTCGTGGCGCGCACCTGAATCATTCCACCCGCGTTCAGGCTTCCGGAAGCGACTGAGCTTCCGGGGCGCTTGGCAACCGGTTTGGCTTCGCCGGTCAGCAGCGATTCGTCGGCGTGCGTCTCGCCCTCGACGACGACTCCGTCGGCGGGGATGCGCTCGCCCGCCTTGACTACAAACACCTGGCCGGGCTCAAGCGCATCGATGGAGACAAAGCGCTCACCGGCTGCGCTGAGGATGCGGACTTTCTTCGGCATGAGCCGGTAGAGCTGGCCAATCGAGCGGGCGGCGCGATCCTTGGCCGCGCGCTCAATGAGCTTGCCGGCCAGGACCAGGGTGACGATGGCTGCGGCAGTATCGAAGTAGACGTGGGTCTGGCCGCGCAGTGTTTGTACGGCGCTCAGCAGGTACGCGGCAACGATCCCCAGCGCAAGCAGCGTCTCCATGCGGACCTGGCGGTTGCCGAAGCCGATCCCGGCCGCGCGCAGGATGGGCCATGCACAGTAAAACACCAGTGGCGTGGCCAGCGCCCACAGCACGAAGGGCAGAATGCGGCTGGCGCTTGCGGCGATCTGTTCAAAGTAGCCCACGTAGAGGATGGTGCTGAAGGCCATGATGTTGGCCCAAAGAAAAGCAGCCACACCGAGGCGCAGCAGCAGATCGTGCGCTTCCGACTTTGCGGCGTTATTCTCCTCGCCATATTCCGAAGCCTGATAGCCAAGCTTTGCAATGCGCTCAGAGATGGTGTCGGGTGGCAAGTACTGCGGGCAATACTTCACTTTGGCCAGGTCGGAGGCAAAGAAGACATCGGCCGAAACAACGCCAGGAAGACCCCGCAGTGCGTGCTCAATGAGCCATCCGCAGGCCGAGCACCACATGCCGTTGACCTGCAGCAGCATCTCCGCGGTCGGCGCCTGGGGATCGATGTCGATCGGCGGCGCGGGCGCGGCATTGGGATTCGAGATCAGGCCCAGTTCGAGGCTGCGCCGGAAGACTTCGGTCTCGCGGATATTCTGCCCGCTGGCGATGACCCCGCTCTCCAGCAGGATGGCATAGACGTTGGCGCAGCCCATGCAGCAGAAGGCAATATCGCCGCCGTTGTGGCTGCGCACCACGGGTTGCCGTCCGCAGGGCAACTCGCACAGCCCGCACTGGATGCCTTGCGCCATAGGATCAATGCGCCCCGGAGGTTGCGGGCGCAGAGCTCTGGTCGAGCGGCCTGCCCTGCATATCGAGCATCACCGGATTGGCGCGCTTGGTGGCCACGTAGACAAAAACGAGAATGCCGCAAAACACCACAAACACAACGCCCAGCACCACGCTGAGCGGTGCCATGGGCCTGCGCTGGGAGGGACTTGCCGCCAGGGGATTCGTCATGTTCCTCATTGCTCCTTCAACCTTCGAGGTTTGCTTGCTTCCGAAGCCGCTGCCCTTTTGGCGCGGCCTCATTTCCACTAATTCTGTTTCACCGCGGGCGCAGCCGATTCCATGGGTGCGATGAACGTTTCGGCCAGCGATTGATCTTTCTGCCCTGGATCGACGTGTACCAGGATGCGCAGGTGGTTGACTCCGGGAGCGACGGCCGTGTCCGCGGCTGTCACGTCGAACTCGCGCTGTAGCGCATCGCCGGGCTTGAGCGTAATGCCGTCCTGCACGCCGACGATTTGGGCGGCGGGGAGGTCGGCGAGCGAGAGCGTGACCCTGGCGTCCGTCTTGCCGCGATTCGAGGCGACCAGCCGGAAGGTGTTATGGATCAGGCCGTCGGGCCCCTTGGTGTAGAGCGTGATGCGGTTGGGCATGATGCGCACCATTACCGGCTGCCTCATGTTGATGACGATTGCCAGCCCCGTTGCGTAGAGGGTGAGCAGAACGAGGACGGCGATTCGCTTTCCGTCGCGGAAGCCAATGCGGCGATACCACCTGCGCTCCGCCGCTTCGTTGCGCCCGGCGTCGCCCCATGCGTAGTGAATGAGAGTTTGGCGGCCCATGCGTCCGAGGACGCCGGAGCAGGCATCGATGCATTCGGCGCAGTGGGTGCATTCCAGCTGGTGCGAGGATTTGCGAATGTCGATGCCCATGGGGCAGGCGCGCACGCATTTGTCGCAGTGGATGCACTTGCCCGAGTCGTCCTGAAAGAACACCTGCAGCGTGTGGCGGTCGGCCAGCATGTTCTGCAGGTAGCCGTAGGGGCAGATCGCCGTGCAGAAGCGCTGGCGCAGGAAGGCGAAGTCGAGGAAGGTGAGCAGGGTGACGCTGGCTCCAACGAGGCCGCCCGCTGTGCGAATGTCGAACGAGAGCAGTCGGTGGAACAAATCGGCCGGCGGAATGAAGAACGAGACGAAGACAAAGGAGAAGAAGACGGAAGCGGGCAGCAGAATGACAAAAAGAACCCCGAGCGTAAGCGAGCGACGGGCGCGCGGACTGATGTCGGTGAGCTTGCGATTGACCACGCGCGCAATGCCCTTCTCGATGGCGTTGGCGGCCTCGCTGAAGATCATCTGCGGGCAGAGATAGCCACAGTAGAAGCGCCCGTAGATCATGGCCATGGCGGCGATAAGAATCCACAGGAACATCATGGTGAGGAAGATGATTGAGAACTCACTGATCCACAGTTCCGCGCCAAAGAAGTAAAAGCGCTGGCGGACCAGATCGACGCGCATGACGTCAAAGAGCGGTAGAAGGATGAAGATGGTGACGCAGATAGACTGAATGGTTTTTCGCACGCGATGAAACTTTGTTCCCGGAAGAGTAACGCGAGGCGGCGTGTTTTTCGAAATCTTCTGCGCTGTTGCCATAATTCCTGACTTTTACATCGAACTCATGTGGTGCATGTGGCAGTGAACGGGGCCTGCCATCGCGCCACGTGCAATGAGAAGCGCTCCCATCACCAGCACCGTGACGGCTGAAACGGTTGTGCCCCAGCGGGCGAGTTTTTGCGTGGCCGCCGAAGAGCCCAGGCCGACGACGATGAGCGCAACGCCGGTGCCCATGCCGAAGGCCAGCAGCGTGAGTGCACCGGCGAGCGGAGTGGCTGCGCCGACGGCTTTCATCAGCACCGCGTAGACCAGGCCGCAGGGCAGGAAGCCCATGAGCAGGCCCAGCATCAGCTTGCTGGCGATGGACGTGGACGACATCAGCTTCCCGGCTAAACGCAGCAGGCGTGCAGGCAGCGCGAAGCCGCGCCAGGACTTCAATCCAGGCGAGAGCCCGAACAGGGTGAGGCCGGCAAGGACCATCGCAATGCCGGCGACGATGGCTGCAATGTTTTCCACACCGGCCAGGCGGCCGAAGAAGCCCATAGTGCCTCCCGCGAGCCCGGCAATGGCGCCGAGAAGCATGTAGGTGAGAGTGCGGCCGAAGTTATAGGCCAGGTGCAGCACAAGCAGGGAACGGCGTGCGGCGCCGGTGTTGGCCGCCACGCTGTAGGTGAGCACGATGGGGCCGCACATCTGCACGCAGTGCAGGCTGCTCACAAAGCCGAAGAGCAGAACGAGGGAGAAGTCGTTGGGGGTCATGGCCGTTGCGGGGCCGGGCTCATCGAGCTGGCTTGGCCGTTCCCCTCCTGCGGCGAATTTGGCCCGTAATTCAATTTCGGATTGTGGCCAACCGCGGTGACGCACATGCGGTGGAAATTGAAGCGCTGCATGGTGATGGCGCGGGACGGGCAGCGCGCGGCGCATAGGCCGCAGCGGATGCAGGTGGTTTCGTCCTTCAGCATCACTCCGCCCAGCGCGTCGAGCTGCGCCTTGCTGTAAGTGTCGAGCTCGACGGGAGTGACGGCAAGTACGCCGGCAACCCAGTCGCGTCCTTCATTGGTGCTGCAGAGTTCCGCCAGGCCGGTCAGACGAATGAGGTTCTCGGGGCAGATGTCTACGCAGCCGGTGCAGGCCACGCAGATGCCGGTGTCGAAGACGGTGTTGACGTTGCAGCGCAGGCAGCGCGCCGCCTGTGAGCGGGCTGCATCTTCAGGAAACGTGTCTTCGACGATTTGGAGTGAGGCTGCGCGGGTGGCCGCGGCGGCCACCGGAGGATGAGCGCGGCGCAGCTGGTCCCAGCCTTCGCGCATGGTGTATTCAGCCGGCGACCACGACGAGCGGATTGTTTCTTCAGTATGAGTGCCGCGCAGATAGTCGTGCATGGAGCGGGCGGCGATCTGCGCTGAGCGAATGGCGTTGATGAAGAGGCGCGGCCCATGCGCAATGTCGCCGCAGGCAAAGACATCGGGCGCGGTGGTCTGATAGGTTTCGGGGTCGACCTTGATGAGGCCGCGATTGGACTCGACGCCGTCGCCCGGCTGCAGGAAGGAAAGATCCGAAGACTGGCCGATGGAAAAGATGATCGTATCGGCGGCAATCTCTTCGACATTCTCTTCGTTGAAGCTGGGGTTGAAGCGGCCGGTTGCATCGAAGACCGCGGTGCACTCGACGGTGCGCAGTCCGGCGACTTTGCCGTCCTGGCCGGTAATCTCTCTTGGGCCGCGCGAGTTGTGGAGCACCAGGCCTTCTTCTGCGCCTTCGGTCACTTCGATCTCGTCGGCCGGCATCTGCTGGCGGCTTTCGAGGCAGACGACGTGCACTTCCTTTTCACCGCTCATCCGGACCGCGGAGCGGGCGACGTCGAGGGCGGTCGATTCGCTGCTGTGCATATCAGTGACGGGCGCGGCAGGAGCGAATTGATCCTGTGGACGAACCGCCGAACGAGCAACGTCGTAGGCCACGTTGCCGCCGCCGATAACGATGATCTTCTTGCCCACGGGCAGCGGATTGCCTTCGTTGAAGGCGCGCAGAAAATCCATGCCGTCGTAGACGCCGGAGAGATTGGCGCCGGGCAGATCGAGCTTGCGGCCCTTGGGCAAACCAACGCCGAGGAAGATGGCTTTGAAGCCCTGCTCGCGCAGGCTCTGGATGGTGAAGTCGCGGCCCAGCCGCATATTGCA
>Ga0209517_10002935_pt1 | contig 23470 bp, 24 predicted proteins | sample PeaSoiMetSII2010_FD_187695 | JGI IMG/M metagenome (GOLD analysis project Ga0209517, IMG submission 187695) | Peat soil microbial communities from Weissenstadt, Germany - SII-2010 (SPAdes) (version 2) | ecosystem: Environmental > Terrestrial > Soil > Wetlands > Peat | place: Germany... | reverse complement strand
CCTGCCCCGCCCGCGCTCCGCGGCTTCCATGAGGCGAACCACTTCCGCAAGGTAGGTGCGCTCGCCCACCGTCGTGACGAGCATGCGCAGCGGTGCCGAGAGATTGAGCATGCCCGCGAGCACGTCGCTGCCGGGCCCGACCGGCGCGGGCATGGTCTCGCCATCGACCAGGCTCCGGTCGAGGGACGAGAACCCCACGGTCACTTGTCCGTCCGCGGGGATCCGCTCGCCCGTCGCGATCAGCACGGTGTCGCCCGGCTTGAGCGACGCGCTCGGCATCCGCCGCGTGCTGCCATCCGCCGCGAGCAGCGTCGCGGGCACCTGGGCGAAGCGCACCAGGTGCTCCGCCGCCGAGCGCACCCGGCCGCGGGCGCGCCGGTCGAGATAGCGGCCGAGCAACAGGAAGAACAGCAGCATCACGACGGATTCGAAGTAGGCATGCTCGCCCGATCGCGCGGTTTCCCAGAGGCTCATCGCCGCAGCCAGCGCGACACCGATCGAGATCGGCACATTCATGTTCGTGCGCCACGCGCGCAAGGAAATGAAGGCCGATTGGAAGAACGGCTGGCCGGCATAAGCGATTGACGGAAGCGCGATCAGCGCCGAGACCCAGTGCATGAGGTCCCGCGTCGCCGGACCCATCTCGCCAGGGAATCCGGCCCAGACCGACACCGACAGCAACATCACGTTGGCGGTCGCGAAGCCCGCGACGGCGACCGCTCGCAAGAGCGCCCGCTCCTCGTCGGAGGCGCCGCCCTGCTGCGCGGCATCGAACGGCACGGTGCGATACCCTACGCGTTGAACCGCTTGGATCAGCCGCGGCGCGATTTCCGAGCCGCCGGTCCAGTGCAGCGCCAAGCGCCGGCTGGTCAAATTGACCCGAGCGGAGATCACGGCAGGGTCGCGCGCGAGCACCTGCTCGATGAGCCAGACACACGCGGCGCAGTGCAGCCCGTCGACCAGCAAGGACAGCGATGTCGTGCCATCCGTGCCGGAGACGGTATAGGCGCTCGCATCGTCCGCCGGATCCTCGGGCGGCCGCGGACGCCGCTCGCGGGGATCAAGACTGCGCGCGTCATAGTAGCGCTGGAGCCCGAGCTCTCGGACGAAGGCGTAGGCGGAGGCGCACCCCCCGCAACAGAATGCGCCAGCGGCATCGCCCGGTATCGGCGCCCCACAATGCACACAGAGCGCAGCGGACCGGTCGATCGCCGGTGCCGCTGGAATATCGAGAGTGGTGACGGCCACACTCACCGCACGACGATGCGCTGAACGAACTGGTAGACGTCGCCGCCGCGCTCCGCGGTGACGCGCACGTCCCACTGACCCGCCCGCGTGAGGGTGACGAGCGCCGAATAAGTCCCCTGCCCGCTCGCATCGAGGACGACATCCTGCTGCGGCAGGGGCTCGACTGGCCGCACGACGGCCGCTTTGACCGAAAGCCCGCTCAACGGCGCGCCGCTGGGATCACGCAGCTCCGCGACGATCTGGCCTTTCAATCCTGTCGTCCCCGCGAAATGCACGACGCCGCGCCACCCGAGGGCATCCTGCGCCGCGCCGGCATCGAGCACGCGGTTATAGCCGTTGCCGAGCTCGAACGGATGCTCGGACACCAGCCCCGGATCGGATTGCAAGGCGAAATAAGCGAGCGCGCCATTCACCATTGCAACGACGAGGAACAGCCCGGCGATCGTCCAAGGTATCCACCGGCACTTGGAGAAGGAGAAAAGCGCGCGCTGCATCTCAATCACCTCGTCAGTCGGTGGGGCCACGGAAGGTCGCGTGGTAATCCACGCTTTCGCCATCTTCCCGCGCTCGAGCGATGAGCACGAAGCCCGTCTCGGCCTGGCCGGTCTTCGGCGCATGCACATAGGCGTGGAAGGTGGCGACGGCGTCGGGCTTCACGGTAAGCGGCACTCCCTCGACCGCGGCGACTGCCGGGCCCTCCCCTTCCGCGATCTGCAATGTCGCGGAGGTCAGCCCGATCCCCCGCAGATCGAAGGTGCGCGCGATGCCGGCTTTGTTCTGAATCTTCACGACGTAGCCGTTCCGGATCGAGCCGTCGGAAAGGCGCACGAAGAGCGGACTCCGATCCGGCAACACCGTGAGGCTCGCGGTGCTGCGCTCCAATACCATGGCCAGCATGGCGCCCATCGCCGCCAGCATGATCAGCACGTAGACCACCGTGCGCGGCCGAATGAACCGCGGATGCGCCGTCGTGCCCCGCTCATGCGCTGCGCGATTGGCATAGGTGTCGAACCCGATGAGACCGCGCGGCCGTTCGACGCGCTCCATGATCTCGTTGCAGGCATCGATGCAGAGGCCGCAGCCGATGCACTCGAGCTGCAGGCCGTCGCGGATATCGATGCCGGTCGGACACGCCGCGACGCAGGCGTGGCAATCGACGCAGTCGCCGCGGCCTTGCCAGGTCTCGCCCTTGTGATGCTTGCCCCGAGGCTCGCCGCGCCAGCCTCGATAGGTCACGGTCAAGGTCTGGTCGTCGACCATCGCCGCCTGGAAGCGCGGCCACGGGCACATATAGGTGCAGACCTGCTCGCGCGCCCAGCCCGCCAACAGATAAGTCGTCGAGGTGAACAGACCCACGAAGAAATAGACCGTAGTAGAGGCCTGCAGTGTCAGAATGTCTCGCGTTACCGTCGGTGCGTCGTTGAAATACATGATCCACGCACCGCCGGTCATGGCCGCGATCACCAGCCACACGCCGTGCTTGCCGAGCTTCTTGCCGAGCTTCGCGAGCGTCCATGGCTGCTGATCGAGCCGCACCCGCGCCATGCGGTCGCCCTCGATCAATCGCTCAGCCCACATGAAGAGGTCGGTCCAGACGGTCTGCGGGCAGGTGAAGCCGCACCACATGCGGCCGAACAGGCTGGTCACGAAGAACAGGCCGATCGCACCGAGGATCAGCAGACCCGCGATGTAGTAAACCTCTTGCGGCCAGATCTCGAGATTGAGGAAGTAGGCGCGCCGACCGGGCATGTCGATCAGGAATGCCTGGTCCGGATGGCCGGGGCCGCGATCCCAACGCAGCCAGGGCGCGATGTAGTAGATGGCGAGGCAGCCGATCAGCACGGCCCATTTGATCGAGCGGACGGGACCCTTGACCTTGCGCGGATAGACTTTCTGGCGGTCGCCGAAGAACGGGACGTCCAGGCTAAACTCGCCGTGTGATGGGTCAGCCGCCGGGACCGTCATCGTCGCCGCGTCTCACCGACCGCCGCCGAGTGAGTGCACATAGATCGCGAGCATCTTGATCGTGACGGGATCGAGCCGGCGGCCCCAGGACGGCATGCTGCTGTTGCGCGCGCGGGTGATGACGTCGACGACCGTGACGCGGTCGCTTCCATAGAGCGAGATCTTGGCGGTGAGATTTGGAGCGCCGATATCCGGATTGCCGGTGCCGGTTTCGCCATGACAGGCGGCGCAGTTCTCCGCGAAGATCTTGGACCCGCGCTGGATCGCATCGGGCGGCGCCTTATTGCCCGAGAGCGAGCGCACGAAGTCCGCGACGTCGCCGATTTGAGCGGCGGTCAGCATGCCGTCGAGCCCGAACCGGGGCATCGCGGATTGACGGGAGTCCGGATCGTCATTGCGGACGCCGTGGCTGATCGTCTGGTGGATCGCCTCGAGCGTGCCGCCCCAAAGCCAACGGTCGCCCGCGAGCATGGGGTACCCGGGCGCGCCCGCCCCGCCTGCGCGGTGGCAGGGTACGCAGTTGTCGGCGAATGCCGCCTTGCCGCCGGCGACGGCATAGGCGTAGAGCGCGGGATCCTTGGGGATGGCGGCGAGGTCGGTGACGCGAATGCGATCCAGGATCGGCGCCTGCCGCGCCGCGGTCGCGGCGATCTCGCTCGCGACCGCGCCTCGGTTCGTATAGCCGAGGACGCCCGTCGTATGGCCATGGAGCCACGGCACCGCCGGATAAAGAACGCTGTAGCCAACCGCGAAAACGATCGACGCGATGAACGTATAGAGCCACCATTTCGGCAGCGGCGTGTTGAGCTCGCGCACGCCATCCCACTCGTGACCGGTGGTCTCGCGGCCCGTGAGGGCGTCCTTCTCGCCTTTGGTCGGCATGGTTGATCTTCCTAAGGCAACGGCTGATCGTCTTTCAGCGGGATGCGGGCGTACTCGTCGAGCAGCCGGCGCCGGCGCGGCCGGCAGTACCAGGCCAGCACACCGACGACGAGCAGCACGACCCAGACCATGAAGATCGGCCGCAAGCTCATGGCGAAATCGAACCAGTTCATCGCGGTCTCCTCACTGCGCGAGGTCCGCGGGATCGACGTCCCGGAACTTGACCTCGGTGCCGAGCACCTGGAGATAGGCCAGCAGCGCGTCCATCTCGGTCGCCTTGGCTGGTGTGCCCTTGATGGGCTTGAAGATCGCGGCGCCCGGATAGCGCGCGAGCACGCCGCTGTTGTCGCCGTCGGGATCGAGCTGCGCCAGCTCGTCGGCCTTCGCCTTCTCGATCATCTCGTCGCTGTAGGGCACGCCGACGGCACGATTGGCCGCGAGATGCTCGGCGATGTGCTGCGTATCGAGGTTGTGCTCGGCCAGGAACGCATAACTCGGCATGATCGACTCCGGCACCACATCGCGGGGATCCCTAAGGTGCGCGATGTGCCAATCGTTGGAATATTTGCCACCGATCCGCGCGAGATCCGGGCCGATCCGCTTGGAGCCCCACTGGAAGGGGTGGTCGTACATGCTCTCGGCGGCGAGGCTGTAGTGGCCGTAGCGCTCGACCTCGTCCCGGAACGGACGGATCTGCTGGCTGTGGCAGAGGTAGCAACCTTCGCGCGTGTAGATGTCGCGGCCCGCGAGCTCCAGCGGCGAATAGGGTCTGACGCCCTTCACGCGCTCGATCGTGGTCTCGATGGTGAAGAGCGGCACGATCTCGACGATGCCGCCGATCGAGACCGTGAGGAGCGTGAGCACGAGAAGCAGGATCGCGTTCTTCTCGATATTCTCTTGGCGAAGGAACATGGCGAGGCTCCTCACTCCGCAGCCTGCGCGACCGCGGCGCGCGGCACGCCCGCGACCTCGCCGCGCATGGTGCGCACGAGGTTGTAGATCATCAGCACAGCGCCGATCAGGAACAGCGCACCACCGAGCGCCCGGACGATGTAGAAGGGATGCATCGCGGCGACGGTCTCGACGAAGGAATACTGCAGGAATCCCAACTCGTCGTAGGCCCGCCACATCAATCCTTGCAGAATGCCCGCCACCCACATCGAGGTGATGTAGAAGACGATGCCGAGCGTGGCGATCCAGTAATGGTACTCCACCAGGCGCGTCGAATAGAGACGCCGCTTCCAGAGCACCGGCACCAGATAATAGAAGGCGCCGAACGTGATGAAGGCGACCCAGCCGAGCGCGCCGGAGTGCACGTGCCCGATGGTCCAGTCGGTGTAGTGGCTGAGGCCGTTCACCTGCCGGATCGACATCACGGGACCCTCGAAGGTCGCCATGCCGTAGAAGCCGACGGCAGTGACAGAGAAGCGCAGCGACGGATCGGTGCGCAGCTTGTCCCAGGCGCCGGACAGCGTCATGAGCCCGTTGATCATGCCGCCCCAGGACGGCATCCACAGCATGATCGAGAACACCATGCCGAGGGTCTGCGCCCAATCCGGCAGAGCGGTGTAGTGGAGATGATGGGGGCCCGCCCAGATGTAGAGGAAGATCAGCGTCCAGAAATGCACGACCGAGAGCCGGTAGGAATAGATCGGCCGATCCGCCTGCTTGGGCAGGAAGTAGTACATCATGCCGAGGAAGCCGGCAGTGAGGAAGAAGCCCACGGCGTTATGGCCGTACCACCACTCGATCAGCGCGTCCTGCACGCCCGCGGAGGCGGAATAGCTCTTGCTGCTGAAGAACGATACCGGCACCGCGAGATTGTTGACGATGTGCAGTACAGCGATGGTGACGATGAAGGCGAGATAGAACCAGTTCGCGACGTAGATGTGCGGCTCGCGGCGCTTCAGGATCGTGCCGAGGTAGATCACGAGATAGGCGACCCACACGATGGTGAGCCAGATATCCGCATACCACTCGGGCTCGGCGTACTCCCGGGACTGCGTGACGCCCTCGAGATAGCCGATCGCGGCCATCGCGATGAAGAACTGATAGCCCCAGAACACGAACCAGGCGATCGAGTCGCCCCCGAAGAGCCGCGCGCGACAGGTGCGCTGGACGACGTGAAGCGACGTGCCGATCAGCGCATTGCCGCCGAAGGCGAAGATCGCGGCCGAGGTATGCAACGGCCGGAGCCGGCCGAAGGTGGTCCACTCGAGGCCGAGATTGAGCGAGGGATACGCCAGCTGCAGCGCGATGAAGAGGCCGTCGCAGAGCGCCGCCACGAGCCAGACCAGGCTCGCTATCACGCAGGCTCGCACGATCTCCTCGTTGTAGGGCTCGGCGGCAACAATCGACCCCGGAACGGAGATCGACTGGGTCGGGTTGCTCGGGGTCATGGGGGTCCTGGTTGAGCTCCGGTGGACTCGCGTCATCGCGGAAAGGCGGCGGAGTTAACCCAAACTTGAACGACCGCGCTTTGATCTGAATCAACGCCTTCGCCTAGCCCGCCCCCCGATCGCAAAGACCAAGAGGACGGCCGCGTTTATGGCTTGCAGAGGCGCCGCCACCGTGCGGGCCAAGGCGCGCCAGCGCTGCGCGACGCTCGCTCCGGCGCAGCCTATGGCCATTAAGGCCGGCACGGTCGAGGCGGTGAAGGCGGCCATGGCAAGCGCCCCGGAGAGCGCGTTCCCGGTTCCCGCTGCCGCGGCCAGCGCGCCATAGAGCAAGCCGCAGGGCAAAAATCCGAGAGCCACGCCAAGGGCATAGCCCGCAAGCCCGTCCCGCCGCAGCAGCATCGGACGGGCAACCCGCGCAATCGCCGAGCCGACGGACGAGCTCAGCGCGGTTCCGCCGGAGGCGAACGTGAGCAAGCCGAGCCCTTTGAGCGCCTGGATTAGAAACAGGGCCGCTGCCAACACCAGAAAGGCGCCGAGTATTGACCGGCCATGAGCGGAGACTTGCGCAAGGCTCCCCCCGAAACCGCCGGCGACCGCGCCCAGGAGCGTGTAGGTGGTGATCCGCCCGAGGTGGTAGGGGATGAGGGCGCCCCGCATCAGGACCGACCGGCCCTTGGCACCGCCTGCGACCGGCACTTGGGCGAGGACGAAGGGACCGCACATCGCCGCGCAGTGCGCGATGCTGCCGGCCAGGCCCACCACGAAAAGCGACGCGATGACGCCGAACCCGGACACCCCGTGGATGTCGAGCAGAGGCGCGGAGTGATCCATCTCGGATGCTCGATACCGCTCCGAGCGTTATCGCACCTTGACCTGGATCAATCGCGCAAAACGTCGCGCGGCGGCTCGGAGCGACACCTGGGACGGCCGCTACGATTGAGTTAGATCAACGAGCCGCTGCCCGCCCGGGTGCATGGTTCCTTTGTTGGGGTGTTGCGTCACCCCTTCGCAGACAGGAAGGAGAGCGACCATGGCAACCACTCCGGTACCAGTAAAGCAGACACCGCCGCCGCGGACTGTGGGCTCGGATCCTTGGCAGGCCTTCCGAACCGAGATGGACCGTTTGTTCGACCGGTTCGCCGGCGGCTTCGGCTTCCCCTCGGTGCAGCGGATGTTCGACGTCGAGCCGCTCTGGCGCGACGACACCGTGCCCGGCATGACCCTGCCGGCGGTCGACGTCTCCGAGGACGACAAGGCTTTCAAGATCACGGCCGAGCTTCCCGGCATGAGCGAGAAGAACATCGACGTCACCGTCACCGGCGACCTCGTCGTGCTCAAGGGCGAGAAACAGCAGGAGCGCGAGGAGAAGGGCAAGAACCGCTACCTCTCGGAGCGAAGCTACGGATCGTTCCAGAGAAGCTTCTACCTTCCGGAGGGCGTGGCTCGGGACAAGGTCACAGCCGAGTTCAAAGACGGCGTATTGACCGTCACGCTGCCGAAGACCGTGGAGGCACAGGCGCAACAGAAGAAGATCGAGGTCAAGGCGGCCTAAGTGCTTCCGGCGAGGCGGCGGGCTCGGCCCGCCGCCGCCTTTTTCTCGACGCGCCGCGGCCGTAAGGAGGCAAATCATGTCGATCGTCAGGGGGCACGAGTCCCGCTCGATGCGGGAGGGTGAATCCAAGCTTATCGCGCACCGCAACAAGCTCCTGGGCTTGTGGGCGGCCGAGCGCATGGGAATGATGGGCGAGGTCGCGGTCGAGTACGCCCTCAGCCTGGTCGGGACCGATTTCACCAAGACGCGTAACGACGCCGCGCTCGTGAAGAAAGTCTGCGAGGACATGGGGGCTCGCGGCTACCCCATCGCCGAAGCCGATGTCGGCCGTCAGCTCGCGGCATGCGCGACCAAGGCTCGAGCCGAAATCCTGCCCGGCCCGGAATCCTAGCCTCGACCTGCCGGCACATGAGCGAAACGGCCACTTCCTTCCGCACCGTTCCCCTCTTAGAGGACCAAGCGGCGCAAACCCTGCCGCTGGCCCAAATCACTTGGCCAGAGGCGGATCTCCCGCATTGGCGGAGGTTCATCCGATCCTTTGCCATGCAATCGGCGCGCGTGCCCTCGGGGATAATGGCGCTGCAGGACGCCAGCGACTACTTCTGTGCGATGTTCGCCTACCGGGTCGACCTGGACGTGCGGCGCGGGCTGGTCTTCAACGTGCAGCTCTTTACAGTTGTAGATCTCGCGAACTCGCCGACGTTCACGCAGAGATTGCTGGCTGCGGCGGAGGTGAAGGCCCACGATCTCGGCTGCTCCAGTGTCGAAATCCGTCTCTATAGGGCGCAATCCAACTTGGCGCTCCAGTTGCGCTCTCTCGGCCTGGTGGACACGGCGGCTATAATCTCCAAAACCGTCGAGCGGCCGCTCACCCAATAGCGAAGCGCTGTCCTCGCTTGGTTCGCCCTGAGTGCTTGCTATAGTGCGGCCCCGTCTTGACGGTCCCAAGCAGCCGCTCCCCACCCAAGCAGTTAGAATAGGTTCATGAAGCGAAACGGCAGCACGACCCGCGGTCGGCCCCGACGCCACGGCACGTCCGCCCGTCGACCGTCCAAGAAGAAGGTGTCAAAGCGCGGCGCAGCGCCGCGGCAGGCCCAGCGCTCGCGGCCCGAGCCCGCGGCTCCGGGCGCTGAACCCGATCGGAAGCGACACCGCACCTCGCGCGGCGCCGGACAGAAGAGCTTGGCCGCGCAATTGCGGACCGAGTCGGAGCGTGTCGAGGAACTCTCGCACGCCCTGAACCTCGCGCCAGTCATCGTGCGCGCGCTCGATGGCAAGATCCTGTTTTGGGGCCAGGGTCTCCGGTCGCTCTACGGCTGGTCGGCAAAGGAAGCCATCGGGCGAATCGCGCACGAGCTTCTGGCGACGGAGTTTCCAGTACCGCCCACCGAGATCGAGGCGGAGCTGCTGCGCGCTGGCGAGTGGCACGGCGAGCTCGCGCACAGGCATCGGGACGGTCATCGCCTGGTGGTGGCAACGCACTGGGCGCTCCATCGCGACGCCAGCGGCGCGCCGGTATCGGTGCTCATGGTCAATTGGGACATGACCGAGGCCAAGCGAGCGCAATCCATGCTCGAGGAGCGCGAGGCTCGCTTGCGCTCCGTCCTGGAGACGGCGCCCGATGCCATCATCACGATCGACGCCCGCGGCAGCGTGCAGTCCTTCAGCCTCGCGGCCGAGAAGCTCTTCGGCTACTCCGCCGGCGAGGTGATCGGACGCAACATCAACATGCTCATGCCCTCGCCCTATCGCGAGAGGCACGACGGCTACCTCGAGCGCTACCTCAAGACCGGCGAAAAGCACATCATCGGCATCGGGCGCGAGGTCGAGGCCCGACGAAAGGACGGCACGATTTTTCCGATCGAGCTCGCCGTCGGCGAGGTCAAGCTCGATGGCACGCACATCTTCACCGGCTTTATCCGGGATCTGACCGCACGCGCCCGGATGGAGGAGGACCTTCGGCAAGCGCAGAAGATGGAGGCGATCGGCCAGCTCACGGGCGGCCTCGCTCACGATTTCAACAACCTCTTGACGGTGATCTCGGGGAATCTCGAGATGCTCGAGGGGCGGATTCACGAAGCGGCCCATCGCGAGCTCATCAAGGAAGCGCAGGGCGCGGCCGAGCTTGGCGCGCAACTCTCCAACCGCCTGCTTGCTTTCGGCCGACGCCAGCCCCTCGACCCGAGACCGACCGACCTCAACGCGCTCGTTCGGGGCATGAGCGATCTCTTGCGCCGGAGCTTGGGCGAGCAGGTCCAGATCGAGACGCGGCTCGCCGCCGATCTACCGCCAACCATCGTCGACCCCGGCCAGGTCGAGAACGCATTGCTCAACCTCGCGATCAATTCGCGGGACGCCATGCCCGACGGCGGCCAGCTCATCATCGAGACGGGGCAAACCGACATCGACGCGGATTACGTCGAGGCGAACGCGGAGGCCTCGCCCGGCAGCTATGTGACGCTTGCGGTGACGGACACCGGTGTTGGCATGCCCCCGGAGGTGCGCCGACGCGCCTTCGACCCCTTCTTTACGACGAAGGGTCCCGCTGCCGGTACCGGCCTCGGGCTCAGCATGGTCTATGGCTTCGTGAAACAGTCGGGTGGGCACGTGCAGCTCTATAGCGAGGTCGGGCTCGGGACCACTGTCCGTGTGTACTTGCCCGCCCGCCTCGCCGAGGAGGGCGCGGCCGAGAGGCGGAAGGCGGCCCTGGCGGCGCCGACGAAAACCGGCGAGACGATCCTCGTCGTCGAGGACGATCCGCGCGTCCGCCGCGTGTCTGTTCGCCGATTGAAGGAGCTTGGCTACGCCGTCGTCGAGGCCGACAGCGGTCCCGCCGCGCTCGCTGTACTGGACCGCGGCGAGCCCATCGATCTCCTCTTCACCGATGTCGTCATGGCCGGCGGCATGACGGGGATCGACCTCGCACGCGAGGCAGGCCGCCGCCGCCCCGGCCTCAAGACTCTCTTCACGTCCGGCTATGCGGAACCCGCGGTGATCGAGCGGGGCCTGCCAGCATCCGCGTCCGCTTGGCTCGGCAAGCCCCACAGCGCCCCTGAGCTTCACAGCAAAATCCGCGAGCTGCTCGACCGCTGACCTGACTCCTCAGCCCTTCGTCACGGCGGTCGCGAATACATAACCGGCGCCGCGCACGGTCTTGATCAGGGCCGGGTTGGCCGGGTCCGCTTCGATCTTTCTCCGCAGGCGCACGATTTGGGCGTCCACCGCGCGGTCATAGGCGGCCCAGTCCTGGCCCTTGACCAGGGTCATCAGCCGATCCCGGGCCAACACCCGGTTTGGATGGCCGGCGAACACGCGGAGCAGCTCGAACTCGCCCGTGGTGAGCGGCACGAGCTCACCATCGGACCGCCTGAGCTCGCGGCGCAGCAAATCGAGTCGCCAGCCCTGGAACACCAGGGTTTCCCGAGTGTCGGTCGTACCGGCCTCGGGGACCGCGGCCGGTGCGGTCGACGTCCGCCCTCTGCGCAGGACCGTGCGGATCCTGGCCAGCACCTCGCGAAGATGAAAGGGCTTGGCGATGTAGTCGTCCGCGCCGGCCTCGAGCCCGGCCACTCGGTCGATGAGATCGCCTTTGCCCGTCAACATGATAATGGGAATGTCGGAGCGCTGCCGCACGTGGCGCGCCAGCGAAAGCCCGTCCTCGCCGGGCATCATCAGGTCAAGCAGCACGAGATCGACCCGCCCCTTGTCGAGCGCCGCGCGCATGGCGCTGCCGTCGGCGGCCTCGCTCACCGTGAAACCCTCCTCGACAAGGTAGCGCCGCAGCATGGTGCGGATGCGCGGGTCGTCGTCGACCACGAGAACGTGCAGCGGGTCGCTCATGCGGAGTGCTGGGAGGGAGGCCAGTTGAAGCAGGAAGACTGCATACGGACGCTGTCACAGACCGTCACACTTTGTCTCCGAAGGATAGCAAAAGCGGCACGCGCCGACATCAACCCGTGACACGGCCCCCTTAAATCGTCTACCGGGCCACAACGGGAGACCGAGCCATGCTAGCGCAAGTCGCTTCGAACACCGTTCCAAAGGTCGATTTCACGGCGCTCGCGGTTTGCCGGGGGCTGGGGCGCAACGCCACGACGAACGTCATGGCGATCACGTCGCTTCAGAAGAGAACCGCCGGCGAGACGATCTTTTGGGAGGGCGACGCTGCCGACAGCGTGTTCGAGGTCGTCAGCGGCACGCTTCGGCTTCACAAGCTCTTGCCGGACGGCCGTCGGCAAGTGACCGGCTTCCTCTGCGCGGGGCACCTGATCGGGCTCGCTCCGGAAGGCACGTGGGTCTATACGGCGGAGGCGATCACCGACGTGACCCTTTGCCGCTACCGCAGGCCGGCTTTCGAGCGCTTGATCGATACCGTTCCGGGCTTTGCACGCCGGGTGCTGACCGTCACTTCCCACGAGCTTCGCGTGGCCCAGGACCAGATGCTGCTGCTCGGCCGCAAGACCGCGGCGGAGCGGGTCGCGAGCTTCCTTCTGTTGATGGCCGACCAGCAAGGCTGCGAGGAGATCAGCGTTCCCATGGGCCGGAACGACATCGCCGATTATCTCGGCCTCACCGTCGAGACCGTCTGCCGTACCCTTACCCAGCTCAAGCGTAGCAAGCTGATCGAGCTCCCGACGCATGGGCACATCGTCATCCTCAACCGCGCCGAGCTCGAAGAGCTCGCCGCCGGCGGAACCGATTTGGATCTCTGAGAAGGGCGGAGGATTGAACGGCAGAGATGCCCTACTCGAACGTCAAGTCCAAGGACGCCACCGAGGTGCGCGCTCCCGCCCGAGGCGACGTCCCGCGGGAAACGCAGCCGGCCATCCCGAGTACCTCGACCGCGCGCAGAAGGCTCGCGCTCCTCGTCGATGGCGATCCGGTATCCGTGCGCCTCTGCCGGGAGACCCTCGAGCGGATGGAATTTGTCATCGAGCGCGTGGACAGCGGCGTGGCCGCGGTGGTCGCGGCGCGGGGGCGAGCGCCCGACCTCATCCTGATGGATTTTCAACTTCGCGACGTGACCGCCGGCGAGACCATTGGCTGGCTCAGATCCAATCAGGCGCTGACGTCCGTCCCCATCATCGTGCTCGGCATCGCCGACGGATCGAGACTACCGGTCAAGGACCCGCGCGCGATGGTCGCCATCGGAAAGCCGCTCTCGCCCGCCGCTATCGAGCGGGCCGTGCGGCACCTCTGCGGATGAACGCTCCGAGCGGTTATTGCGCGGGCGCGAGGCTCTGCAGGTAAGCGACGATATCGTCGATTTGCTGCCTGGACAGATCGATGCCCTGCATTGGGGGATGCGGATTGGCGAGCCAGGCGCGGATCCAGCCGGGGTCCTTGCCCTTCTCCACGCCGAGCGACGCAAAGGGTGGCGCGGTGTCCTTCGCCGGCCCGCCCGGCTCGACTTGGTGACAGCTGGCGCACCATTGCTGAGCCAGGCGTTTGCCGGCCTCGGCACTACCCTCCGCCAATGAGGTCGAGCTCGCTGCGAGCAAAGCGATGATGGCCGAGGCGGTGAAAGCAAGGCTGGATCTCACGAGCGAACTCCACATCTGAAGGGGCTCCGATGCCTGGGCATGCTCCGGCGTCCGGGCGGGCGGATCCTTGAGTTAGATCAAAGCAGCGGCGCCATCTCTCCTATAGCGTGCCGCCAACGGTTGATCCATCTGCGGCCCAGGACTGGAGCCTAGCATGTCTTTCAAGGAAATCATGGTCACGCTCGAGCCGGGCGCGGGGCTCGAGCGCCGCATGCTGCATGCGGCCGATCTGGCGCTGTCGCACGAGGCGCACCTCGTCGGCCTCTCGGTAATCGAGCCCCTAAATCTGGCTGGCTATTTCTCGCCCGGCCTCGAGGCCGTCATCGAGATCGAGGAGCGGCATCTGCAGGCGGCCGAGAACGCCGCCCGGAAGGTCGAGGCGGCATTTCAGGCCATATGCGCGCGGCTGGGCATTTCCAGTGAATGGCGCCTCGGCAAAGGCGACGCCGCCGACGTCACGGTGGAGCACGCGCGCTACGTGGATCTCACGATCGTCGGTCAGGTCAATCCGGAAAGCCCGCCGCCCGGCACCGCCGCCACCCTGCCGGAGCGCGTCGCCCTCACCAGCGGCCGCCCAGTGCTCGTGATTCCCTACGTCGGCCGATACGAGACCGTCGGCAGCCGAGTGCTCGTCTCGTGGAACCGGACCCGCGAGGCGGTGCGCGCGGTCAACGATGCGCTTCCAATGCTGAAGCGGGCGCAACGAGTGACCGTCCTTTCGATCAACCCGGAGCGGGGCGATGTGGCATCGAACCCGCCGGGTGCCGATGTCGCGCATCACCTTGCCCGTCATGGCGTGACGGTCGAGACCTCCTATACCGTCGCGCAAGACATCGCTGTGGGATCCGCGATTCTGTCGCGTGCATCCGACCTCGGCGCCGACCTCATCGTCATGGGATGCTACGGGCACTCTCGCTTTCGCGAGCTCATCCTGGGGGGTGCCAGCCGAGAGATTCTCGGTCACATGACCGTGCCGGTCCTGATGTCGCATTGATCGGTGGCGAGGCGATGACCAAGCGCATCGCGATCATTCAAGGCCACCCCGACGCGGCGCGCGGCCATCTCTGCCATGCGCTCGCGGAGGCCTATGCGAGCGGAGCCAAAGCCGGTGGGCATGAGGTCGTGCTCATCAACGTTGCCGAGATCGATTTTCCGATCCTGCGCACCAAGGAGGCATTCGAGACGGGAGCGGTGCCGCCCGCTCTGGCTCCCAGCCAGGAAGCCATCGGGCGCGCGGATCACCTATTGATCGTCTATCCGTTGTGGCTCGGCACGATGCCGGCGCTGCTGAAGGCCTTTCTCGAGCAGGTGTTCCGCCCGGGATTCGCTTTCATGATCAAAGAATCCGGCAAGCTCTGGAAACGGCCGCTCAAGGGCAAATCGACGCGCATTGTCGTCACCATGGGCATGCCGGTCTTTTTCTACCGATGGTATTTCGGCGCCCACGGCCTCAAGAGCCTGGAGCGTAGCATCCTGGGCTTCGCGGGCATTGGCCCGATCCGCGAGAGCCTGTTCGGCATGATCGAGCAGGCGAGCGACGCCAAGCTACGAGCATGGCTCGCGACGTTGCGCCGGCTCGGCGCGGACGCGCGCTAGGCCGTGTCCATCTCCATGCCATCATCCCGCAGCCAGACATAGACGGCGGGGATCGCCAGAACCGTCAACGCTGTCGATGAGGCGAGACCGAACACGAGCGAGATGGCGAGCCCCTGGAAGATCGGGTCAGCCATGATGAAGGCGGCGCCGATCATGGCGGCGGCCGCGGTCAGGAAGATCGGCTTGAAGCGGATCGCTCCGGCGCCGAGGAGGGCCTCGCGAAGCGCGGCTCCCTCCAGGCGACGCCGGCGGATGAGATCGACCAGCAGGATCGAATTGCGCACGATGATGCCGGCGAGCGCAATGAAGCCGATCATCGAGGTGGCCGTGAACGGCGCACCCAGGAGCCAGTGACCCAACACGATTCCGATCAGCGTCAACGGCACCGGAATGAGGATCACGAGAGGAAGGCGAAACGAGCCGAATTGGGCCACGACCAGGAGATAGATCCCGAGGAGCGCGACCATGAACGCCCCGCCCATATCCCGGAAGGTGACATAGGTCACCTCCCATTCTCCATCCCACAAGACCGACGCTTTGGCTTCGTCGAGCGGCTGGCCGTGATAGCGGATCTCGGGTGGACCGGCTGCGCCCCAATCGATCTTCTCGATCTGGTCCTCGACCGCGAGCATTCCATAGATCGGCGCCTCGAAGCGGCCTGCCACTTCCGCCTGAACCATCTCGGCGAACCGACCATCGCGGCGGAAAAGACTATATGACGCGGGCTCGCGCTTGACCGTGACCACGTCTCCGAGCTCGACATTGGCGCCTTGCCGGACGGTGCCGCCAGCGGGAAGCGGCGTGGAGAGAATTCGCTCGCCCATCCATTCGGCGCGCTTCGGCAGCTTGACGTCGATCTCGATCGGCTTGGTGCCGTGGCCGCGCTGGGAATAGCCGACCTTCACGCCGCCGATGATGGCGGCGATCGTGTCGTACACCGCCTGCTCGTCCACGCCGTAGAACTCGAGATTTTCTTCATTGATCGAAAAGCGCAGGCGCTCATTCGGCTCGTGGAAGGTGTCGTCGACATCCACGACGAAATCCAACTTCCGGAAGGCCTCGCGCACCTTCGTGGCCGCGGCGCGGCGCGCGGCCTCGTCGGGCCCGTAAACCTCGGCGAGGAGCGTGGCGAGCACCGGCGGTCCCGGCGGCACCTCGACCACTCTCACCACGGTGCCCGCAGGCTTGGGCAGATCGGACATCCGACGGCGCACGTCGAGGGCGATCGCGTGGCTGGCCCGTGCGCGCTCGGCCTTCGGAGCCAGATTGACCTGCAGGTCGCCCTGCTCGGGATTGCTCCGAAGATAGTAATGCCGGACCAGGCCGTTGAAGTTGAACGGCGCCGCGGTGCCGGCGTAGAGCTGGATTGAGGTCAACTCCGGCAGATCCCTGAGGCGATCGGATGCGGCCATAAGGAATCGCTCGGTGTCCTCAAGGGTCGCGCCCTGCGGAAGATCGACGACGACCTGCAGCTCCGATTTATTGTCGAAGGGCAAGAGTTTGACGGTGACGTCCTTGGTCTCGAACAGGACGCAGACCCCCGCCGTCGCTGCGGCGACCGCCAGCAGAAACAGCTTCGAGCGACGCCGACCTCTGAGGAGCGGACGGGCGATCGCGAGATAGAAGCGGCCCATCGCGCCGACCTCATGGGCATCGGTCTTCGCCACGGGCATCGTGCTCCCGGCCGCGAAACGCCGGCGCGCGATGTGATAGAGGAGCCAAGGCGTAACGATCACCGCGACGAAGAACGAGAACAGCATGGCCATCGAGGCATTCGCGGGTATCGGGCTCATGTAAGGGCCCATGAGCCCGCTCACGAACATCATGGGCAGCAGTGCCACGATGATGGTGAGGGTCGCCACGATGGTGGGGTTGCCGACCTCCGCGACCGCCTCCACCGCTGTCGTGATGAGATCCCGGCCTCCCCGTGATTGCCAGCGCCGAACGATGTTCTCGACCACGACGATCGCATCGTCGACGAGAATGCCGATCGAGAAGATGAGCGCGAACAAGCTGACCCGATTGATCGTGTACCCCATCAGCCACGATGCGAAGAGCGTCAGCAGGATCGTGGTTGGGATGACCACGAGAACGACGATCCCCTCCCGCCATCCGATCGCAAGCGTGATCAGCACGACGATCGAGGCGGTCGCGAGGGCGAGATGGAACAGAAGCTCGTTGGCCTTCTCGGTGGCGGTGATGCCGTAATTGCGGGTTGCCGATACCGAGACGCCGTCGGGGATCAAACGGCCCTGGACGGTCTTGAGCCGCTCGAGCAGCTGCTCCGCCACCACGACCGCGTTGGCGCCCTTGCGCTTGGCGAACGCGATCGTCACCGCCGGACGGCGCTCGAGCGCGCCCGACGACGCGCGGGTCAACGTCCAGGCGCGATGGTCGGGCTCCGCGGCGCCCAAGATCACATCGGCCACGTCCTTCACGTAGACGGGTCGGCCGTCCCGGGAGGTCAAAAGCAGCAGACCGATGTCCGGCACGCCTTGAAGCGTCTGACCCGCGACGACGGGAATTGTCCGATCGAGCTGATTGAAGGCGCCCACCAGGAACGACCGGTTGGCATTCGCGAGCTTGTCCACCAGTTGGCTCAAGGTGATGCCGTAGAGCGCGAGGCGCTCGGGATTCGGCTCGACGCGGATCTGATTGGGGCTGCCGCCTACGAGATAGGTCAGCCCGACATCGTCCACCTTGACGAGCTCGTGCTGAAGCTCCTGGGCGATCTGGTAGAGACCGTTGTGATCCCAGCGCGACGCGGCCTCGGGCTTGGGCTCGAGGGTGAGCGTCACGATCGCGACGTCGTTGATGCCGCGGCCGATGATGACCGGCTCGGGAATGCCTTTGGGCAGGTCGGCGATGTTGGCGCGGATCTTCTCGTGCACGCGCAGGAGCGCCGTATCCTCGTCGGTGCCCACGTAAAAGCGGGCCGTGGTCACCACCGCGTCGTCTTGCGTGCTCGAATAGACGTGCTCGACGCCATTGATCCCCTTGACGATGTCCTCGAGCGGCTTGGTGATGAGCTCAATGGCGTCGCCCGCCTTGTAGCCGTTGGCCGTGACGAGGATGTCGACCATGGGAACGCTGATCTGAGGTTCTTCCTCGCGCGGCAGTGCGATCAGCGCCAAGCCGCCGACGATCAAGGCCGCCACCAGCAGCAGCGGCGTCAACGGCGAGGTGATAAAGGCGCGGGTGAGAAAGCCGGACAGGCCGAGCTTCATGGCTGCATCACCACGTCACCCTCGTGAAGCCCCGATAGGATCTCGATGCCGCCCTCCACGGGCAGACCGACCTGGACCGCAACTTCCGTGCCGTCCTTGAGCTTGACGTAGCTCACGCCGAACCGCCGATAGACGCAGTCCTCGGGGACGATCAGCGCCTCGCGCGTTCCGGTGGCGACGTAAACTCGCGTGCGCTCGCCCACAAAGTAATCGCCGAGACCCTCGACCTCGACGTCCGCGACGACCCGGCCCTGGTCGATCTGCGGATAGACCAATGCGACGCGACCGCGGCGCAGCATCTCCGGCTCCTGCGGTTGGAGGCCCCGCCCGCCGATCAGAATGGTATCGCCGGTTTTCATGAAGCGAGCATGCCGCTCCGGCAGCTGCAGACGCAGGATGTAGTTGTCGGCGGCCATCGACGCGATCGTCTCGCCCGACAGGACGACGCTGCCGTCGGATACCGGCACCTTGAGCACGCGACCCGCGCCGGGCGCGAGCACGGCGCCTTCGGTCGATTGCTGCTCGATCACCTGCCGGTCCGCGCGCAGGGCCTGAAGGGTTCGCTCGGATACGTCGAGGTGGGTGCGTGCCTGATCGAGCGCCGCTTGGGTCACGACACCGCTCCGACGCAACTCCTGCGCGCGCCCCAGATCGGTCTGTGCCTGATCGCGCTCGGCCTGCTGGGCCTGGATGCGCGATTGCAGCGCCTGCATCTGCAGCAGCAGCTTTTGGTCGACGATGACGGCTATGCGATCGCCCGCGCCGACGCGATCTCCTTCCTTGGCGGTGAGCGTGGAGATCGTTCCGGCGATGCGCGCGCGGGCGAGCAACTCGTGGACCGGCTCGACGGTGGCGATGACCGCCTTGCGATCCTCGATGGACCTCCGCGTGACCGGGCTCTCCGCCGCCGATGCAGCGGGCACGACCCCGAACAGAATGGCGACGACGATCAGGAAGCGGATCACGGCGCTACCTCCACGAGACAGAGTATTGACATATATATTAGAAAATACTAAATTAGCAAGCATGGATATACGCGTGATGCACTCGAAGGCCGTAATTGCTGCCAACCTGTTGAAGCAGCTATCCAACCCAAACCGGCTGATGGTCCTGTGCGAGCTCGTGCAGGGCGAGCGCTCGGTCGGCGAGCTCGAGGCCGTGGTCGGTCTCAGCCAGTCCGCGCTGTCGCAGCACTTGGCGAAACTGCGCGCAGCGAAGCTGGTCGGCACGAGGCGGGAGTCGCAGACCATTTACTACTCGCTCGCCGACGCGGGCGTGACGAAGGTGATCGGCGCGCTGTACGACCTGTACTGCCGTCCAGCGCGTCGTCGTGAAGCTTGAAGGGAGAGAGCAAAATGTCGATCGATCGTGCTGTCATGGCTTTCGCCGGAGCGATGGTGCTTCTGAGCTTGGTGCTGAGCCAAGTCTTCAGTCCCTACTGGCTCCTGTTCACCGCGTTCGTGGGCGCCAATCTGATCCAGTCGTCCTTCACCGGCTTTTGCCCGGCGGCGATCGTGTTCAAGCGGCTGGGCTTGCGCGCGGGCACGGCGTTTCCCTGATCTGACCCAGGACGATGCCCGGGCGCAGCACTAGAGTCATTAATTCAGGTCGGGGGCGTGTCCTAACGGTCACCGCCGTCGATCCCAAGGAGACCGCGCATATCCGCGGGCTCGGCTTCATCGGCATCGTGGCCAGCGGTCCCCACCACCAAGCGCATCATCTCGCCATCGCGCGCGGCGAAATGATTCACCAGCGCCGTTCCGGCAGAGATGCCGGAAACGGGGCGCGGCGCTCAGTGCAGCGTGGCGAGATAGGCGATGATGTCGCGGCGCTGCTCGTCGTTCTTTACGCCGGCATAGGTCATCGTGGTCCCGGGCACCGTGCCGCGGGGGTCGGTGAGATATTTGTCGAGCGTCGCCGCGTCCCAGGTGAGGCCGGAGTTCTTGTTGCCGTCGGAGTAATGGAAGCCTTCCACGCTGCCGGATTTCCGCCCGACCAGCCCGAAGAGCGACGGGCCGACACGGTTCTTTCCGGCCGCGACGTCGTGGCAGAGACCGCACTGCTGCTTGAATGCCTTCTGACCGGCTTCGGCGTTTTGAGCGTTAGCGGGAAGCGCGATCAGCAGGCTGCTTGCGGCTACGACTGCGAGCGCGAGGAGGGATCGACCCATGGCGGAGCTCCGGATGGAGGTGAAGGGGACCGGGACTAGAAAGAGCGCCACACTGCAAAGCCTTATGGTCCGGCGGGGAGCTTCGCGCGCACGTAATCGCCGATCACGATCGCCATCGGCTCGTTCACTTCCGTATCGTTGAGAGCATCCGCGACCGCCCCTCGAGCAAAGGCGATGACGTCGGCCTCATGCGCCCGCTCGGCAGCCGCCGCAAGCTCGTTCATCCATTCGGTGATGACGGTGTGCTCCGTGAAGATCGTCTCGCGTGTGGCCTTGATGCGGTCGGCCATGGCGATCGCCCATTTCATGTCGGGCGTAACCTTGCCCAGCGCGATGGCGGGAGCGAGCGTCAGCGGCGGCAGGATGTATTCCTCTTCTCGCTGGAAATGCTCTTTAACGGCGCCGATCGCCTGCCGCGCAATCAAGCCGGTGTGCGTGCGTCGCTTCCCGATCGCCGTAAGCTCGTCGAGGGTCTCCTGATGCGCGACCTTGAATGACTGAGGAATGTCATGCGCCGGTTGTGTCTGTGCCGCCGCTGATCCGCTCCAACAGGCGGCCGTAGCAACGGAGGTCAGCACAATCAGCGCCGCTGTCGCTACAAGCTTTGACCTCATGACGTCCCCTCCACCACTCGGTGATCGTTGGCTCAGCGGCCTTGGCCGCCCGCTGGATTGCCATATATGTTGTGCCACGGCGTACGCTTACGCTACTGTTTTTATAATCGTGGCGAGCCAGCGGGGGTTTGATCTAGATCAAGGCGATACGCGACGATTCCGGAGAATAACAAGTCGGCTTCGGGGGCACCGTCGACGGTGTCGGGGTTGACTAAGGCTAGGGGGACCTAATGATGCGCATTTGTCTGTCGGTTCGTGATCGCGCTCACGCCGTCAAAGCGTTGGGTTTGATTGCGCTCGCGCTTGGCTTTGGAGTGCTCACGACTCCGGCCCACGCACTACCCAGCTACGCCCGCCAAACCGGCCAGACTTGCGCCATGTGCCATACCGGCTTGCCGGAGCTCACGCCATTCGGTCGCGAGTTCAAGCTCAACGGCTACGTCCAAGGCGGCGGCGACGAAAAGGGATTGCCGCGCATCGCGGCCATGATCCAGGGCGGGTTCACCCATACGGACGGAGACATGCCCGGCGCCAACCAGCATTTCGGGCCCAACAACAATCTCGAGCTCACCCAGGCGAGTCTGTTCTATGGCGGCGCCATCTGGGCGGACCAGGGTCTCGGCGCCTTTATCCAAGGTTCCTACAGCGGCGTGGCACGCCAGTTCCACTGGGACAATACCGACATCCGTCTCGCCAGACAGACCGAGCTCTTCGGCCAGGACCTCACCTACGGGGCCACGCTGAACAACAATCCTTCGGTGCAGGACGTCTGGAACACCACTCCGGCCTGGCGATATCCGTTCTTCGCCTCGGGTCTTGGCCCCGCGCCGGGCGCAGCAGCGATGATCGACGGCGGTCTCGGCCAGCAGGTGCTGGGTCTCGGCGCCTATGCCTGGTGGAATCACATGGTCTACGCGGAGATCTCCGGCTACCGCACGCTTTCGTTCAGCACGGATCGCGCGCTCGGCATCCCTGCGACCGGTACCAGCAGCTTTGACGGGATCGCGCCCTATTGGCGCCTGGCCGTGGAGCCAAGCTGGGGTCCGCATTCTCTCGAGGTCGGCACGTTCGGCATGTATGCCGCGGTCAACCCCGGACGCATCACCAACTTCGGCACTGACAAGATCACCGACATCGGATTCGACACGCAGTATCAGTACAACGACAACCCGCACAGCGTCGGTGTGCAGGTCAGCTACATCCGGGAATTCGACAACTTGCATGCGACGTTCGGCATGAGTGGCTCCTCGAACAACCACGACATCCTCGACACGTTCCGGGCCAAGGCCAGCTACTTCTACGACCACGTCTACGGCCTCAACGTTTCCTACTTCAACATCAGCGGCAGTACCGATCCGGGGCTCTACGGCGGGCTCCCGTCCAACAACGGCAGCCCGAACTCCGATGGCTGGATCTTCGAGGCAAATTACATCCCGTTCAGCAACGGCGGACCGAGCTGGTGGCCGTGGCTCAATGCGCGGATTGGCCTGCAATATACGTTCTACAACCACTTCAACGGCGGCACCAAGAACTTCGACGGTGCCGGCACCGCGGCCGGTCACAACAACACGCTTTACCTCTACGGCTTGCTCGCGTTCTAGGACGACGGCGCGCCCAAGCGGGAAACGGACGCGAGCCGCCTTGCGTCCGGGACCTTACGTCGCGGCGGCGCGAGAGCCGCGCTAGGGAGCGGGCCGAATTCCTTACGCCGCCATGGCGGCGAGGCCATCGCTGCCGTGGCAGGAACGCCAAATGTCGAGCGACGGCCCGTCCCCATTGATAGGCTTGTCCGAGTCCGAAGCTCGGGCACGCCTCGCCTCGGAAGGACCGAATCAGCTTCCACGGCCCGATCGGCGCACGGCGCTGCGCATCGTCTACGAGACCTTGAGCGAGCCGATGTTCGCTCTCCTGCTGGGCGCGGGCTTGGTCTACCTCGTGCTCGGCGATCTCGGAGAGGCGCTCTTTCTGCTCCTTTTCGCGACCCTCTCCATCGTCATCACGATCGTCCAGGAGAGCCGCAGCGAGCGCGTGCTGGACGCGCTGCGGGAGCTGACGAGCCCCCGGGCGCTCGTCATTCGCGACGGCGAACGCAAGCGTATCGCCGGGCGCGACATCGTGCGCGGGGACGCGGTCGTCTTGTCCGAAGGAGATCGCGTCCCGGCCGACGCCATCCTGACGGCGGCGACCGCGCTGGAGACCGACGAGTCGCTGCTGACGGGAGAATCCGTGCCGGTTCGGAAAGTCGCGCGGGTCGGCTCGCCGCCGCCCGCGCCC